>Ga0163110_10000004_pt1 | contig 177308 bp, 148 predicted proteins | sample CRUFie1St17metaG_FD_108703 | JGI IMG/M metagenome (GOLD analysis project Ga0163110, IMG submission 108703) | Marine microbial communities from the Costa Rica Dome - CRUD Field 142mm St17 metaG | ecosystem: Environmental > Aquatic > Marine > Oceanic > Photic zone | place: Costa Rica: the...
ATACAATAAGGCAGTAGTCTGAATCAGCGTATGGGTTTGCCCCAGAATTTATCTTAGTTTACTATTGCCTTATGCTCTTTAAACGTGTTAATTTACGCTAATGCAAGTCTAAAGGAATTTATCGGGGCCGCCCGCGCGGTCAGCATCTAAATAATTATTTATACGTATTTTCTTTTGATCTAGCTGCTGGAGCAAGTTTATTGATGCAACCACTTAATTAGTTTAGTCATCATTTAAGAAAAGCCTTTTGTAATGAGCCGATTGATACTTGCTTTAATGTTATTAGCTTTTCTTAGTTCAACCCTTACCGCACAAACGGGCGAGATTAGAGGGAAAGTTATTGATATGGAAAATGACGGCGAGCCTCTGCCCTTTGCTAGTGTGCATTTACGTAATACAGAGGGTGTGGTTAAAACGACTAAAACAGATTCTTTGGGTAAATATTCTTTTTCCAACATTAAAGGGTTTAACCTTACTATTTGGGCAGAATATTTAGGGTATCCGCCAAGCTGTACAAACACTTTTTTTGTACTTAAGGATGTAGTTACTAATATCAGTACATTTCAAATGCACAGTGATTATGTTGAAATCGAGTATTTTGAAAATACTACTGAAGTAAAAAAAGAGGAAAAGGAATTACAAACGCTTTTTGGGCAAGTTAGCGCATTTAAAAGTAAAAACAAAAAGACAAAAAATATAAGGCCAAAATTAAAAGGGGGAGTAAAAGTTCAGTTGGTTTCAAACATTGATACATTAACTGCTTATACTAATGATGATGGTGTTTTTAAGTTTGACTCGTTAAGTGCAAACACCTATTATATTGTGTTTAGTAAATCTCATTATTTACCGCTAATTGTTAGAAATATTAATGTTTATGATAAAACAACTGAAGTTAATGTTGGCATTTATGAGCCCAAAACTGTTTTACCAGAAAGAGAAACAAACAAAACCACTCAATGTGGTTGCTGCATAGATGAAGTTATTATTTTTATAAAAAGAGAGGATTTTATGAAGAACACTTCATTAAAAGATTATCGAGAATTGATAAGTACAACCCCTGGAATTTTCGCCCCATTTTAATGAAAAACCTGTTTTACATAGCAATTTTTGTATTCAACTGCTTTATTGTCTTTGCCCAAACAGGCGAGATACAAGGTAGGGTATTAGATATGGAAATGAAAGGCGAAGGCTTACCCTTTGCCAATGTTTATGTTGAAGTAAATGGTAAGCCAAGAGGAACATTAACAAGTGTTGACGGACGTTACTCTATTAAATTTTTGCCCGAAGGAGTTTATACCATTACTTGTGAGTATGTAGGATATGAAAAAGTGTTTATTGGTAAGGTAAAAGTTTTGGATGGTCTGACCACTATTGTAAATTTTGAGATGTTTTATGATGACGTTATTATCTATTGCCCAGCTTATATAATTGATTATCCAACGCCATTATTAAAAGAGTTTGAATCAGGCTATGATTTTGCAAAAGATGAAGTAGAAAAACTACCAACTAACAATTTTAAAGAAGTTATTAACTTAACCCCAGGCATTTACGCCCCATTTTAATGAAAAGCCTGTTTTACATAGCATTTTTTGTTTTCAATTGCTTTGCTGCATTTACGCAGGTTGGCGAAATACAAGGAAAGATAAAGGACATGAACAATGGAGGAAAGGGTTTACCTACTGCAATTGTGTATATTGAAGTGGATAGTTTAACACTTACTGCTTCAATTGATGAAGGTGGGTTTTATAAAGTAAAACCATTACCTCCAGGGCTTTATAATTTAACAGTTGAACAAACAGGATATACAAAAACTATTGTTAAATCAATACTCGTTTCTGCCGACAAAACCACTTTTGTTGATGTTGAGCTTTTCCTAGCTAACGACACCATGAAAATCAAGGAGATAAAGTATCAAGTACCATTAGTAAATGGTTGCGATAAGGGACAGGGTCGCTCAAGACCTACGCCTTTTGTTAAACTTAACCCCATCTTCCGCCTGACTAATTAAAAATTCCAAATCAAGGCTAAATCGTTTTTGGTATAAGTTACCCAATTGGTTTTTGTAAGCCTCAATTTTTTTATTGTGTACAAGGGCAATGCAGCAACCCCCAAAACCTGCACCTGTTAATCGTGAGCCGAGGCAACCATCGAAATTAGCTCCAAAATCAACAATAAAATCTAAGCCATCGCTACTAACCGCATAATCATTTTTTAAGGAAATATGGCTTTCAAACATCAATTGCCCAAAGGTGGGTAATTGCCCATTTTTTAAAGTATCCACAGCCTTTAAAACCCTTTGTTGCTCGCTAATTACATGCTTTACCCGTTGGCGAATCATGCTATCTTTTATAAATTGTAAATCTGTAATATCAGCATCAACTAAAGCCTTTATTGTTTTGTGTTCACTAATAATTTTTAATGCCTGTTCGCACTCATGTCGGCGTTCATTATAAGCCGAACCAGCCAGCGTACGAGGCATTTTGCTATTGATAATCACCAGTTGATAATCACCTAAGTTAAAAGGCACGTATTGATAATTTAAGGTGTTGCAATCCAACAAAATAGCCTGTTCTTTTTTGCCCATTGCCACCGCAAACTGATCCATTATGCCGCAGTTTACACCCACAAATTCATTCTCCGCTTTTTGGGCTAATTGGGCTAAAATGGCTTTATCAGCAGCATCTCTATTATTAATTAAAATATAAGCAAGCAGTAACTCCAATGCCGCCGATGATGACAAACCAGACCCAACAGGCAAGCTCGATTCTAAGTCAATTGTGCAGCCTTGTAAACTGTAATTTGCCTCTTTTAATGTTTTTATTATGCCTTTTGCATAATCTGTCCAATCTCCACTTTTAGGGTGATTTTCATTAGATAAATTCCACTTAAAAACACCCTCGATTTGAGCCGATTGAATGCTGATAATTCCATCACTGTTAAAGGCTACTTTGGCTTTAATGCCTTGCTTAATGGCAATTGGCAAAACCAATCCGCCATTATAGTCAATATGTTCGCCAATTAAATTTACCCGCCCTGGCGCAAAAAAACTGTACTGTTTATCCATCTAATTTTAAACTTTGGTTGAACCGAAAAGCCTTACCTTTAGTTATTAAAATGTAAAATAAGCATTTATGCCAAAGAAAAAAGCAAAAGAAGGCAAGCCCCAAGTGCACGAGGAGTTAAAAGGTTTTGAAATAATCATCGACAAATTTGGGCATATTAAAACCAACCGAACTGCCGAGGAAATGAATGAGTTTTTGAACAAGCATGTTGAGGATAAAAAGTTGAAAGATAGAGATGACTTATTACCTTTGGAGGATGAAAGCGGTGAGGAAGAAGATACGCTTTTTGATGAATTAGAAGATGAACCAACCGAATAGACCCATACGTGTTTTAGTGGCCAAAATTGGCTTAGATGGGCATGACCGCGGCGCAAAAATCATTGCCTCAATTTTGCGCGATGCAGGAATGGAGGTGATTTACACAGGCTTACGCCAAACCCCTGCTATGGTGGTAAATGCCGCTTTGCAAGAGGATGTAGATGCTATCGGCATCAGTATTTTGTCGGGTGCACACATGACTGTTTTCCCAAAGGTTATGGATTTGATGAAGGCAAAAGGAATGGATAATGTATTGTTAACGGGCGGCGGAATTATACCAGATGAGGATATTATAATTTTGAACAAACAAGGGGTTGGGCAGCTTTTTCCGCCAGGCACTAACTCCCAACAAATAACAGATTATATAAAAAACTGGGTGGCTAAAAATCGCCCATTTTAAATATTGCAAATGAGTTATCAATACATTTTAAATAATATAGAATACGGCATTTTAACCATAACCCTTAACAGAGAAAAACAATTAAATGCGCTTAAATATGACTTGATTCAAGAAATTGGACAGGCATTAGAAACTGTACGGAATGATAAAACTATTAAAGGGGTTATATTAACTGGTGCTGGCAATAAGGCATTTGCTGCAGGTGCTGATATAAAAGAGTTTTCGGCTTTTTCAAAGGAAGAAGGTGAAAACTTAGCACGAAAAGGTGGTGATGTTTTTAATAAAATTGAGCAATTTAATAAGCCCGTTATTGCTGCTGTAAACGGTTTTGCTTTAGGTGGTGGTTGCGAGTTAACAATGGCTTGCCACATGCGTATTGCTAGTGATAATGCCAAGTTTGGGCAACCAGAAGTTAACCTCGGGTTGATACCTGGTTATGCAGGTACACAGCGGTTGGTGCAGTTAATTGGTAAAGGCAAGGCATTAGAATTATTAATGACGGGCGATATGATTGGGGCAGATGAAGCGCATCGTTTGGGTTTGGTAAATCATGTAGTTTCGCAAGAAGAATTGTTAGATAAGTGCAAAAGCATTATTAATAAAATTGGCAAAAAAGGACCGTTAGCTATTGCAAAGGTTATTGATTCGGTTAATGCCTATTTTGATAAAAACCGCGATGGATTTAATGCCGAGATTGAAAACTTTGGTGCTTTGTTTGGCACTCACGATTTTACCGAAGGCACAACAGCATTTATGGAGAAACGCAAAGCAGCTTTTAAAGGTGAGTAATGCCGAGTTTCCGTACGGAAATAAAGTTACCAGCTTCTAATTGGCAAATCGAACACTGCCATCAAATTTTGATGACTGGCTCATGTTTTACGGATAATATTGGGCAAAAATTAAGCAACCATTTTTTTAAAACATGCCTTAACCCTTTTGGGATTGTGTTTAATCCTATATCGGTTGTTAATCAGTTGCAAATGCTGTTGAGTAAGCAACTTTTCACCGAAAAGGATTTGTTTAACCACTATGGTTTATGGCATTCTTGGCAGCATCATAGCCATTTTTCGGGCGAGGACAAAAGTGATGTTTTACAATCAATAAATGAGTTTTTACAAAAGGGTAGGGAGCTTTTATGGCAAGCTGATTATTTGATTATTACTTTGGGTTCGGCATACGCATACCAGCTAAAAAGTACAGGCGAAGTGGTTAGTAATTGTCATCAATATCCTAACAAAAACTTTAATAAAAAGCTTTTAAGCGTTAATGAAATTGTTGATGGTTTTGACCAAATTTTCAAAGAACTAAAAAAACAGAACTCCAAACTTAAAACTATTTTTACCATTAGCCCAGTCCGCCATTGGAAGGATGGTGTAGTTGAAAATCAACAATCAAAAAGCACTTTAATTTTGGCGGTTCATCAATTGATTAAGCAATTAGACGATGCTGCTTATTTTCCGAGTTATGAGTTGGTAATGGATGATTTGCGTGATTACCGTTTTTATAAAGCCGATTTACTGCACCCCAACAAAGCAGCAGTTGATTATATATGGCAGAAATTTAAGAATGCGTACTTCAATACCAAAACACAAAGTTTAGTTGAACGGATTGAAAAGTTGAATAAATCTAAAACTCACCGACCACGCTTTCCTAAATCGGAGCAGCACTTGGCTTTTTTAGCCCAACTCAAAATAGAGGAGGAATTATTGAAAGCCGAAATTGAAAACCAATAAGATTTTAAACTGGATTGCATAAGTTTGTTTGAACGTTTAGGCAAATATTATTTTTTACTAAATGATTTTTAACCCTTTGGCTGTAGCACCAAACCTTTAGCGTGTTAAATTTTAATTGATTGTCAGTAGTTTATTGGGTTTTTGTGTTAGCGTTGGGTGTGCTGAAAATGTGTAGTGGGTAAGTTAATTTTAAATTTCAGTAATCCATTCTTTGAACCACTTATTTTTCATTTCGATTTGTTTTTGCAGACTAGCTCTTAGTTCTTCTTTTATATTTGATTGTTTGCCTAAATTATTTAAGTAAAAAGCAAAGTTCAATCCCTCAATCCGCTCTTTTGTTATTTCTGGTTTTGTGTTTGTTTCATTAATCCATTTACTGGCTGAATTAGGTAAGGTTACCTTACTTTGCTCATCTCCTAACTCATGCCAAAACCACCAATTAACAGATACATTTTTTACTTTAATACCATCTAATGTTTCAATAGACTCTTTTTGTTGTTGCCATCTCCAAGTATTTGGGCTGTTTTTTGTTCTAGAGGTTATTCCAACAATTCTAATTTTTGATTTTATTCCATTCCAATCAGCTTTTTCATTTAAAGCCCAATTTTTAATTATTGTAACTAGGTTTCTAATGGTTGAGCCAGAATAGATTAAATCAATTAGTGCAGTATTTCTGTTTCTTTTCAAAATTGTATTAGGTGATAACCCAATTTCAATCATTTGTTTCCTTAACTCAAAAAATTGCGGTGAATCAAATTTTTTTAATTCATTTGGTTCAAAAAATCGCCCAGAAAACTGAAATAAATTTATTCGCTTTTTTATTTCATTGTTTTTACTGTATATCCCATTTAAAAAGTCAAAATAATTTTCGGGTGATCGACCAATAAAAAATAATTCTGAGTTGTTGGAAAATGCAATAATTCTTGAAGTAGAATCAATTAACTCGGAAATAAATTCTTTTTCAATTTCTTCAGGCTTTCCATTTATTAATGAGCCTAGTTCATTTCTTTTTTCGATATTCCATCTAAATGGCTTATTCATTGCTATAGTTGTTAACTAATGTTTCAAAACATTAACTCTATAAGTTAGTTAGTTTGGTTCTTGTTCGGTTAAACTCTTCCCAAATTTCGTTGACTATTTCGGCGGCTGGTTTTATTTGATTGATAGTTGCGCATACTTGTCCTACTTCTAGCTCACCTTCTACTAAATCGCCTTCTTTCATGCCTTTTTTGGCGCGACCACGCCCTAGTAATTCTACTAATTCGTTAATGCTTGCACCACGGTCTTCGGCGGCCTTTACTTGATGGAAAAACTCGTTTTTCATTAAGCGCACTGCTACTATATCTTTTAAGGATAGCATGGTTTCGCCTTCTCCAGCATCTACAATTTTATTTTTAAAGTTGATGTGGGCGCAACTTTCAGGAGTAGCAATAAAACGACTGCCAATTTGTACGCCTTCGGCGCCTAAAGCAAAAGCTGCTGCCATTGCTTTACCCGAGCCAATGCCGCCAGCTGCAATAACGGGTAAATCCGTTGCGGCGGTTACTGCAGGAATTAGGCAAAGGGTAGTAGTTTCTTCACGACCGTTATGCCCACCAGCTTCAAAGCCTTCGGCTACCACGGCATCAACACCTGCGGCTTGAGCTTTTAAAGCAAATTTGGCACTACTTACTACATGCACCACTTTAATGCCTGCATCTTTTAGGGTTTGCGTATATTTTTTGGGGTTGCCTGCCGAGGTAAAAACAATAGGCACTTCGTATTTAACAATGTTAGCCATGTGTTCCTCAAGGCTGGCGTATAGTAAGGGCACATTAACAGCAAAAGGTTTGTTGGTGGCTGCCTTGCATTTTTCTAATTGCTCAACTAATTCGTGTGGATAAAAAGAACCTGAACCGATAATGCCTAAACCGCCTGCATTGCTTACGGCAGATGCTAATTCCCAACCTGAGCACCAAACCATGCCTGCTTGAATGATTGGGTACTCAATTCCGAATAAATCGCAAATCCTGTTTTTCATGTTTACAAAACTAAGCCCTTGCGTTTATTATAACTTTCAAGTTTTTATATCGAGTAATGTTTATATAGCAAACCTAGCGGATAAATTTTTTGTATCAACAAGTTTAGTATATAAAAACTGGGTTTCCGTCTTCACATATTACACTGTTGGGTTGTGGGGGAATTGAACAATCGCTTATAATACCCCATTTTTGATTGTATTCTTGTTGAGCTATTTTATGGTCGTTTATTTTTTGGAAAAAAAGTTCGATGTTTATATTGATTGAATAAGCAATATAGCCAACGTGGCCTCCACATGCTTTGCTTCCATAACCTATAAAACTCCACTCAGAAGAATTATTGCAATTTACGCTTAATGATAAATTTTCAATCTCATTAAACATTTGATTTAAATGTTCAAACTCTTGTTCTTGACTCATTTTATCGCCATTACATAAACAAACTTCGCACTCTTCCATGGTATCAAAGGGGACTATGCCATCACATCCGCCCCAAATAAATTCTTCGCATTGTTCTGTTTCTTGATTATAAAAGTATTTAGGGATATAAGCGAAGCATGGTCCAGGGTCGGGTGTTAAACTGCAAGCCTCAGGTTGTTGGCAATTATTTGGGCTTTCGTTTTCAATACAAACTTCGCACTCTTCCATGGTATCAAAAGGGACTACGCCATCGCATCCGCCCCAAATAAATTCTTCGCATTGTTCTGTTTCTTGGTTGTAAAAGTATTTAGGAATATAAGCTTCGCATGGCCCAGGGTCGGGTGACAATGTGCAGGCTTCTGGTTTATTGCAAACATTCATTTCATCATCATTATCGCAACTTAAAAATCCTATTGCAATTACACTTAAAAGGGTTAAAATGTATTTCATTGTTAAATTTTAATCGTTACATAAACATACTTCGCACTCTTCTATAGTGTCAAATGGGTAATCACCACAGCCGCCCCAGATAAATTGTTCGCATTGTTCGGTTTCTTGGTTATAAAAGTATTTGGGAATAACTGCCAAGCAATCGCTAGGTTCAGGCGGTAAAAAACAAGCATCAATTTGATTACAATCTTTGTTCGATTCATCGTCATTATCGCATGCAATAAATGCAAAAAACGACAACATTATAAAAGCTAAAATTTTTTTCATAGTCAAATTTTTAATCGTTACATAAACAAACTTCGCATTCTTCTAAAGTGTCAAATGGGTAATCACCACAGCCATTCCAGATAAATTGCTCGCATTGCTTGGTTTGCTGGTTATAAAGATATTTAACAAAAGCAAGTTGGCATAAGCTAGCTTCAGGTTCAAGTGAGCATGCCGTTGGTCGTTCACAATCATCTTTACAGGCGATAAAAGAAAATGCCATTAAGGCTAAAACGTAAGTAAAGTGTTTCATTATTTAACTATTTGTTGCAAATACAGATTTGGCATTCTTCCAGTGTTTGAAATGGTATATCGCTATTGCAAATATTCCAATCAAGTTTTTCACATTCCTTGGTTTTTTGGTTATAAAAATAACTGGGTTCGCTAAAGCAGCATTTGCCTATTGAGTCTGATTCAGGTTGTAAAAAGCAGGTGTCTGGCTGCTCACAATCATCCTTACAGGCGATAAAAGAAAATGCCATTAAGGCCAAAGCGAAAGTAAATTGTTTCATTTTTTTAAATTTTAGTCATGACATATACAGGCTTCGCATTCTTCCATTGTCTCAAAAATGGCAGGGCTTCCGCACCAGTTGTAAAATTCGCATTGGTTGGTTTCTTGATTATAATAATATTTTACAACCAAGGTGTCGCAAATTTCTAACTCAGGAACTAAGCTGCAATCCCCTTCTATTTTGCAGTTGTTTTTACAGGCTGTAAATGCAAAAAGTATAAAAGCGAATAAGTAAATAAATTGTTTCATTTTTAGGGTTTATTTGTTACAGATACAGACTTCGCAGTCAGCTAAATTCTCAAACAAAACTGGGTTGTTGTAATCAACACTTGCTTCGCATTTACCAGTATTGTTATTGTAATAATACCTAACAATGGCAGTTATGTAATCGCTATTAATAGTTACAATATTGCACTCTTGTTCAACATTGCATTCGTTTTTAGAGCAAGCAGATAGGGCAATTAAAGCACCCATCATCATAAACATTAAAATTCTCATAACATCCATAGTGCCAATTTTGCACTAATGGTTGCATTAGCTTTAAAATTATCGTAAAACCGACCCATTATTAAGTCCTAAATGCTTACTATTGTTGCAATGGATAAGGCATTAATTATTTTTGTTAAAAACCCAATTTTAGGAAAGGCGAAAACTAGAGTTGCAGCAACAGTTGGAGATGAAAAAGCCCTTGAAATTTATAAGGAATTATTGGGTTATACCCGTTGTATAGCAAGTAAAATTGAGGCTGAACGGTTGTTGTTTTACACCTATTTTGTTGATAATGAAGATGATTGGAGCAACGAGTTTTTCCAAAAACATTTACAAACTGAAGGGGATTTAGGGGAGAAAATGAAGCATGCTTTTGAAATGGCTTTTAAAGCTGGGGCAAAAAAAGTGGCTATTATCGGCAGCGATTGTGGTGATATTTCGCCCGAAATAATTAATAATGCCTACGATTTGTTGGATAGTAATGATTTAGTTATCGGACCTGCTGAGGATGGGGGTTATTACTTGATGGGGATGAGCCAGCCTTGTTATTTTGTTTTTGAGGATAAGCTGTGGAGTAACCCTGCTTTGTTTAAAATGACGGTTGAGCATATAAAAAAAGAGGGGTCAAGTTTTGCGCTGCTCCCCACTTTAAATGATATAGATACTTATCATGATTATTTGAAATGGAAGGGAGAGTAGGGGAGAGTTTTTAATTATCTAACCACCCAAGCCCCTCCTTAAAAGGAGGGGAATATTGTATTTGTGTCATTTAAAAGAAATTTTTACTAAGCTTCGCTGCCCATTTCCTCAAAACGTTGGTAGGCAGTTTGCATGCGTTTTAGGCATTCATCTTTGCCTAAGTAAGCGGCAATATCAAAAATTGATGGACCGCCTTTTGCGCCTGTTAACATCACTCTAAAGGGCATTAATATATCGCCGAAACTGTAGTTGTTTTCTTCGATAAATCCTTTAATGGCTGCTTCAATTGTAGCTGAATCAAAAGTTTCAATGTCCTCAATTAATGGGTATAGGCTTTTTAATCTGTTGATGTTATCTCCTTTCCATTTCTTTTTTACGGTTTTAGCATCATATGATTCTGGTAGGTTTAAAATACCTGCTGCTTGCGCCCAAAAGTCGGGTAAAAGGGTAACTCTTTCTTTGAGCATACCTGCTAGTGGCAATAATTTTTCTTTTGAAAGTTGATTACTGGCAGGGGCAAAGGGCATTACTTTTTCAAGTAAATCTTCATCTGATAATTCCAAAATATACTGCTGATTAAACCACTTGGCTTTATCAAAATTAAATTTTGCACCCGATTTACTGCACTGCTCTAAATTGAAGGCTTGAGCTAAATCGTTTAAGCTAAAAATTTCTTGTTCAGTGCCTGGATTCCAACCTAAAAAGGCTAAAAAGTTGATGAATGCTTCGGGTAAAAAGCCCATTTCTTTATAACCGTTTGATGATTTATCCTCGGTTGGGTGCACCCATGCCAAAGGAAAAACAGGGAAGCCTAATTTATCGCCGCTTCGTTTACTTAGTTTGCCTTTACCATCGGGGTTTAGTAGTAGAGGTAAATGGGCGAATTGAGGCATAGTATCTTCCCATCCAAAAGCACGGTACAACAGCACGTGTAAAGGCGTTGAAGGTAGCCATTCCTCTCCACGGATTACATGGGTGATTTCCATTAAATGATCATCCACTACATTAGCTAAATGGTAAGTGGGTAGTCCATCTGATTTGAATAAAACTTTGTCGTCCACTTCTTCAGAATTAAAGTCAACCGCACCACGTACCGTATCATTTACTCGAATTACTTCGTTTGCAGGTACTTTTAGTCGTATTACATAAGCTTCGCCCTTATCCAATTTACTTTTAACGGTTTCTGCATCTAAACTTAAACTGTTTTGCATACTTTGGCGGCTGTTAACGCCATACTTAAAGTTAGGGTCGGCCTCGCGGGCTTTATTCAAATCTTCAGATGTATCAAAAGCGTAATATGCCCAACCATTATCAATTAACTGTTGGATGTACTTTTTGTAAATATCTGAACGGTTGCTTTGTCGGTAAGGGCCATAATTACCGCCTGTATGAACGCCCTCATCGCATTTTACGCCAAGCCATTCCAATGATTGGATGATATATTCTTCTGCGCCTTGAACAAAGCGGCTTTGGTCGGTATCCTCAATACGAAGCACCAATTTGCCGCCATTTTTTTTAGCAAATAAATAAGCGTACAAAGCCGTGCGGATTCCGCCGATATGTTGGAAGCCCGTAGGGCTAGGTGCGTAACGTGTTCTTACAGTTGCAGACATAGTTGAAATTTACGGCTGCAAAGGTAAGGCGGTTACCGAAGCACCACCAGTTTTTGTGTGGCTATTCTTTTTTTGTTTTTTGCAAAAGAAATGAGGTATTGTCCGTTGGCTAAGTTTTCAATGTTTAATTGATTGGTGAAACCTTTATGCGATTGAATCAACTGCCCATTGGCATTGTAAATTTCTAATTGCTCAAACGCCTGTTGTGGGCTGTTAATGGAAACTTGTTTGCTAGCGGGGTTGGGGCTTAATTGTATAAGGTTTTGAGTGATGTTTGGGCTGTTATTAGATGTGGGGATTAAAGGGTTTGAGAGAAAATCATTTAGGGTTAAATCTAGTGAATCGAGGGTGGGTGTAAGGTTGGGGCATGGTTGCGGAACATTGTGCAAAGTGCTAAAAGCGAATTTTAGAGATTTATTTGTGCCAGTGCTTAAAGTAACAGGTCCGTTTGATAACAATATCCTTTTATTACTAGGGCTTGTATCCCAACTACATTCGCTTATACTTGGTTGTGGGGCGGCAGGGTTTCCATCGAAGATAAAAGGATGGTTAGTTATTTGGCCACTGCAGTTACCGCAATTAGAATTGATAAAACATTGCCCATTGTTGCATTGCCCCCTTAAATTACTGTAATAATGCAAGGGTAATTCGGGCTTCCAATAGGGAAATGCCCCCCATTCTTCGTCAGCTAAATACAAAATGGCGGCTGCACCAGTTGTTAAACCATTATTGCTTGCCATGCCTTTGGCAAGTGTAGCTACTTGAATGGGTGGATTTTCTCCATAAACAGCATCATAGTCAGATGAATTGTAGGTATAAGCCATGCTTTTTTGCGGGTAGCTGCCCATATAATCATCTTGGGCATTGCCAATGTCGGCATCTAAAAATAAACCGAAGTGAAAATGATTTACATTGTAATAACCGAAATAATCAAGTTCAAACTCTACGAAAATGGTATTGTTTAAAAAGGCGTTTTGGCTTTCAAGTGCATAAGCATAAATACGGCTTTGCATTTCTAAAGCAAGAGCATTGCTATGCGTATGCTCGCCAGCATCGTTAATAACCCACCATAAATTTTGGTGTCCTTTGCATATTGGATAATCGCCTTGTAATGGGTTGTAAATACCATCCGAATTGGCATCGAAAAAAGGAGCTAAATCCTTATTGGTTGGTAAAGCAAACATATCAAAAAGTGGGTTGTTGCGCCCAGGCCAATTACGGATGTTTTCGGTTAAAAAACTTTCATTAAAACCTGAGTTTTTAAAAGCTTCTACTTCCTCAAAATTAACTGACCATATAAAATCGAAATTGGTACAGTTATCAGCATAAGGCTCGCCCATTTCATTAAGCGGGCCAGGGTAATAATCTTGCCCTTGGTTTTTGTAAGTACCAGCTGAGGCCTTTATAATATCCGTTTCTTCTAAGCCCGCCATCCAAATACTTGAGGCAATAACAGTATGCTTGCCGCTCCCTTTTGGGCACTCGTAGCCAGGTTGGTTAATGTTATTAAAAAGCAAATGCGGTAGGCTAAAGGTTGCATTAATGTTATTAACATTTAAAAATGCTTGATAAGTGCCTTCGCATTGGGCATGTATGTAAACACTTACAAATAATATAACAAGTGAGTACAATGTTTTCATAGTCTAAAATTTAGAGCTTACCGAAGCACCACCAGTTTTTGGGTAGCTATTCTTTTCCCATTTTTTGCAAAAGAAATGAGGTATTGCCCGTTAGCTAAATTTTCAATATTTAATTGATTGATAAAACCTTTATGCGATTGTACCAACTGCCTATTAGCATTGTAAATTTCTAATTGCTCAAACGCCTGTTGTGGGCTGTTAATGGAAACTTGTTTACTGGCAGGGTTGGGGCTTAATTGTATAAGGTTTTGAGCAATTGAAGGGCTACTAGTTATATAATCGAAATAATTAACCACGGTATTGCCCCAATAACTTGATTCTTCAAAGTATTCAGCAACATCGGGGCATGGATGAGGCACATCGGATACCCAATAAACTGCCATTTTAATGCTTTGGGTTGTTCCATTGTTTAACTGCCCTGGACCACTACTGGCTAAAAAACGCCTTGAACTGGGTTGATGGTTAAACGAACACTCTGACCATGCAGGTTGGGGTGCTGTAGGGGTGTCAGGGTACATATAATTTGTGGGTTCGCCTTCACCATAACCATCTCCACTTGGGCCTTGATAAACCAAAGGCGTACCATCTTTCCATTTAGCTTGTAAATAGTTATAATATTGGGTAGGGTTTTCCGGTTCGCTTTGAACATTAAAGCCTCCAAAGTAGCTGATAAAATGACTCATTTTTGCGTCATCTTCATTGTTTTTTACACCTTCTAAAATTTCAATACCTACTATTGGTATTTCTTCTCCGTAGCCTGCTGTACCATCATCAAAATCATCGCCATTATAACCGTAGGCAATATTCATATCGGGTATGCAGCCCACAAAGTCATCTAAAAAATTGCCTAAATCCACATCAATAAAAAAGCCGAAGTAGTAATCTGAAATGTCGAGTCCTGATTTGTTGGTTACATCAAACTCCCAAAAGGTCGTATTGTTTAAACTGCTTGTATGTATAATTGAGTAGGAATAAGCAGCCACCTGAACGCCCAATTTATTGCCGCCTGATTCGGTATGGTTTTCGGCAATGTCATTAAATATCCACCAAAAATTTTGATTGCCTTTACATATGGGTGTATCGCCATCTAAAGGGTTATAAACGCCATCACTATTGTTATCATTAAAAGGGGCAAGGTCTAAATCTTGGGGTAAATCAAACATATCAAAAAGTGGATTGTTGCGCCCAGGCCAGTTTTTTAAATTGTTGGTTAGGTAAGTCTCTTCAAAGCCCGATTCAACAAAAGCTTCCACCTCATCGCTGGTAATTTCCCAAGCAACATTAAAATTTTCGCAGGCGTTTTCAATAAGCTCACCATCATTGTTTAATGGCCCAGGAAAATAATCATGACCGATTTGGCTATAGGTGTTTGCGGCTACTTTAAGTTGCCCTATTTCGTCAATACCTCCCATCCAAATACTACCGCAGAATAAGGAGTGTTTGTTGCTACCTTTAGGTGCTTCATATCGTGCATCTTGAAAGTTCCAAAACAAGGCGTCGGGCACAAAAAATGTGGTGTTAATATTATTGGCATTTAGTTGTCTGCCGCTTCTAAACTCGCCCCAGCATTGTGCGTTTAGAAATATGCTTAAAAAGAGTAACAGAAAGGGTGAAATTGTTTTCATTGTTTATACTTTAAGAGGTTACAGAAAGCTGTTTATCGAAGCACGACCAGTTTTTGTGTGGCTATTCTTTTTTTGTTTTTTGCAAAAGAAATGAGGTATTGCCCGTTGGCTAAGTTTTCAATGTTTAATTGATTGGTGAAACCTTTATGCGATTGAACCCACTGACCGTTTAAAGTGTAAATATCAATTTGGTTAAAAGCCTGTTGTGGGCTGTTAATGGAAACTTGTTTGCTGGTGGGGTTGGGAGATACAATTATGTTTTGTGCTTCTATTTCCATTGAACTTAAAGCTATATTTTGTTCAATTAACTCATGGGCGTAAGAAGAGTAATTTTGTAAATATGGGCTCACATCGGGACAAGGGTGAGGCACGTCGGGTATCCAGTAAATGGCATATTTAACGGTAGTTTTTTGTCCAGAGGCCATAAAGGATGGTCCAGAAGAAAGAACCGTTTTACTTGTACCACTAATTAATGCTGATTCATCGGTACATAATGACCATTCTTCATTTTCGACTAATGAACCTGGATACATAAAAGTAGTTTCGGTATTAGTAACTGGGTTAACTATTGGTGTTCCATCTTTTTGTAATCCTTTTAAATAATTGTAAAAATGATTTTTGGTTTCTGGGGTACTCATTATTGGAAGATTGTTGTTGTAAATAATAAAACTGGACAAGCCGATGTCATTATTGTTATCATCTTTAAGCCCTTCTAAAACCTCTACTCCAACAATAGGAATTTCGTACCCATACCCTGCTGTCCCATCGTCATAATCATCTTGATTATAACAATAAGCGATATTTTGGTTTGGCAAACCCCCCAAATAGTCGTCTAGATAATTACCTAATTCAAAATCAACCCAAAACCCCATATGAAAATTGCTAAGATTTAACTGTGATTTATTTATCAGTTCAAATTCCCAAAATGTAGTATTATCTAGTGCTTCGTTTTCACTAGCAACCGAATAGCAATACCCACCAATTTGCATTCCTAAAGGTTCGCTATTGGTTAGTGCATGATCATCGGCAATGTCATTAAAAACCCACCAAAAGTTTTGGGTACCTTTAGCTATTGGATAGTCACCATCAAGTGGATTGTAGGTATTATCGTTATTGGTGTCAACAAAGGGGGCTAAATCCAAGTTTTGTGGTAAATCAAACATATTAAAAAGCGGGTTGTTGCGCCCTGGCCAATTGCGTATGTTATCAGTAATAAATTCTTCATTATAGCCCGACTGAACAAAATTTTGCACTTCGCTTTGTGTAATTGGCCAAGCGTAGTTAAAGTCGGTACATCCATTTTCTAATGTTTCTCCTTCATCATTTAACGGTCCTGGAAAAAAATCAGTGCCAGATTGCCTATATGTTCCTGCAGCAACTTTAAGGTTATCAGTTTCGTCTAGCCCACCCATCCAAATACTGCCAGCAAAAATGGAAGTTTTTGTTACTCCTTGTCCAGCGTCAATTTTAGGAACCCTATATCCACTATTATTTAAATCCCAAAACAAGGCTTCTGGTAAAAAAAAGTCGGTACTAACATTATTGGCATCTAAAACAGCCATATATGCACCATTGCATTGACTGTGTAAGTAGACACTTGACATAACTAAAAGAAAAGAGTAAAATGTTTTCATATTATAAGATTTAGATGTTTTTAAAAATTGTTTATCGAAGCACCACCAGTTTTTGTGTGGCTATTCTTGTTTCATTTTTTGTAAAAGAAATGAGGTATTGCCCGTTGGGTAAATCTTCAATGTTTAATTGATTGGTGAAACCTTTATGCGATTGAACCAACTGACCGTTTAAAGTGTAAATATTTACTTGGTTAAACGCCTGTTGTGGGCTGTTAATAGAAACTTGTTTGCTGGCAGGGTTGGGGCTTAGTTGTATAAGGTTTTGCTTGATGTTTGAGGTACTTGTTATATATTCAAAGTAATTTACTACGGTATTACCCCAATATGATGCTTCACTAAAATATTCACTAATATTGGGGCAGGGATGGGGAACATCGGGTACCCAGTAAACCGCCGTTTTTATGCTTTGCGTTGCCCCATTGCTTAATTGCCCTGGTCCACTACTGGCTACAAAACGCCTATCTGCTGGTTGTATGTTCCATGAACATTCGGACCATGAAGGTTGGGGTTGATTTGGGTAGTGCGGGAACATAAAGGTGGTAGGTGTACCTTCGCCATAGCCATCACCATCTGTTCCGGGGTGTGCCATTTGTGTACCATCTTTCCATTTTGATTGTAAAACATTGTAAAAATGTTGGGCAGTTTCAGGGTTGCCTTGAACAGAAAAGTCGCCATTATAAAACATGAAACCAGACATTTTGGTATCTATTCCATCGTTTTTAACGCCTTCTAAAATTTCAATGCCTACAATGGGTATTTCTTCGCCATAGCCAGTTGGTCCTTCATCAAAATCATCGCCATTATAACCATATGCTATGTTTTTATGTGGTATGCAGCCTATAAAATCATCTTGGTAGTTACCTAAATCAACATCAAGAAAAAATCCGAAATAATAATCCGCAATGTCGAGTCCTGATTTGTTGGTTACATCAAATTCCCAAAAGGTGGTATTATCTAAACTACTGGAATGTATTATTGAGTAGGCATAAGCCGAAATTTGAACACCTAATTTCTCCCCACCAGTTTCGGTATGTGGGCCTGCTTTGTCGTTAAAAATCCACCAAAAATTTTGGTTGCCTTTACAAACAGGGGTATCGCCATCTAAAGGGTTGTAAATGCCGTCGCCGTTATTGTCATTAAAGGGTGCTAAATCCAAATCTTGTGGTAAATTAAACATATTAAAAAGTGGGTTGTTTCGACCCGGCCAGTTTTTAATATTATTGGTAAGGTAAGCTTCATTAAAACCAGAATTTACGAAGGCTTCTACTTCATCGCTAACAATTTGCCAAGCAAAATTGAAGTTGGAGCAACCACCGTTTAAAATCTGACCTTCTTCATTTAAAGGTCCAGGAAAAAAATCGTTGCCTGTTTGCCTATAGGTGCTTGCAGCGACTTTTAAACTGTTATTTTCATCAATACCCCCCATCCAAATGCTACCTGAAAAAATGGGGTGCTTATCACTGCCTTTTGGTACGGTATAGGTGCTATTATCAGTATCCCAAAATAGGGCTTCGGGTACAATAAATGAAGCACTAACATTATTAGCATCAAGCGTTGCTTGGTAAGTGCCTGGGCATTGGGCTTGTAAGTAAACACTTACAAATAATAAAAGGGTAGGTAAAAGTTTATTCATTTTTTAAAGATGTTTTGATAAAAAAAATGCCGCAAGCAAAGCCTACGGCATATAAGTAAAGCCAAGCTTTACTTGACCACAACCAACTTTTGTGTTGCAATTAATTGTTGGTTTTGGCTAATACTTAATAAGTATTGACCATTGCTAAAGTTTGTTAAGTCAATAATTTCAATTTCGGTTAAATTAAAAGCCTTATATATGCTTTTGCCGCTTATGCTGCTTATTTCAACATCAAATTTTTGGTGTTTACCAACGCTAACTTCGCAAAAAGTAGATGCAGGGTTGGGCCCAATTTTTATGCTTGTTTCATCAATGTTTGTAGTAGCTACATTTGTTTCTTCTTCAAATTGATTTAAGTAAACATTGGCTAAAAAAGAGGCTTCGTTAAAAGCATTTTCAGCATTTGGGCATGGGTAATCAATATCTTCCTGAACCCAATAAATAGCATAGGTAAGGTTTTGTGTTTCGCCGCTTTGAATTGTTGCCGGACCCGACGCTAAAAGAAAACGCCTATCAGAAGCTGGATTACCAAGACTACACTCGCTCCAACCTTCTGTTTCTGTTGGTGAATCGGTGTACATAAAAGTGGTAGGCTCATTTGTAATTGGATTGATAATTTGCGAACCATCTTTCCAAATACCTTTCATATAATTATAAAAATGAGATGCTGTTTCTGGGTTTCCATTTATATCGAAGTTGTTGTTGTAAGATAAAAAGGTGCTAAGTCCTAAATCGTTTCCTGAATTATCTTTTAAGCCATCAATAATTTCAACACCTACAACAGGAATATCTTCTCCGTAGCCTGCATTTCCGTCATCATAAGCATCGCCATTGTAGGCATAGGCAAGATTTTTTTCAGGCGAACAGCCTACAAAATCATCTAAATAATTACCCAAATCAACATCTAGCCAAAAGCTAAAGTAAAAATCGTTAATGGCTTTATCGGATTTATTAGTTATGTCAAATTCCCAAAAAGTGGTGTTGTTTAAAGCATCGTTACTTGCTAGGGCATAGTAGTAACCTTCAATTTGAAAGCCTAAACTTTGCCCTCCTGTTTCGGTATGTTGCCCAGCATCGTTAAAAACACACCAAAAATTTTGATCGCCTTTGCAAATTGGAAAATCTCCGTCGGCGGGGTTATAGTTACCATCATTATTGCTATCAATAAATGGGGCTAAGTCCATATCGGTAGGCAGTTCAAATAAATCGAAAACTGGATTGTTACGGGCTGGCCAATTTTTAATGTTTTCGGTAATAAATGCTGTTTCAAAGTTGTTGTCAATGAAGTTGTCAACTTCGTTTTTTTCAATGGTAAAAACACGGTTAAAATCATCGCACCAGGTCCCTTGGGTTTCGGCATTTTCGTTTAGTGGTCCGCTAAAAAAATCGTTACCTGTTTGGCGGTAGGTGCCTGCTGCGGCTTTTAAAAGGCCATTTTCGTCAATGCCCCCCATCCAAATACTGCCTGCAAATATTGAGCTAATGTTACCACCTTGTGGTACTTCGTATAGCCCATCGTTTAAATCAAAAAAAAGTATTTCGCCATTGGTAAATGTGGTTTTAACGTTATTGGCGTCCATTGTTGCAAAGTTGTTTGGTATGCACTCTTGTGCGTAACTTATGGTTAAATTTGTTAAACCAATTAGGGTTAAAAGTATCAGTTGTTTCATGATAAAGTGTTTTGAAAGGTTAAGAAATAGACTGCCGATTTTGTCGGCAATTTTACTGTTGTATGTAAGCATGACGAGTTTTCATGCTTATTACGTTGGCATAACCCAAATAAATTTTAACGAAAAAGATAAAGTTGTTGAGGTTTCACTTAAACTTTTTATTGACGATACGGAAAAGGCGTTGGCACAAATAGCTGGTAATGAGGGCTTTAAAATTGATGAAAAAGCGATTTCGGAGACGTTAAACGAAAAGTTAAAAAATTACTTGAAGCACAATTTTACTATTTCAATAAATGAAAAAGATAAAGAAATTGAATATTTGGGTTGCCAGTTTGAGGATGATGCGATGTGGATTCATCTTCAAATTAGTAAGGTTAAAAACTTAAAAACTATAAGATTACAGAATACTTTATTAATGGAAGTTTACCCTAGTCAAACGCATATTGTTAATATGCAGGCTTATGGAAGAAATGATGGGGAGATTTTAAAATTGCAAGCGGATTATTGCGAATTTGAATATTAGGAATTAAAAAAGCCGCAGGTTTTGCGACTTTTTTAATAATAAGTTTTCATCCTTTTTTTGTTTTTCTAACTACCTTACGGCGATGTACTTTTTTAGGTGGTAAATCCACATTATTGGGGTTAATGTTGGCACTTATGCTTTCGCCAGGTAAAGCCTCTAAAATGTTATTGGTTTTTTGCGGTACTTGCTTTGGTTTGGCTGTTGGCTTTGGTGTTGGTTTAGCCGTTGTTTGTTGTGGTTTGGCTTTATTTGCTGCGGTATTGGTTTTAGCAACAACCTTTTTTACAGCACTTTTTTCTGGCTTTTCTTCTTTTGCTTTTTTAGTTGGGCTTTTACTTTGTTTTGCCTTTGGCGTAGCAGTCTTTTTTGGGGCTTTTTTTGGGGGTGCTTTTTGTTCAGCTTTTGGCTTTTCGGTTGCTGTTTCTAATACGGTTAAAGCAGTTGCTGTTAGTTTATCTCGTTTACTGGTTATGATAAAGCTTACTTTGTCGCCAATGTTAACTTTTGTGCTTTTGGGGCTTTTTGAGTAAAAAATAGCATTGTTTAAGTTAGCCACTTTTATAATGGCATGCTTGCTGCTAACCTCTTCAACCGTACCTTCAAACTTATTTTTGTTTAAGTTAATTAATTGAGAAGCATCGGCTTTGTAATTTTCAAGGCGGGCCAGCATTTTATCAACTTCGGCTTTTAGTAAAAAGCGTTCGGCTAAATTGGCTAAGCGTAATTGAAAGGCAAAGTTTTTACCTTCTTTTTCAATAGGGATGAATCTTACATCTAAGCCCGGATCTACGCCAATATCTTTATGTTCAAAAGCTTCTTTTTTAAAGGTGTATTTTTTGTTGCTGTTTTTAGCTTTAACTAACCCTAAGTTTTTAGTGGTATCAAACCATTCAATTTGCCCTTCAATTGAGTCGGGAAAGTCAAAATTTTCGTTTGTTTTCGCTGATGAAGCGGTTGCGTTAGCTTCTACATTTTTTGCAAATACACGATCGGTTTCGGTGTGTTTTTTAAACTTAACGGGCAATCCTATTATCTTAAAATCGGCACCTTTAAAGTAAATTTCTTCTCCTTTTTCATTTTGAATAAAGCCCCATTGCGTGTTGGCATTGTACGATTTTATTTTACCGCTATCGTTAACAATTGGGGTAATTTTACCCATTTGTAGTGCTAGTTTTTTGTAAAGCTCTTTACTGCTGATGTTTAAATTGGCAGCAATATCTAAAGTAGGAATCATCAAATTCATTTCGTCAATAATTGACATTACCCCGCCCTTAATTAATCTGCTTTCTGATTTATCTAACCATTTATACCGCTTCGAGTAATCGCGATAACGGTCGGTACTAATAATTTTGGATTTAAACTTGTCGGCTACTGCCAAAACATAATCATCTGCACGTTGGCCGCCAGTTACTTGGTAAAATTCTTGCTCAAAATTTTTAAGTAATTGGTTGTAAATACCTTGTTCAACCTTTGATAGTTTGTAAATCGTATTGGCATCAAAAATAAACAGGAAGCTATGTTTACGTTCGCATAAAATATTTGCTAACAGCAATACGGCATCAAGTGAGTTATCGGCTGCTTGGTCCTTTACATTAATGTTGTGCCAGCCTGTAACATTGGTGGCATCTACAACAAAATCAATCTTTTTTTTCTCTTTTTTATTACTCATAACACATTAAAAACATAGGGCACAAAAAGGCCCAAAATTAAAAAATAACGTTGCAAAAAGGTTGGTTAAACTTTAAACAGTAACCCTTTTTATATTAGCACCTAAGTTTTGCAAACGCTGTTCAATATACTGGTAGCCCCTATCAATTTGCTGGATATTGCTAATGGTACTTTTACCAGTAGCACTTAAAGCAGCCATTAATAAGGATACCCCCGCCCTAATATCGGGCGAGCTCATTTTTATACCACGTAGTTGTGCTTGGCGGCCTAGGCCGATAACTACTGCGCGGTGGGGATCGCATAAAATAATTTGCGCGCCCATATCAATTAGTTTATCCACGAAAAACAAACGACTTTCAAACATTTTTTGGTGGATAAGCACGCTGCCTTTGGCTTGTATGGCAGCTACTAAAATAATGCTGATTAGGTCGGGCGTAAAGCCTGGCCATGGTGCATCAGCAATGGTTAAAATTGAACCGTCAATAAACGATTCGATTTCGTAAATTTCTTGTTCGGGTATGTGGATATCGCCATTTGTATTGATGTCCATTTTAATACCTAAACGCCCAAAAATTTTAGGGATAATACCTAGCATTTCGGGTTGTGTATTTTTTATTGTAATGTTTGATTGGGTTATGGCGGCTAAGCCAATAAAGCTGCCAATTTCAATCATATCGGGTAAACAAGTGTGTGAGCAACCACTCAATTTATCAACACCATTAATAGTTAAAAGGTTTGAGCCGATGCCTTTTATATTGGCACCCATGCTGTTTAGCATACGGCATAATTGCTGTAAGTAGGGCTCGCAGGCGGCATTGTAAATAGTGGTAGTGCCTTTGGCTAAAACGGCTGCCATTACTATGTTGCCTGTACCTGTTACAGATGCTTCATCCAACCAAATGTATGCGCCTTTAAGTTGAGTGGCATCAATTTTAAAAAGGTTGTTTTCGGCATCAAAATCAAAGTTTGCGCCAAGGGTTTCAAATCCTCGCAAATGGGTGTCAATTCTACGCCTACCTATTTTATCACCACCTGGGCGGGGTATGTAGGCATGCTTAAAACGCCCCAATAAAGGACCAAGCGTGGTTAACGAACCCCTTATTTGCCTTGCTTTGTGTTGATACTCTTCAGAGTAGAGTTTATCTATCTGCACATTATCTGCTTGAAAGGTATAACTGTGATTGTTGTGTTTTTCAATGCTAACGCCTAAATCGCCTAATAGAGCAATTAAAAAACGGATGTCCCTAATATCGGGCAAATTGTTAATAGTAACTTTTTGCTCGGTTAAAAGGGTTGCGCAAATAATTTGTAAAGCTTCGTTTTTTGCCCCTTGGGGTATTATGCTGCCGCTCAACTTCTTTCCACCTATAATTTCAAATGCAGCGCTCATTTAGTATTGCTATTTGTATCGTTTTTTGTAACCTGAATTTTTTTTACGACCACCGCCATCACGCCTATCGTAACGGCCGTTTGAACGATGGTTGTTTTTACCTCTGTTGTTGCGCCCACTATTGTTGTAGCGGCGTTTGTAGGTATTTGATTTTGATAATTTATCTAAGTTAGATTCATCGCCAAGCACCAATTGTCCGTTGGATAGGCGTTTTAAATCTTCAATTATCAATTCATCGTCAACGTTTTCATTATAACGGTTTACGCAAACCATTTTCATGTAGTTGCCGATAACTTTTGCAAAAGCCACTTTTTTTTCTTCGTCTTCCATGGCAATGGCTTTGGCAATAAGTGTTTCAACGTTTTTGCCGTATTGCTTAATTTTAATTTGTTCGCCAGGGTAACTTGGTCGTTTATGCTCAATTAGTGCTTCTTCTTCATGTTTATTAACATCGTAAGGAAAATCAACTTCAAGCTTGAATTTTGACATTCTGTATATATGGTCCCAAAGCTTAGGCTTAAACTCTTCAACCCGCAAATGCGGATTTATTTGCCCCATTAACTCAATAAGGGCATTGGCAGCTTTGTTGCGTCTTTCATCATCTTCAATAGTTAACACATGGTCAACCATATATTGCACATTTCGGCCATATTCACGAAAAACCAGTTGCGGTCGTTCTGTATTATAATCCATAAAAATGTTTAGTAAACACCACTTAGGGTAAGTATATCATCTATCTTAACAAAGAGCGTGTAAAGTTGTAAACTCGTTTATTTAAGGCACAATGGTAGGCCAAATATAGGCAAAATATTGTAAAGCCTGTTTAATATTACTTTAAAGGAGGCAATAATGATGCCTAAATTTTTTCAATTGTTTAGGTATTCGATTATTTGTTTTTTGAGGTAATGTTAGGTTATGAAATTTAATTTTGACCTTTTTTTTATAAAAAATAAAGAAAGGGTACTAGTGATTAAGAATTACTTAGGTGAACAGGAAAATTAATAGTGGGATATGGTAAATTGGAATAAGCTAACGCAAATAAAAAAGTACATAGATGAAAACAAAGAAAAAGGCATAACTGCCTTTGGAAAATTGTTAGAAAGTGCTAGTCAAAAAAAGGCGGAATTGATTGTTTTAAGTTTTACTTATGAGAATTTAGAAGCATACGTTAAGGTAAATGGAGACTTTAAACTTTGTAGCCAGTTGTTTGGTGTTTTAAGTCAATATGAAATGGATCAATTGAGAATGAATGACTACAATGAAAATAACCATTATGAAGAATACGAGTATCAAAAGTTCAATGATGTGGTTTGGTACTTGATAGAAGTTTGGATGTTAAATTGTTACAAAGCAGCACTTAAAAAGCAAGAAGGTAATAATATCAAATGTTATTTCAAACGAAACGTTGACTCATTAGAAATATTGGAGTTAAACACTTGTTCAACCAAATTCGAAAAGTCAGAGTTTGAATTGTTTATTAAAAACAGCGAAAAAAATGTAATGACCTTATTGGATATATAAAATGACTTAGTTTTTGTATTACAAACTTGCGTTCTATTAACTATCTCAAAACGGTTTATTTTTAGCAGACTTAATTTAAAATTGTGTTAAATCACCCCCCGAATGCGGGGCCCAGCCAGGTTTTGCGTAAACGCAAAACCTCCCCCCTCAAAAATGGGGGACTATATACCAGTTTACACTAGGAGGTCAAAAAAATAAAGCCCTTATTCGGGCTTTTGTTTCTTAGACTGTTCAAATTGTTCGCTTAACTCCTTTAAACTAAGTGTTTTTTTAGGCTTGACTTTATCATTTTTAGGGTTGTAATCAAGGGCTTTTTTTAGGGATTGATTATGATTACTTAGCTTTTTTTTTCTCATTTCTTCAAGGTCAAAGGTTTTAATTGGTTCTTCTTCTATTTTCTTTTCAATTTTTGCTTTCCTTTCATCTTGGCTAATCATACCATCAATACTAGCAATCCTTTTTCTGTCAATAATATCATTTACGAAATTGTCAAAATCTGAAGTGAATTCTTCATCTTGTTTTACTCGAAACTTCATATATTCACTTTTAGCTTTAGCTTCTGCTCTTTTCATTGATGTTTTACCCTTATGGGTTAGTACATCATATTCATTAAAATCTAAAAAGCTATCTAGTTTTTTAACCCAATCGACCATCTTCATAGCTTTATTCCTACTTGCCATGTTTTCAGCAAAATCTAAATACATGGAAACAAGTCTATTTAGTTGAGAAATTTCATCTTTAGATAAATAGTTCTTAGCTACTTTAGTATCACTTTTTAAAACTTTTCCTTTCTTATTTTTCCAATTAGTTAAACCCATGTTTGGTTTATTGCTATTAGCCCTTTTACTAATTAATTCTGCTGCTGTGCTACCATGTATTGCCCAGTGTAGTTTGTTTTGAACCATAGCAAAAAACTCTTTACTTATTTGCGTTTTAGGGTCATAGTCAATGGCTGTGCTGTATATATCAGTAACTTTTTGGTAGAAACGCCTTTCGCTGGCACGTATTTCCCTAATACGTTCTAGTAATTCACTAAAATAATCTTTTCCGAAAAGTTGATTACCTTGTTTAAGTCTATCGTCATTTAAAACGAATCCTTTTATTAGATATTCTTTTAATACACTAGATGCCCACTTTCTAAATTGCGTAGCTTTTGTTGAGTTTATCCTATAACCGACCGATATAATTGCGTCTAAATTGTAAAAATTTGTTTGATAATTTTTACCGTCACTTGCAGTTGTTTCCATTTTGGAAATAACTGCATCTTTTTCAAGTTCATTTGATTCAAAAATATTATTTAAGTGTTTACTTATAGCAGGTACACCAACATTAAAAATCTCTGACATGCCCTTTTGGGTAGTCCATACTGTTTCATCTCCTAGAATAATTTGAACATTTAAAAGTCCATCATTGTTTGTGTAAAAAAGAAAATTTGTAAATTCTTGTGTTTGGTTATCCATTTGTCAACGTATTATATTTTAATCTAAATGCAGAATTTACTAAGATAATATTCATCCTTTCAAACTCGCCTAGTTTTCTTGTATTGTAGCGGAATGCTGCCGTATCTGCGTACTTCTGCAAGTGTTTTTTACTTACGTGGTGGTAAATGCCGATGATTGAACGCTTTAATTGAGACCAAAAGCCCTCGATAGTGTTTGTATGGTACATTCCACGCACATATTCTTTTTTGCTATGATTTACTTTTTCGTGCTTATCAAATACTGGTCAATATCCTTATAACCACCGAAACCGTCAGTTATAACCGTTGCAGCTGTTTTAATGTTGCTGTATAGTATCGGCTTTATTTCTTTACCGTAAGACTTACTTGTTAAGCACTTTGCATTTAACCTCTCCATCACGTTCTAACATACCTAAAACGGGCGTTTTGTGTGTAGTACCCGAAACCCCACCATGTGCTTTTCGCTTTTTAGCTGCCATTTTCTTAACGTCTCCACCTACATAAGTTTCATCTGCTTCAACTACATTGTCTAAATCTTGAGTGTTGTCAATTCCAAAGCAATTACGGATGCGGTGAAGCATAAACCAAGCTGTTTTTTGGGTAACATCAATATCTTTTGCTAACTGGATTGAAGAAATACCCTTTTTATGGCTTGTAACCAACCAAATAGCGATAAACCACTTTTGTAATTCAACCTTAGTGTTATCAAATAGAGTGTTAGTTTTTACATTGAAGTATTTACCAGTATTCTTGCACTTGTAGCCACGTTTAGTTTTGTAAACTTTAGATGTTTCGTCAAAAGGGCTTACTACATTACCATCCCAACGCAAAGCTTCTAAATGCTCGATGCAAGTTTGTTCATCTTTGAACACTCTCATTAACTGAATGATTGAAGTAATTTCTTTGTTAAACATCTTTAGTACAATTATACACCAAATATAAGTAGTTTATTACACTAATGCAAATTTATTTAGTGTAAAGAAGTATATAATTACCTCAAAAATGGGGGACAAGACATCTTGTTTTAATTGATGAATATTTGCGTTCCCAATTTTTTTAAATGGCTGGCTTTTTAGCTTTATCCCAACCTGAGTTAATTGCTGTTGTTTCTAAATCCGAAGTATCGTCGCCTAAATACCAATCCTTAAAATCGGCTTTTTTTCTTGCAAAATTTTTTGCAGTTCATTGGCTATCAATAATTGCTCTTTGGTTGATAAAGTTTTTAATACCCTCTAAAAACGGCACTACGCTCATACGGCTAATTTAGCCTATTTGTACAAAGCTTGTTATTTACTTTAGCTAACCTTAACCTGCATACATTGCTTCAATTTGGTCGCAGTATTTTTCGCAAACTATTTTACGTTTAAGTTTCATGGTTGGGGTTAATTCGCCCGTATCAACCGTCCATTCGTTAGGCATTAAGGTAAATTTTTTAACCTGTTCAACCTTGCCAAAGTTAGGGTTGGTTGCAACCTGAATTTCTTTGTATTTTTCAATAACGGCGGGGTGGCTAATCATTTGTTCGTTGCTTTCGCAAGGCAAACCATTTTCCTTACAATAATTGCGTAGGGTTTCGTAAACGGGTACTATTAATGCCGAAACAAATTTGCGATCGTTACCAATAATAATCATTTGATCGATAAATGGCGACTCTTTAAACTTGCTTTCAATATTGGCTGGGGCAACGTATTTGCCGCCCGATGTTTTGAATAATGCTTTTTTACGGTCGGTGATTTTTAGGAATTTTTTGCCTTTGTAATTTTCCCAAACGCCTATATCGCCCGTATGGAACCAATCGCCTGTCATTACTTCGGCGGTAGCTTCGGGCTTATTATAATAGCCTGCCATAATGTTAGGGCCTTTAGCTAAAATTTCACCATCGTCGGCAATTTTAATTTCAACATTTGGTACAGGAACACCTACTGTACCCATGCGTGCATCGCTTTCATCAAAGCGGTTAAAGGTTAAAACAGGTGAAGTTTCGGTTAAACCATAACCCTCACGAACATGAATACCGAAGGCATTAAATAATCTGCCTAAATCTTCGCGCATTTTTGCTGCGCCCGTCATAATGCCTTCAACATTGCCGCCTAGGCCATCAACTATTTTTCCGAAAACTAATTTTCGGGCAATGGCTATTTTAATATTATATAATGGGCTTCGGTCGTTAATATCATATTTAAAGCCAAGATTTAATGCCCAGTTAAATAACTTTTGCTTAACCCCTGTTAAGGCTGTACCTTTTGGTAAAATTTTGTTTTCGTAAACTTTTTCGAGTAACCGAGGTACGGTGCTAAAGTAGTTTGGTTTTACCTCTCTTAAATTATCGCCCAGTTTTTCAATGCTTTCGGCATACCAAATGGCGGTACCTTTACTAAGGTAGGTGTAGCTAACTGTACGCTCAAAAATGTGGCACATTGGTAAAAAGCTTAAAGCTCGTTTAGTGCTGTCCAGCGGTATTAATTCGTAAACACTTTTTATGTTGCTTACAATGTTGCGGTGCAATAACATTACGCCTTTAGGTGTACCCGTTGTACCCGATGTGTAGATTAATGAGGCTAATTCTTCTGGGTCAATGCCATTTTTAATTTCGTCAACCTGTTTTTTAAAATCGTCGGTTGCTAAATCAGTAATTTCGGTATAGTGTTTAGCCCCATCTAGTTTATTAAATGAGTAAATGTGTTGAAGGCTTGGTACTTCGTCTTTTATGTCTAAAATTTTGTCAAGCAAGCCTTGATCTTCAACAAAAACCAATTTTATTTGAGCGTCATTAAAAATGTATTTATACTCATTGCGGCTAATAGTAGGATAAACTGGTACATTAACACAGCCAATTTGCAGCATTCCAATGTCGCAAAAATTCCACTCGGGGCGGTTGCTTGAAATTAAGCCAATTTTATCGCCCTTTTGCAAGCCTAAGGCCAACAAGCCTGCACTTAAATTGTTGGCAATATTTAAAAATTCATCGGTGCTGTACTTTTTCCACTTTCCATCGTATTTGTATGCTAAAGCATCTTCGCGCGGAAAGTTATCTTTTTGATAATAAGGAATGTCGAATAATCGTGTAAATGGCAACATTTATAATTGGGTGTTTTTTGTGAACTTAACAAACCACTAAAAATAAAGACAATTTAAGTAATAGCGGTAAATGCGTGTAATTTATCTTGCAAATAGCTGCTACAAATACCCAAATTGACAATATCCTCCATCAAATGTCGATTATCCCCATTATATTTGGTTGCAATGGCAGCGGAGAAAATAGCAATTAAGCGGAGAAACATCCCTATTGAGAAGTTGCAAAAAGTGGCAGAAATTTTAAAGGCCATATCGCACCCAATACGACTTGAAATTCTTGAAATTTTAGAGTGTAATGGGTCATCAACGGTAACTGAAATTAGAGAGAAGCTAGCTACAGAAATTGAGCAGTCGCTTTTATCTCATCATCTTATCAAGATGAAAGATAAGGGGGTTTTGCGCTCGCAAAAGCAAGGTAAATTTATTTATTACGCTATTACTGACCCTGCAATAACGGGTATTTTTGACTGTATGGAAAAGTGCAGCGTTTTTTAAAATCTTCTTAAATATTAGAAAGCCGCAATATTTTACCTTTACAATTACTTTAATAAATTATGGTTTTTGTAATGCGCAGGTACTTTCAACTCATATTTTTTGTAATACTTTGTTTATCAATAGGGTGCGGTAGTCCTGAATCGGATGCGGTTAGTGAACTTAAACCTTACACCGCCCAAGTAATTGATTCGTTGTTGAAAGGGCAATTACAATCAAAACAATTAAAGGCTTTTGTTGATGGTTTGCCCAAATCGGCTAATGTTTTAAATGAGATACAAGGGGTTTATGCTAGTAACAATTACCAATTGTTGTGGCAAGATAAAGAGCGTGATGCTTATAAACCTATTTTAAAACAGGCAGTTACTGCTATTAAAAATGCACATGTACATGGTTTAAATCCTGAAGATTATAAGGCTAAACAGCTTAACGGTTTGTTTAATGTTTTGTATGAAGCCCCTAAGCAAGAGGGTTTTAAAGCATGGCCTATTGATAGTTTGATACAGGCCAAAATACAGTTAGATGCCATGACCCAAGCCGCTGCCTTATCTTTTTTACAAGATGTTGGTTTGGGTAATTTAAAGCCAAAATGGGATATTAAACCTCGGCAATTTGATTTTGCCGAAATTTTAGCCGATACCAGTAGCACCTTTCAACAAAAGGTGGATAGGGTTGCGCCAAAATTTCCTGGTTATTATGAGTTGGGGGGGCAATTAGCTACCTTTCAAGAAATTAAAAAACAAGGTGGATGGCAATTGGTTAGCAAGGGTAATACCGTTCAGACCAAAGCCAATCTTGGTATCCGTGGTTATGATGTAAGTGATTGGCCTACTGCTTTAAAGGCTTTTCAAAAAGATAATGGTTTGAAAGCAACTGGCGAGTTGAATGATAAAACGCTTGATGCTTTGAATAGAACGGTTGATGAAACCATAAATCTTATACGCCTAAACTTAGAACGATACCGATGGCTGCCCGATGATTTAGGTGAAGAATACATTTATGTAAATGTTCCTGATTACAAAATTCAGGTTTATAAAGAGGGTAAGCCCACCATGCAAATGAAAGCGGTTGTTGGCGAAACGATTACACCAACCCCTGTTTTTTACGACCAAATGGAGTACCTTGTTTTTAGCCCAATTTGGAATATTCCGCAGAGTATTGCCCGCGAAGAAATTTTTAAATGGATTGAAATTAACCCTGGAATTTTATATGCTGGCGATACTAAGGTTTACTATAAAGGCAAAGAGGTAAACCCTTTTGATGTGAACTGGGCGGAGGCTAAAAATGACAAGCTTTCCTACTCATTTAAACAAAAGCCTACCAACCAAAACAGCTTAGGCGATGTTAAGTTTATTTTCCCCAATAAACACTCGGTTTATTTGCATGATACGCCGGCTAAAAAATATTTTAAGTATGATTACCGTGCCTTGAGTTCGGGTTGTGTGAGGGTTGAACAGCCTACTGAGTTAGCCACTTATCTTTTAAAAGATAAAGAGGGTTGGACAATTGACCGTGTAAAACAAAATATGGCGGGTAGCAAAGAGCGTCGGGTAAATTTAAAAACGAAAGTGCCTGTTTACATTTTTTACCTAACGGCATGGCTTGGTGAAAATGGCAACCTACAAATAAGAAAGGATATATATAAACACGACAAAAAACAACTAAAGCAACTTGATTAGAGATTGCAAAACCCAATTGCTTTAGCCAAAGTTGATTGATATGAAAAAGGTTTTGAACCTTTTGATGTGTTAAGCCTAAAATTTAAATATTAAGCTAGTTGGTAAAAATTTGCTTACTTGTGAGTGCCTTTTGTTTTATAAGCTAACATTTTATGAGTTTAAACCTTTGATGGTGCTACCAAACTTTGGGCGTGTAAAAGGAGGGTTTGTTAAGTTATAGCTTACTAGAAAATTACTTGCAAGCGGAAATTTTGTTTTTTGCTTTGTTGTACCCTTTTGCCGTAGAACCAAACCTTTAGTGTGTTATTTTTTAATTGATTTTTAAGGATTTATAGTTTTTGTTGCTTGACGTTGGACGTGTTGAGTGATTGGTTTTTAAGTTTTGGGTTAATGGTTAAAACGACTAAATAATGTTACAAACTAAATTTTGAAAACCTGTGTTAAATACGATTTAAATATTGATTAAATAAATACCAATTGGTGGTTTTTTGTAATTTTATTGCATGGCAAGAAAGCCCATTAGTGATACAATTAAGAAGCGGTTATATGCTGAATCAAATAACCAATGTGCCTTCCCAGGGTGCGAGGAAAAATTGTTTGATGATGGAAGGCATGACGCTGAAATGTGTCATATTGAAGCAACCAAACCAGTTTAGCAAAATTGTTTTTTGTGGAGGCTTAGTATTAACTCTTCTTTTTTTATGGTTACACATTTGCTCAAAACACGCAAGATGATGCAGTCGATAATTTTTATGAAGTTAGTTTAACTGAGGTTACTGATAAGTAGTATTGCGTTAAGGACTGACAGCATTCCTACCGCAACAAGTTGTTGCAAAACAAAGGCTTTAAAAGTTGTTGCAGTTTAAAATCGAAAAAAAGGTTGTTCGCTAAAAAGTAAATTGAAGTAAAATTTAGAGATAAAATGTATTTTTAATCCTAAAATTTAAAGATGAGAAGTACACTTTTATTGATACTTTTTTTAGGATTGATTGCATGTAACCAAGACGAAGGAAATGAAATGAACGATCCTAATCGTTTGGCGGTTGGCGAATCGAAAACCATTGTGGTTGAAGCTATTGAATTTTGGAATGATGCAACAATTAATGTTGAAGCTGGCGAAGTTTATAGTATTACCTCAACTGGCGAATGGGTGGATTTGGATATTGAAACAGATGCCGATGGATTTAGCGATCCTATTTTGGATAATTTTAGTCATTTAAAGCGAGTACCTGATGCTAATTGGTTTGAGTTGATTGCGGCAGTAGATAGCAATTACTTTTATATTGTTGGGGGCGATGCGGAAATTACGTTTGAACAGGGCGGCTCATTGTCGTTTTTTGCAAATGATGCAGAAGATTTTTACGACAACAACTCTGGCAATATAAGTACCGTAATTACAAGGATTGACTAGGGTTGGACATTGAAAAGTGTGTTGCAGTGGCTATATCATAATTTTGCTTAGATTTAATGTTGGTATTGTTTTTGATTTACCAGCTAAAACATGTGTTATATGCACTTGTAAGTAAAGGTTTTGAGAATTAAATCTAACGTTCATGAAAAAATGTTACCTATTGTTGCTGATGCTGGCATTGGTTGTTAGCCCTACCATGCTGAGTGCCCAGAAAGGTAAGCTCAAAAAAGCCAACAAATTATACGAAGCTTTTTCGTACCCTGAGGCAGCTGAAATTTATAAAGGGATTGTTGAGAAGAAAGGTACACCCGAGGCGATTATTAAATTGGCTGAGTGTTATCGTTTAATGAATGAACCTGCCGAGGCGGAGCAATGGTATGCTAGGGTGGTTGAATTAGACGAATCGGAAGACATCCATTATTTAAATTATGGTATGGCTTTAAAAATGAACGATAAGTGCGACGAAGCACGGGAAGTGTTTTTGGAGTATGCCAACCGAGTGCCTGCCGATACAAGGGGTATGCGCTTGGTAGAATCGTGCGATATGGAGGATTATTTTAAGCAAGATCCTAATATTTATATTTTAAAAATTGCGGACATTAATTCGGGCGAATCGGATTTTGGTCCTGCTTTTTTTGATGAGGGGATTGTTTTTAGTTCAGCACGAGGCGGTAAGTTTGAAGAGCGTATTTATAATTGGACGAATGCACCTTATCTAGATTTGTTTTACTCGGAGAGGGAAGCGGATGAGGTTGATAAGCCGTGGAAGTTAAAAAGGGCTAAGTTGTTTAAGGGTAAAGCCAACACTTGGTTGCACGAGGGTACAGTTACCTTTAGCAAGGACCAAGAGACAATGTTTTTTACTCGTAATAATTATATTAAAGGCAAGAAAGGAAAGGATAGCGATAATACAATTCGGTTAAAAGTTTATACTGCCCAAAAGAAGGGTGATAAATGGGGCGATATTGTTGAATTACCTTTTAATAGTGATGAATACTCAGTTGGACACCCGACATTAAGTGCGGATGGCGAGACCTTATATTTTGTTTCGGATATGCCTGGCGGTTATGGCGAAGAGGATATTTATATGAGTATAAATGAGGGGGATGGAGAATGGAGCGAGCCTGAAAATTTGGGTCCTGAAATTAATACAGAAGGGCGCGAAATGTTCCCTTTTGTGCATGAAGATGGAACGCTTTATTTTTCGTCGGATGCCTTACCTGGCTTAGGTGGTTTGGATGTATTTGAAACACGTATGGTTGATGGCTCATGGACGAAGCCTGCCAATTTACGTATTCCTATTAACAGTTATTATGATGACTTTGGTTTTATATTAAATGCTGAACGTACGGAGGGTTATTTAGCATCGAACCGTGAAGGGGGCGATGGCGATGACGATATTTATGCTTTTACCAAAACTGCATTTATGCTTGAAGGCCTAATTGTGGACTGTAATACAGAGGAGCCAATTGAGGCTGCTTTAGTTGAGTTGTATGAGGATGGTGAATTAAATCAACAAATTATTACTTATAGCGATGGTAAGTTTTCTTTTCCGATTTTAAAAGATACGGATTATACTGCAAAGGTTACTAAAGCGAAGTATGAGGAGGTAGAGCAGATTTTTACAACTCGTGAAATGGAAAGCAATAAAATGGAGTTGGTTATACCGATTTGCCCTGATGAATCGTTAACGGGTAATATTGATGGTGGTACGGGTACTGATGGTACGGGTACTGACGGTACGATTAAGTGTGTTTTACGTGGGCAGGTTTATGATAGTACTAATAAAACACCAATTGAAGGGGCAACGGTAAGGTTGACTAACCGTGAGACAAAGTATGTGCAAACAACGACAACTGATGCGGATGGTTATTATTATTTTGATTTAGTACCCGACCAAGATTTTACGATTATGGCGGTAAAAACGTACTATTTTACTAAGACGAAGGAGTTTTCAACCCGTGGTATTGATTGTACTGAACCATCAGAAAAGGACATACCGCTGGATTTAGAGATGACCAAAATTGATATTGAAGAAGTTGTACCTGAAGAGGTGCTGGCTTTGAATCATATTTATTATGATTTGGATAAAGATTTTATTCGTGATGATGCTGCAATTGAATTGGATAAAGTGGTTAAGTTAATGTATGACAACCCTGGTATTTTGGTTGAGTTAGGCTCGCATACGGATAGCCGTGCATCGGATGCTTATAATATGGATTTATCGCAACGCCGTGCACAATCGGCAGTTGATTATATTGTTGGTCGTGGTATTGCTAGCGACCGTATTACAGCAAAAGGTTATGGCGAAAGCCAGTTAACTAATGGTTGTAGTAATGGGGTGCGTTGTACTGAGGGTGAGCATCAAGCAAACCGCCGTACTGAGTTTAAGGTTGTAGGTTATCGTGCTAATGCTATTTATAGTGTACCGCGTTACTTTGGTAATGATAATTATTATTATACACCAACAACTAAGTTAAGTACACCTAGTACCATTAATACTTACGAAGAGCCAAGTACGTTTGATAACTCAAATGATAGTAGTGATGCTACTGAAACTGAAGAGGTTAAGAGTTATACTTATGATGCTGCGGGTAATTTAATTGAGGAGGTTGATTATGTAACGCTTGAGGAAAGTTCATCAAGCGATGATGAGGCGACTATTTTTGATACTAATTTTGATAATGCGGATACTAATGTTGATGATGGCTTTAATATGTATGGCTTTTCGGGCGATATTGATTATAAGATTCAGTTGGGTTCGTTTAAAAACAGTGCTAGTTTGAGTAGTTATGAGAATAAATTGAGCGACCTAGGTGAAATTAGTATTGAACAGAGCAATGGTTTAAACCGTATTGTTTTAGGTGCTTACTATGAGCGTGCACAAGCTGAGGAAATTTTAACTGATGTAAGAAATCGTGGATTTGGTGATGCCTTTTTAGTGGTTTACCAAAACGGTCAACGAATGACTAAATAATCTTAATTTATAATTTTACAAGCGCAGCTCGGCTTTGGTTGAGGTGCGCTTTTTTTATTGCTGGAGAGGCTCACGAATTAAGCATTTTGTGTTTTTTGTTTAAATGCTTTTCAATTACGGAAGCAAGTACCAAACCTGCTATACAGAATGTTAAAAACAAAATAAAACCTATGCCGAAGCTTGAGTTATCTGTAGTAAAAATTTCAATACTTGAACTTAGGTTTTCAAGCTTTTTTAACTGGCTGCCAATAACACCCCTAAAGCCGATATAAGCCATAAATATGGCTACTACCATTACATCGGCCATTGACCATTTACCCGACTTTAACGCAAGAAAAGACACTATTTTATTATTATACCAACTAGGTTTGTTAACCAATGCAAAAGAGGCTAGCAACTTTAAAAGTGGGAAAACAACGCTGAACATAAAAATTAAAACCCCTACTAAAATAGATTGGTAATCATTAGTTGTGACTAAAACGCTTACCACTTCAAAAATGCTTTTGCTTTGAAAAAATAGCACTTGATTGTTAAACTCCAATGGTTCGCCCATTAATGAAAATTTGAAATTTTCGATTCTAGCATCAATATCAATCATGGGGTTATTAAGCCCTGCATATAGCAAAATGCTGCAAAGTGCTATTAAAACCAAAAACTCAAAGGGTAAAACATTTTTATTTTTTACAAGAATTATTAAAAAGGCTAAAATTGCTAAACCCACGATGAAAATTGCCTTTTGGTTTAAGGCATTATCGGCCTGGGTGAGTTGGGATTTAAGGAGTATGCGGCAATCATCAAAGTTGCTACAACCATTATTTTGGGCAATTGCTTGTATTTGAGAAAGGTCTTCTTCGCCTATGGTTTCGTAAAGAAGTTCGTCCACTTTCCGTTGTATGAGTAGTTTTAGTTTTTCTCTGCTTTCGGGCTTATCCAATTCATCCAAAATTATTTCAGTAAAGGCCGGTACGCTTTTCCTTAAATCGGCCATGCTAACCATAAAGAATTCAATGAATTTTTGCCCTGCCCAAACCCAAAAACCTCCTTCCCTCCTTTTTTGCTCAAGTATTAAATCCAGTTCATCTAGTAAATCGTGCATACCGCTTTGGATGCTTGCCCTTAATTCGTTTCGGTTTTCTGTAGTTAGTTCAAACTCTTCTATTTTTTTAGATAAAATGTTTGAAACCTTCCTTTTCCACTCGTGAATGCTAAGTAACCCATATTTAACATTATTTATCTCTGCATTTTGGATTACAATTAACTGCCTGCTTTTTGATTGCTGAATGGTTTGAAATGAAAAAAAACCAATAATTAATACTAGAATACTTCCGATTATGGCTCGTGCAGTTAGTTGCATTTTTTGCTTTTAAAGTGGGTGGAATGGCTTAAATAAAAAGCACATTTTTTAATAGATAAAAATAACAATTGTTTTTTGCATTGCTATTTCAGTTATAATTAACACTTTTTCACAAAAAATAATTCCAAAGAAGTTTTGCCTTGTACAGGAATTGTTTCTAAAGTTTTTGTTTGGTTAACGTGAATAATGCTTAAAAGTGATTGTAGTTAATTGATAATCAAATTATTGTATGTTGGGTTATGTTGAATGGGCTTGCATGCAAGTGTAACGAAGTGCCTAAAAAACAAGACCAAAATCACGCAATTTGTAAATTTTTACAAATAGATTTTTCGCTTTGCTCAGAAAAACGTTTCCTTTTTATAGGAATATTTACTTGTTCTTTAATATTAGTTGATTAAGTTTTTCAATTACATTTTGCTTATTAAAATGACTTTTACTCAAAGAGTTTTTAATCTTTAAAAGTTCGATTGAGTTTAAATTATACTTGGTTTTTAGCCATGACAAAGATTTTGAATTGTCAATTATGTCGCAGACTTTTTTGTAAACATGTTCTAAATCCTTTTGGTGTTGTTTTAATAAATTAAGGTTAGTAACTGTTATCATTTCAGTTTTGAATGTTTTTCTTTTAATAGTGAAGCCGCAAGCCCCACCCACAATCGGTGGTTCAATCGGGATTTCTCCATTTAAATTAACGAAACAAAAATCATAGTAAACTTCTGAAAAAAATCTTGTCGATTAGTATAGATGTACTTGTAGCCCGGTAAGACCTCTCCAAATGAATCAACATACTTTTGTGCTTTTTAATCAAAAATATCCACGTCTTAATATTTACTCTTACTCAACTGGTTGTTGTTGAGTAACGCAGTGGGTCATTCCGCCGTTGGCGTACATGTTTCGGGCATCAATACCTACAACTGTTCTGTTTGGATATAGGGTTTGCAATAATTGAAGGGCAACACTATCGTTAGGGTCGTTGTAGGTAGGCATTAACACTTTGGTGTTAGCTATATAGTAATTGCAGTAGGAGCCTTTGTAGCCCAAGTTTTGTCCGTAGGTGGTTACCACATTGTTTTGTGTTAAGGGGAGTATCAAAAAATTATAAGGGTTCTCATCTACATCGGTGGCATCATATAATTTGTTAATATCCGATTGAAGCACATCATAGTAAAGCAAGTCGTTGTTATTCATTGTAACAATGGTATTTGAATTGCCAAAACGCGCAAAGCCATCAATATGTTGGTCGGTAATTTCGAGCCCTGCCTGCCCATCGAGCCAAATAAAATTGGTTACCCCGAGGTATTGGGTAAATATTTGTTCAGCCTCGGCTTGTGTCATCCCTGGATTTCTGTTTGAATTAAGTATGGAACTTTTGCAGGCCATTAGGGTTCCATGCCCATCCATTTCAACGCTACCACCTTCGTTAATCATTACATCGTTAAGGTCAACAACCGTTCTGTTTTGGTCTTGCCCAATTTTTTGGGGTATGGTGTTGCATTGTTCAAAATCGGTTTTATTGCCCCAGCCGTTAAAACCCCAATCTTGGATAACTAGGTTGCCCTCCATATCTCTAACATAAATGGGGCCGTTATCTCTAACCCAAAAATCATCGTTTTTGTAGATTTTAAAATCTACATTGGTCATGTCAACACCTTCTTCATTTAGTAAACCCATTATCCTGTTTCTTTCCGTAACATCATAGGCGATAATGTGAACATTTTCGCTTGTCACCAATTCCTTGGTCATTTGTACCCATGCGGGGTCAAGGTCGTTTCTAAAGGCGAAACCATATTGATATTGATGTGGCCATTGCAGCCAAGTACCTTCGTGGGGTTCGCTTTCCTCGGGAAAGGTGTAGAGGATTTCCGTTGGTTCGTTTGGATTATTAGGGTTATCGTCATTTATTTCTTCGGGTTCGCAGGCACATACCATTAATAAACACATTAGCGGATACATTAAAGTCATTAGATTTTTCATTGATGTATTAACGTTTTGGTGGTTGGTTGATATTGTGGGGTGAAGTTGCTTTTAAAATTACATTATAATGTTTGTAAAGCACCCGCAATTTATGAATATTAGATACTGGATAAATAAATGTACTTATTAATAATCGAACCTAAAAATGAAAGAAAAAGCTTTGTTAGTTTTTATTAATCACCCACCAATTCACCATGTGAATTAACCTCCCTCAAGGGAGGACATTTAGCTTTTAGTAATAGACTAAGTTAAATTGACAAAGGACTTTTACTAATCCAAACTATAAGTGGTTAGCCCTCCTTTTTCGTCTTTTAGTTGTATGCCGGCTGCGGTTAACTGGTCGCGGATTTGATCGGACATTGCCCAATTTTTATCGGCGCGTGCTTGTTTGCGTAATTCAATTACCAATGCCATTACATCATCCAAATGATTGCTTTGTTGGGCTTCGCTTTGTAAGCCTAAAACATCATTAATAACACCGTTAAAAGTGAATTGCAATTGCTCAAATGTTGAATTGCTTATTCCTCCAACATCTGCATTTCCCGCTTTAAAATCGTTGATTTTTGTGCAAAGGCTAAATAGGCTTGCAATAGCGCGTGGCGTATTAAAATCGTCGCTTAAATGGCTCAAAACATCTTTGCAATGTTGTTGAATTTCAGCTTCTAAAATTTCGTTAAGCGCACCTTGTTTATGGCTTAAACTTGCTAATGCTTCTTGAGCATTCATTAGACGTTTGTAACCTTTTTCTGCTCCTTGTAAAGCCTCATTGCTAAAATCAACTTGGCTGCTGTAATGCGATAAGGCAAAGAAGAAACGCACTGTCATTGGGCTGTAACCTTTCTCTAATAATTCATGGTCGCCCGCAAAAAGCTCGTGCGGTAAAAATGAGTTGTTTAATGACTTGCTCATTTTAGTACCGTTAACGGTTAACATATTGGTGTGCATCCAGTAGTTAACTGGGGCACTGCCGCAGCAAGCTACTGCTTGTGCTATTTCGCTTTCGTGATGCGGGAATTTTAAATCCATTCCGCCGCCGTGAATGTCGAAAGTTTCGCCGAGGTATTTGGTGCTCATAACCGAGCACTCTAAATGCCAGCCAGGGAAGCCTTCGCCCCAAGGAGAATTCCAACGCATAATATGTTGTGGTTCGGCTTTTTTCCAAATAGCAAAATCAAGTGGAGAGCGTTTATCGCTTTGCCCGTCTAATTCTCTAGTGGCATTGCGTAGTTCGTCAATTTTTCTACCCGAAAGCTCACCGTATGGATGGGCGGCATCGTATTTAGGTACATCAAAATAAACGGAGCCGTTTACCTCGTAAGCAAAACCATTATCAATTATTTTTTGCACCCATTCAATCTGCTCTAAAATATGACCTGTTGCCGTTGGCTCAATACTTGGTTCAATGTTATTAAATTGTTTCATAACATTGTGAAAACCATTGGTGTAGCGTTGTACTACTTCCATTGGCTCCAATTGCTCCAAGCGTGCTTTTTTGGCAATTTTATCTTCGCCTTCATCAATATCGCCCACCAAATGCCCCACATCGGTAATGTTGCGTACATAGCGCACTTTATAGCCTAAAAAGACAAGGTAACGATATATAAAATCGAATTTAGTAAAGGTGCTTACGTTGCCTAAATGCACATCGCTATAAACGGTTGGGCCACATACATACAAGCCAACAAATGGCGGTTTTATTGGCGTAAATAATTGCTTAGTAGCCGTTAATGTGTTGGTTATGTGCAAAGGATATTGCTGATATAATGGCGTATTAGTGCTCATACAATTTTATTTACCGATTTGGAGCTGCAAAAATAGGGCTTTAAGCGGTTTGTAGGGGGATGTTTTTGGGGTACTTATGATTTAATGTTCCGAGTAATTGCAAAACAACCTTTTGCCATGAATGTACACCAGTTTTTATATAAAGAAGAGCATTCATTTTTGTGTTTTATTTATTGTTATTTTTCTTGATAAAAAGAACGAAAAAGCAAGAGCTGTTTTTTGATGGAACTTGCTGTTGGTTAGGCCTTCGATAGCGGCAGCCGATAAAAAGGTGAGGAAGATTTCGACATGCTCAATCTCCATTTTGTTGATTTGTCTCTGTTGGTCAGGCGACCAACAGGGGGAAAGATTTGAACCACCCCGTCAGCAAAGCTGCCCCCCCCCTCCTTAGCAAGGAGGGGAATTGGATGTTGAAAAATCCCCCGAAAATCTTTGATTTTCACCCCCTTTTTTTAAGTGGGACAATGAGGCTGACCCGTCGGTATGCCGAACCACCAAAAAAGTTGGCAGATTATTGAATAAAAAACAAATGGTTTAAATGATGCTGTTGGTCAGGCGGTTGATAGCGGCAGCCGATAAAAGGGTGAGGAAGATTTCGACATGCTCAATTTCCATATTGTTGATTTGTTCCTGTTGGTCAGGCGACCAACAGGGGGAAGATTTGAACCACCCCGTCAGCAAAGCTGCCCCCTCCTTAGCAAGGAGGGGAATTGGATGTTGAAAAATCCCCCGAAAATCTTTGATTTTCACCCCCTTTTTTTTAAGGGGGACAATGAGGCTGACCCGTCGGTATGCCGAACCACCAAAAAAAAGTTGACAGATTATTGAATAAAAAACAAATGGTTTAAATGATGCTGTTGGTCAGGCGGTTGATGGCGGCAGCCGATAAAAAGGTGAGGAAGATTTCGACAGGCTCAATCTCCATTTTGTTGATTTATCGCTGTTGGTCAGGCGACCAACGGGGGGATGTGTGGTCGATTAAAAATTTAACCAGTACCCTTTACATCTAGCGCATCTCTAATACCATTGCCAACTAGATTGAAGGCAAGGGTTAACAACAATATAGCAGTACCTGGCAAAAAGGCTAAAAAGGCTTTGCTAGTGCCTACGTAGCTGTAGTATTCATTAAGCATTATGCCCCAACTGGCGGCTGGCGGTTGTACGCCAATGCCTAAAAAGCTTAGGCCTGCCTCAATAATGATTGCGGAGGCGAAATTGGCGGCTGTTATTACGGTTAATGGACCTAAAACGTTGGGGAGTATGTGTTTAACAATTATTCTATAATCATTAAAGCCTAAACTTTGTGCGGCTTCAACAAACTCTTTTTCGCGGATACTAAAAAATTGCCCGCGCACAATTCTTGCGATTTCAACCCACATTGTTAAACCTACTGCCAGATAAACTTGCCAAAACTCATTACCCATGGCTAAAATCAATGCAAATACCCATAATAAAAGAGGTATTGACCAAAAAACATTGATAATCCACATAACTAAATCATCAACCCAACCACGATAATAGCCTGCAACGGCACCCATAAAAATGCCTATAATTAGTGAAATTAAAACCGCCATTATACCGATAGAAAGCGATACCCTAACGCCTAAAACTAGCCTACTTAAATTGTCGCGCCCAAATTTATCGGTTCCTAAAAGGTATCGTTTTGATTTGATTTGTGTTTCGGTTTTTTGTTTCAACTCACTAACAGTTGTGTTTTGTAATTCATTTTTAAGGTTTACAAAGGTTACTTTTTCGCCGTTAAGTTTATAATTACCATTATCCTGTAAGGGGTAAACAATATCGGCTAAAAGCAGGGTGTCTTGCTCATTTGCGGCATGCCCTGTGTATTTGTCAATGACAATTTTATCGTTAATAATTTGATAGCTATTGATTGGAATGCTTTCGTAGGCTGTTGGCGCACCCCAAAACATTTTCTCAAAAAAATTGGTTGATTCAACTTGCCTGTTTTTACGTTTTTCAAGCATTTGCACTTTAAAGCCAGCTTCTTTAGTGTCTAACTCAAGAATTTGATTATCAGCGTCGGGTGTAGAATCGGGTACAATAGCGTAGCCCAACAAGGCTATTAAACTAGCTATTACAATAATTACGATACCAAATACTGCCGACTTATTGCGCAATAATCGTGTTAAAGCTTTTTTGTTTGGCGATTGATATTTTACTGGTTTTTGCTGGTTCATTATAATAGAACGCCAAATATCTAAACTTTAATTGAGTTTCATGGGGGCTTGCATTAAAAAACGAGGAATTTCAACTTCAAAAAGCTCACCATCTGTAATGCGTTTCATGGTGTAATGCCCTTTCATGGTGCCGAACTCGCTACTTAATTGGCAACCCGAAATGTATGAGTGTGATTTTGTAGGTTCAATAACGGGTTGTTTCCCTACAACTCCATCGCCTTCAACTATGCGCTCAAAACCAAACGAATCAAAAATAATCCACTTGCGGCGTTGCAATTGAATGGTGTATTGGCTGTTATTTTCAATTGTTATGCGGTAGGCAAAAACAAACTCTCCTTTTGCGGGTACTGAGTGCCCTTTTTGGTAGTAAACTTCGGCGCTAACCTTAATGCCATTTGTAATTGCAGTAAACATAAGCTTTGAAAGTTAAGCGTTTATAAAATCAGAAACAACTTTTAAAGCCTCCTTTTTTGCATCTTCTAAAACATCATTAACTACAACGGCATCAAATAACTGTTCGTAAGTCATTTCAAGCTCAACCCGTTTAAGTCTTATGGCTAAACTTTCGGGCGTTTCGGTGCTTCTATCAATTAAGCGTTGCTTTAAAATTTCAAGCGTTGGAGGTTTAACAAAAACCGCTAAAGCATCATCGCCATAATGATTTTTTATGGCTAATGCTCCCTTAACATCTACATCAAAAATTACAACCTTGTTTAAGCCCCAAATGCGTTCAATTTCACTTTTTAAAGTACCATAGTAAAAGCCACGATAAACTTCTTCATATTCTAAAAACTCCTCATCTCTTACCTTGGCTTCAAACTCATCGGTGGTTAAAAAATAGTAATCATGGCCATTAATTTCAAAGCTGCGTTTGTTGCGTGTGGTTGCCGAAACCGAAAACATTAATTGTTTTAACTGGCTTAATAAGTGGCGTACCAAAGTGGTTTTGCCTGCCCCTGACGGAGCCGTAAATATGACGACCTTGCTCAAATTATTAAATGAAGCTGCAAAGAAAACCTATAATGCCATTTATTTGAGTATTAATTGTAAACAAACCTTAGTTACCTGGCTTATATTTCGACATTTTTAAAATTTGCTGACCATCTTCAATTGTCCAAAGTTCAGCTAAATCAACATCAGGGTTGTTTTTTGCAAACTGTTTTACAATTTGCCAACCTACCCAACTACCAACATTTCCTGGCGACTCGGGTGGCATGCCAGGGCTAGTAGGTCCTTCGTTAACGTATTTCATGTATTTACCACTATTGGTTTCGTATAACCAGTTTTTTTCAAGGAAATAAGCCCAAATCTGTATTTCGTTTTCAGCGCACCATTGTAGTTGTTCGGGCGTGTAACCTATTTTTTGATGCCCTTCAGTATAAGGCATAACCTTATCTAAAAAATATAAGATTTTACCATTGTAAATCATTTTATCCAGCATTTTATTTAGGCGTTTATTTTCAGGCAATAATGCTTTAGCATAAGCTTTTATGCCATGAACCGCAGCATTTTCGGGCTTAAAAGTTTGGGTTAAATATTGCGGCTGCCCTGCCGTTGGGTAAAATTGATAATCGGCCCCTAAGTGCATATCCAAACCAATGCCTAATAAATCCAAATCAATAGTAATGGCTTGATATTGAAAAGGCGCGATAAAGCTTACAATTTCGGGTACTTTTGTTTGTGGGAAATAATGTTTTACAAATTGAAAAGCCGATTTTAATTCTTTTTCTAAGTCATTAGTATTGGGGTGTGTGCTTAAAACATCATTATATACTGTTCGGATGTCGGGGTTTTGGGTAAAAGCCAAAATTTCATTGCTTATAGTTGAATCGGGCATGCTCCGTTTTGCCAATTGTTGCATTTCAAAAATGTAAAAAGGAAAAAACTCTGGATATTGCTGTTGTAAATTTTCTAAGCCATCGGTTTTCATTTCAAACAAATCTTTTTCAAAACGTTTTAAATTAACATCTACATTAATATCAGTAACATCAGGAATTTTTTCGCCTGTTTGGCAAGCCCATAGACCTAATAAAGCGAATAAAAAAACAATTTTTTTCATTTTGTAAAATTATTGTTCACTTATTTCAATACTTTGGCATAATTCAATTAAAACCCCATTGGTATCCTTTGGGTGAAGAAAACAAATCAATTTATTATCTGCTCCTTTTTTTGGGGTTTTATTTAATAAACGAAAACCTTTGGCTTCAAAGTCTTTCATTTTTTCTTCAATATTTTCAACCTCAAATGCAATGTGGTGTAAGCCTTCGCCACGCTTTTCAATAAACTTGGCAATTGGGCTAGTGGCATCTGTTGCTTGTAAAAGTTCCACTTTCATATTGCCGCCATCAAAAAAAGAAGTCATAACATTTTCGCTTTCAACGGCTTCAAGTTTGTAAGCCTTTTTTCCTGTTAGTAAGGCAAATAATTCGTTCGATTTTTCAATATCTTTAACGGCAATGCCAATATGGTCGAGCTTTTCAAATTGCATTTTATCAGTTTTTTGGAATGATTTACGCTTATTTTGGTGTTGCAAAAGTAAAACCTTATAAATGCGAAATTTACGATACTTATTGTTTGGGTTGATTATTTCAGTAACATTCAGCTCATGCGGTTATAATAAATTAGTTACTTATCAAGAAGAAGTGGGCGCACAATGGGCTAATGTTGAAAACGCTTACCAACGGCGAGCCGATTTAATTCCTAACTTGGTTAAAACGGTAAAAGCCAATGCAGAGTACGAGCAAAAAACCTTACAAGCGGTTATTGATGCCCGTGCTAATGCCACCAAAATGACTTTAAATGTTGATCAATTGGATGAAGCAAGTATTGCAAAATTTAACAAAGTACAAGGGGAATTAAGTTCGACATTAAATAGGCTTTTGGCAACCTTTGAAAATTACCCCAATTTAAAAGCTACAAAGGGTTTTGGCTCCTTAATGGCGCAATTAGAAGGCAGCGAAAACCGCATTGCCGTTGAGCGGAGAAAGTTTAATAAAAGTGTTCAGCAGTACAATCAGTTTAGGCGGCAGTTTCCGCAAAACTTATCGGCAGGTATGTTTGGCTTTAATGAAAAAGCCTATTTTGAAGCCGAAGAAGGGGCAGAAAAAGCACCCAAAGTGGATTTTGAGTAGGGGTTGATTTTTTTGTCAAAAGAAATAACAAAAACTGCATTTGGTTGACAGGGAAAATTAAGCACCTTTATAACACTAAGTTTGTTATATCTTTTGTCATTCTTTGTCAGGCTGCGCGCCCCGTTACAACAAAGAATCAAAATGCTAGACGATTCAGACTAGGCGTCCCCATGCGATTTGTAAACAACCGCTGACAAGCTTTATGCTGCGCACTATGTTGCCTTGCAACGTGACTTCGCATAGCTTGCAGCTATCGCTGCGAATCGTCGATTGGTTTTTGAATAATCTGAATAAACTGTTTACCCTTGTGGTAATATCTGAAATCTAAGAATGGAGTATTTTATTGCCCCTGAAGCTTTTCTATATTTACTTTATAGTTAAATTTACATACAATATTTAGCTTAATGTCTCGAGATGCCCTTTTTGATTTTAACAATGAGTTTGACCTTAGAGATAGGGATTTAAATGAACTTGTAATTAGAGAAACAAATAGTAAAGACAACTGTTTTATTCATGATAAAATTGATGAATTAAAAGTTTATGGTAACTTTCTTTTTGAAAAAAATAACTCTAGCAAACTGATTTGTAAGATTGCGTTTTATAAGTCAAGTATAACTGGAAAATATCTACCAAGACCAACCTTTCAAAGAGTTGCTTTAAATGGCGATATAAAAAGCACAAAGTCTGGAGATAAAGTTACAATTGCGTTTACTGATTCTAGAAAATCTATAATTTTTTGGAAATTTATAGGTTTCTTGTACAGTAATAAAGAAGTTATTGAACAAGGTACTTTTAAGAAATTCCAAGTTGTAAATTCTAATTTTTATAAAGAGTTTAGAAGTAAGACGGAGAAAGAAAAAATTAATGAATTACAAAGCCTAGTTGAAAATGAAGAATTTTCTGAAAAAGATTTAAAAAGAATTTTTAGAAAAAATAGAGTTAAAGTTTTAAGGGTTTTTTATTCTCTTTTAAAAAATGTAGAAATAAAGGGTGATAAATCACTCGATTTATACAGGAGTAAATATTCAATAAGAGATGGTGAGGAGTATATCTGGCATCACTTTTTGAAAAAAAACGACTGGATATTAGGGTTAAATGTAGATATAAAGTTTGTTTTTGATTGGATTGACGAGGTTTCAACAGGTATGCCTAATTCTCAAAATAAAGGAAACCCTAAAGCAGACTTCTTAGGTCTTTCGGATTTTACAACAATTGTAGAATTAAAACATACTAATTCAAGAATTTTTAAACCTAACAAGAGTTCGAAATCAAGGGCGTTGACTTGGGACTTCCATAATGATATTATCGAAGGAATTAGTCAAGCTAGTGCTCAAAAATTTGAGTTTGAAAAACATTTTGACTCAAAAAAGATTATCGATTTGGATGGAAAGAGAGTTGATAAAAATCAAATTCAAAACGTTGATCCTAAAACAATATTATTAATAGGTAATAAGCAAAAAGAATTTCCAATTTTTGACTCGATTGATGAAAACACTCAAAAAAACATGGTTTTTGAACGTTTTAGAAGAGGATTAAAAAATGTTGACATATTGTCTTATGATGAGCTTTTTGTAAGAGCATATCATATTGTTTATCCAGACAAAAAGCTAAGTTTAAATTGGTATTCCCTCTCTTTAGAAGAATTGTTTTAGTGATTAACGTAATTAATGGATAAAAAGAAAGGCTAACTCGCTGATAATTAACTAATTAAATTAAATCTTTCGTCATCCTGAATTTATTTCAGGGTCTAATAAGCATAAATAATTACTTGAGATGCTGAAACGAGTTCAGCATGACGGCTCGAAAAAATTAAAGCATTGACTATCAATGACATAGTATTGCACTTAAACATTATTCATGTTGATTAAGTAATTTCAATTCCTACCCCTTCGCCTTCATCAATTTCATAAAGGAGTTTAAAAACCAGTTTTCTTCAGAACTCATTAAGGTATCTAATGTTTGGTTGGCGCGGTTAGTAAAGCTACTTAGCTCGTTTACCATCTCGTAAAAGGCTTTTGCCTCTTCGGTGTCCTGTTCAACATTTTTTAGCTCATTTAAAATTTGCTGCAAAGGGTCAAGCTCGCGGCGTTTGCGTTCGCGCATAATTTGGCGAGCCACTTTCCAAATATCTTTTTCGGCATAAAAAAACTCCCGGCGTTCGCCTGGTTTTAACTCTTTTTTAATTAAGCCCCAGTCAATTAAGGCACGCAAATTCATATTGGCATTTCCGCGCGAAATGTTTAACTCCTCCATCACCTCATCTGCCGAAATTGAATTAGGCGTTATTAATAATAAAGAGTGTACTTGCGCCATTGTGCGGTTTACGCCCCATTTTGAGCCCAAAGTGCCCCATGCCTGAATAAATTCTTGTTTTGCTTCCGCTAATTTCATATGCCCAATCCCTTCAAATACTAAAATTTGCAGTATTTCCCCCAATAACAACCGCAATGTAATAAAAGTTCTACCCAGTTTAGAGGATAAAAATCAATTTAGGAATTAAATTTCAGTATAAATATCTGAAAATCAAAACTTTACTTACATTTTTAAATTTGTTTAAATTAGTAGCCAAAAGCATATAAATCTTCATGCAAGAAGCCGTAATTCTTAAAAAGAAAATAATTTACCCGATAAACAAACGGTTAAATCAATATTTAAGGCAGTATAATCGCTTTACCGATATTCCTGTGGATTATAAAGATTTGAAGCATTATATCTCCTCAACGCCGCTTTATGATAAAAATGGACGGGATACGTTATGGGAAACCGTGCAATTTTCGCCAACGGATATGAAGGAGTTGTACCCTGAGCTTACTCGCATTTATGCCATGTTAAAAACTCAAGGCGATATGAGTGTGATGGAACACCTACGGGTAGATAGGGTTGATTATTGCACTTTCGGAAACACCAATCCTTTTAGGGTGCGTATCATTAATAATTTTAATGATAATTACGACTACTATTACATTAAAATGGCTGATGCCTCGCGTGTTTATGGTTTGGAGTTGGAGGATATTTTGTCGCCCAACCGCATTAACTATTACGTTAGGCAAACCACTTTAATTGAAGAACATATTGCGGGTATTCCTGGCGATGTTTTTATTGACCAATATTTAAACGCCCCTAATGCTAACCACATTCGCATTGCAAAGGAGTTTGTAAAGTTTAATGAACGTTGCTTTATTCGTTTGTTGGGCGATATGCGTGCTTACAATTTTGTGGTAGATATTACACCCGATTTTGACGATGTACAATATCGGATTAAGGCAATTGATTTTGACCAACAATCCTACGAAGGAAAAAAAACTATGTACCAACCTCACTTTTTTAAAGAAAACAGGGCATTGGTTGATTTGGGTATTAAATACATGAACGATTTTACACTTAAACAATATCAACAAGAAGAACGAACGCTGTTATCCATTCGAGTAAATAATGCCCGTTATCAGCTTAATGATTTAATTGGTTGTATGGAAAATGATACGATTTCTAAACCTGAAAAGGTAAAACAACTTAAAACCGAATTGGCAAGCCATTACAAATCGGATATGTTTTTGCAATGTACTAATATGGGCGAATTGCTAACGGCAAGCCTTAAATTTTTCAAACTTTAAATAACGTAAATGTTTATTTTTCCTACGGTAAAAAGCCTACAAAAATGGGTTTTGCAGCGTAAAAATAATGAGGATACTATAGGCTTTGTGCCAACAATGGGGGCTTTGCATCAAGGGCATTTATCTTTAGTGCAACAGGCAAAAAAGCAATCAAACATTGTAGTAGTTAGCATTTTTGTAAACCCCACCCAGTTTAACGATAAAGGAGACCTTGACCGTTACCCACGTAATGAACAAGCTGATTTGGAAATGCTTTATAAGCAAGGTGTTGATGCTGTTTTTTTACCATCTGTTGAGGAAGTTTACCCTAATGGGCAGCAAGCCCCAAAACATTACGATTTTGGAAATTTAGCTATTGTAATGGAGGGCGAGCATCGCGCTGGGCATTTTGATGGCGTGGCGCAAGTAGTAAAACGCCTGCTCGATATTGTTAGCCCGCATCAACTATTTATGGGGCAAAAGGATTATCAACAAGTGGCCATTATCCGCCGATTAATTGAACTTGAAAATTTGAAAGTCGATTTAATTCCCTGCCCAACTGTTAGGGAAGAAAATGGCTTGGCAATGAGTTCGCGCAATCAATTGCTAACCGCCGATGAACGAGAAATTGCATCCAATATTTATAAAAGCTTAACCAACTTAAAAAATCAGTATAATAAAATGGATTTGCAACAGGCGATAAAAGCAGCAATAAATCAAATTGAGCAATATCAGCCATTAAAAATTGAGTATTTACAAGTATCTAATGCCTATAATTTAAGTCCAATTAACGAATGGGCTGATGCTAGGGAACTTGTTGCCTGCACAGCTGTTTATTTAGGTAAAGTACGTTTAATTGATAATGTACTTATACCTTAATTTTGCACCCAATTTAAATAGATGCTAGTACAACTTTTTAAAGCTAAAATTCATAGAGCTACGGTAACGCAAGCCGATTTGAATTACATGGGCAGCATAACAATAGATGAGGATTTATTGGATGCTACCGATATTTTACCGAACGAGCGTGTTCAAATTGTAAACAATAACAATGGCGAGCGTTTAGAAACTTATGTTATTAAAGGCGAGCGAGGTTCGGGCGTTATTTGCCTAAATGGCGCTGCGGCACGTAAAGTAGCGGTTGGTGATAAGCTTATTATCATTTCCTATGGTTTTATGGAGCGCGAGTTAGCTAAAACCTACGAACCTAAAATCGTTTTTGTTGACGATGATAATAAGGTGATAAACTAGGTTGAAAATGTTTTATAGCAAAAATTCGTCATGCTGAAAAATACAAGGAGGCGTAAGCGACTGTATTTGTTCAGCATCTATAAAAAGACCCTGAAACAAGTTCAGGGTGACGACAGCTTTGATTTTATTTGTTAATTTGCCCTTTTTATCATTAACTCAATTATTTAAACTATGCGAATTCCAAAGTGGTTACAACTAGTTTTAGTTGTGGGTTTAACTGCCTTTATCCTTTGGTTTTCGTTTAAGGATATTGATGCTGAGGGTTGGGCAACTATCCGTACAGCCTTTAACTCTATTAACTGGTTTTGGATAGGGGTATCTGTTTTTTTTGCTGTGCTTAGTCATTTAAGCCGCGCCTTGCGTTGGAAAATGATGTTGGACACCTTGGGCAAAACCGTAAAATTTAGCAACCCTTTTTTATCCTTAATGGTAAGCTATTTTATAAACTTAATGCTACCACGGGCAGGCGAAGCAGCCCGTGCTGCCATCATCTCCAAATACGAAAAAATAAGTATCGATAAAGTAGTAGGCACTATTGTAAACGATAGGGCTATTGATATAATTTTTTTAGTAGGATTAACTGGCCTAGCCTTTTTATTACAGGTTGATGTTATTGGTAGCTATGCGTTAGAAATATTCCAAGCCATTAGTCAAAAAATATTGACTATTAACTATTGGTTATTAATTGCTTCAGCATTGATTGGTATAGCAACCTTATGGTTTTTGGCAAAAAAATTCAATGGCATTTTCCAAAAGGTAATGGGTTTAGCCAAAAATGTTTGGCAAGGCATATTGTCGGTTAAAAATGTAAAAAGCCCTGCAATGTTCATTTTCCATAGCTGCTTTATATGGTTTATGTACTTTTTAATGATGTTTGTGTGTTTTCAAGCCCTGCCGTTTACCCAACATTTGGGCTGGCAAGTTGGCTTGGTACTTTTTGCCTTTGGTACATGGGGTTTTGTGCTAACGCCTGGCGGCATCGGTGCTTATCCATTGGCTATTGCGGCCGTCTTGTCGCTTTACGGTATCGAACATGCACAAGGCATGGCATTCGGTTGGATTGTTTGGTTTGTACAAACGGTGTTGAATATATTAGGGGGGAGTGTGTCCTTACTTATATTACCACTTTTGAATAAGGAGTGAAAAAGTATGTCAACCTGAGCCGATTCGAAGGTTGCACTAACCGTACTGTTGATTTATTTAAGCTTTCACCCTTATCTATCTCCGCCCATTAACATCATATTGCGATACATAATCCCAAATTAACTGGTTGGTGTTTTTCCCGTTAAAGTTAATGTCGAACCAAACATGTTCGCCACCATTAATTTTGTAATGCTCAATGGCAACGCCTCCGTCGTCATTATTGTAAATATGCTGTTCAATGTTGTTTACTGTATTAACCACAGGGTTATCGATACTTGCATTGAAGTTCACCCAAAAATCAACAACATCTTGAATAGGGGTTAGCCCTACGCCACCATTATAAGGCACTACACCATCCGATGTTCCGTGCAAATTAATCATTGCCGTAGGGTGTTGGGCGTTGCATTGTTCAAAGCTTTCGCTCAACATCGTTCCTGAAACCGAACCGATTGCTGCAATTTTATCACTTAAAAAACAGGCTAAGGCATAACTAAAAAACGCACCGTTTGAGTAGCCACAAGCATAAACTCTTTCTTCGTCTATATTATAATTAGTGGCCAATTCGTTAAGTAAGGCTTCAACAAAACCAAAGTCATCTGCATCGCTTTTATTATCTGGGGTATCTAAGCCTGCGTTCCAATGCGGGCTGCCATCTAATAAAGTGCCTTGCGGGTAAACCAGAATAAAGTTTTCTGAATCCGCCAAGCTGCGCATATCTGCCCAAGCTCTATGGTCGGTTGCTGTTCCGCCAAATCCATGAAAGTTTAGCATTACTGGAATTGCTGTTGTGCCATCGTAATTTTGGGGTAAGTGCAATAAATATTCGCGTTCAATACCATCATGCACCAAAGTTTCAGCATTAGGGTTTGATATTGTTTTATCATCTTTTTTGCAAGAAAAATGGAAAAATAGGCTAATAAAAACGACAATTAAGAGTGGAATTTTTTTAAAAAGAATCATAGAAGTGGAATTTATGGTGAAACTTTAATGGTGTTTAAACAGTATGATTATGTAGTATTTGGAAGTTATTATACAAAACAACAAAATACAATTGTCAAACATAATATTTATGGAATAATTTTTGTTCAGTATCAATTAACGCTCAAAACTATAATGTGAAAAATCTACAACAATATCTTACTGAATTTTCTTTAACTCCGTCGCACGATTTAGGAACTATTGTTTGGCGTTGCAACAATGGTTTGCAATTGGGTATTATAGTTGGGCGTGATGATATTGGTAATAAATACGTTATCCATAATAATAACAATAGGCTTTTTGATGTTAGCGAAATTGATGTTTTTAGTGCGAAGGGCTATAGTTTTAGGGATGCAAATAACGATAATCATAAGGAGTTAACGGCGCATAAAGCCTTTTTGCTTTTAGAGGCGCATAATAAATTTAACAAGCAAACTTATAGGGAAGATTTTAAGTTTGAAGTGCCTTATATTAATGAAATTGGAAAGGAACCGATTGGTTTTACCTCAGGGGTTAACCAAGTAATTGGTAAAAGCATGGCATTAGATAAAGCGCAAAACTCGCTTACAAATACATTAAAATCTGCTGGAAGTGGTTTGATGCAATTAGCCCAATTGTTTGGCAAGCAATTAAAGCCTCAGCCATTAGCAGGTAAGCTTAAAACGGCATAAAATCCATCAACCCTTATAGATATTTATCTCCTTTTTCGCGCCTTACATCGCTATTAATTTCTTTTATGCGTTGTTCGCTTTGTTTTTTGCAAATCATTAAAACATCGTCGGTATCAACCACTACAAAATCTTCTAATCCTTCAATAATTACTAATTTCTTTTTTGGTACAGCAACTAAGTTATTACTTGCATCATATACCATTACGTTATCGCCAATAACTGCATTTTTAAAATAATCTTTGTCCGATTCTTCCCATAATGAACTCCATGTTCCCAAATCGCACCATCCAAAGCTTGATGGAATGACATAAACGTTTTCGGCTTTTTCCATAATGCCATAATCAATACTAATGTTTTTGCATTGATAATAGGCATTAGCAATTCCTTCTTTTTCCTTTTTAGTATTAAAATCGGCTTGCATTTCGTCAAACAAATCCGCCATTTCTGGTAAATAACTTCTAAAGGCTTTTATTATGGTTTTACTGTTCCAAATAAACATACCTGAATTCCATAAAAAATCCCCACTTTTCAAAAATTTCTTAGCTAAATCTAAATCAGGCTTTTCGGTAAAAGTTTTTACAGGATAAACGCTATTAACCACTTCCTTTTCATCGTGTTGAATGTAGCCATAGCCCGTATTTGGCCATTCTGGACGAATACCTAAGGTTACCAAATCGTCATGATTGCTAACATAGTCAACGCCTAAATTTATGGTGTTGGCAAAACTGGTTTCATCTTTAATTAAATGATCTGATGGCGCAACTACGATGTTGGCATTGGGGTCTAAATTGTGAATTTTATAGGAAACATAAGCCACACAAGGGGCGGTATTTCGGCGTGAAGGCTCCGCTAAAATTTGGTTATCTGTTATTGCAGGGATGTGCTCTTTAATTTGCTCAACATATCTGTCGGATGTTACTATGTAAATGTTTTGTTTAGGAACAATTTTGGCAAAACGCTCAAAAGTTAAAGCAATTAACGATTGCCCATTGTTCATCATATCTAAAAATTGCTTGGGTTGTGCTTCGCGGCTCATTGGCCAAAAACGGCTACCAACTCCACCAGCCATAATGGCTACATAAGTATTTGTCATAAAACAGTTTAGGGGGCATAAAAAAACCGAAGCAAAGATACTTTTAACTAGCCTTACTTCGGTTTACAAAAATCAGTTTTGTAGGTTAACGCAGTTTGTACATTTTACCAACGCCATATTTGTTAAACAAATTGTCCATGTTTTGTGTGCCGCTAGTATTATTTGCTGCTGATTCTTTAACAAACTTATCTAAATCTTGCCCTTCGTTACTTGCTACCACTCGGTAAAAGTAAACGCCATTGGCTAATTCGTTGCCAAATTGGTCGGTTCCATCCCAAGTATATTCGGTTATGTTTCGTCCAATTCTTAGTTCTCCTAATTCCTCTTTATAAATTTCTCTAACCACTTTACCTGTAACCGTCATTACTTGTATTTTAATATTGTCAGGAATTTCAGATCCTGTTAAATTAAACACAAATTGCGTTGAGGTTGTAAAGGGGTTAGGGTAGTTTAACATATTAGAAATCATGGACTGATTGATGATGTAGAACGAAATTTCGTAGTTAACTGAACCTGCATGATTGTTTGAAACATCGCGACCAAAAACCCTTAATTGGTATGTGCCATCTTGAGAGAAATCAGGATTCATTACAATGCTTGCTTCGTTATTTACAGATAAATCGTTGTTGTTGCTGGCGGGGTAAAAAGTAACATAACCATCAGTATAATTAACAGGAATTACTGTACCATCGGGGTAAACCAACTCAACATCTAAAACGGTTGAATCGGATAATGCTAAATAAGGATTTTCATCTTTAACACTAATTTTTATTTCGGGTTTTGCTGAAACTATATCGCCATCTAAAATATGGATGCCATCAAAAGTTACATCGAGTATTGGATTAATTTTATCGCTAACTACAAAAAACTCAATTAGGGTTTGGTTATTAAACGAGAATTTTTCGCCTTGTTTGCTTCCTGGGTTTACTTCCATTAACAAGTAACAATCTTGCGATAGGTTTTGTGTATTGAAACTGTATTGTAGATTATAAGTTTGACCTCCGCCAATTGGTGGGTACATAACGTTTTCTGTTGTTAATGCTTGGTTATCGCTTTCATCAACAACGGTATATTGTACCAATACGCTATCGGATACAAAAGGCATTACATTGGTTAAACCCATTTCTAAGTATCCTTGTTCGCCTTCTTGTAGTGTGTCGCTTAAAAACACAAATGTTTCGCCAGGGTTTAGTGCTAAATCAACAAACTTACTGTGGTGCACGCGCCAATAATCAAGTTGTGGTGCGGTGTAGTTAAAGGTATCTTTTGTGGTGTAAATCAACTCTAAATAAGGGTACATTTCGGCATCAATTGTGCTTAAATCGTAAGATGTGTTGCTGCCTGTGTTTGCTAGAAAGTTTGATACGCCGTTTTGGTCAATTGTTGCTATATCAATTGAATATTCATCGTGGTTTTGGATGTTATCTAAGGAATGTGCATCAAATAATAACTGGTTCCATTGTGATGAAGGGCCGATTATTTTTGATCGCATATTGCCCCCTTGCTCTTTACCTTCAACAGGCCATTCAACTAAAGAAATTTCTTCGCCAGCAACTGAATATAGTTCGGTGTTACCATCATAATTAGGATAGCCTTTTTTGCCGAAAACAATAAATGGTTGTTCTTGAGCTACGGTGCTCATTTGCATAGCACCCAATTCATTTACAAAAAAGTCAACCACATTATTGGTGCCATTAATACCCGAACCTGTTTCTAATCGGTGGTCATTAATGCTGTAAGCTAATACATAGTATCCATTAGGGATTAGGTTTAAAAAGTTGTTTAAATCTTGAACTTTGTTGTCATTACCTGTGTGGAATCCAAATATTTGTTGCGAGCTGGCATTGGTGTTACAGTATATACTGCCGTATTGGCTTACGTTGCCGCAATAGGTGCCATCGGAGTTATCGGTATCATGGTAGCTTAGCCATGGCTCGATGATTTTAGATGGTTTGAATACTGAAATCATTATACCGCCTTTACATAGTGCGCCGCCAAATAAGCATGAACTTACTGCTAATGTGGTGCCATTAAAGTAGGCATCAACTTGGTTAAAATCGCTACCTCCATTAGCAAAGCGGTTATTGCATGTAATAAAATTGGTTGTTGAGTTATAGTCGAACTCGTGAGAGTCGAAATCTAAAAATAAGTCGGTAAAAGTGTTTTTGTTGTATTGATAAAAGTCGGATTGATTCCAGCCGCTTGGTTCATCTTGCATATAAATGAATGAGCTTTCTGTCCAGTTTCGGTTTTGCCCTGGTTGTGGGTCTTCGCTTATTCTCCAAAAGTATTCAACACCGTTTACAAAGTAGCTATCATCGGGTGTCCACTCAACTACACCGCCTGTGCTTGCAATTGAATAAACTTGTAAAGCAGGGCTATCAAATAAACCTGAACTATCAATTTGAATTTCGTAATTCTGCGATTGTTCAGTTATTGCTAATGAGGTAGATGCGCGAAGGGTAATGGGTAGTGCGCCTACAATAGCAAACTCGCAAGGGCTAACTGGTATTGCGGCATTAGGAATAATGAAAATATCTTTACTTGTTTCCAAATCATCAAAACAATCTGATTCAGGAATCCAAGGTTCTTCATCAATTTTTACTGTTATGTTGTTAGCTCCTAAGCCGTTGTTAGGGTCGGTTTGTACCCAAAGTGAAATGGTATCTCTGTACGTTGGGACAATGAATTTTTGACTTTCAACAATTTGTACTAGACCCGAAGGGAAGGTACGTTCAACCAATACATTTATTGAATCGTAAGTGGCTTTTCCGAAATTATCAATGGCTAGTTTAAGTTCAAACGAATCAACAGCAGCATTGATAACTGGTGGATTAATAATTAAACTTTCATCATCCATATGTAAAACAGGCACATTAAAACGCCCTAAACTCAAGGCAGGATCGCAAAGTAAAATAAACTCTTGGCTTGTAATTTTTCGCCCAACTCCATTAGGGGTGCTTTCGTCATCAACATAAATTTCGGCAATGGTTTCTTTGGTGCATTCTGCCATTGATTTATTGTACATTGAGTTTGAAAATTTTTCGTACAATGAGCTTGAATAAATATTTAAATAGTTGGGAAAACCAAACTTAACTGTGGCTAAAAAACCAATTGAACCTAGGCCTTCAGCAAGTGTCCAGTCGATTGACATGATTTCGTTGCCATCTGTAAGTTCTGGTTGAAATACATCGCCGACAAAGCATGAGTTTGACATCATAAATGGGTATTTGCCGTGGTTTTCGTAATAGGTAGGATCTTGTATTGAAAACTCCCATGTTGTTCCGCCTGAATGCCCCTCAAAAGTTATTAGGTGTAAGCCTTGATTAATTAAGGGGGTTAACTCGGGTACATCGGTAACAGCTTGTGTAGCTTTGGTAAAGGATTCAATTACTTTACCCCCCATTAATCTGTCTTCATAAATGTTTTGGTAATTACCTAAATGGTTGTCGAATAGGGCAGCTTCTTCTGCCGAAGTACCGCCAGCTATATGTATGGCATCTTTTATCCATTTCCATTCAGCAGGGTCGCAAGGTAAATCGTTTTGTAAGGCTTCGTACTCAATTACTTTATCTAAGTAAATTTTAACTTCTTCGGCATTTCGGGCACTGCATCGCCCTACCGCCATTTGGGGCACATAGCTGCCATGTATATCTTCAACGGCCAACATTATATCTGAACCTGAACCAAAAGTGGGTATTAAGTTTTGGTTGCTATGACTTTCTATAAATCGTGTTGTGGGGTAGTATCTAACACCTTTACCCATTAAATATAGATATGTTGGTTTGATAGCCCATGTTCCTTGTTCGTGTAAATCAATAATATAGTTTACAAAATTGTTGATGGACATGGGGTGTTGTTTAATGCCCCATGCAAATTGATCATAAAGTTCAACTATATCAATTGCTAAAACAGCATGGCTACCCCCATCTACTGATTCACGATAATCAGTATAACGATTAACTTGGTTTGTGTTGCCAGTATTGTCAGTACTTTCAAGTAGGCTGTTATAAATCATTACAAAATCAGCCGCTTTACTTGCATCATTTAAATTGGTGAAATTAATTGTGCTTAAAGTTTCAACTGTTTCAACACTTAAAATTGATGTTGAGTTTGAGATAAATAATTCTCTTTTTTCGCTGCTTGTTGCGATTGGGTTTGGTAGGTGTATTTTAAAAAATCCACTTTCAAATTGAGGGATAATTCTTAAATGGTTGGTTTGGTCGTATAAAATGGGTGAACTACCGCCATTAAAGTTTTCAATTTCAATATATCGGTTGTCGTCATTTTCAAGTGAAAAAGCAAAAAATCGATCGTTATCAAAATCAAAGCCTCTTTTGTAAGTAATGTAGGTGTAACCTAAGGCGTTTTTATCAATTGCGGGGTTTTGGATAGTGCTTAATGGCGACCATTTATCGCCAACACTATGTAAAATAAGGTCGTTATCTTCTTGCAAAATAGATAGTGGAATGTTAACATTTTTTATTGATTGTTCAAAGCCTTCATAGCATTCGTCAAATATATCAACGCCATTTATACTAACAATGGAGTGGTGATCGGGCAAAGCTCTAATATCATCTGATTTTCCAAGAACTTTAATTTCTAAACTTGCTGTACCACCATCATCGTAAACATCGTGGGTTTTTAGTGAAAAGTTTTCACTTTCGCCACCAACTACATCTGAACTTGTAAAACCTTCTCCGAGGTTAAAATCGGCAAAGTAGTTATTAACGCCACCTACTAAACGCGGTGCTAAGCCTGGTGTGAATGTGTTTGTATATGTTTTGTTTATAGTATGGTCAAAATATTCATCTTTTTGAGGGACATTAACGATGTCGTTTGCAGCATTTTCATATCTTAGGTTTGGTTGCGAGTTATCCCATGCTAGGAAAAAAGCAGCATCGTCAGTAAACAAACTCCAATATTTTGAAACTTGCCATTCTTCTTCTCTATATAATTGGGTGTCGAATTCGCCATCATTTCGTTTTCCTACAAATTCAATGTAATCATTTGTACCGAAAGTGCCATCGGTTGTAACGTAAATTGGTACTTCTTCTCCTTTATAAAATAGTTGAAAGCCTGCGCCTTGTAATGGTATGCCTGATGCTTGTAGGGCATCATACTCAATACGTGTAAGTTTTTCATCTTCAATATAAAACTTGTAATAAGTTTTGTTGTAGTCAATCCAATTATTGGCGGTGATTTGCCCAAATGCGGTTAGTGCACTAAAACAAATAAGCCCAAATAAACCAAGTAGTGTTTTCATGTTAATTGTTTTCAAGAGTTTCAATTTGGTTAGGAGAAGTGGTTGGTGTGGTTTGGTTTTTTGTTTTATCTCGTGGTTTTATATCAAATTTTAATGAAAAAACGTGTGAGTAAAATCCGCGGTTGATGGCGTTTAAGCCTGTAAAAGCATAATCAATGGTTACCATTTTTATTTTAAAACCGATACCTATGTTGGGTTGTATGGTTGTGTATGATTTACTTTGGTCGTAATCGTCGGTTATTTTTTGGATGTTGTTGATACCAGCACGTAAGAACACAAGGTTGTCGTAATCAATTTCAAGCCCTAAATGGGGGTCGATACTGGTGAAGTTGCTTTTAATTAGTGTGTTGCGTTTACCATCGAAAGTAAAATCTAAATCGGCGGCTAGTAAAAAGCCGAACTTATCATCTTTAAAACGTTTACCGTAGGCTGCGCCTAAAATTAATCGTTGCCCTGTTAGTTCAACTGAGCTTGAGGGGATGATGTTTCCTGTTTCTTCTAAAATTATTTTTTCTTCATCAGTCCAATTAAATGACCATGCGTTGAAGGTTGTTGTAACATCTTTTAAGGTTAAACCTAAATCTAAGCCAAAATCAAATTTGTACTGTGCGCCAAAATCTAAGCCAAAGCCCCAAGCATTGGCGAATGAACCTACTTTGCGGCGTATAATTTTAGTGTTAAAGCCAATTGAGAGGTTGTCAATTTTGCGAAGTGGTTGTGCATATGATAACAATATACCATAATCGGCTGCTGAAAAAGTACTGATGCAATCATAACAAATACTGCCATCGGGTTGTACTAATTGTAAGGTATTGGGAATATCGTCAACGCCAAAGCGAATTAATGACAAGCCAAGTGTTCTAAAACCTTGGTCAATAGGTAAGGCAATACCTCCATAATCATATTTACTAATACCAGCAAACCACTCTGCATGTTGTGCGGCTATTTGTATATTATCAATTGAGGTTAAACCTGCGGGATTCCAATAGGCGGCGGTAACATCGTTAACTAAAGCACTTTGGGTGTTGCCCATAGCTAATGCACGTGCCCCAACGCCAATGGCTAAAAACTCGTTACTGTAGGAGCGTATTTGAGCATTGGCAGTTATACTTAGTAAGGCAACTGCTACCCAAATTATGAGTAGTTTTCTCATGGAAAATTAGTTTTAATAAAAATCGAGCTATAAAATTACAAGTAGTTGTACTACGATAGATGAATTTTAGATGACAGTTTTTGTAGAAATGCCTTGTTTTCGAGTAAAGGCGAAGCTAAAACCCTATTTTAACTCCCTTTATTGTGTAATTTTTAACAAATTTTAAAATAAAAGCCCGTTGGCATACATACCAACGGGCTACTTATATTGTGTTATTTGTTTTACCAATTAGTGGCTAACCATAGGCTCAAGCCCTTTAGCTTGGCTTACAAAACCCTCTGTTTGGCTTAACGATGGTACTTGGCGTACCAATTTTTTGTCGGCATTAACCTCTGCCATTTTCTTTTGCAAATTTTCTGCATTACGGTTACGTAACTCTTTAACCGTATCAACACCAGCAGCCTCTAATAACTCAGAGTATTGGCTACTAACGCCTTTAATACGCATTAAATCAGCATGGTTTACAAAGCGAAGCACTTTCTTTTCGTCAATACCAGTTGCACTAGCAATAGCTTTACGACCTTTTTTAGCACCACCTTCTTTTAAAAGTTTTTCTACAGAACGGATGCCAGCAGCAGTAAATTTCTCCTTTAAAACTGGACCTACACCCTCTATAGCATCAATTGGATAACCCATAGAAATGTTTTTTATTATTAATTATTATCAAATTTATTTATTTCCGAAAAAACTACCTAGCATTCCGCCAAGTTTATCGCCAGCAATGTTTTTGGCTGCATCCATTAAGTTACCATTTTCGCCACCTAACATACCCATAATAGCACCTAAATCAAAACCAGCATCAGCTTCTGCACTTGATGAAAATTTACCCATTAAGCTTGATAAAATACCTGGTAAAATACCACCAGCAATACCACTAGCCTGCTCACCACCTAAACCAACTTTTTCAATTAAGTTGCTGCCAAGCATCTCAGTAATTTTACCAACAATAGGGTTGCTTGCTAAATCACCGCCTTTGCCGCCTAACAAATCCATAACGCCATCAAGGTTTCCGCCTAAAGCTTCGCCTTTTAAACCATCTAAAACTGATTCGCCAGTAACTTCAGCCGTTTGTTCTATTTGGCTTTGGTCTAAACCAAATTCACCTAATTGAGATAAAGCTTGCTCTTTTACAGCACCTAAAATATTTTCTAACATTTTTACTATTTTATTATGCAGACGCTATAATGTTTACTAAGTTACAATTGTTTGATTAGCAAAGCCAAAATTTAATATTATGATAACAAACAAACCAATTGCCATTGGTGGAGACCATGCAGGTTTTAATTATAAAACACAGCTAAAACAATTTTTATTGGATTTAGGTTATCAGGTGCTCGATTTTGGAACCTTCAGTGAGGAGTCAACCGATTACCCAGATTATGTTCATCCTTTAGCCGAAGCCATTGAAAGAGAAGAACACGACTTTGGCATTTTAATATGCGGAAGCAGTAATGGCGTTTGTATGACGGCTAATAAGCACCAAAACATCCGTGCCGCCATTTGTTGGAATAATGAATTGGCAGCCTTAGCCCGACAACATAATAATGCTAATGTTATTTGCTTTGCCGAGCGTTTTTTAGATTTTGAACTGGTTAAAAAAATGACCGAAACCTTTTTAACAACCCCTTTTGAGGGCGGTCGCCATCAACGCCGTGTGGGTAAAATAAGTTGTTAAATGCCACTACCAAAGGTTTACCCTAATTTTGCAGCCGAAATTTTTAATGAATGTTAGATAAGTTAGCAGCTATTGAAGCCCGTTACCACGATGTTGAGCAACAACTAAGCGACCCTGGAGTGGTATCCGATATGAAACGCTTTAAAAGCTTAAATAAAGAGTATAAAGATTTAGGTGAAATCGTAAAAGTATATCACGAGTACCGCAATGTTTTAAGTAATATTGATACCAATAAGCAAATTCTTAAAACCGATAAAGACCCTGAAATGCGCGAAATGGCTAAAATGGAATTAGCCGAATTGGAAGATCAATTACCTGAGTTTGACGAAAAAATAAAATTTCTTCTCATCCCTAAAGACCCTGAAGACGAGAAAAATGCTATCCTAGAAATTCGCGCAGGTACGGGCGGCGATGAGGCAGCCATTTTTGTAGGCGATTTATTTAAAATGTACAGTCGCTATATTCAAGGGCGTGGTTGGAAAATGGAGTTACTTACTCAAAACGAAAGCTCATCAGGCGGCTTTAAAGAAATTTCAGTTAACGTAACAGGCGATAATGTTTACGGTGATTTAAAATACGAAGCAGGCGTTCATCGTGTGCAGCGTGTTCCAAAAACCGAGTCGCAGGGTAGGGTACACACTTCGGCATCAACTGTTGCTGTTTTGCCTGAGGCTGATGAAGTGGATGTGCAATTAAATAAAGCAGATATCCGCCGCGATACTTACCGTGCAAGTGGTGCAGGTGGGCAGCACGTAAATAAAACGGAATCTGCCATTCGTTTAACTCACCTTCCAACGGGTGTTGTTGCCGAGTGTCAAGATGGACGTTCGCAATTAAAAAACGAAGAAATTGCCATGAAAATGCTTTTAACCCGCATTTACGAAATGGAGGTTAAAAAGAAGCAAGATGAAATTGCGGCTCACCGTAAAACCTTAGTTTCAACAGGCGACCGCTCAGCAAAAATCCGCACCTATAATTGGCCACAAGGTCGTGTAACCGACCACCGCATCAATCTAACGTTGTACAACCTCGATAATATAATTAATGGCGATATTCAAAATATTATCGACCAATTAAAAATGGCTGAAAATGCTGAAAAACTAAAAGAAGGCGCAACGGAGTAAAAGGTTACACCACATCCTCAATTGTAATTTGGGCATTGTTTTCTTCTGTTGTTTTAGTTGCTTCAATGTGTTCATCAATATTACCAATAACCAGTTTTTCTGAAACTATTTCGTTGTAATTGGGTAAATCTTTTACATTGCGTAAACCAAAATGGTGCATAAACTGTGGGCTGGTTCGGTACAATAATGGTCGCCCTGGGGCATCGCTACGCCCTGCCAATTCAATTAAATCTTTTTCTAATAATTTTTGTACGCTATAATCGCTATTTACCCCGCGTATGCGTTCAATTTCCATTTTTGTTACGGGTTGGCGGTATGCAATAATCGCTAAACTTTCCAAAGCTGAAGAGCTTAACCGTTTTTTAGATTTTAGATTTAAATACTTTGATATGGCCTTATGGTAAACACTTTTGGTTTGAAAAAGGTAACCGTTGTCAATTTCAACCAAATCAAAAATTTGATCGGGATGCTCATATTTGGTTTTTAAAACCAAAATCCAATTGGCTACCAAATCAACCGACAACTGGATGTTGAATGTTAAATCGACCGCTTTTATTATTTCATCGACTTTAATAGCTTTTTCCGCAGCAAAAATTAATGCTTCTAACTGCTTTATCAAGTCTTCTTCGCTTATTTCGTTAGCCCCAAACATAAGTGTAAAATAAGCACTTTCGTGGCAAAATGCCCAATACATTTTTTTTTGGCAAATTATTGGTAGTAGCTTTAGTTAATTGCTGCAAATAGTTGTTGTTATTTTGTAAACTGAAAAATGATTTTTAGTCAAACCATAAAAAATTTAGGTCGTTTACGCGAAATTTTAGGCGTACTGGTAAAGTATGGTTTCGATGATGTTATACAACATTCGGGCTTTGAAAATTTTGTTAGCGAAAAATTGCACCTTGAATGGATGCGGCGAGATAAGCCCGCTTTTGAGTATAGTACCTACGAGCGTATGCGTATGGTTGCAGAGGAGTTGGGCCCCAGCTTTATAAAATTGGCACAAGTACTTAGCAACCGTCCCGATATTTTACCGCATGGCTTAATAAAAGAGTTTGAAAAGCTGCAAAACGATGTTCCGCCTTTTTCAACCCAAGATGCGATAAACATTATTGAGTCGGAAACTGGGAAGAAAATTTATAAATTATTTCGGGACTTTGATGATAAACCAATTGGCTCAGCATCAATAGGGCAGGTACATAGGGCAACTTTACGGAATGGGGATAAAGTAGTGGTAAAAGTGCGCCGCCCTAGCGTAAAAGAGGCTGTTGAAACTGATTTGGCCATAATGCGTGAAATTGTAAAAAGAGGTAAAAATTTTCTTGAAAACAATTTGGGTGTTATCCATGCAATGGATGCTGTAAACACTTTTGAAAAAAGCATTTTTAAAGAGCTGGATTATCGTACCGAAGCAAGGCATCTTGCCCAGTTTAAAAAGTTTTATGCCGATTATAAGGGCTTTTACATTCCTAAAGTTTATAAGCATTTAAGTACTGAGCGCATTTTGGTAATGGAGTTTGTTGAGGGTGTTCCTATCAATTCCATCAAGCAATTAAAAGAATGGGGTTTAAAACCCGAAAAAATTGCTGAGCGTGGTTTAGATATTTACTTGATGCAAATTTTTGAGTACGGTTATTTTCATGCCGACCCGCACCCTGGCAATGTTTTGGTACAGCAAAACGGAACTATATGCCTAATTGATTTTGGCATGGTGGGCAAAATTATGCAGCGCGATAAATTTAGTTTTGCAATGCTTTTAACCAGTATGGCGCAACTTGACTCGAGGCGGATGGCACTACATTTTAAACGGCTTGCCATTGAAGATAAAATTGATGATATACGCCAATTTGAATACGAGTTAAATGAACTGATTGAAGATTTTGCCATGCTAGAAGTTGAGGAAAACAATGTGGCAGATTTAACGCTTAGGCTTCAAAAAATAATTTACGATTACCGCATTAGGATACCCGGCAGCGTGTTTTTAATTATGCGTGCACTCGCAATTATTGAGGGGATTGGTAAAACCATGCATCCACATTTTAATGCAAATAGTTTTATTATTCCTTATGGGGCTAAGTTGCTAAAAGAGCAGTATGGTTGGGATAATATGCGCAACGAATTGTTGTACCGAAGTGGGCAAATAGTTTCGTTATTAAACAATATACCAACTGAGGTAAAGCAAATTATGCGCCTAACCCGAACGGGTAAACTTACTTTTAAAATGCAGCACGAGGGTTATGAACCCGCCATGAAAAAAGCCGAAAAGTTAGTTAACAGAATAAATTTAACCTTGTTGGTTTGTGCTATTTCAATTGCCTCAGCTATTACAACCACTACCAGTTGGCCTAATATGCCACGGGTTTACGGCATTCCTTATATCAGCTTTTTAGGTTTTGCTATTGCTGGGGGCTTATTCCTTATACTTTGTTACATTATGTTTTTACGAAGAAAATAAACTTTAAATGCACACGATTTTGGTTGATTGCCCCGACAGTACGGGCTTGGTTTATAAAATTACTAGCCAATTGTTTGAGTTGGGTTTAAACATTGAGCAAAATGATGAATTTGTAGATAATACCACAGGTCATTTTTTTATGCGAACGGTAGTAAGTGGTAATTGTGATGAATCAATTTTAAAAGCTCGATTAAAGGAAAAAATACCAAATGCTAAAATTAGTTTAGCTAGCCAACAAGCTAAAAATATAGTGGTAATGGCAACTAAAGAGCCTCATTGTCTCGGCGATTTATTAATCCGGAATGAATATAATGAGTTTAATGCCAACATTAAAGCTGTAATTGCCAACCATGCCACCTTAGGTAGTTTAGTTGAAAAATTTAATATTCCATTTCATCATATCAGCCATAAAAATAAAAACCGAACGGAGCATGAAAATGAAATTTTGGGGGTAATTAGCCAATACAAGCCTGATTACATTGTACTGGCGAAATATATGCGCATTTTACAGCCAAGTTTTATTGAAACTTACAAGCATAAGATTATCAATATCCACCATTCGTTTTTACCTGCTTTTATAGGAGCTAACCCTTACCGACAAGCATTTGAGCGAGGCGTTAAAATTATGGGTGCAACCGCACATGTAGTAACCGATAACTTAGATGAAGGCCCCATTATTGAGCAGGATGTTAAACGGGTAGGGCACAGGTATAGTGCAAAAGATATGGCCCGTGCTGGTAAAGATGTTGAAAAAATTGTACTAGCGCGCGCCCTTAAATTAGTGTTTCAAGATAGGGTGTTTATTCATGGCAATAAAACCATTATTTTTTAGCGTGTTAATAATGAATTTGTTGTTGCCCAACTTTGCTTTTGTGGATATTCCATAAGTTAAAGTCCAAATTATTTACAATGCCATTTCCATCGGCATCCCAACTTAAATAGCTATTTACCGCCGAGCTATTTTGAGTCCATAAGTTGTAATCAAGGTTGTTAATAATACCATTGCCATCAAAATCGCCAACAACCATACATTCAACCCCAAATATATTTTCGGTTTGATTATTGCCCATTGCTGTACCTGAAATTGAAAAATCGATTAAGCCATTGCCGCTTACTGGTGCAATTATTGCTAAATGTGATTTGTGGTGTAAACTAAGGTAGTTTACTTGATTTTCAAACAGGTTAAATGAAATGTTTGATTGATTGTTAACATCTACAATTGCTCCATCATTACGGATTAAAGCCGCTTTTTCATCTAAGACATTATAGTTTTGGTCAAATAGGCGTAAGAGTACCCAATCAGAAATTGAGGGGTCAATACCTCCGGCAATTTGCTCGTTGCCGTTGTAGTTCCAGGGGGCTGTATTAAAAGGTTGTGATGTTGGTATGAGGTTTAAATTATTTAGTTGTGTATGATTTTCAGCATTAGATTGGATAAAACCTTTAAAAAAAGCACGTACACTAATTTCAAAAAGAGGGCACGCATTTACAATTACTCCACCAACATTTGATGTTGAGTTTTGACCGTTTAAAGTTGGGCATATTTGATAAGAGAAAATTCTACTTTGTAAGCTAGGTGTTAAATTGTCAACCCATGTTGTAGTGTTAGCAGGTAAAACAGCCACATAGGTCCAGAAATTATTTTCTCCTTCGGATCTTTTAATAGTATAACCGTCTTCCGCATTAATATCGCTCCAATTTAGTTGTACCTGATCGCATGCTAATTCGGTTGCAGTTAAATCAGTAATATTTAAAAGTGGGGGACCACAGCTGGAAAAATCTGTAATGGCATCCGAACCTGGATTTGGATTAAATGAAGGGGGAACAAAATCGGTAGTCCAACTAATATTAACTGTTTGTTTCATTTGTGTAGCAATTTGCTTTACATACAAAGTATTATCTACATCAATATAATAAGCAGTAGTGGCGCTACTGTATAAATCACTTAACGAATTTTTTTGACTAATGCCTTGACTAGTAGCTGTTATATTAAGTCCTCCTAACAAGCCAAAATCTTTAAACTTAACAATATACTCATCACCAATTGTTGCATCATCCATATCTAAACGTATCACTTTTGTACTAGGTAAAGTTTCAAATTGGTAGGTATATTCAAAGCCTTCATTTACTATAAAATGTATTTGAGGGTTATCACTATAACCATCAATATAATAGACATTGATAGTTGGCGTATTTGCTTTTGAACGAGTAATTAAAACATTGGGAAATGTTGTGGTGTTAACGGGTAAATCCATGTGTACCCTTGCTAAAACATAGGATCTGTTGGTATAGTAGGCATTCGTCCAATTATCGGGCTGGCATTCATCGCCTAAGCGTAAAAAAGGATGGTTGCTTATAATAGTTGAATTAGGATGACCCGTTATTGTGCCATCTAAATCTTTAACAGACATTGTCCAAACCCTAGGGTGTTCGGGGGCATTGTGTGCAATATTTGTTGCGAATGGCAATACATAGTTTGGTAATGACAACCTTACAGTACCAGTATGATTAAAACTTATACCACTAAATAAATGGTTGGCATGTTTTACCCCTGCCCCGTTGTTGATGAGCAAGTTTGCATCAGGCGCATCCCAGCCTTCTAAATGTGAGTTGTATAATCTGCCTGCACCGTCGTATAGTCGCCAAAGGTGGTTTTCGCCCGGCATCAAATTTTCGCCCGATTTAGCCACAAATACCGAATTTTGGATGGTACTATAGCTAGCCAACATAGTGTGCAGCTTATTTTCAACGAAAATGTTGTTTTCAAAAAATAATTTGCTTGCATAAAAATAGGGCGGTCCGATGCCTGAATAAACAGCCAATTCATTTGCGTACCAAGTGCAATCTTCAATTATTTTATCGCTGTTATGGTGCCAGCCAAAGTTTTTATGGATGGAGTGGTCGCTATTGAGTGCGTCAAAAATATCGAAACCCGACATACAGCTATGGGCTTTGTTGCCTTTAAATTGACCCATTGGTAGTTTATAGGGTTCCATACCCGCAAAACGCGGGTCGGTAGCAGAAACCCCCATTGGAGCTTTAGCTAAAGCATACCAAAAGCCAGTGCCTTCGGTGCCGGCAGCCACATTATCAATAAAAGTGTTTGTAGGGTTGGTAATCCAATAAGAAGATGGGGTGCGGTTTTGCATTTGGTTAAATTCGTTATCGGATGGTGTTAACTCCTCGCCCGGGGCTGGGCGTGTTGAAAGTAAAACTACATTGCCCTTAATAGTGTTATAACGTTCGCTTCCATCTTCTAAAAAAATGCCATGCCCTACATGGTTTACGCAAAAGTTGTTTTCAACCGTAACGGATTCGGTTCCATGGATGGTAATGGCGCGATTAAACGACCGTTGAATTGATGAATTTTTGAAATATTGACCTGCACCAGAGCTACCTAGCATGTGCCAGTGCATTGGATACCTACCCATAATGGCCTTTTGCCCCATACGATACAAATGCACATGGCTTATATATGCCTCGGCATTATTATGAATCATGATATGACCGCCAAATCCATTTAGTTCTGTATCTAAATCTCCTTGGATTTTGATATTGCGGTTTAAAAGCCCCACTTCGGCTCTTAAATCGGCTACCCATGTTTGAGTACCATTAGTGTAGGTTTTAACAACACCCGAATGAGGAAAATTCAATGGTGTGTCAAGCGTAAAAGTTGTTCCGTTTGTTGAGATGTTGGTTATCGTCCTTTTTTCCAGCTCGGTCCAGTCTTTTCGAGATGAGACGATAACGATTTCTTGCCCAACCTGCCAGTTTACTAACTCTTTTAGGGTTATGGTGTTTGAACCAGCACTTACTGATGCTCCTAATTGACTCCAACTTTTGGTAATACTGCCATGAATGGATATGTAGCCACCAGACATAGCCCCTATAAATTTTGTACCCATTGAGGAGGATATAAATTCAGTTGGGTCGTTACCTACTAAGGTTATTACACAATTACCAGTATAGGGAGTTGTTGCTGTACCAATTTCAAGTACCCCACCATTTAGCACGTGAATGGCCCTTGTTTCTACTGTTATGTTTGATGGAGAACCCGTTTGGTTAATGGCTTTTAGTGTGCCTCCTACATCAATGGCGTAGGCCTCCATGTTGCCTGCCATTGTAATTTCCATTCCTGCTGGAATTTGAACGTAATCAATAATAGTAGGTAATGTGGCTGCTGGCCAAATTTGGGGGTCATCCCAGTTACCGTTTTGAATTGGTGTTATTTGAGATAAAAGCGTGCTTTGTATAAACAACAAAAAGCACAAGGAAAACAAATAGTTTTTATGAGGCATTATATAAATTTAAGCTAAGTAGAATAGGACATTACTTGCTTTAAATCAACCTGTTATGCAGTTCGTCGAAATTTGCAGTTTGACCTAATAACAAAACAATTATCCTAATTGATTAATAATGTACTTGCTGTTGCCCAACTTTACTTTTATGGATATTCCATAAATTAAAATCCAAATTATTGACTATTCCATCGCCATTAGCATCCCAGCTTAAATAGCTATTTACAGCTGAGCTGTTTTGAGTCCAAACATTATAATCAAGGTTATTGACAATACCATTAGCGTCAAAATCTCCTACAACAGCGCATTCAACCCCAAATATATTTTCTGTTTGGTCAGTACCCATTGCTGTACCTGCAATTGAAAAATCAACCAAACCATTGCCATTTACTTGGGCTATTAACGCTATATGAGATTTGTGATGTATGCTTATGTAAGCAACTTCAGTTTCTGGTATTGCAAAAGAAATGGTTGATTGATTGTTAACATCTACAATTGCTCCATCATTACGGATTAAAGCCGCTTTTTCATCTAAAACATTATAGTTTTGGTCAAATAGGCGTAAAAATGCCCAGTCAGAAATTGAAGGATTTATTGCGCCCGTAATTTGCTCATTTCCTGCATAGTTCCACGGACTTGTGTTAAAAGGTTGCGATGTTGGTATGAGGTTTAGGCTATTTAACTGCGTATGATTTTCAGCATTAGATTGTATGAAGCCTTTTAGAAAAACACGTACACTAAGTTCAAATGGTGGGCAAGGATCTAACGTAACAACACCAATATTAGAAGTTGTATTTTCTCCATTTAGGGTAGGGCATATTTGATAATAAAACGTTCTACTTTGCAAACTAGGCGGTAAACTGTCTATCCAACTAGTGGTATTTGCAGGTAAAACTGCTACATAAGTCCAAAAGTTATTTTCAGCATCCGTTCTTTTAATGGTATAGCCATCTTCTGCGTTTATATCGCTCCAACTCAACAAGGCTAAATCGCAATTTAGCCGTACAGCCGTTAAATCCGTAACATCTAACAACGGAGCTCCACAATTTGATAAATCTGATATTGCATCCGATCCCGGATTTTCATTAAACACAGGTGGTGTAAAATTGGTTGACCAATTAATATTGACTATCTGTTTTCTTTGTGTTGCAATTTGCTTTACGTATAAAGTATTATCCACATCAATGTAATAAGCAGTAGTGGTACTGCTATATAAATTGTTTAAAGAATTTACTTGGCTAATACTTTGGTTGGTGGCTGTTATGTTAAGCCCTCCCAACAAACCAAAATCTTTGATTTTTATAACATACTCATCGCCAGCAGTTGCATCATCCATTTCTAAACGAACAACCTTGGTACTAGGTAAACTTTCAAACTGATAAGTATATTCAAATCCATCATTAACCATATAATGTATTTGTGGCACATCGTTATATCCATCAACATAGTACACATTAACCGTTGGGGTGTTGGGTTTTTCGCGTGTTATTAAAACATTAGGAAAGCCAGGCGCTTCTATTGGCAAATCCATATCAATGCGTGCTAATACATAAGAGCGATGAGTGTAATATACATTTAACCAATTATCTGGCTGGCATTCATCGCCAATGCGTAAAAACGGATGATTTGTTATTATAGTTGAATTAGGATATCCGGTAAGAGAACCATCTGCATCTCTAACCGTCATACACCAAGTGTGTGGATGCTCAAGATCATTAGATGCAATATTAGTGGTGTATGGTAAATCGTAATTGGGTAGTGCTGCCCTGGGCGTACCCGAATGATTAAAAGTTAATCCGCTAAATATATTATTGGCGTGCTTTACAAAAGCACCATTATTTGTAAATAGGCTTGCTTCGGGAGCATCCCAACCATCTAAATGTGAGTTATATAAGCGACCAGCGCCATCATAAATACGCCAAAGAAATTTTGAGCCTGAAACAAAATTTTCGCCCGACCTTGCTGCAAACATTGAGTTTTGAATGGTAGAATAGCTTGCCAGCATGGTATGCACCTTATTTTCCACAAAAATGTTATTGTCAAAATAAAGTTGGTTGGCATAATAAAATGGCAAACCTAAACCTGTATAAATGGCTAAATCATTAGCATACCAAGTACAATCTTCAATTATTTTGTCGCCATCGTATTGCCAAGCAGTACTTCTTACAATGGAGTGATTACTATCAAGCCCATCAAAAATATCAAAGCCCGTCATACAACTATGGGCTTTATTACCTTTAAATTGACCCATAGGTAGTTTAAAGGGCTCCATTCCTACAAAGCGCGGGTCGGTTGCTGATTCTCCCATAGGTGCATATGCCAAAGCATACCAAAAACCTGTACCCTCGGTACCCGCAGCAACATTATCAATAAAATAGTTTTGGGGGTTGGTTATCCAATAAGAAGCTGGGCAACGATCTTGTATTTGATAAAGTTCATTATCCGATGGGGTTAGCTCTTCGCCTGGTGCTGGTCGTTTTGAAAATAGTACTACATTACCTTTTATAGTGTTAAACCGCTCGCTACCATCTTCTAAAAAAATACCATGCCCTATATGGTTGATACAAAAATTGTTTTCAACCAACACCGATTCAGTGCCATGAATGGTAACGGCGCGATTAAAAGAGCGTTGAATGGAAGAATTTTTAAAGTATTGACCAGCCCCTGAACTACCTAACATATGCCAGTGCATAGGATATCTACCTAGAATAGCCTTTTGCCCCATACGATATAAATGCACATGGCTTATATATGCCTCGGCATTATTATGAATCATAATATGACCACCAAACCCATTTAACTCTGTATCCTCATCGCCTTGAATTTTAATATTTCGATTTAAAAGCCCTACTTCAGCCCGTAAATCGGCCACCCATGTTTGATTGCCGTTAGTGTAGGTTTTAAGAAGACCTGAATGTGGGAAATTTAATGGGGCATCAAGCGTAAAGGTTGTACCATTTGAGGATACGTTTGTTATTGTTCGTTTTTCTACTTCGCCCCAACTTGTTCGAGATGAAACAATAACAATTTCTTGACCTACTTGCCAGTTTACCGATTCTTTTAAGGTTATTATATCTTCCCCAGCACTTACAGAAACATCTAACTGACTCCAACTTTTAGTAATGCTTCCATGTATTGAAATAAGTCCTCCCATCATTGCCCCAATAAATTTTGTACCCATTGAAGAGGATATAAATTCTGTTGGGTCGTTGCCTACAAGGGTAATTACACAATTACCCGAATAGGGGTTTGTGGCCGTTCCCATTTCGAGCACCCCACCATTTAAAACGTGAATGGCCCTTGTTTCTACTGTTATGTTTGATGGAGAACCCGTTTGGTTAATGGCTTTTAGTATTCCTCCTACATCAATGGCGTAGGCCTCCATGTTGCCTGCCATTGTAATTTCCATTCCTGCTGGAATTTGAACGTAATCAATAATAGTAGGTAATGTGGCTGCTGGCCAAATTTGAGGGTCATCCCAATTACCGTTTTGAATTGGCGTTATTTGGGATAAAAGCGTGCTTTGAATAAAAATCAAAAAGCACAAGGAAAGCAAATAGTGTTTTTGAAGCATTAGATAAAACTAAAGCAAATAGAATGGAGTATTACTTGCTTTAAATCAACCTGTTATGCAGTTCGTCGAAAATTAACGTATTACTAAAAATACAACTTATTCCATTTGAGGAGGATGGTTTTGTGCTTCACCAAACAAATCAATTTCAGGTTTACGTTTAGCAATTGCGGCTACTATTAAAGCGATGATTGAGCCCATTACCAAGCTTGAAACTAAAGCCCAAAATATATTCATTATCGGATTTTGATTTTCTAAATCTGCTTCAATCTGATCAATTTGTTCATCAATAACATCTGGCGGCGTACCAAAACGTTCCATCATACTTACTGAAGTTTCAATACTAAATTGTTTTTCTATTTCAGCTAAGTCGGGGTCAATAACTTTCATTATTTGCCCGCTTGAAATATTAACAAAAGCACTAATCATATAAACTAATAAGGATAGTTTAAATGCTGTGCCAAATGAAATTGCATCGTTATTGTCTTCACGATATTCTTTACAGGCAAAAAACATAATTACGCCGCCTATAATAAGACCAACGAGCATTACTTTCCATACCATTGTGTATATCATACCAGGGTCGATAAAGTAAAGACCGAAATAAATAACAAGGCCAATTACAGCACTAATTAAACCGTATTTAAGCCCAATAGAAAAAATAGAAGGGGTTGAGTTATCCATGATTTGATAGTTTTTTTGAGACGTTATAATAAACCGAGTTAAAGGAAAAATCGTTCAACTACATTCGTAAAATCATTCCATCCCCAACACGGCTGGGTTCATCCCCATGCTTGAGAAACCACCATCATGATACAGATTTTGCATGGTAATCATTCGGCTTAAATCAGAAAACATCATTACACAAAAATCTGCGCAGCTACCGGCATCGGCATTGCCTAATGGCGACATTTTATCGGCATAATTAAAAAACTCATCAAAACCCTTAACGCCCGAACCTGCCGTGGTCATTGTTGGTGATTGTGAAATGGTGTTGACCCTAACATTTTTTGCTTTACCATAATGGTATCCAAACCCTCGGGCAATTGATTCGAGCAAAGCTTTAGCGTCTGCCATATCACCGTAATCGGGGAAAATGCGCTGTGCGGCAATGTAGGATAAACCTAAAATTGATCCCCAATCGTTCATGGCATCTTGCTTTATTAACGTTTGCATTAGTTTGTGAAAGCTTACCGCAGATATATCAAGTGTTTTTTCTAAAAAGGAATAGTTTAAATCGGTGTAGCCCCTTTTTTTACGCACATTGGGCGACATGCCGATTGAGTGCAAAACAAAATCTATAGGGCCGTCTAAATGCTCAACACTTTGGTTGATTAGGTTCTCTAAATCTTCAATTTTAGTAGCATCAGCAGCAATAATAGGCGCATTCACTTTGCCCCCCAGTTCATTAATTGCTCCCATTCGTAAAGCAACTGGGGCATTGGTTAAGGTAAGTTTTGCACCGTGTTCGTGGCATTTTTCGGCAACCTTCCAAGCAATTGATTGGTCGTTTAAAGCTCCAAAAATTATTCCTCGCTTACCTTTTAATAATTGCAAACCCATAGTTGACTGTTTAAGATACGAAGTTACAAAATAGCCAATTGATAAAAATCAAGATTTTAACTGGGTTAGGCAAAAAAAGCTGCTAAAGCATTTTGTCTTAAATTTAGTATGTAAAGCAATTAACATGAAAGAATATAAAAAGGAGGATGTTACAATAGTTTGGCAAGCAGATAAATGTATTCATTCGGCTATATGTGCAAAGGGGCTTGCAACAGTTTTTAAGCCACGCGAACGCCCGTGGGTGCAACCCGAAAATGCAAGTAAACAGCAAATAATTGAACAGGTTAAAAAATGCCCTTCTGGGGCTTTGTCCATTAAAAAAGAAGATTAGGGATTTACCTTTTTTCTTAAAGCCTCGGCTGTGCTATGCTTACCATCAGCACTCCAACCTGGCGGTTGAAACAGGTAACCCCAAACATCTTTTAGTGATTTGGCATTTTTTAAATCGTTAAAAATAGCTGCAAACTCATGCGTCGCAATTTTAAGGGGGTTGTAGGTTTTAATGTTTACCGTTATACCATAAGTTGGGCGTTCTTCCTCTGCTTGAAATGTTCCAAATAGTTTATCCCAAATAATTAAAATACCTCCATGATTCCTGTCTAAGTACTTCACATCGCTTGCATGATGAACACGGTGATGTGATGGGGTGTTAAAAACAGCTTCAATTGGTTTGGGTAATTTATCTATTGTTTCTGTATGAATCCAAAATTGGTAAATAAGGCTAATTGAAATCATGGTTAAAATCATTAATGGGTGGAAACCTATTAATGGTAACCACAACCACCAAATGTATTTATACAATAACTCAGCCCAACTTTGGCGCAATGCCGTACTTAAATTATACTTTACTGATGAATGGTGATTAACATGTGCTGCCCATAAAATCCTTACTTCGTGGCTTAAACGGTGATGCCAATAAAAAGTAAAATCATCTGCAAAAAACAAAAGCACCCAAGCATACCAATTGGTGTAAGCAAATAAATTTTTAAGTATTTGAGGCGCAAACTGATACAAAAAAGTAAAGGCTGCAAAAGCTAGGGCTTTCATACCTAAATTAATAATAGCCGAACCAACTCCCATACTAATGCTAGCCACAGAATCTTTTAATTCATAGGTCTCTTCATTGTCTTTCCAAACCACATATAACTCAGCCAATATGCAGATGAAAAAAAAGGGCACTGCATAGGTTACAGGATCATGTAAGGGGTTTAGCATTGTTTGTGTTTATACATCAATATTAAATTGTGTGATTGTTTTATTACATGACTTTTGTAAAATTGAGTACCTTTTAAATTTGTTGTTAGTACCAGTTTTTGCATTTTCCAAAGGTATGAGCCGACTTAAAAAAGTAAAGAATTAGGCATTCGAGAATTTTAGTTAAAAAGTGATTGGTATTTTTTAGTACCAATTTTTGCACTTTCCAAACGCTTTGATTTTATGTTTTTTGTAAAACGCTTTACAGTAATTTGTTGAAACCCCAATAAAACAAGGATTTAAAACTACTTTGTTTAATGTTTAGGGAGATTGGTTTTTTAAAATTCCAACATTTTGAAAACACAAAAAAATGTTAGGCACATAACAGTTTGAAATTTACCCTGCTTTACCGTTGGTTAGCAGATGGTATGGAAAGTTAATTTTCCAATAAAAACTAGGGATTACTTTTTGTAAAAAGTTAGACGCTTAAACTAATGTTGGATTAAAAATTTTGATTGAAACGCATAGCCACTATGTGTTTTTACTTGCAAAAAGTAGATACCATTGGCTAAATGCTGAACTTTTACTTGTTGGTTAGGTTGTAAACTGTAAACTTGACCTTTTAGATTAATGGCTTTAATTTCTGCGATTTCATCTAACTCAATTTTAATAAAATTTTGAGCTGGATTTGGATAAACGTTTAGTGATTGTATTGCTAGTGAACTGAAATTAACTGGTTGAGGAGTAAAGGTGTAAACAGTACCATCGGGTGGTGTAGCATCTAAAGTTTGGGCACCAAAAGGCGAGGCACTAATATTAGGGTTTGATGGATTGCCGTTTAATAATAATGGTTCGCTTTGACTTAAATCGCCTATACCAATTAAAGGCCCCATTTCGCCTAAAAAATTAACCAAGGGATTAGTTATTTGCGATTCGCCGTATTTAAATACTATTTTACCATCGGCCTCATATAACCAAACTTGAAAATTCACGAAATCATTCATGGTTCCAAATTCAAAAAGCTCATCGAAAAAGCCAGCATTTTTCCATTGCATTTTAAAAATGCGATTGCCCTCATTTCCTTCGGTAGTATAACGAATGGGGGATAAAGATTGAACGCCATTTGCAGCACCTCTATCCCGTAAATCGGTTTCGTAAGGTACTATGTAAAAAATGGGGTTTTCAATATCATTATTAGGGTTGCCTTGTAAGTTGCAGCCCAAAAACTCATCCGTTAAAAAAAGGGTGTTGATGGTGCTGCCCGAAAAGGGAAATTCAAACCCCAAGGGAATGCCTGCATTTATATCGTCCCAAATTTGCCCTGGCACTAATAAATCGCCTGCGGTTAACGATTCGTAATTGGCTTGGCTTACTTCAAAATTGTAAACAATTTGCGCTTGTATTGAAATACAAAAGAATAAAAGGGATACTAAAAGCTTTTTCATGGCTTTAATTGCTGTTTTAAATGTTGGGCAAAATGAAATAGTGATGGATAATGAAAATCTGCCTCTATTTCATTGTTTATTGCTACACGAATCATACCAAGCCTTGTGGCAAAAGCCATATCAGTTGGCATATCGCCGACCATTATTGATTTTTTAAAGTTGATTTGAGGAAATTGCTGTTGAGCCAACCAAGCCATATTAGGTTTAGGTTTACGAATATTATTGGGGTCATCGGCCAATTTTGGGGCATGAAAAACAGCATCAATTTTACCGCCCGATTGCTTTATTTTATTTAGCATTTTTGCGTGAATCTCTTTTAAATCAGCTTGATTCATTAAACCTTTACCAATGCCTTGTTGATTGGTTACAATTACAATTTTGCCAAAAATTAAACTTAGATCAGCAATGGCATTTAGGGCATTATTCTCAAAAACAAAATCATCCCAAGTTTTAACATAATCACCAATTAGCCTACGGTTAATTACGCCATCTCTATCTAAAAAAAGCGTCCAGCTTTGGTTAATATTTAAGTCAATCCATTTCATTCGATAATTAATCGTCTTTAGTGTGACAACTTTAAAAAGCTGCTGCAACTACATTCGCATACCGTTTTAAAACTTATTTCAATTAGTTTAGTTGCACAAAAAGAAAAAAACAAATGTCGAAAACTTATTTTAAACCTGAAGATTTAAAAAAATTTGGTAAAATTGGTGATTTTGGTGCTCCTGACTTAGCGAAAAAGTTTTTTGAATATTATGGCGAAGTATTTAAGGAAGGGGCTTTAACCGAGCGTGAAAAATCTTTAATTGCATTGGCAGTTGCCCATACCGTACAGTGCCCCTATTGTATTGATGCTTATGCAGTTGATTGCCTACAAAAAGGAGCGGATGAGGATATGATGAGTGAAGCCGTGCATGTGGCTGCTGCCATTAAAAGCGGTGCAACTTTAGTTAATAGCGTTATGATGATTAATAAAGCGCAAGAAATTTCGATGTAAAAATAATTTATGGCAACAAGCACAAAATCGTTAAAAGCACAGGGTAACCAGTTAGCGGATACGCTTATTCAATTAAAAGTATTGAATGGTAAAGAATTGGTTGATGCTAAATTTCCTTTGTTTGCTGAAAAGCTTTCTGACATTGGATTAAAGCCGCTAAAACCAACAGGAATTGACATTTTTCAAATTAACATGGGAAAAATGTGCAATCAAGTTTGTGCGCATTGCCATGTTGATGCTGGGCCCGACCGTAAGGAAATAATGACGCGCGAAACCTTGGAGCGTTGCCTTGAAATTTTAGCCGAAACCGATATTAAAACTGTTGACTTAACGGGCGGAGCACCCGAAATGAATCCTAACTTTTTTTGGTTTGTTGAAGAGGTAAGCAAATTGGGTAAGCATATTATTGACCGTTGCAACCTAACCATCATTCTTGCCAATAAAAAGTACCATATTTTACCCGAATTTTTAGCCAAACATAAAGTTGAGGTTGTTTCATCCTTACCTTATTATAATGCTAAAAAAACCGATAGCCAACGAGGCGATGGGGTTTTTGAAAAATCAATTAAGGCATTGCAAATGCTTAATGAAGTGGGTTATGGAAAAGATAACCCTGATTTACAATTGAATTTGGTTTATAACCCATCGGGGGCGTTTTTGCCTGGCAACCAGGCTAGTTTAGAGGCCGACTTTAAACGCCAATTAAAGCGTAAATACGATATTGTTTTTAATAATTTATTTGCCATTACCAATTTACCAATTAGCCGTTTTTTAGATTACTTATTGGAAAGTGGTAATTACGAAGGTTATATGCAGCAATTGGTGGAAGCTTTTAATCCTATTGCAGCGCACAACGTTATGTGCCGTAACACTATATCAATTGGTTGGGATGGTTATTTGTACGATTGCGATTTTAACCAAATGTTAGAACTAAAAGTTGCTGCTAAGGGTCAGCATATTAACGATTTTAATGTTGATGAGTTGGTGAACAGAAACATTATTTTAAATCAGCACTGTTATGGTTGTACTGCTGGGGCGGGATCAAGTTGTGGCGGCGAAGTAGTTTAAAAATCAACATCTTAGAGCTTTGGTTTTAGGTTCAGTTAGTTATTGTTAATTTAGTTGAACCGAAAATCAACAACATGCGATTAAGTTTACTTTTATTTTTCGTTTTTACCTTTTGTTCCGCTCAAAACGGGGTCCAATCCTCTTTTCATAATATTCCAAAATCAGCCAAAGTAAATATTCAGGATATTGATAAGGATTTTTTTCCATCAATATCTCAACTAGAAGTTCCGCCGCCCGATGGCGATGGATTTAAAGCTTTTTTACAAGCCCAAAAGCAAAAACAAAAGGAACGGTTTAATAAAAATGAACAACCATTAATTAATCAGCAAAAACAAATGCAAAGTGCTGACCCAATGTTGGTTTATGATGGTTTTACCGCCAATCCACAATCAAGCGGAAGCCCCAATGATAACGATATGGCCATTGCCAATAATGGTTGGTTGGTTTCGGTTATCAACTCAAGTATTTACATGATTGACACTGATGATGAAGATGCGGAAGCAACTAATATTTCATTATCGGCATTTATACAACCGCTTGGCACTTATAGCTTTACTTATGATCCTAAAGTGGAGTACGACCCAGTTTGGGATAGGTTTGTAATGGTTTTTTTAAACGGAACGACTTCAAACAATACGGACATTTTAGTAGCATTTTCTGAAGGGAATAACCCAACACTTGGCTGGAATTTATATGAAATTCCTGGTAACCCTTTTAACGCCCCTGATTTATGGTCAGATTATCCGATGATTGCTTTTACATCACAAGAAATGTTTATCACCATTAATCAAATTATTGAAGGGGTATCGTGGCAAGAGGGTTTTAGCGAAACCCTAATTTGGCAAATTGATAAAAGCAGCGGTTATTTTGAACAGGATTTACAAACCCGACTTTGGTCGAACATTCAATTTGGAGGTAAGCCAATCAGAAACTTAATACCCATACAAGGTGGTTATGGTTTAAAAGGACCAGATATTTTCTTTTTATCGGATAGAAACTTTGATGTAACTAACGACACCATTTTTGTTTTAAACTTAACGGGGGCTTACAATGATGATGAAACCGAATTAATTATAAAATATGGGATAAGCGACCAAGCCTATGGCGTACCTCCCGAAGCCAGGCAACCTGGAGATCGGTTTTTACAAACTAACGATGCCCGAATTTTAGGAGGAAAATTTGAAAATGGACATATTCATTTTGCAGGAAATAGTGTAAATCCAAATACGGGTAATGCAACTGTTTTTTATGGTTTTATTGAAGATCCTTATGCAGAAAACCCAGCAATTGATGGTACTATTATTCATAGTGACAGTTTAGATTTTGGTTACCCTAACCTTTCGTTTACAGGGCAATTACCCGATGATGAGCAATATATTTTAACTTTTAACTATACATCGCCTGATCATCCAACTGGCATGGCAGGTCTTTTTTATAATGATGAGGGTTTTAGCGAATTAACCATTATCCGCGAAGGGTTGAGTTATATTGGCAGTACCGTTGGCGGCGGTAGTTACAGATGGGGCGATTATAGTGGAAGCCAACGTAAATATGATGAATTTGGAGTGGTTTGGGCTTCGGGCTCATATGGGAAATTAGAACCATTTAATGGGGGCAGCAGTAAAACTTGGGTAACAAAAATTGGGAGCCCAGATACTATTTACACTTTTGTAAATACCCCTTTAATTGAACAAAGTATAAATGCAAAAATTGGCCCTAATCCTAGCACAAATTTTATACAGGTAATTTTAGATGTACCACAAAAAACGGTTTATAATTTTTCCATTTACAATGCTAACGGGCAATTGGTTGAAACTTTAACCAATGCTCGTATTAAAGCTGGGAGCAACCGCTTTTCATTTAGTACGGAGCCTTTAGCTAATGGCATTTACTTTTTAGTAGTAACTGATCAATTAAGTAACACTAAAGTATTAGACAAGCGATTTGTGGTGGGGAGATGATTTTAGTTCAAAAAGTGGTTATTAATCTTTGTTAGAGCTAACTATTTTGTCAAGTTTTTTAGGATTTTGTCTTGTATCAAATATTGCTAGAATATCCAGTTGAGTTTCAGAATATTCATAGATTAAAGCAAAGTGATTTACAAATTTTACACGGATTTTTTCTGTTGTTGTAGTTCTTCCAATTTGAGGATATATGGCAATTAATTCGGTAGCTTTAACAAACAATTTGTTAAGCTTTTTACTGTAAAAGTTTGATTTGTTACGATTATTCCAATAACTAAAAATGGATTTACGGTCGGTTTGAGCTCTTTTTGACCAGATTATTCTCCTAGCCATTCTTCAATTTCTTTATTAGCCTTTTTATGAGTTAAGTATTTGCCGTTTTTTATTTGATTTCGAGCCTCATCAATGGCTTCTTCCATTTCAATGGTTAGTTGAAATGGTTTTTCGTTCTCATTTAATTGAATTTCCATTAAACGTGTAGCTTCCAAAAGCAATTGTTCGTCGTTTGTAGATTGAATTTGCTTTATTAATTTATCCTTGATTTCAATTGTGGACATTAGGTACATTTACAATTAAAGATAGTTTGTTTTGCATTTACAGACCATTTTAATTTCAACCCTACGCCCTCTTTTTAAAGTAATCCATTAGCACTTTAATGTAAGGGCGGTCGGTGCGTACGTTTATCCAGCCTGCACCACTTTTAACAAAAGCTTCTTTGGTTTTACCTATTTGTGTTTGAAATGCAATGTCATGTTGCTTTGCATAACTATTTGATGAAAAATCAACCCATGCTCGCTCGCCTGTTTCGGGATCAACGGAGCTTACAACACCCCATCTTTCCATATTTTCTTCAGCAGGGTCATGAATATGAATTGCTGTTAAATCGTGCTTTCGGCTAACATAATCCAAAGCCTTTTCGTAATCCTCATCCATAAAATCTGATAAGATAAATGCAATGGATTTGCGTTTCATAACATTACCCAAGTACTGTAATGCTTGCCCAATATCTGTGGCTTGCCCAACAGGCTTAAAGTCAAACAACTCATTAATAATGCGCAAAATGTGCGATTTTCCCTTTTTTGGCGGAATGAATTTTTCAATTCTATCGGTAAATAAAATTGCACCTACTTTATCGTTATTATTGATAGCAGAAATAGATAAAACAGCGCAGATTTCGGTAATCAGCTCGTTTTTCATTTTCCCCTTTGTGCCAAAAAATGAAGATTGGCTAACATCAATCAATAACATAACGGTTAACTCACGTTCCTCTTCAAAAACTTTTACGAAAGGACTATTAAAACGTGCGGTTACATTCCAATCAATATTTCGTACATCGTCGCCAAATTGATATTCGCGCACTTCGCTAAAACTCATGCCGCGCCCTTTAAATGCCGAATGATATTCCCCTGAAAAAATTTGATTGGAAAGGCGCTTGGCTTTAACCTCAATTTTACGCACCTTTTTAATTAAATCGGTAACTGTTTTATCTTCTGCCTCATCAATTTTCCAAAAATTATTAGGCAAAAACAAAACAGCAATTACCGACAAAATGCTAATAACAAGCAGTATTAATATCCATGCCGAAACAACCATAAGCCAAAATTACAAATCAAAACTATTGCCGTATTCAGGAATTACAACATCGCTAAAACCTTCATTTTGCAAGTTTTTTTGAAAATCGAGCATTGATGGATATTCACCGTGAACAATAAATACTTTCTTCAACTTATCCTTATCCTGCTGCTTTACAAATTGTAACAAATCGTTAACATCGCCATGCCCGCTAAATACATCTGTTGAGGCTAGGTTACACATTACCTCAACATAAGTATTGTCAATACGTACCCTGCGTTGCCCATGCAATAATTGATGCCCAAGCGTACCTTCGGCACTATAGCCGATAAAGAAAATAGTGCAATAAGGGTTTTGTAGATTTTCAGAAATATGATGCTGAATACGCCCGCCTTCAAGCATGCCCGAAGAAGATATTATGATACAAGGTTCGTGAAAATTGGTAATTGCTTGGCTTGTTTTTATATCAGGAACATGAATAAGGTTTTCAAAATCGAATAATGATTCATTTTCTTCATGAAAATCTTTTGCTTCCTGGTTTAACACTTTTAAGTGCTTGGCATAAACCTCCGTACTTAGAACTGCTAATGGACTATCGGCAAATACTTTAATTTTTGGTAAACGCCCTTGTACATATAAACGATTAAGGCTGTAAAGTAAAGCTTGTGTACGCCCTACGCTAAATGCAGGTATAATTAATCGTCCTGGCGTTTTTACACAAGTTTTATGGATAATATCATATAAAATGTCTTCAGGCTTTTGCTTGTCGCGGTGGGCACGGTTACCATAAGTACTTTCGCAAACTAAATAATCAACTTGCGGAAGTGGTTTTGGTGCTGGTAATAATGGGTATTTATCACGCCCAATATCGCCTGAAAAAGCAATGGTTTTACTGCCCGAACTGTTTGGAACACTTAAAACAACGCTAGCTGCGCCCAAAAGGTGGCTAGCCGTATTGAAAGTAAATTTTAAACCACTTTGGTGTTTCACTTCAGAGTCAAGCGGAATGGTTTCAATAAGATGTAAAATTTGGTTTACATCGTTAATTTTATATTGTTGATGAATGTTGCGTTGTGGCGCCTCAACCGCAAAGCCCATGCTTTTTGCCTGCTTAGCCGCATTGGCAATGGCCGATTGGTTTAGCCTTGCAGCATCTTCTAGAAGCAATTGCACCAAATCATAAGTTTGAGGAGTACAATAAATTTTACCCCTAAAACCAGCTTTTAAAAGGTTAGGAATTTTTCCTGTATGATCTAAGTGGGCATGCGTTAATAAAACCAAATCAATTTCCGATGCAGGAAATGGGAAATGGGATGCCATACTTTCTGGGCGATTTTTTCGACTTCTATCAAAATCTAATCCACAATCAACCAATATTTTAAGTCCGAGGTCGGATTCGACCAAGAACATACTACCCGTAACTTGTTGGGTAGCACCGTAAAAAGTAAGTTTCATTTATTGTTAAAAAATTATTTACAATGTTGTTTTGCTGCTTTAAGCCTTGCTTTTGATTGATAATCAACCATCATTAAGTTGCTACAAGCTTTTTACTTTAGCTGGTGCAAAGATAAGCTACTGAAAGTAAGCTGTATTACATTTGCAGTTTAGCTTTTTATTAACATAAAACTAGGAACGTTTAACTGTTTTATTTTTGTTGATGCTAAGAATGAATTGACATTAAGAGATGACCTTTTTAAAAATATTATTGGTTTTAGTGGGTATTTACTATTTAGCTAAATGGGCCTTTAGGGCTATGTTTGGTCAGTTTTTGGCTAACATACAAAAACAGGCGGAGCAATTTCAGCAACAATACCAACAGCAATACCCCAACCAAGGGCAACAAAAACCCGATTTAGATACAAAAAACCAAAGCCCTAGCGTTGATAGTGAAGTTGGCGAATACATTGATTATGAAGAAGTATAGCGTTTTATATAAAACCCTTTTATTACTGTTTTTAACTTTTGGATTTGGCTTTAATGCCAATGCCCAGTTATTTAAAGCTGGTGTAGCAGCTGGTTTTAATGCCGCCCAAATTGAAGGTGACGATATGAACGGCTACAAAAAATTTGGATTAAATGCAGGTGTTTTAATGGATGTAAATATCAACGAAAAATTTGCCGTTGGTTTTGAAATATTGTATTCGCAAAAAGGTAGTAGAGGTAATTTTTTTAATGATAATGATGAGTTTTTTCAACGTAAAATAAAGTTGGATTATATTGAAATTCCCATACTATTTAAATACCGTGATAGTAGGGGAATGGACTTTGGTGGCGGTATTTCAATAGCAAGGCTAGTTTCAAAACAGTATAAAGAAAATGGAACAGACTTTACTTTAGATTACTTTTCAGTGACTGAGTTTGAAGATAATGATGCACGTAACTTTGATTTTAATATAGTGTTAGATGCTGCATACAATATCAATTCTCGTTTTCAAATTGGTGCGCGTTGGTCATATTCTCTTGGCGCATTTCAACGGCAGTTTAGCAGTGAACGTGCCGGGCGGACGGGGCAATTTCATAATGTTTTAGCTTTACGTTTTTCAGTATTTTTTACCGCTCAAGAAGAAAAAGACGACTTATAATAGCGTACTAAAGTTTAGCTGATGTTGCAAAGAATGACTCCTGTTGTTAAAAACCTAATCATCATCAATGTTTTGGTGCTGATAGCTGTTTTTGTTGTTGGCTCAACTTTTAATGTAAACGTTAATGGTTACTTAGCAATTTATTATTGGGATAGTTCTCTTTTTAACCCATTTCAAATTGTTACTTCCTTTTTTACACACTCTGAGCACGATATTTTGCATATACTTTTTAATATGTATATGCTATATTTTGCAGGTACTATTGTTGAAATGGTATGGGGCTCAAAAAGGTTTTTATTGTTTTACTTGATTTGTGGTTTAGGGGCAGTTTTGTTTGGGCAAATATGGGATTTAGTAGTTGTTTTTTTAGAAACTAATTCATTAACACCCACATTAAACAATGTTATCGAAAATCTTAAAGTTAAAAGCGTTTATGGTATTCCTAGCCTTGGTGCTTCAGGGGCTATTTCGGGGGTGTTAATAGCATTTGGTGTAGTTAATCCAAGGCAACATATACAATTAATTTTTCCGCCAATTGCAATGCCAGCCATAATATTGGCTTTAATGTTATTTTCTGCATCAATATTATTTAGTTTTTATTCGGGCGATAGTAGAATTGACCATGTGGCGCATTTGGGTGGATTTTTAACTGGAACTGCTTTATTGTTGTATTGGCGTAAATTGTAAAAATGTACAATAACAATTCGGGCATATTAGATAGTTTGAAATTTCAATTCGTTTATGGCGGGTTGATTATAAAGTTGGTTTTTATCAATGTGGCAATTTTTCTTGTCATGTTATTGTTTTCAATAATTGACCAACACTTTATATCGGGTGGTGTTATAAATGCTATAATTTATGATTTAGTAGCTGTACCTGCCGATTTAAAAACTTTAGCTACTCGCTTTTGGACCCCCATAAGTTATATGTTTATTCATAGTACAGAAAGTATTTTTCATATCCTTTTTAATATGTTTGCTTTATGGTGGTTTGGCAATAAATTAGTGGCCTTTCAACATGAAAGTAAAATTTTACCTTACTATTTTATTGGTGGTTTTGCTGGTGTTATTGCCTATTTAGCCTTTTACAATTTTTCGGGAAATTTAAACCATGTTTCGGCTACCATGGTGGGGGCTTCGGCAAGTGTTATGTGTGTTTTATTTGCATCTATAGCCTTTAGCCCAAACTACCCTACGCATTTACCTATTTTTGGAGAGGTAAAATTGATGTACATAGGTATTGTGTTTTTTCTAATTGATTTAGCATCAATTTCAAAAGGAGCAAATACTGGTGGGCATGTGGCACATATTGGTGGTGCTTTGGCTGGTTATTTAACTGTTAAGCAAATGCAAAGGGGAAATGATATTGTAACACCACTTGAAAAGTTGTTTAAATGGATGGGGGATTTATTTAGAAAAAAGCCCAATCTTACAGTGGTTAAAAAAGATTTTGAACCTGGGCGTTACCAGAAAGTTAAAAAAGTAAATTCGCCAAGAGAAACACAAGCTGAAGTTGATAAAATATTAGACAAGATTAATGAAAAAGGCTATGGAAGCCTTAGTAAAGAAGAGCGTGAATTTTTATTTACTTACAGTAAAGAGAATTAAACATGCGCCGCCGAATAGATAAAGCCTTGGTTTACCTTAATATCATTTCTCTGTTATTTTGGGCTATTAGTTATGGGGCGCAATTTGTTCATCCTAATAGTGCAGCAGTTATTTCAATTTTGGGTTTGGGGTTTTTACCCTTAGCTATTGTTAACTTATTATTTATTGGCTACTGGGCTTTTAGGCGTAAGTATTACTTTTTAATGGGTGTAGTGGCTATATTTTTATTTAGAGGCGGCTTAGCAAAAACCATTATCATCCCTACTAGTAGTAAAATTAAGAAACAAAACGAGCTTAGGGTTTTTAGTCAAAATGTTGAGGTTTTTAATGTTTACGATTGGCAACCCATTAAAAATGCGCATCAAAAAATTGCGGGGGAAATAAAACAGTTTCAACCTGACATAATTGCTTTTCAAGAATTTTACACCAATAAAGGTTCACAATCCTCAAAAAATTACGAGCAGTTTTTTAAACGAGCAAGCAGTTTTAAATACCATCATTTTGCAACATCGGTAAAAGCGGGCAAAGACAAAAAAAACCATTTTGGCATTGCTACTTTTTCTAAATATCCAATAATAAACAAGGGGGTTGTGCCAATGGAAAAAACCCGAAATCAAATTATTTATTCTGATATACAATTACCGAATAACCGAACCATTCGTTTTTTTAATGTACATCTTCAATCTATTTATTTTGACAAGGATGAATTTGATATTGAATTTGACGTGGATGGTAATCAAGCCCCTAAAATGAATGTAAGTAGGGCAACTGTAAGAAAATTAGCAAAAGCCTTTAGAAAAAGAAGTTACCAAACTGATGCCTTGGTTAAAGCCATAAAGGCGTCGCCTTATCCTGTGGTTTTAAGTGGCGATTTTAATGATACTCCAGTATCTTACACCCATCGTCAAATTAGTAATTTATTAACGGATGCTTACCAACAAAAAGGCTTTGGCATAGGGGCAACTTTTGCTGGTAAAATACCCGCTTTACGCATCGATTATATTTTTGCTGATTCGTTGTTTGATGTTGCTGATATTAACATTCATAATAAAGAAGTACATGCCGACCATTACGCAATAAGTTCAGTATTGAAGTATTAGCGAAACTTTTCTAGCATATTTGCAGTTTATTTTTGTTTACATGGCTTAAAGTGGATTTTTAACTGAAGGCTTGTTAGAAATGTAGTAAAAAAACCGTCAACCTGAACTTGTTTCAGGTTCTTACTATCATAAAAGATTTAGATGCTGAACTTGAAGGCAAGCCCCGAAAATTCAGCATGACGATTATTAAAACTTCAACTAATCATCCTTAATTTAAGCAAATAACTATTTTACCTATCTATGCCTAAAAGATATTTGGTTACCTCGGCTTTACCCTATGCAAATGGTCCATTACACATTGGCCATTTAGCGGGTGCATATATTCCTGCAGATATTTATGTGCGCTATTTACGCCTTAAAGGCGAGGATGTTAAGTTTATTTGCGGCTCAGACGAACATGGTGCTGCTATAACTATTAGAGCAAAAAAAGAAGGGGTAAAACCTCAACAAATTGTTGATAAATATCACCCAATTAACCAACAGGGTTTTGAAAAATTGGGGATTAGTTTTGATATGTACCATCGTACAAGCGATGCTTTGCACCACGAAACCTCATCAGCCTATTTTAAAAAATTATATGATGATGGCGTGTTTGTTGAAAAGAAAAGCGAGCAATATTACGATACTGATTTTAACCAATTTTTAGCCGATAGATATATTACGGGAACTTGTCCAAAATGCGAGCATCCTGCGGCCTATGGCGATCAATGCGAAAATTGTGGGTCGGACTTAAGTCCAAAAGAGTTAATCAACCCAAAATCAACACTAAGTGGTGCTACTCCGCAGTTAAAAGAAACTAGCCATTGGTATTTACCAATGCAAAAATATGAGGCTTGGGTAAAGCAATGGATTGATGAAAGTAACCAAAATGAAGCTTGGAAAAAGCATGTTTATGGGCAATGCCAAAGCTGGCTAAATGCTGGTTTACAAGAGCGTGCCATGACCCGCGATTTGGATTGGGGTGTACCTGTTCCTGTTGATGGTGCAGATGGTAAAGTGCTTTATGTTTGGTTAGATGCTCCGATCGGCTACATTTCTGCCACTAAAGCTTTAACCGATAAATGGGAAGATTACTGGAAAGATGAAGACACCAAATTGGTGCATTTTATCGGTAAGGATAATATTGTTTTTCACTGTATTATTTTCCCGATTTTGTTGCATGCCTTTAACCAAAACACCGATAAAAAGTTTGTGCTTCCTACAAATATTCCCGCCAATCAATTTATGAATTTGGAGGGCGATAAAATGAGTACTTCTCGTAATTATGCGGTTTGGCTACATGAGTATCAGCAAGATTTTCCAGACATGCAGGATGAATTACGTTACGTTTTAACCGCCAATATGCCCGAAGGCAAGGATAGTGATTTTAGTTGGACAGATTTTAAAACTCGTGTTGATACGGAATTGGTAGATGTTTTAGGCGGATTTGTGTACCGTACCTTGGTATTAATACAAAAAAACTATGGCGAAAGTGTAAATGTAAATACTGATTTCGATAATGAAATCCTAAGCAATGCCATCGCTAAAGTAGATACCGAATTATCAAAATTTGCTGATAATTTGGATAGGTACATCCATAAATACGAATTACGTAATGCGCTTAATTGTTTAATGGATTTGGCGCGTGCGGGTAATAAATTTTTAGGCGAAACCGAGCCGTGGCATTTGGTTAAAAACGATAAAAATGCTGGCGAAGCAGCATTAGCTACTTGCCTAAAAATTGTAGGGGCACTATCAGTTTATATGGAGCCATTTTTACCTTTTACTAGTAAAAAATTAAAAGGCTTTTTAAGTTTAAATGCTAACGATTGCCAAGCCATTATTAATGGCGATTACAATTTGGTTTTAGGTAAAAGCTTGCAAAAACCGTCGCATCTGTTTAAGCGTTTTGATTTGGAGGCCTACCGAAAAGAAGGCAAACAGGTTTTTAAAACGATGGAGGAGGCAAAAGCCAGAAAGGCAGCAGAGTTAGAAGTTAATTCAAACAATGATGTATCAACCAAAGCATCAGTAATTGCACCTTTAAAGGATACGATTACTTATGATGATTTTGCTAAACTAGATATGCGTGTGGGCACTATTTTAGCCGCCGAAAAAGTAAAAAAATCAAAAAAGCTGCTGAAGCTTCAAGTTGATTTAGGTTTTGAAACCCGGCAAATATTATCGGGTATTTCACCACAATACACTCCTGAAGAGGTAATTGGTAAAAAAGTAGTGGTTTTGGCTAATTTGGCTTCTAAAAAAATGGCTGGCGAAAAAAGCAACGGCATGATTTTAATGAGTGATGCTGGCGAAATTTTTTCATTTATTAATCCTGAAATGGAGGAAAGCGAAAATGGTAGTTGTATAAGTTAAAAGTATTTTACCCTTTAAGTAAACCAAAAGTGCTGTATTTTCGTTTTTAAGTTTTAATAAGCTTACCCCATGTACAAAATTCATAAAGAAGGGCATTGGTTTATCGCATCTGCTTTTTTGATACTATACGGTATCTTGTTTGCATTAATGTATTTTGGTGCACCAAAATTGCTTTTAAATTTAGTGTTGCTTTTCAACTTGCTTTCCCTTTTTTTTATAGTTAGCTTTTTTAGAATACCTACTACTCGGCAAATGGTTAGTAATGACAATAACAAGATTATTGCCCCAGCCGATGGTAAAGTTGTTGTAATTGAAGAGGTTGAGGAAAAGGAATATTTCAATGATAAGCGATTACAGGTTTCCATATTCATGTCGCCATTAAATGTGCATGTAAACCGAAATCCAATTAGCGGTAAAGTGGCCTATTCAAAATATCACCCTGGTGATTATTTAGTGGCATGGCATCCAAAATCATCTGAGTTAAACGAACGGTTTACCACCGTTATTAAAAGCGAGCTGGACGATGTAGAAATTTTAATGCGTCAAATTGCAGGTAAGTTAGCGCGTAAAATCTCTAACTATGTTGAAGAGGGCCAGCAAGTGCTGCAAAGCAATGAGTTCGGTTTTATTAAGTTCGGTTCACGTGTTGACTTGTTTTTGCCACTAGATTGCAACATCAAAGTAAACTTGAACCAAAAAGTGCAAGGCGGCAAAACCGTTTTGGCGGAGATTGGGTAAGATACTTTAATTTTCAATATGCTCTACAAATGTTTCTGACCGTATTAACAAAACAAAACTGAATATAGCAGATCTCGTTAGTTTTAGTAAATCAAATGTTAAATCTATAAAGGTAGATATATCACAAGCCTGTTCCGAAAATTCATCAGTATTATTAATTCGGAACAAATCATGCTCAATTTGATTTCTTATATTTTTAATGTGCCCTAAACTTCCACATCTATTACTCTCGCCACTATTTTTCAAGTCTAGCGATAGACTATATAAAGCACAAAGGTGAATGTTGGTTTTATCTTTTAAATACAACTCATAATTATCAAAAAAAGAGTCAAATGACAACATTTTACCTTGCTTTTCAATATTATAAAGTTTCAATATGCCATTTGCAATTTTATCGAGAACACTAAAAGCTATTCGGAAACTACTTCTAATTGTTTCAATCTTATATCCGAAACAATCTTCATTAATTGACAAATCACTATAAAGTACATCAGCAGGGAATTTATCGCTTCTTGAAGCACTTATAAGTAGATAACGAGAAAATGAAAATTCAGAAATTATACGATTAACTAGATTGTCTAAAAAAACTAAACTAGGGTGATTATGGCGACTACCAGTACTAATCCCAATATTTAAATCATCAGTTTTTGCACTGCTACAAAAACAATGTAACGAATGAATGTTTAATGATAGATTTTTACTCAAAACTTCCTTTCTGTAATCAGAATGTAAATCAAACTCGTTTATTTCTTCAAATTTGTTTTTAGCTAGGAAAGATTCCTCATATTTAAGCCCGTTCTCTTCAAAAAAAGCAATATCCAATTCTAATTTTTTTTGGATTGTTTCACGCAGTTCTTCCTTTTCAATACATTTTAATGCCATTGTATGTAATTCAGCATTTACAAGCACGAAAGAATCAGTATATGGGATTAGTGAGTTTTTATAAAAATTATAGTAATGGTCTGATAGCGAAAGGTATGCTTCAACTTTTTCAGGTATAAGGGCAATATTTTCTCTTAGAAGTTGAATTGCATCAACATACCTCCCAGTTCTTGCCAAACAATTTGCTAAATTATTTTTATTATTATATAACTGCTCCTCCACCTCACACAACCCTAAAGTTTTCCAATAATTGTTAATTCCTATTTGTAAGGATTCTTTAATGTCATAAATAGAGTTAACTGTATCATAATAGTTGAAACTTTCTTTATCCCAGATGTTTTCAAAGTAAAAGACATCATACCGTAAAGCATATGCTTGGCCAAAAAATGTAAATTTTAGAAAAGGATAAAACTCTTTGATTTCTTCATCAATTTGATTATATATCCCAAAAGATTTCCCTAGTAATTTTTCACTTTTTCTGAAATCCCCTAAGTTTTTTAAAATCAAATCTGAAAGGTGCAAAGTTGAAAACAGTAATGAGATATAAGCATCAATATCATCTTTGCATTCCTGTGATCTAATTAAACTATCAAGATATTTTTCACATTCTGCATATTTAGATTGTTTGAAATAGCTTGCTGTTTTACTTTCAATCTCATTTTTCAAATTCAACATTTCAAAATAATATTTTTCCTAACCTAATGCGCCTGTAACCAGTTTTGCCCAGTGCCAGCATCTACCACTAAAGGCACATCTAGTTTAAAGGCATTGGCCATTTTGTCTTTCACTAAATCGGTTAATTCTTCTAGCTCATTTTTGTGTGCGTCAAACAACAATTCATCATGCACTTGTAAAATCATTTTCGATTTTAACTCGCGCCGCTTCATCTCGTTATGCACATCAATCATTGCCAGTTTTATCAAATCAGCCGCCGAGCCTTGGATGGGGCTGTTAATGGCGTTCCGCTCCGCAAACTTGCGTACCGTTCCATTGCTACTGTTAATGTCTTTCAAATACCTACGGCGACCCATAATTGTTTCGGCATAGCCTTTTTCTCTTGCTAGTTCAACAACATCGGTCATGTAGCGTTCAATGCCTTTATATGTGGCAAAGTAGCCCTCAATCAATGCCTTTGCTTCTTTACGAGGAATACCCAAACGTTGCGACAATCCAAAGGCAGAAATGCCGTAAATAATCCCAAAATTCACCATTTTGGCACTTCGGCGCATATCCTTATCTACAGCCTCCAAATCAACACCAAAAACCTTTGCAGCCGTTGCCGAATGAATATCCACACCATCAATAAAGGCTTGTTTCATGTTGGTGTCATTGCTAATTTCGGCAATTAAGCGTAACTCAATTTGGCTATAATCTGCAGCCAATAAAATATGATTTTCATCACGAGGAATAAAAGCTTTACGTACTTTGCGCCCTCGCTCTGTACGGATAGGGATGTTTTGTAAATTAGGGTTGGTTGAACTTAAACGCCCCGTTGCCGCCACCGCTTGATTAAAAGTGGTATGTACCCGATTGGTTTTGGGGTTAATCAATTTAGGTAATGCCTCAACGTAAGTATTTAGAAGTTTATTAATACCCCGATACTCCAATATTTTACCCACTATGGCATGATCATCGGCAATTTTTAATAGCACTTCTTCGCTAGTGCTATACCAACCGCTTTTAGTATTTTTCTTCCCCTTGTAAGGAATTTTTAAATGATCGAAAAGCACCTCTCCTAACTGCTTGGTACTATCAATATTAAATTCCATACCCGCATCCTCATGAATGCTGGTTCGGTATTCCAATATATCCGTTTTTAATTCAGTTGTATAATTTTCAAGGAAACCAACATCTAAATTAACGCCGTTATACTCCATTTCGGCTAGCACTTTAACAACAGGACCTTCAACTTTATCGTACAGTTTATCCAACTTGTTTTCAGCTAAAACTGGGGTAAATTTTTCATGTAATTGATAGGTAATATCCGCATCTTCCCCAGCGTATTCAGTTACTTTTTCAGGCGCAACATCACGCATACTGCCCTGCTTTTTGCCCTTTTTACCAATCAAACTTTCAATTGAAACGGGCGTGTAACCCAAATAGGTTTCCGCCAAAATATCCATATTATGGCGCATATCCGTTTCAATTAAATAATGCTGCAACATGGTATCTAAAACTTTGCCTTTGCACTCAATACCATGCCACATTAAAGCCACAATGTCGTACTTCAAATTTTGCCCAATTTTTACAATATTCTCATCTTCAAAAAAGGGCTTAAACTCATTAATTATAGCTTGTGTTTCCTCTTGATTTTCGGGCAATGGAACATAAAAAGCTTTCGATTTTTTCCAACTAAAGGCAATGCCTACTATTTCGCAATTATTGGGGTCAACGCTGGTGGTTTCCGTGTCAAAACACACTGCTTTTTGAGCCATTATATCTTTTAATAAAGCCGCCCTGCTTTCGGGCGTATCTACCATTTTATAATCGTGAGGTGTAGTATCGAGTGTACTGCCAGTAGTGGTTTCAGCGCCATCAAATAAAGAAGCATTTACTTCATTATGGCTCGCAAAAAGGCTTTGCTGCCCCGTGCTTGGTTGAACCTCTTGATTAACAGAATATTCATCGCCCAAAATACGCTTACCCAATGTACGGAACTCCATTTCGGCAAAAAGTGGCGCAAGAATTTCGCTATCGGGTTTTTCAAGCACTAAATCGTCATATTCAAAAGCAATAGGCGCATCTAATAATATGGTTGCTAGGTGTTTAGAAATTTTTGCCTGCTCCACATTAGCTTCTACTTTTTCTTTTAATTTACCTTTAAGCTGGTCGGTGTTTTCAAGTAAACCCTCCATTGTGTCAAACTGCTTGAGTAATTTAATAGCTGTTTTTTCACCCACCCCAGGAATACCGGGGATGTTATCAACCGCATCACCCATTAATCCTAAAATGTCAATCACTTGATCAATGCGCACGATATCCCATTTTTCTAATATCTCTGGGATGCCGTAAATCTCACGTGGCTTACCCCTAAATGGGGGCTTATACATAAAAATATTTTCGCTTACCAATTGCCCATAATCTTTATCGGGGGTAACCATAAAAACTTGATAACCCTCCTTTTCAGCATCCTTTGCCATTGTGCCAATTACATCATCGGCTTCGTAACCGGGTACTTCTAAAATTGGAATTCTAAAACCTTCTGCCACCTTTCGGATATAGGGTAACGATGCCCTTAACTCCTCAGGCATGGCCTCGCGATTGGCTTTATAAAATTCATACTCAACGGCACGGTCAGTAGGTCCAGGGGCATCCATCACCAATGCAATATGCGTAGGGTTTTCCTTTTTTATTAAATCAACCAAAGTAGTGGTAAAGCCCCGAACTGCAGTAGTGTTTTGCCCCTTACTATTGTACAAAAAGTTTTTTCCAAGCGAGTAAAAAGCTCTATATATTAATGCGAAACCATCAAGTAAGAATAATTTTTTTTCAGCCATTTTATATTAGATGGGTGGGCTGTAAAGATAGGTTTTGAGATTGATAGAAATAAAGTGGCTGATTTTAGATTTTTTGAAAATCATTTAATGCTTAAAAACAAATTATTACTTTAGAAAGAAAAAAGCCATGCCTAAAATTCATGTAGAAAAATCGATAGTTATAAATAAGCCTGCAAGCGAAATATATACTGTATTAAATCATTTTGGTAAATGGCAACCTTGGTCGCCATGGTTAATTGCCGAACCAGATGCTAAAGTTGATGTTGCCGCTGATGGCAAATCTTATTCATGGGAAGGGCAAGTTACTGGAGCAGGCGAAATGCAAATTGAAAGTGAAACAGAAAATGAACACATCGCCTACAATTTGGTGTTTTTGAAGCCTTGGAAATCAAAAGCAAAAACTTATTTTGATTTAAAGCCGCATGGTAATGGAACGGAAGTAAGCTGGAGCATGGATAGTAGTTTACCCTTTTTTATGTTCTTTATGAAAAAAATGATGACCACCTTTATTGGTATGGATTACGAGCGCGGTTTAAAAATGCTGAAAGAGTATGTTGAAGATGGTGAAGTACATTCAAAGTTGGAGTTTAAAGGGATTAAAACTTTTGATGGTTGCCAATACTTAGGCATTAGAACAAAAGGGGCCGCAAGCAGTATTGAACAGTTAATGGAAAAAGATTTCCAAAACTTAATGGGTTTTATACACGGTAACCATGCCGATAAAATTGCGGGTCCTCCATTTTCAATCTATCATAAATTTGACCCTGTAAAAGACAAATTGGATTATACAATTGGCATTCCGTTAAGTGATATTCCTAATGATGCCCCCGATGGTATGTTTAGCGGTGAAGTGCCAAAGTTTAAAGGTTATTCAATTGTTCATACTGGACCATACCACCATATTGGTAATATATGGTCAACACAAATAATGCATCAGCGAAGTAAAAAATATAAGGCTGCGAAAAAGCCGCATCCAATTGAAATTTATTATAATAGTCCTAAAGATACTGATGCTAAGGAGTTGATAACAGAGGTGATTTGTGCGGCTAGATAGTTGTTGTTAAAATATTTTCTTTTTCTTATCCTTTGTCTTGACACAAAGGATCAAAAGTCAAGAGCTCCATTCAGTTGACGTTAAAAATTAATCATTTCGCTAGATTCTACGAATGTTTTCTTTTGGAAAACCGTATAATCTTTGACGCTTCATTTTTTAATTTTATTTACACTAACTGAATGAGGCTCAATAATATTTTTATTCATGTTTCATTGTATAAAACTTGAAACATGCTTAAAAAGCATCTAACACCTCCAAAATAACATTACAGGCTTTTTCAATTTCGGTTTCGGAGATAATTAGTGGCGGAGCGATGCGTAGGCAGTTATCTGCAAATAAAAACCAATCGGTAATCAAGCCTTTTTCAATGCACTGGTTAATAACTGCAAGATTCATTTCAAAGCTCTCAAGTTCAATTGTCATTATTAAGCCGCAGCTTCTCAATGCCTTTATTTTAGGATGTTTAAGCAAGCTTTTAAATAATTGCTCTTTACTTTTTACCTGAGCAATTAAGTTTTCGTCCAACAATGTTTGCAATGTTGCCAAGCTGGCTGCACAACAAACAGGATTGCCCCCAAAAGTGGTAATATGCCCTAAAACGGGCTGGCTTTGTAAGCATTGCATTATTTTATTATCCGATATAAATGCACCAATGGGTAAGCCACCGCCCATGCCTTTGGCGCACAATAAAACATCAGGAACAACATCGTATTGCTCAAAAGCAAAAAGGCTTCCTGTGCGCCCAAAGCCTGTTTGTATTTCATCAAAAACTAATAATGCACCCGTTTGGTTGCAACGGTTTCGTAATTGCTGTAACCATTCTTTTTTAGCAGGGTTTACGCCCGATTCTGCTTGTATTACCTCGGCAAAAACACAAGCCGTACGCTCGGTTATCTGGCTTAAATCCTCGATATTATTGTACCTAATAGATTTGGTATCGGGTATTAAAGGGCGGTAATTACTTTTAAAATATTCATCGCCAATAATACTTAAAGAGCCTTGCGTACTACCATGATAAGAGTGCTGAAAACCAATTACTTCGGTGCGCCCTGTATAACGTTTAGCTAGTTTCATCGCACCTTCAGTAGCTTCTGTGCCCGAATTAGTGAGGTAAACCGTATTGAGTGTGTTGGGCAAATGCTGGCATAACAACTTGCTTAACTGCACCTGTGGGTAATACACATACTCGCCATAAACCATTAGGTGCATGTACTTATCTGTTTGCTCCTTTATTGCTTTTACCACCGCTGGATGCCGATGCCCTAAATTGCTAACAGAAATACCCGCAATTAAATCCATGTAAGTTTTGCCTTGTTTATCAAAAAGATACATGCCTTCTGCACGCTCAATTTCAAGCGCAAGCGGAGCATCACTTGTTTGGGCAACATGGTTTAAAAATAATTGACGGAGGCTTTGCATTTAAATTTATTTGGCTTGCAAAATTACCAAGCAATTAACTAACCCTTATTTAGCAACATAATTGATAAAAGAGAATCCTTTTTTTGGTTGTACATTGTAGTGAAATACTATCATAATCCGTATGTCCAAACGCTATTTAATACTACTGTTTTTGGTTTTTAGTTCAACGATTTTAGTAGGACAAAACAACAATAACATCGAATATCAAAAAAAGATCGAAATGGAAAATAAGGCTTTAATCAATCAATTTTATACAGCATTTGTGGCTGGTAATGCCGAACAAATGGCGAATTGCTATCATGATGAAATTGTTTTTGAAGATCCTGCTTTTGGACAGTTAAAAGGTGAACGCGCTATAGCCATGTGGCGCATGCTTTTATCTAATAATGAGGCAAACCTAAAGGTAAAATATAGCTATGTTGAAGCTAACGAAAAAACGGGATCAGCACAATGGATTGCCAACTATAATTATGGCCCACAAAAACGAGCCGTTGAAAATCATGTTAAGGCTTCATTTGAATTTAAGGATGGTAAAATTATTAAACACACCGATGTTTTTGATTTATGGAAATGGACGAGGCAAGCTTTGGGTGTAAGCGGTTATGTATTGGGTTGGTCGCCGTTTATGCGTAATAAAATACAAGAAAAAACTAATGCCTTGTTAGATAAATTTATGGCAAAAAATAATTAAAAATGCGTTTGTTATTACTTGTATTGTTTACTGGTTTTTTCAACTTTAATTCCATTAAGGCGCAGGTAGTTAATGAGTATATCGATTTGCAATCGCACCCAACCATGCACATGTTGTTTAACTTTTTTGGAGAGGGCTTGCAATATTTTGAAGAAGGCAATGAGCCCAATTTAACATATAAACATCAACTTAAAAATGTAAATTATGCTAATTATTTAAAGGATAACAAAGGAGCGCGGATAGTAGTTTTTGGTTCGCTTACTAAAGATGGTGTTAAAGCAGAAAAAGCAAAAGCAGTAATACTTGAACAGATTGATTTTATTAATGCCTTTATTGAACGAAATCCCGCTGATTTTGCTTTAGCTAAAAGCCCTCAACAAGTTAGGCATTTGGTTCATAATACAGATAAAACCATTATTATTCACTCAATTGAAGGGGCAAATCATTTAGTAAATAACCAGGCAGATGCCAACTTTTGGGCAGAACAAGGTGTAGCGTTTTTCACCCTTATTCATTTGGTAGATAATGAGTTAGGGGCATCAGCAATACGACCTGGTTTGGGAATAGCATTAATCAATTTTAAAGGAGCGATTAGAAAGAAAGAAAAGCGAGGCGGCTTAACCGAAAAAGGGAAGCAGGTAATTTTATGGCTGGCCAATGCGGGCATAATGACAGATATTACGCACATGGCTGAGCAAACCCGTATTGATGCTTTAGCTTTTATGGAAGAAAATGGCATACCTCCTATTTCAACACATGATGCTTACAAGCCCATTCAAAATAGCCCACGAGGAATTAGCCCAGAACAAGTATTGAGCATTTACAAAAACAAAGGCTTTGTAAGTTTGCCATTAAGTGGTTTGAGTTTAAAGGCTTATAAATCGGAGCAATGGGTATTGGATAGGCTTAATAGTTTAGATAATTATTGCGATGGTTCGATTGACTCATATAAGTTTACCTACCAATTATTAAAGGAGCAAATTGAAAGTAATTTCATGAAAATTGATGGCAGTTTAGCTGATTATCAAAACTTTAATGAATTAAGCGAGGCACAAAAAGTCTGGTTTTCAATTGGCTTTCAAAGCGATTTCAACGGTTGGGTTAGCCATAGCCGCCCTAGATATGGAAAAGATGGCTGCTACCCATTAAATGATCTTAAAACCAATTATGAATTAGAAACCTAAGGCTTGGCTCACCCAGGTTTACTTCATGAACATTGGCAAATTTTAGATAGTGAAGGGGTTGATTTAACCCCAATTAAGCGTAATGCTGAGCACTTTTTGCAGTTATGGGAACACTTTAGGACTAAGAGGGGGAGTTGGGGTGAATAATTTTTTTGTCATCTCAAAAAGTAGCCGAATGAGTCGCTATTGGGCTTGCATATTGGTTAGCATTCTCTGCATTGTGGTTATAGTCTTATGAGATTTCAGACTTGGCATCGAGCCAATCTGAAATGACGGTTAGTTTTGATGCTTTCTAAGCAAATCATTTATTGCGTAAAATCTAATCCAACGCCCCTGCAACCGTTACCGTTTTTTTAAAGCGTTGCAAATCACCTTTTGCGTCAAAAATTTCGATAAACAAAATGTAAATACCAATATTAGCTTTATCGCCATTTGCATCATTACCTTCCCATTTGAAAAAACCTTCTTTGCCTAATACTTCGTTTCTTACAAGATGATTGATTTCGCGCCCACGGTCGTCGTACACATAAATATTAGCAACAAAGCCTGGCTCATCCATAGTATAACTAATGGTTGTAAACTCTTCATGTCCATCTCCGTCAGGAGAAAAAACACTAGGCTCTACAGCAAAGTCATCTATTAAATCGGGGATATTGAAGAACTGCGAATTTTCGTATGCTGGGGTGCCGTAACCTACTGAAGCCGAAGCCGAATGCCAGTTATCAAGGTTATCTGTTACATTATTAAAATCAATACGCTCTAAGGATACCCCTTTGGTAACATTAATTAAATCATTGTGCATTTGCTTAGTATAAATAAATGCATCTAACTCATTACCCACCGAATCTTGAATAATAGCCGCCCCAAAGCTTGAGTCGTAGGCAGGAAAACCCGATACATCAATAAAACCTGAAGGGTTTTCAGTAAAATATTGTTGCTTTACTAAACTCTGGTCGCTGCTTAAACAAACATATTCACCAGGAAAAAGCAAGTACGAATCCTCTGTTATTAGTTTGGTAATTTGTAAGGGATCAAGGAAAATTTCTTTGTAATTAGACGAGGCTCTTAGTACACGGCATTTTTGTAAATCAACAATTTTATCCGAACGATTATAAATCTCTAAAAAATCAACATTACCCGTTGCCTGATCAAACAACAATTCATTAATCACCAAATCGCCGCTATCAATTGGCTCAGGTAAAGCAAATTGCACCGAGCTAATATTACCTAATCCATTACCCACACAATCCTGTACATTAGAAGCCGTAAGGGTATAAATAATTCCTGTATTTAAAGGGTTGGGTAAACCCATAATTACCGACTGAAAATCGGGTAACTGAGTATCAACAAATATTGGGTTTCCAATTCCATTATCAATACTAAAGTTTTGATTGTCAATTAATTCAACATTCACAGATTCTGTAAAAAACAATTCAATAGTATCGGTGTCAATAATTCCAACTCGTTTTAATTCTATAAGTTCAGTATCTGCGGCGGTAACATCTAATATTGAATTAACGTTACTTGGCGTACCCCCGCGATTATCATTTGAAGCTGCCCAGTTTAGCATATCGCCGCAAGGGTTGTTGTAATTAATCATTTCCAAACTCCAACCACCTTCGGCTTTACTGCTGTTTTGGTACCATGTTTTAGCAAATTCAACCGCAAAAATCAGGTTATTACTATTACTTAATATTTGCAACAACTCGCCATCATTAGTAATTGCAGGAAAATCCATTGGTAAAACGTTAATCCCTAAATCATCAAACAAAGGGGCGGCATCAATATCAACCAAAGCAATGTATTCTCCAGCACCTAAAATGTATTCTGGAATAAATTTAGGCGTAGTTGAATTATCTTGAAATAACCAATTTTTTAAATTAATGGGGTCATCCGTACGATTATATAATTCAATATATTCCACTTCGGGCAAACCCAATGCCCCTGTGGGGTTTGCCATTATTTCAGTTATTACAACATCATATAAATTAGCAATATTGTAAAAAAAATCGTAAGTGGTGTTTAAAATATTGCCTGCTAAATCAAGTATATTGTTTATTGTTAAAACAAGGTTTACTTTTTCAGGAAAGTTTGAAGTGAATGTTAGTGTTACTACATTACCTTCAACAACATCTAAAACTGCTAAATCGGGATTTCCTAAATTAGTAACGCTATAGTTAGCTACATTTTGTGCAGCATCTAAATCCAAGGTTTCGCTAAATGTTAAAACCAATTCGTTGCTTAAAATTTCAACACTTATTAATTCTGGGGCAAGGTCAACTGTTGTTGTATCTAAAATTGAGTTTGCAAGGCTTGGTGTGCCACCACGGATATCGTTGCTTGCCGCCCAGTTTACCATGCCAAGAGAAAGGGTATTGTAATTAATCATTTCCAAACTCCAACCGCCTTCGTCTTTATCGTTATCTTGATACCAGTCGTCAGTAAATTCAACTTCAAAAATCAAATTATTATCGCTGCTCAATATTTGTAATAACTCGCCGCCATTTGTTATTGCAGGAAAATCCATTGGTAAAACATTAATGCCTATATCATTAAATAAAGGAGCATGATTTTCATCAACTAAAGCAATGTATTCACCAGCCTCCAAAACATATTCAGGAATAATTTTAGGCGTAGCAGAGTTATCTTGAAACAACCAATCTTTTAAATTAATGGGGTCGTCCGTACGATTATACAATTCAATATATTCCGCTTCGGGCAAACCTGGTGCTCCCGTAGGGTTTGCCATTATTTCGGTTATTACTACATCATGTAAATTGGCAATATTGTATAAAAAAGTGCTAGTAGTGTTTAAGGCATTTCCTGCTACATCAAGCAAATTACTTATCGTTAATGTAAGGTTGGTTTCTTCGGGAAAATTAGATGCGTAAGTTAGTGTAACAATATTTCCATTAATATCCAAAACTGCTAAATCAGGATTTCCTATCCCCTCAATATTGTAATTGGTAACATCTTGGGCAGTTGTTAAATCTAAAGCTTCATTAAAGGTTAAAAGCAATTCGTTGCTTCCTGCTACTTCAAGGCTAATTAACTCAGGGGCTTCATCATCAACAAATGTTGGGTTTACTGAAAAATCGTCAAAATAAAAAGCGTCAATATTACTGCTAGTGTATTTGCAATACACCCCCATAAATGCACCTATTTCATGTTCTATATCCGTAACATCGCCACCATAAAAAGTATAATCTGTACCTCCTGCCAAATCGTAGCCTAAGCTCCAAACTCCAGAATCAGTACGCTTTACCTGTACCCTTGCTGTTGGGCTTATACCCGCATCACTTTCTGCTCCTTCAACCAATAGCTCATCGTTATCACCAGTTTGTTTAAAAAGTTGGATGCGGTCAACCGTATTTGAAACGCCCCCCAACTTCACATAGTATCCGTTTAAATCGCCTGTTAAATCAGCCACATCCGATGCCAAATAAACTTTTGCTTGATTATTTGTAGAAGGGTCAAAATCTAATCGAAAATAAAACTCCCAAATAGTTGAATCCTTAGTTGCTACAGTAGTGGATAAATAAGCGGGGCTTTCATTTAAAGCGTCTTGCAAATGCAACTCTTCATTAAACACTTCAAATTTAGTGGTATTACCTTCCCAGCTAGGGTTATCGGTAAAATCTCCATCGCTAAAGTTATCCGAAAATTGCCCAAATACTGGCAACGTAAATAAAAGGAATAAATGCATCCATTTCATGTTATCAAAAATAGGAATATTGGAGGACAACCAACATTAAATTTTTTCTTAATTTTTATGTTGCTTAGGAATATCTTTGCAAATTGAAAATTTAGATATGAAAGTTGCCGTAGTTGGCGCTACTGGAATGGTAGGGCGCGTTATGCTAGAAATTTTAGCCGAAAGAGATTTTCCTGTTACTGAATTAATACCCGTTGCATCGGCACGTTCAGTAGGTAAAAAAGTTGAATATAAGGGCAAGCAATACACCATTGTTAGTATGGATGATGCCATTGCCACCAAACCCAATATTGCTTTATTTTCAGCCGGAGGGGGCACCTCAAAAACACATGCCCCACGTTTTGCTGAAGTAGGCACTATCGTAATCGACAACTCATCGGCATGGCGCTATGAGGCGGATAAAAAATTGGTAGTTCCTGAAATTAATGCTACTGATTTAACTAAAGACGATAAAATTATTGCTAACCCTAATTGTTCAACCATACAATTAGTTGTAGCCTTAAACCCACTGTTTAAAACCTACGGTATTGAGCGCATGGTCATTTCAACCTATCAATCTGTTACAGGTACGGGTAAAGATGCTGTTAATCAACTAAGTTCGGAGCGTTCGGGCTTAGGTAGCGATAAGGTTTACCCTTATAATATTGATTTGAATTGCCTACCACATTGCGATACTTTTCAAGAAAACGGTTATACCCGCGAAGAAATGAAATTGGTTTGGGAAAGCCGTAAAATTTTGGGTGATGATAACCTTAAAGTTACCGCAACTGCGGTACGTATCCCTGTAATTGGCGGGCATAGCGAAAGTGTAAACATTACGTTTAAAAAAGATTTTGATTTAGAAAGCATTAGAGAGTTATTAGAAAATGCACCAGGAGTAACTGTTATGGATAATCCTGAAAATGATATTTATCCAATGCCATTTTTTGCGCAAGGTAAAGATGATGTTTTTGTTGGGCGAATCCGCCGCGATGAGTCCGCTGACCGTAGTTTAAATATGTGGATAGTATCGGACAACTTACGAAAAGGGGCAGCAACAAATGCCATACAAATAGCAGAATACTTAAAGAGTAAAGGAATGGTGTAAAGTTTTAACCAGCAATGAATTTTGGAAAAATCATGAAAACTATAACAAGTAAAACGTCATTCTGAACTTGTCTGCGCCGGCAGCCCGGTCAGAATCTATTTTTAAATAAAACTTTACAAGTGCTTAGATTCCCGATAAATGATTACATCATTTTCGAGAATGACGATTTGGAGCAATTATAATTTCAAATAAACTATTGAGTCATAAATAAAAAACGGGAAGTTAGCAAAACCAACTTCCCGTTAAAATATCCTTTAATTATTTGATTTTAGCACGTTACACCTTGATTAAGGTTAGCGTAATCTAAAATGGAATCAATACAAGCGTTGCTTGGGTTTAATTTAGCCTTAGGCATTGCTTGGTGGGTTTCATAAAGACTTTGAAATTGTTCTTTTAAATCCCAGTTTTGACATATAGCGTCAATTAACGCCAATGTTTCTGCATGTGATTTTTCGGAGTAAAGAAGTTGTACTAAATCGTTTTGAGTAAATTTTTGCTCCATATAGGGTTTTACAGGTTATTGAATGTGATTATCAACTAGATAACGGCGCAAAAATTCAGTTTATTGTGATTAAGCCATTTTTAAGCAAAAAAGTGAATTTAAACTTAGGTTAGCTCAATTTTTTCCATTCCATTAAAAGCTCTAATTCTCCCGTACCATCGTCTGTTTTTTCGGTTTTAACATCAAAACCTTGGCTTTTATAAAATCCTATGCTTTTTGTGTTTTTCTTGTAAACACTTAACTGAATACTGGTGCGTTTTTCCTTAATGAAATTGAGTAATTGTTTACCTACCCCTTTTCCTTGCATTTTATTATCTACAAAAAGAGCAGCAAGATAACCATCAAGCATTGCTATAAATCCTATTATTTCATCCTCCTCAATTGCTACATAATTCTCTGATTTTGGTAAATGGATTGTAGTCATATTTTCAATATTATCCCTCCAATAATCAGCCGAAACAAAATCATGAGCTACAATAGAAACCTTGTACCAAAGGTCAACAACAATTTTAATGTCCTTAGTTTCAAGTTTCTTTATTTCCATTATAAGGCCTAAAGTTTGCACTTTTTTTTCTTTTCGACCTAAAAAAGGCCTGCAATTTGTACAGCACAATTAATTCGTTTAATATTGCATTGTAATTCGTATTGTTAGGTCACTAGCTGTTCGCTTCAGAACAAAAAAATAATCAAAAAATAAAATTTTAGATGTACACACAAGCGCAACTAAATGATATGTTGCTAACTGAATTGCATGATATTGCAAGTTCGGTTGGTATGAAATCTTTTAAACGTAAAAAAAAGCAAGACTTAATCGATGGTATAATCGAAAGTCAAAATGGACAGAAGAAGGATATAGTGGTTGATGAACAGCCTGAACAAAAGGCGGAAGAGAAAGAGACTAGAAAAAAACGTGTGAGAAAGGTTACAAAACCTGATAGTAGTCCTTCTTCAAAAAGCATTGATACACCAACAAATGCTAAAGAAGAGGTTGCAGATGAAGCAAAAAAACCAGAGCCACCCAAACAAGAAAATGGTAAAAACGATGCCGAAAAGCGTGAACAGAAAGTAAATGAACGCGAAGCGGCAAGACGCGAACGTTACGAAAAACGTGAGCAAAGAAGACAACGAATTAAAGAAAGAGACGAAACTTTTGATGTTGAATTTGATGGCGTAATTCCTGGTAACGGAGTGTTAGAAATGATGCCCGATGGCTATGGTTTTTTACGCTCGGCAGATTATAGTTATCTTTCATCGCCAGATGATGTTTATGTTTCTCCATCACAAATAAAACTGTTTGGTTTAAAAACGGGCGATACAGTTAAAGGCACTATACGTCCGCCAAAAGAAGGCGAAAAATACTTTGCTCTTTTAAAGGTAGAAACCATTAATGGTCGTGACCCTAAGGAGATTAGAGACCGTGTACCTTTCGACTATTTAACACCACTTTTCCCAGATGAAAAATTGAATTTAGAAGGCGAAAATGCAAAGCTAACCACTCGTATTATTGATTTGTTTTCGCCAATAGGTAAAGGGCAACGTGGTTTAATTGTGGCACAGCCAAAAACAGGTAAAACCTTTTTATTAAAGGATGTAGCCAACGCCATCGCTAAAAACCATCCTGAGGTTTACATGATAATTTTGTTAATTGACGAACGCCCTGAAGAGGTTACTGATATGGAGCGTAGCGTTAATGCCGAGGTTTTAGCATCAACCTTTGATGAGCCAGCCGATCGCCATGTAAAAGTAGCTAACGTGGCACTTGAAAAAGCCAAGCGTTTGGTTGAGTGCGGGCACGATGTTGTTATCCTTTTAGATTCAATTACTCGATTAGCTAGAGCTCATAACACGGTTTCACCAGCATCAGGCAAAGTATTATCGGGTGGTGTGGAATCAAGTGCATTACATAAGCCTAAAAAATTCTTTGGTGCAGCTCGTAACATTGAGTTCGGAGGTTCATTAACCATTTTGGCAACAGCACTAATTGATACAGGCTCAAAAATGGATGAAGTTATTTTTGAGGAATTTAAGGGTACTGGTAATATGGAGTTGCAGTTGGATCGTCGTTTGTCAAACCGCCGTATTTATCCTGCAGTTAATGTTATGACATCGGGCACAAGGCGCGAAGATTTATTAATGGAAAAAGACGCATTGCAACGAATGTACATACTAAGAAAACATATGGGCGATATGAATACGGAGGAAGCAATGACCTTTATGTTGCAAAATATGAAAGGAACACGCAACAATGCGGAATTTTTAATCTCAATGAACGGTTAATAAGCAGTATTAAATTTACTTTTTATGTTACCATTAAAGCTAATTCGCGAAAAAGCGGATTTTGTTAAAGAGCGTTTAGCCATTAAAAATTTTCAGGCTAACGAAATTGTAAAAAATGTGATAGAATTGGATGTTGAGCGTCGTGCATTGCAAGGGCGTTTAGATGCAGTTTTAAACGAATCCAATATATTATCAAAAGAAATAGGGCAGCTTTTTAAGTCGGGAAAAAGGGAAGAAGCAGAAAAAGCAAAAGCTAAAACAATTGGCTTAAAAGAACAAAGCCGATTGTTGGAGGATAAACTAAAAGAAGTTGAAAAGCAGCTACACGATGAGTTGATTCAACTACCCAATATACCTCACCAAAGCGTACAAGCTGGCAAATCAGAAGCTGATAATGTAACTGTTAAAGAAGGTGGCGAAAAACCTGAACTTACGGATGGGGCAGTACCTCATTGGGATTTACTAGAGAAATACAATTTAATGAGCCTTGAGCTGGGTAATAAAATTGCAGGTGCTGGTTTTCCTGTATTTACTGGGCGTGGGGCAAAACTACAACGCGCATTAGTCGCTTTTTTCTTAGATAGAGCAATTGAGGCAGGTTATACGGAGTACATTCCGCCTTTATTGGTTAACGAGGCATCAGCTTACGGTACAGGGCAATTACCCGATAAAGAAGGACAAATGTACCACGTTACTGAAGATGGCTTTTATATGATTCCTACATCTGAAGTGCCTATTACCAATATATATCGTAATGATATTTTGGCAGAAAATGATTTGCCAATTAAAATGACAGCGCATTCGCAATGTTTTCGTCGCGAAGCGGGATCTTATGGTAAAGATGTTAGAGGCTTAAACCGAGTGCACCAGTTTGAAAAGGTTGAAATTGTGCAAGTAGTACAGCCTGAAAAATCGTATGAAACATTAAACGAAATGGTTGCTCATGTTGAGTCGTTGGTGAAATCGTTAGGCTTACCCTATCGTATCTTACGCCTTTGTGGTGGCGATTGTAGTTTTGCCTCTGCTTTAACTTATGATTTTGAAGTTTTTTCTGCTGCCCAAAACCGTTGGTTGGAGGTAAGTTCAGTTTCAAATTTTGAAACTTTTCAAAGTAACCGAATGAAAATTCGTTATAAAAATGCTGAAAAGAAAAAGAATTTGGTACATACTTTAAACGGAAGCGCATTAGCACTACCACGAATTATTGCAGCAATTCTTGAAAATAATCAAACACCAAAAGGCATTAAAATACCTGTTGTATTACGACCTTATACTGGTTTTGATATAATTGATTAAAAAGCAAAAGCCCCAGTTTTGGGGCTTTCTAAAAAAATATTTTCTTTAATATAGGGCTTAACCTTTTAAGGCTTTCACCATCATTTCGCCAATAAATGCTGGCGATTCAACTACATGGATGCCGCATTTACGCATAATTTTCATTTTAGCAGCAGCTGTATCTTCAGCACCACCAACAATAGCACCAGCGTGGCCCATTGTACGCCCTTCAGGAGCCGTTTGCCCAGCAATAAAACCAACAACTGGCTTAGTGCCGTTTTCTTTAATCCAGTTAGCGGCTTCAGCTTCCATACCACCACCAATTTCGCCAATCATAACTATACCATCAGTATCTGGGTCATTCATTAATAACTCAACGGCCTCTTTAGTGGTTGTACCAATAATTGGGTCGCCACCAATACCAATACAAGTAGATTGTCCCATGCCTGCTTTAGTAATTTGGTCAACCGCCTCGTAGGTTAATGTACCCGAACGGGATACAATACCAATACGGCCTGGGTTGTGAATAAAACCAGGCATAATACCCACTTTTGCCTCACCTGGCGTAATAACACCGGGGCAATTAGGGCCAACTAAACGGCAATCATGTTCTTTTATAAAAGCTTTTGCCTTTACCATATCCTGTACAGGAATACCTTCAGTAATACAAATAATTACTTTAATACCCGCAGCAGCAGCTTCCATAATAGCATCTGCCGCAAATGCAGGAGGAACAAATATAATTGAAACATCAGCAGCCGTTTTTTTAACTGCTTGATCAACCGTGTTAAAAACAGGGCGGTCCAAATGTGTTTGTCCACCTTTACCAGGGGTAACGCCGCCTACTACATTGCTACCATACTCTATCATTTGTCCAGCATGGAAAGTACCTTCTGAACCAGTAATTCCTTGAACTATTATCTTTGAATTATTGCCAACCAAAACAGCCATAAAAATCGTCTTTGTTTTAAACGGCTGCAAAAATAAGCTTTTAAAGTGCTTTACCCTAATTGATAATGCCTATGTATCGAATAAATAAACCTTTGTTTACCAAGCTTAATTACCTAGTGTTGTTATTATTTGTGTTTTGCATTAGTCAAAACATTTTTGCACAGAAACAAAAAAAAGAATTGAGATGGGATGACCCTTTCAAAATTCCTGATGCAGTAAAACCTGCTTTTGCAAATAACGATGCAGTAATACTTAATGAAAAAATTGACTTTTTAGTTGAGGAGCGCTCTGAAAATTTTACTGCTGTATCAAATGCTGTAATGTATCAAGGCACTACTTACAAACGCAATTATCAAATTAAATTTTTAACCAAAAAGGGGGTTGAGGCGTTTACAAAGCTAAGTTTACCTGATAGTTTTAACTCTGAATTGCCAGATTATAATGGTGGGGCAAGCCGACAATTGAAATTTAATGATTTTAAGTACTATAACTGCGAAATAGTAAACTTTAAGGCCAGGGTACAAAAGGCGGATAAGTCAGTAAAAAATGTAGTTGTAAAATCGAACCCCAAATCATACGAATATTTTAAATTAGGCCAAAAAGAACGATATACTAAGTTTAACTATGAGCTTACTGAAATTGAAGTTGGCGATGTGGTTGAAGTAAGTTACGAATTGTATTTTGATACTTTTTTAGGCTATGGGGTTGATACTAATTTTGGAATGGTTGATAAAATGGTTTCATCAAGTAATTTTTACCATTGGTGGCATTATTACTTTCATAGTAACATTGCTAAACAAAAAACTGAGCTAACCATTAAATGGCCTTTTGAGTATAGGCTTGAATGGTTTTATAATAATGGAGCCGACCCAACGGAAATTTTAACTGAAAAAAAACTGAAAGGATTAAAATGGGTGTTTGAAGAGCTGCCAGCCATTAACTTAACATTAAATAACCATGCTTATAAGCATTTACCCAACATTTATTTTTATGTGCACAACCTAAATTTTGGAAAATGGGATGACAGTAAATTGGTTGAGTATGAACCTTATAATTGGGGTTTTATTTGCCATGATGCAATAGTATTTGATTCTGACAATAAAATGCTTTTTCAAATGCTTAACGCAAAAGAAAGAGCATTAAACAAAATTTATAAAAAACTGCAAGAAAGTAATGCTGAACCTTTGGCACAAGTAATGAGTTTGCACAACGAAATTGCAAACAACTTTAAGTATAGAAGTGATGCAAATTATTATTATGGGACTAACGAAAGGATTAACAACCTTGGTTTAGAAATTAACAGCAAAACCATTTCGGAAGAAGACCGTTTTGAGATTTATAAAGGTATTTTTAATAGAATGGGGGTTGATTATTACGAAGCATACATTGAGGATAAGCGTTTTGGTGAAATTGATAAAAATGTTGCCATTTTACCACATAATGCCTTTAAAGCTATTGCAGTAAAATTAAAAGGTGGGCAGTTTGTATTTATGTTGCCAAAAACTAACAAAAAGGGATATTGGTTTCAAGAGTTACCCTTTTACCTTGAAAATACAACGGCATTACTTGTAAAGCAAAATACCGACTCGTTTTTTAACGATGAGAATATTTACTTTTTAAAAACACCTTTTGGTACATCATCCGAAAATGTTAGGAACACCTCGGGCCAAATAAGTGTTAATTTACAAAACGGAAATGCTAGTTTTAACACCACTCAATTGTTAAACGGCCAGTTTAGTAGTGTTTTACGTCATTATATAACTAACAAGCAGGTTGATGCTACAATTAACCCAAAGTATTACAAACCACTATTTAACTATGGAAAGGCTAAGAAAAAAATTATTAAAAACGAACCTCTGCACGAAAAAAGCACCTTCCCTTTTACCTGTAAAAAACAAACTTTATTTGAAATAACTGAATTGGCTAAAACTACCGATGGGCAAAACTTTGAAATTAGTCTTGATAAAATGATGAATTACTTCATCCCAACGGCAGTTAACCAAAATGGTAAATTGCCTTTTTACTTTGATTTTTTATTAACTGAACGCTACAATTTTGTATTTGAATTTAATGAAGCTATTGAGTTAACAAGTTCATCAAATAATGAGTTTAAAGGAGTTATTGATGGGGTCAACTATTTATTTCAGGTTAAGCAGTTAAATGAAAATTCAATTAAAGTTGAGTCGGCTTTTTCGGTTACAACCGAAAAAATTAATATCAACGAATTAGCAGATTTAAGTGAATTAGTGCAAACAATGTTAGCCAATGAAAAAGCTATTTTTACTGTAAAAAAAAAGGTGGTTAGCCATTAAATTTGCATAAAGCAGCATGTTGTTACATGTTAGTATTTTGGCCCCAGCGTGGTGCAACTGATGGGCTGGCTTCAACATCCTCAATATTAATATTAAAAATGGTTTGCCAGCTGTTTGGCGGTGGCGGTAAATAAATTTGGTTAGGCTTTAAAATTTGAGCGTTTTTGTAATTTTTAGTAATGTCTTTCCATGTGGTTTGTTTCCAATTGCTTTCGTCCATTACTTTCATTTTTGCTCCCTTCATTTTACCAGAAACAGCTTCGCCAATTAATGGCCACCATAAGCTTTCGGTTTCTCTATCCCACATAACAAAACCATCCATGCCATCCCAAACTTTTTCATCCCAATAAGTATAACCACTTAGCGCAAAGGTAAAAGTGTGTCCATACATATTGCGTTCGTAAATAGCACCTAAATCAGCCAAAATACAATAGACCGCCATAATGGGTTTGTTACTAATTTTATCGTTAACCACTTCGTGCCGTGTTAAATCTTTTACTGAGTAGGCTTTGGTTTCACCTTCAAAGGATACCAAAAGAAATTTGTCAAGGCTTTCAAAATGCTCTTTTGCCGTGTTAACATCAATAAAGGCAGGTTTTACTAATGCAGGAAAAACTTCGCGCCCAATGCCATAATGAAACTGCCTATCCATTAAATCACAATTACTAATATCAAAGTGCATGTGGGCTTGTTTACCTCCATATAGATATTTAATATCATCTTCATAAAAAAACTTACCTAAATCTGCCGAAACCGGACGTTCATTTTTCGGGATAACTTGCGCATTTAAGTTTTGGCTAAATATGCCCAAGGTAAACAAGGTTAAAAAAATTATGATTAATTTTTGCATGCTGAAAGTTAACAATAATCTACCTTTTGAAAAATGTAAAATGTGTCGGGTTGCCCATAGTTAAAGCATAATATCTGTTAAAAAGGATTTTAATAGCATAGCTAAAAGTGCGAAGCTTATTTTTTGTTAGTAGATTTAACTTTTGTGGTAATTTATAGTCAATTTAACGTTAAAGATTTTATGCGGTATTTACTTTTTTTATTGTTTTTAATAGGCTTAGGTTTAAATGCCCAGCAAACTACTAATGAAAAGCCAAACATTAACTGGCTAAGTTTTGAAGAGCTGGATAAGTTACACGATAAAAACCCTAAACCTGTTTTTATTGACATTTATACAACATGGTGTGGCTGGTGTAAACGATTAGATAAAACAACTTTTTTGGATGAAAGTTTGGTTAAATATTTAAATGAGCATTACTATTCGGTAAAATTTAATGCCGAAACCCCTGTAGATATTGAGTTTGGTGGAGAAGTGTTTAAATTTATTGAAAATGGTAGGCGAGGATATAGTGATTTAGCCTTTAAATTTATGAATGGTAAAATGAGTTACCCCACTTTAGTTTTTTTAAATGAAAATTTAGAGGTTTTACAGCCAATACCAGGTTATTTAGGCGCAATTGAGTTAGAAGCTGTGTTAACTTTTTTTAAAGGTAAACACTATAATCAAACACCGTGGGAACAATTTTTGGCAGACTTTAAATCAGAAAAATCAAACTAAACATGAAATATATTTTACCCATTTTGGCACTTATGCTTTCGGCAAACACTGTTTTTGCGCAAATTAATTGGATGAGCTTTGAGGAAGCCTGGGAAGCCAATAAAAAAGAACCCAAAAAAATGTTGGTTGATGTTTATACCGATTGGTGTGGTCCATGCAAAATGATGGATCAAAAAACATTTAAACAACCAGACATTGTTAAGTACATTAACAAAAATTTTTATGCGGTAAAGTTGAATGCCGAACGTAAAGACTCAGTAACCATTGATGGTAGAACGTATTTTTTTGTAAAAGCAGGCCGCAGAGGCATACATACCCTAGCAAAAGCAGTTATGAAAGATAGCCCAGGCTACCCAACGGTTACCTTTTTTAACGAAAAAGGTGAGCTAATAAAAGCAATACCAGGCTATAAATCGGCACTAGAAATGGATAAGTTGCTACACTTTTACAATGAGAACCATTATGAAAGAACGCCATACAATTTGTTTGAAAAAACTTTCCGTTCAAGGTTAGAGCCTTAGAATACAAACTGGATTTGACCATTGTCATAAGTTTTAACAATTCCGTTTTGGTGTTCAACTACTAATTGCCCGTTAGGGTTTACATCGCAAATTTTTGCATTAAAGCTTTGGTTATTGGCTTTAAATTTTTGCCATTCGTTTAATGACAGTAAGTAGTTTTTGTATTTATTTTTTAGTTGGATAGCTAAACCGCTTTCAATTTTATGGGTATAACTAAAAACTTTTGTTGCAATTTTTTTTGCAATTGGCGTAAGTTGTAAATGATACCCACTAATTATTTTTAATGAAGTTGGGTTAGGTAAATTGGGCTTAAAAGTAGTTTGGTTAATGTTTAAACCAATACCTATAATACATGTTTGTAATTGGTTATTGGCTAGGCTATTTTCAATTAAAATACCCCCTAATTTTTTATATTGATAATAAATATCATTTGGCCATTTAATTAAAAAACTAAGCTTTGTTAATTCAGATAATGCCTCAACAATGCTAAGGGCAATAGCCATGTTTAAGTAAAATTGATGATGCAAGCTTAATTTTTTAGGAAAAAGGATTAAACTCATTAATAAATTTTCTCCTTTTGAACTTTGCCAACTATTATTACGTTGTCCTTTACCCGATGTTTGTTGATCGGCTATTATAATATGTCCGTTTTTAGCTTTTTTTTCGCTAATTAAACGCTGGGCATAATTATTGGTCGAGTCAATAACGTTTAAAAAAGTGATTTCTGGCTCATTTATTAGCATTTTTCAAAGCTTGGTGAGGTTGGATTGAGTAATTTTGTTAAATAACAAACTAAAGCTGTTGAATACAAACTTAGCATTATCCCAAAAACAAACCGATACGGTTAGCCAATTTGCTAACTTTTTAGTAGATGGCGTATTTGATAAAAAAGCACAAAATGTTGTGTTATTAGATTTGCGAGAACTGCCCGAAGCGGTGTGCGACTTTTTCGTTATTTGCGAAGGCACATCAGCAACGCACGTAAAAGCTATAGCTGATAGCGCAGCCTTTAAAGTTAAAAAGGAACTTGGGCAATTGCCTTTAAGTACTGAAGGTACTAATACATCAGAGTGGGTGTTAATTGATTATTTTGATGTAGTAGTACATGTATTTTTAAAAGAGAAAAGAGAGTTTTATCAATTAGAGGAACTTTGGAGCGATGCTAAATTTACCCGTTTTAACGATAGTGGGAAAATTGTTGCATAATGTTAAAATTGAACCTAAGCTAAAAAATTGAAGTTTAAAGGCTGAACATATCCATGAATGTTAGCATTAATGGAGTAATAAATAATAAATGTCGGAAAATCAGAATAAAAAAAACGATAAAAAATTCAATTACTATTGGATTTATGGAATAATTCTTTTGGTGTTGATTTCATTGCCATTTACAATGAGCCAGTCAACCAAAGAAATAACCCAAGAAACCTTTTTTAAAAAATATTTACCAAGTAACGATATTAAAGAACTTGTTGTAGTAAACGGAAGCGAAGTAGAAGTTTATTTAACAAAAGAAGCACTTGATAAGCCATTACATAAAGAAGCTAGTAAGCGAAAATTTAATATTGGTAGCACACCTAACTATAAGTTTAGTATCGGCTCATCAGAGGTTTTTGAGAAAAGACTAAATGACGAACAGCAAAATGCCGATGAAAGGGTAGGGGTAAAGTTTGATAGCAGAACGGGTATGCAATCCCTTTTAAGTTGGATTTTGCCTTTTGCTTTATTAATAGGTATTTGGGTGTTTTTTATGCGCCGCATTAGCGGTGGTGTTGGTGGTGCAGGTGGTCAAATTTTTAATATTGGTAAGTCGCGAGCCACCCTTTTTGATCAAGATACCAAAGTAACCGTAACTTTTGATGACGTAGCTGGTTTAGATGAGGCAAAGGAGGAAGTTATGGAAATTGTAGATTTTCTAAAAAATCCGAGCAAGTACACCAATTTAGGTGGTAAAATACCTAAAGGCGCATTGTTAATTGGCCCTCCGGGTACAGGTAAAACCTTAATTGCCAAAGCAATGGCAGGCGAGGCTAAAGTGCCATTCTTCTCAATTTCAGGTTCTGATTTTGTTGAAATGTTTGTTGGTGTTGGTGCATCAAGGGTAAGAGATTTATTTAAACAAGCTCGCGAAAAAGCACCCTGCATTATTTTTATTGATGAAATTGATGCAATTGGGCGTGCCCGTGGCAGAAATATGATGCAAGGCGGAAATGATGAAAGAGAAAACACCCTAAACCAATTACTGGTTGAAATGGATGGTTTTAGTGGTGATAAAGGAATTATATTATTAGCAGCTACTAACCGACCAGATGTTTTGGATTCTGCATTAATGCGCCCAGGGCGGTTTGATAGACAAATTGGTATTGATAAGCCCGATTTAAAAGGGCGTAAACGCATTTTTGAAGTTCACTCAAAACCATTAAAAACCGCTAAAAGTATTGATTTAGAGCGTTTGGCCGCCCAAACGCCTGGCTTTGCGGGTGCTGATATTGCCAATGTTTGTAATGAAGCCGCACTAATAGCTGCACGAAAAAATAAATCGGAAATTGAAATGGACGATTTTCAAGATGCGATTGACAGAAATATTGGCGGCTTGGAGCGTAAAAGCAGAATCATTTCTCCTGAAGAAAAGGAAATTATTGCTTTTCACGAAGCTGGGCATGCCGTATGTGGGTGGTTTTTAGAGCATGCACACCCTTTATTAAAAGTAACAATTGTACCACGAGGTATAGCTGCATTGGGTTATGCACAGTATATCCCTAAAGAGCAGTTTTTATATAGAACAGGGCAATTGCTTGATGAAATTTGTATGACACTAGGGGGGCGCGTAGCCGAGGATATTATTTTTGGTAAAATATCTACTGGCGCGCAAAACGATTTAGAGCGGATTACTAAAATGGCATATGGTATGGTAACCATTTATGGTATGAATGAATCTGTTGGTAATGTATCATTTAACGATCAAGGAGATGCTTATGGCTTTAGTAAACCTTACTCCGACGAAACGGCTAGAATGATTGACGAAGAAGTGCGAAAGCTAATACAATCAGCATATACACGTACCAAAAAACTTTTAACTGAGAAAAAAGAGGAATTAACAAAAATTGCACGAAAGTTATTGGAAAAAGAAATCCTTTTTAAATCGGATGTTGAAGAATTGATAGGTCCACGGCCATTTGAAAAAACCGAAGAAGAACTTGAGTTGGATAAGCCAATTACTAATGTAGTTGAAACCGAACCAACAAGTTGATACCTTTAATTAATAATGTTGCTTTTTGTTTTTAGTGGCTTTACAATAACTATTAATGCTTTGTTAATAAGCCTAGCCCTTATTTATGCAGCACTAATGCTTTTGTATATATTAGGGTGGCATAGATTGCCAAGCATAACGGTAACACCACACTTTACACCCAATCAATTTTTTACCGTTGTAGTGCCTGCACGAAATGAACAGCAAAATATTGAAAAATGTATAAACTCAATAGCTAAACAAAACTACCCAAGTAATTTATTTGAAGTTATTGTTGTTAATGATCATTCAGAAGATGAAACCCTAGCAATACTTAAGCAACTAAAAAAGCAATATGCTTGGTTAAACATTATTAACTTGGCTGATTATGTAGCGGATGAAACAAAACAGAATTCGTTTAAAAAGTTAGCTATTCATTTAGCGATACAACAAGCAAAGGGTGACATAATTGCTACTACCGATGCTGATTGTGAAGTACCCCAAAACTGGCTTCGCAACTTTGCATATGTTTTTAAAACTAAAAAGGCGCAATTTGTAACAGGGCCTGTTAAGTTTACTTATAAAAATAATTGGCTACAAAAATTTCAAACATTAGATTTTGCAGGAATGATGTGTGTAACAGGGGCATCGCTACATTGGCGTATTTCATACATGAGTAATGGTGCAAATTTGGCCTATAAAAAAGAAGTGTATAAAGAGGTTAAGGGCTTTGAAGGGATTGATCACATAGCATCAGGAGATGATTTGTTGTTAATGGAAAAGATTGTATCAAAATACCCAAACGATATTTATTTTTTAAAAAGTAAAATGGCTATTGTTAAAACCAAAGCTCTCGATAATTTAAAATCTTTTTTTAATCAACGTGTTAGGTGGGCTTCAAAATCAAAACAATATCAAAATTTAGGCATTAAATTAATACTTAGCTTGGTTTACCTTTTCAACTTTTTAGTGTTGTTTGGTTTACCTTTAGTTTTGGTTCAATTAATGTCTGTAAAGCTTTGGATAGCAGCTTTTTTAATTAAAATTGTTGCTGATTTTGCCTTTTTAAGGGCCATATGCGGGTTTTTCGACGAAAGGCAGCTACTTAGGGGCTTTTTTCAGTCGCAACTATTGCATTTAATTTACATAGTTTCCGTAGGTTTATGGGGAAATTGGGCTAAATACCAATGGAAAGGTAGAAAGGTTCGATAAGTTGCTAAAGAAAAGGCAACCTTTTTGAAACAGATACCGTAAAAACAAATTGTAAAACTTATTGTTATGAAATTTACTAATTACCTAATGGGCTTTGTGCTTTTGTTTGTTGCAACAACTGCATTTGGGCAGCAAGCTGAATTAAGCTTCGATACAAATGTTGATTGCAACGAAAACACTTACTGTGCTACAATTAATTTAAAGGCACTTGAAACAAATGAATTTAAAATTGGTACATCATCAATTTTTATGATGTATAACCAAGCAGCTTTATCATTTAAATCGTACGAATCGTTGAATTTTGATAAAGGCAACTTATGTATTGGCAACGAGTATAGTGCTTATGATGCTCACCAATACGATGCTGCAACACCAGGTATTATCAATACAACTATGACATTAACGGTTGAAGATTTTGCTTGCCCTGTTGTTGATCAAGCAGGTATTAATGTAGCTAAAGTTTGTTTTGATGTATTAGAGTACGGCGCAAACTCACAATTAACTTTTAAGGCTCGCCACACAAACTTTAACCGTGGGCAAGTTGAAATTGAGTTGATTGAAGGCGTTAACATGCACAACAAGCAAGAATCAATTGAGTGTTCAGTTACTTCAACAGGTGCTGGTTCTGCAACAACTAATGTACTTATTGATGTTAACCCTAACCCAATTAACGATTTTATCAATTTAGAAATTGATGCTGCTGCTGGCGAAGAGGTTTCAGTAACAATATTTGATGTAAAAGGTCGTGCTATTAAAGTTGTTGATCAAACAATTAATGCTGGTTTAAACCAAGTAAGAATTGCATCGGATGATTTACCACAAGGTGTTTACTTATTAGATGTAAAAGGTGCCGATTCATCTGCAACAATGAAATTGATTAAAGAATAATCAGTTAAACAATAAATTAAACATTTGATTAAGGCTTATCTTCACGGAGGTAAGCCTTTTTTAATGCTCCAAAGTTTCAAACAGTTTTTTGCTTTCAATAAATCTGACAGGGCAGCAGCCTATTTATTGGCTTTAATAATTGCTTTGTTAACAGCAGCATCCTACATATATAATGAGCTTAATAGAAATGTAATAACTAACAATAACGAAAATTCCACTTTACCGCTAACAAATAATACCAATAAAATAATCGGTGTTTTAAATGAAGATTTAAGTGAAAATGGCACTCAACAAAAAATTTTAAACCAAGATTCAATTTTATCTATTAATATTAAAATTGATGATGAAGAGTTAGATACTCAAGTAAAACCCAAAAAAGAGATAGATAGCCCTACTGTTGAAAAAAGTAAAACATTTAACCCTAATGTTACTACAAAAAGCGAGTTAATGGCATTGGGCGTAAATGAATATGCAGCATCTAACTGGGTTAATTATTTACAAAAAGGAGGAAGGATAAGAAAACCAGAGCAGATGAAAACTATTTACGGGGTTGAACTGCATGAGTATGAAAAGTTGTTGCCATTAGCTGAAATTGATCCTTTTTATAGTAATATAATTGAAAAGGACTCTACAATAGTAATTAACTTAAATACAGCTACTTATAAGGAGTTACAAAAAATAAAAGGTATTGGAGAAAAACGTGCTAAAACTATAGTACAATACAGAAATCGTTTGGGAGGATATGCAAGCGTTGAACAGTTAAAAGAAATACCACGTTTTCCTAAAAAAAACTTTAATAAAATTGCAAAACAACTAAAGGTTGAAATTGGCTATATTAAAAAATTGAACCCTAATATTAGCAATTTGGCTAACTTGGTTTACCACCCCTATATTGATAGTTTAATGGCTAACGAATTATTAACACAAAGAGAAAATGGCATAAAGTTTAGCCAGGCCATACAACTTACTAAGCTAAAGGGTTTCAACCAAGAAAAAATTAAAAAATTAACGCCATATTTGCGCTTTGATTAGAACAAAATGAGCATAGAAACTAGGATAAAAGATGCGGTAAGGGATGTTCCTGATTTTCCTAAACCAGGTATTATTTTTAAGGATATTACTCCTCTTTTTTTTAATCAGCAATTATGTAAAAACATTGTGGACTCAATAGTTGAAAGTTTAGGCAATAATTTACCAGATAAAGTAGCAGCTATTGAAAGTCGTGGTTTTTTATTTGGTATAATGTTAGCCAACAGGCTAAACATTCCTTTTGTGCCAATACGCAAAGCAGGAAAATTACCGTTTGATACATACAGTTATAGTTATGAGCTTGAGTACGGGCAGGCAACGGTTGAAATTCATGTTGATGCGGTTATGCCTGGCGATAAAGTTTTAATTCACGATGATTTATTAGCAACGGGTGGTACAGCTGGGGCCGCAGCTCATTTAGTTGAATTTAGCGGGGGCGTAGTTTCTGGTTTTTCGTTTATTATTAACTTGAGTTTTTTAAATGGAAAAGAGGCACTTAACAAATACAGCTCAAATTTTTATACCCTTGCAACTTACTAGTTATATCTATCGTTTTTACAATTTTAAAACAAGTATAACGTTTGTACTAGTCCTTATATCAATTTTATTTATGAATACACTATTGGCACAACAAACCCAACCTATGCTAAAAGGCGAAAGTGGCTACACTTTTCAGGGTTTTGAAAACGACCCATTAAAAACAAGAATCTATACCCTTAGTAACGGCTTAAAAGTGTATTTGTCAATAAATAAAAATGAACCTCGTGTTTATTGTAACATAGCCGTTAAAGCGGGTTCAAAGTACGACCCCGCCGAAACTACAGGCTTAGCCCACTATTTAGAGCATATGATGTTTAAGGGCACTAATAAAATAGCTACAAAAAATTGGGAGGATGAAAAAGTACTACTAAATCAAATTGCAGATTTATACGAACTGCATAGAAAAACAGATAACGATAAAGAAAAGAAAAACATCTACCAAAAAATTGATAGTATTTCATATAAAGCTGCCCAGTACGCTATACCTAATGAGTATGATAAAATGATTTCAACGCTTGGGGCAAAAGGCACAAATGCCTATACCTCAAACGAAAGAACCGTTTATATTAATGATATTCCATCAAACGAATTAGATAAATTTTTAAAAATTGAAGCCGAGCGTTTTAAAACATTGGTGTTGCGGTTATTTCATACAGAATTAGAAACAGTTTATGAAGAGTTTAATCGTAGCGAGGATAATGATTATAGAAAATCGTGGAAATCAATAAATGAGGGTTTATACCCCAATCATCCTTTTGGAAAACAAACAACTATAGGCGAGGGAGAACATTTAAAAAATCCTTCAATGTACAATATTCATCAATACTTTAATACGTATTACCGCCCTAATAATTGCGCAATTGTTTTGGTTGGCGATTTGGATTACGATAAAACAATTGCCTTGGTTGATGAACATTTTGGTGATTGGAAAGCCGCCGAAATACCCCAATTTACCTATGCCGAAGAACCACCCATTGAAGAGCCCAAATTGTTTAATAACTATGGCAGCCAAGCCGAACATCTTTATATAGGATGGCGGTTTGACGGAGCCCAAAGCAAACAAACAATTTTAATGCAATTGGCTATGGGTATATTGCAAAACGGGCAAGCTGGTTTGTTTGATTTAAACTTAACTAAACAGCAAAAAGTATTACAACTTAATGCGTTTGATATTGTTTATCACGATTATTCGTCGTTAGTAGTATATGCTGTACCACGGCAAGGGCAAAGTTTAAATGATTTGAACGAGCTAATTTTAAAGGAAGTTGAAAAACTAAGTACAGGAAATTTTGAAGAGTGGCTGTTACCCGCAATTATTAATGATTATGAGTTTAAACAGCTTAAACAATTTGAAGCAAATAGAAATAGGGCTGCTTTTTTGGTTGATCAATTTGTTTGGGAAGTTGATTACAATCAGTTAATCAACTCCTTGCAGCAAATGCAAAAAATTACAAAGGCAGATATAATGGATTTTGCCCAAAAGCATTTAAATAGCAATAATTACGTAGCCGCTTTTAAACATGTTGGTGAGGATCCCAATATACATAAGGTTGATAAACCAGCAATTACAGCCGTTCCAATTAATAGAAATGAGAAATCTGATTTTTTTGAAGAATTTGAACAGATTTCATCAATGCGATTAACGCCCGAATTTTTAGATTTTAAAAATGACATTCAACACGAAAAGTTAGGCGATATTCCATTGTATAAAATCCATAACAATAATAATGCATCCTTTGCGCTGTATTACATTTTTGAAATGGGTAAAAACCATAACAAGGATTTGCCATTGGCCTTTAATTACTTGCCATTTTTGGGTACTGAAAAATATTCGGCAGAAGAGATAAGTAAAACTTTTTTTAAACTGGGGGTTGAGCTAAAAGTTTCGTCTAGTAAAGAAAAAAGCTACGTTTATATAAAAGGCTTAAAGCACTCATTTAATGAAGGCCTAGCCTTGCTAGAGCATTTGTTAGCTGGTGTAAAAGCAGATTCAAACGCTTATGTAAATTTAGTTGACGGAATTTTAAAGCATAGAAACGACAATAAGTTAAATAAAGATTTTTTACTGAGGCAAGGCTTGGTTAGTTATGCTAAGTATGGGGCAAAATCGCCATTAACAGATATTATTGATTCAGAAGAATTAGAAAAAAAGGACTTAGAAATCTTAATCAACCTCATTCACAACCTAAAAAAGCATCCGCATAAGGTGTTTTATTATGGTAATTTGCCAATTGAGCTTTTGAAAAATGAAATGACACCCTATTATAATGAAGAGGTATCAGAAAGTTTGCCACAACCAGTAATATATCCTGAGCTTGAAACATCAAAAAACCAAGTATATTTTACGCATTATGATCAAAAACAAGTAGAGTTAATGTTGATTGCCAAAGGCCAACCATTTAATAAAAACGTTGTTCCGTACATCCAAATTTTTAACGAATACTTTGGTGCAGGCTTGTCTTCAATTGTTTTTCAAGAAATTAGAGAAGCTAAAGCCTTAGCTTACTCGGCATATGCTTATCAAAACATACCAGACAATGCCAACCAGTCGCACTATACTATGGGTTATATTGGTACACAAACCGATAAGTTGCAAGAAGCGATTGATGCAATGTTGGGGCTTTTAAACAATATGCCTAAAGCTAACGATCAATTTGAAGCCGCAAAGTTGGCAGCACTTAAAAGAATTGAATCTGACAGGATAACAAAGGCAAATGTTTTTTGGACATGGGAAAGAAACAAAAAGCGAGGCATCGATTATGATTATAGGGCTGATTTATATGAAGCCATTCAAAAAATGAGTTTTGAAGATTTAGAAGGCTTTTTTAATACTTACATTAAAGCTCAAGAATATACTTTTTTGGTAATTGGCGATAAAACAAAGCTTGAATTTGATGTTTTAAACCAGTTGGGCGAAGTAACAGAGTTAAACCTTGAGCAAATTTGCGGTTATTAAGCATAAATTTTTTGTTTATTAATTGCTTGTAGCCAATTACCCATTTATTTTTGCATTGTTAAACACATTAGTATGTATTTCTTTTTTACAGCAATTTTCTTTTTTGGTATTCCTGCCGTACTTATAGCTTTAGGGCGTTTAAGTGTGCCACGTAAACGTTTGCATGATGATGGTAGTGGGCACGACCACCACTAAATAATTGTAAGGCTAACGCTTTTTTAATTCCTGAATTTTTTCTTGCAGCCACGTTAGGTCTGCAACTTCTTTTTCTGTATTTAACTGGTTTTCAATATCCACTAATTTGGTGCTATTTCCGTTACGGTGATTTACTAATTTTTTAGTGTATTTAATTAAGTTTTTGTATATCTTTCTATAAAATGGAGACACCATTTTTTTGCGATTTAAAAGCACCTTAAAGCTATCAAATAATGATATTAATGCTTGTTCTTCCTTCGTTTCGTAATAAGTTTTAATTAAAAGGCTTTTGGCATCAAGTAGGTAAAATACCCCTTGGTAAGTAACATTATTAAGTAAACCAATTACGTTATCGTAATTTTTAAGATAAAAATGGTATTTAGCTAAATTGTAGTTGTAAGCATTGTCCCTAAACTCTTCTGGAATTTTTTCATAGTTACCCTCAATAAACTGTTTTGCCCAATCAAGTTCGCCAACACGTAAGGCTATTGTTATAACATTTTTAAAAGTCCAAGGGCTTAAAATTTCTTCTTGAAAAATAAGTTTTGTTTCAAGTAGTTTTTTGTAAAGGGTTAGCAGTTCATTTAAAAAACTACTGTTACCACTATTAATTTTTTTAATGCAATAATTTTGAGCTAAAATGTAAAGGTTACGTGCCTCCTCATCTGGAAATTTGCTTGCATGTTTTGATAAGGTATCTCTTAAATCAAAATAGTGTTGTTCATTATCTTTATCGTTTAATGTTTTTAATACTTGATAGTAAACTGATACGGCAGGTATTTCGTCGTAGTTGGCTTTATCAAGGTGTGCTAAAATTTCATCAATAAATAATAGTTTTTCTTCTGAAGCTACTACGTTTTTGTAGTTAAGAAGTGTGCAGTACAAGCGCAACTTTTCGCCTAAATAAAAATAATCAAGGTTTTGTATGGCAGGTACTATATTGTGGTTGGTGCGCGATTGACTTTCAAGTATTACATGATATTCAGTTTCTAAAAGATATTGGTGATAGTAATATTCAGCATTTCGTAACGTCCATTTTTTTTGATGATTAATTGCATTTTTATGGGTGGTATAACGCAGTTTATCAATGTTCCTTCTGTTAATAATGTTTAACAAATCAGTAGCTTGTTTAATCGGGTTTTCATGATAAACTTTATGTGCCAAAAAGCCTTCGCCAAGTTTTGATAAGTCAGAATTAAAGCGTCGAAATTTTCTGTCGTCATAAGATTTGTACGGAAATATTGATGCCCAAATTTCTTGTTTTGAATAATCTACCTTTCCATACTTTTTTACTTCGGCAGTATAAAACAGGAGCAATTCAACTAGGGTTTCATTTTCATTATAAAAAGGTGATTTAACATACTTAATAAATCGGTTCATTTCATATTTTGAAAGCGATTTAATTATGTCAATTACCTTAATATCTATCATTGTACGAAAATAAGCTAGTTTTTTAAACTTTGCAGAAAGCTTTTATTGGCCATTTTGGGCAACTGTTTATAGGGTCCTATGCTTTGTTTTGTTATATAAAAGTTATCCTTAGTACCTAAAAACCCTTGTAATTTAGCTTTTATTGAGTTTTCTTTTGTTTCAGGTTTTTGTTCTGCAAATTCACGCTTAAATTGCATTAAAGCTTTAAGGTAATTTAATTTGTACGGATTTGGTAGCTTGTTTTTCCACAATGGTAAAATTTCAAGTAGCTTGTTATTTTCAGTTTCGGCATATAATAAAGGCGTTAGTAATGCACTTATTGGCCCTAGGTGGTAAGCATGAGTTTGGTTGGGGTTTATAAATGCAGCATCAGGATGTGAGTTATGCCATATTGTACCATCTAAATCATAAAGAAGTTTGCGGTAATAAGGATTTTTTAAAAGGTCGCTTCGGGCATTATCAAGTAGTATTAAATTTAAGTTTTTGTTTGTTGGGCTAAAAATAAAAGTAAGTTGATTGTTAGAGGTGGCTGTTTTATTTGTACTGTCAATTAAGCTTAGTTCATTTATATAATCATCATCAACCAAAACCCGATCAATGCCAGCTAAAACAATAATGTTTTTAAAATTGCTTAAACACCAATTAATGTATCCACTTTGGTCATTAAAAACTAAACCTCCAAATTCAGGCACAATATAATCGGCGCATAAAATGCAAAAAGTATTTTCGTTTTTTTGCTCGTACAAAAACTGGCGATATTCGTTTTGAAGATCCTGATAGTTTTTATGATCTGTTTCGTAAATAGTGTTACTTTTTTTTAAAATATCGGCTTCATTAAAACCAAGTAATGGAAAAACAGGGTGGGTAATATCAAGATTCAAATCGTAGCTTAATTGATTTTCCCAGTTTAAAAAATGGAATTTTATACCCTTTTTTTCAAGTAAAGCGGTTAACTCCATTTCCACAATTTCGCTACTGTTAGTAATAAAACAGTTTGTGTTGGTTTGTTCCTCAAATTTTTGGCTTATGCTATTTAAAGCAGTTTGTGCTTCAGCAGCCCATATAATTTTATTACCACTTTCTTCCCAATTATCTTCAAACTGTTCTAATAATTCAGCAATATTTTCAATACCTTCCCATTTAATAGTACGTGCCCGTTGGCTGGCTAAATGGTAGTTACTATAATTTTGTTTTATTTGATTTTCAATACCCTTAGTAAGCAAACCAAATTGTTTTTGTGCAAGCTCAGCCTGTTTTTGCTGTTGCCATTCTGTTTTACTATTTGATTTATTACTAGCGAAAAATTGCATTTAAATAGATTTTTTAAAGTAATTCCTTTAAATTTAAAGCACAGAATTAATAAATCCTATTAATTTTATGCTTATGAAAAGGCAAAAACAAACAAAGCCCAACCAATACAGCGAATTTATTGGCTTTATACCAACTTGGGTTAAAAATAAATATTTATTAACGGCAATAGTGTTTTTGTTTATTATTGGTTTAATTGGTTCAAATAGTTTAATTGCCCAGTTTAAATTGGTTTCCGAAATTAACCAATTGGAAAAACAGCGCACGTTTTATCAAAAGGAGATTGAACAAATGAAAATTGAAATGACATCATTGGAAAATGATGCTTATAAAATGGAAAAGGTTGCCCGCGAAAACTACTTTTTAAAACGCCCTAACGAGGATGTTTTTTTATTTGAAAAAGAGTAATTGCAATATTTGTAACTAAAGCTTAGTGCTACACACCGTTGAATAGCAAAATCTTGCTACTTTTAGTCAAACATTTTTTATGAACGATATTGCCATTGTTGGAGGGGGCTTGGTAGGCTCTTTATTATCCGTTTATTTGGCTAAACAAGGCTGTAATGTTACTGTTTATGAACGTCGCGCCAATATGCGAAACAGAACGGTTGACGGCGGTCGCTCAATAAACTTAGCTTTAAGTAACAGAGGCTGGCGTGCACTAGATGCGGTGGGTATGAGCGAAAAAATACGCAAAATAGCCATACCAATGGAAGGGCGCATGATACATCAAGAAGATGGGCGAGTGCAATTTCAACCATATGGGCAAAAAGGCGAGGCAATTTATTCAGTTTCAAGGGGTGTTTTAAATAATGAATTAGATAAAGCAACCGACGATCATCCAAATGTTGATTATGTATATGATTGCAAGTGTACCAATGTTGATTTAGACAATAATGTACTTTATCTCAACAAAAACGGGGAAGACTTTACCGTAAACCCCGATATAATTATTGGCGCTGATGGAGCATTTTCAGCAGTAAGGCGTAGTATGCAGTTTAAAAAGCGTTTTAACTACCAACAACACTTTTTACCGCATGCTTATAAGGAATTAAGTATCCCTGCTGGCGAAAATGGTAGCTGGCAATTACAAAAAAACGCTCTTCATATTTGGCCTAGGCGTAGTTTTATGTTAATTGCATTACCCAATTTAGATGGCAGTTTTACATGTACCTTGTTTTTAAGTTACGAAGGCGAAGATGCCTTTGAAAACTTGACTGATGAAGCATCTGTTAAGCAATTTTTTGAAACCGAATTTCCTGATGCAGTACCATTAATGCCTACTTTAATTGAAGATTTTTTTAGTAATCCTACCGATGCTTTAGTTACAATTAGGTGTGCCCCATGGAATTACGGCAACAAAGTAATGTTAATGGGGGATGCCTCGCACGCCATTGTGCCTTTTTACGGTCAAGGCATGAACTCTGGTTTTGAGGATTGCCGAGTTTTTAATGAACTAGTTGAAGCTAATAAACAAAATGGTAATATTGATTGGACAACGGTTTTCTCTAGCTTTAATGATTTAAGGATTCCTGATGCGGAAGCTATTGCCGACTTGGCATTGAAAAATTTTATTGAGATGCGTGATAGCGTAGCCGACCAAAGCTTTTTGTTGCGTAAAAAAATTGAAAAACATATTCAAAATAAATATCCCGATGTTTTTACACCAGCCTATGCTTTGGTAACTTTTAGAGATGATGTGCGGTATAGTAAAGCCAAACGCAGAGGCGAAATACAAGATGAGCTTTTTAGCCAGTTATTAAAAAAGGATGTTGTTGCCGAAAAATTTGAAAATGATAATTTGCAAAAAGAAATAGAGGCATTGGTTGACAAATACAAAGAACTCACGGAACAAATGTGAAGCAAGTTGAGTTAAGCATTTATGGAAACACTTAATACTGAAGTAAAACATTACATTGATAAAAGTGTATTGTGTTGGTTGGCTACGGCAACAGTTGATAGGCAACCTAATGTTTCGCCCAAAGAGGTGTTTACTTACTACGGTAATGATACGATTTTAATTGCCAATATAGCCTCACCACAAACGGTTAAAAATATAAAGGCTAATAACAAGGTGTGCATCAGCTTTATTGATGTTTTGGTGCAAAAAGGCTTTCAATTAAAAGGAACGGCTGAAATTATCGACGATAATTATAGTGAATATGAAGAGTTTGAAAGTAAATTATTAGCAATAACAAAAGGTAAATTTCCTTTTAAATCAATAACAGTAATTAAGGTTATAAAAGTGAAGCCAATTGTTGCTCCTAGTTATTTGTTTTATCCTGAAACAACAACGGAAGCCTTGCAAATTGAAAGTGCTCAAAAAATATATGGTTTAAAATAGCTGTTTATTGTTCACTTAGCTCTTTTACTTTATTAAGCCAATTTTTCCAAACAGCTTTTTGCGCCTCAAAATCTGCGGTGTAAGGTCCAGCATAAATTGAAAGTTTTGACGATATATTGTTGCTTTCAATAGCGTATTTCTCTACATATTCAAAGCCTGGAAAATTGTAATCAACTTGAATCAGCTCATTTTCAATTAGTTTACCTATCGTTCCTGTACTTACCAATTTGTTGGGTTCGTATTTAAAATGAACTTTGGAACCTAGTTTCCAGTCCGATTCAACAAAGGCGTTTTTATCAAAAATAGCCCCTAAAGTTTTCGCATAATTTTTATTTGTAATAATGTGCCAAACTTTTGATGACGAGGCACTTATATCAACAAATATGGATACTATTTGATTTTGTTCTAGATTATTGTTTGGGGTGTTAATAGCCATGATAATTAGTGTTACTGTTAAAAATTAAATTATACAAACTACAAATCAAGTTTACGCATAAATTTTATCGGGTTCAATTTATCTAAATTCAACATAAACGATATCCGCTTCAAATATTTAGGTTTTACCGTTGGGTTTAAATCATCAGTATAAACAATTGGTAAAAACACTTCAAAGGCATTTGGAATTACTTCAATACTCAACCCAAACTCAGCCATTATTCGGCTTTTATAAACCTGATTACTATTAGGGTTGTCGCCAAAATAATTGCCTTTACTAATTGAACGATTATTAATTCCAACGGTTAACTCGGGTGCAATATTCATATACTGAAAACGATATGGGGCATCGAATTTTATGTTTAAAATGGCTTGCCATTTATCAGCTAAACCAACATCAGTACCTGTATTGTATAAAAAATGGAAATTTTGTTGTGTTGTAGTTTGTTGGCTAAAAGTACCCTCATTAACATAACGATGCGCCATTAGATGGTCATACTTATAATCGTTATTGGCAGTACCATTAAGGGCTAACCGATAAGGATTATATGCTTTAGTTTCCGCACCACCTTCAAAAATATTATTCCACGGAATCCACTCAAAACTACCACTAATTGTAATGCCTTTACGCATTTTGGGGTAAGTCCATTTTAAAGCACCCGCTAATTTAGTTTTTAAAAAATTTTTGTGTTGTTCAACAGTAACGCCAAAACCGTAAGGTAACAATCGTCGGCTATTTTTATAAACAAACGATAGTTCAATAATGTTATCTTCAAAAGGATTTTGATAGGCTTCAGCATTAAATTTTAATGTGTCAATCGCTTCAATTTCAGCAATTTGCGCGCTTCCATCTTTTTGCTGTTTAAAAATGTTGATGCTTCTTAATTTTAGCATTTTACTTACTTTGGAACGAGGGTGCTTTTTACCAAAATCTATTTGTAGTTCGGGCGCAAAACGATAGTACTTATAGCTGTCTTCAAAGTAACGGAATGACCCAAAAGTTTCGCCTGTGTAACCTGCTTGCACCCAATAATCCCCATCGCTAAAACTTGAAAAAGGCACATTAAAACGTATGCGTTCAAGCGCATCAGATTTGGGATAAATATTATAAGCCGCCTGCCCCAACCAGTTAACCGATTTTGAGCCAAAAGCATAAAACACCGCCGCCGAATACTCAAAGTTTGTAGCAGGAATAGTTTGGTTGTAGGTTGCCAAACCCAACATAAATTTATCGTGCTTATTATATGCCATTAAAGGCGTTAGGTATAGCTGGGTTTTATCGGCAAGTTCCCAATTTGGTAGCATTCTGAGTTTTAATGGCTCCACTTTTTTTAATAGGCCTTTGTTTTTAATCGTATTGTTTTTTCGGTTGTATTCTACCACTTCATGATGGTAATCCAATACCATTTCATCATAATCATGGGCAGGAAAAAGCACCGTTTCCGTACCCTTAAAACCATCGTACCATACCGTTTCTACTACTTCACCATTTTTAACTGCCGAAAGCGAAAAAGGTCCTGCAATGTTTTTCGGGTTGTTTAATATTTGCACATGATGGAAACTATGATTACCAATTTGTTCGGCATTCTTATCCACTTTCCATAAATGGTAATCAATGTTTTTTTCGGTTTTAACTAAATCATCAAAAAACCAACCTAATTCTTTTTTTGTTTCGGCCTCAAAAAATGCCTTAACATCAACGGGGTGCACATGCTTAAACTCGTAAGCCAAGTAATATTTGTGCATAATATCATCAAACTTTTTTTGCCCTAAATAAGCAGCTAAATAATCCAATGCAATAGCCGTTTTCATATAAGCCACTAAACCGTAATTGCTATCGGTAAAATCCGCCGAGTGGCAACCAATAGCTTGGCAACGGTGCTTTCGGGCTTTCCATTGGTAGCCCATTTCCCAAACATCGCGGCTTGGCAATTTGTTTGGCTTAACTAAAGCCCCAAATGGTGGAGGTATTTTAAATTGCAGGTCGGGATATTTTTCTCGCTTATAACGTTGATCGTAATAAGAATTAAATCCTTCGTCCATCCACGGGTCGGTGCGTTCGTTGCTACCTAATTGACCATAAAACCAGTTATGCCCCACTTCGTGCACAATAACATCTTCCAATGCCTCGGCATCGTAACTTTCGCCAATAACGGTAATGGTGGGGTATTCCATGCCTGCCCCTGCACTTAGCGCGCTTTGCACTGCTGTTACTTGGTTGTAAGGATATTCCCCAACTCTTGCTGAGTAAAACATGGTGCCATCATGCAAATACTCAATACTGTTTTTCCAAAGTTCGGCTTCAAAATCGGTAAACATTGCCCAAAGCGTAACCTCTCTATTAGTGTCGGGTAAAGTGGCTTTACCTTTTAATACATGAAAACGTTTATCAGCAAACCAGGCAAAATCGTGTACATCACATTGGGTGTAATTCAAAGTTTTAAAATTATCAGCCGTAGGCGGAAATTCTGTATCCATTCCAAACGAGTCAATTTTAGCCGTTTTCTCAGCCAATTTATTTAAAAAATCGATTTCGCTTTGGGTTTGTAAATCGCCCGTAGCACCTACCACATAGTTGCTAGGCAAAGTAATTTTTACATCAAAGCATCCGTATTCCGAGTAAAACTCCCCTTGATCTAAATAAGGCATTGGGTGCCAACCTTGGGCATCATAAACCGCAGGTTTAGGATACCATTGCGTTAACTGATAGCTTTGTTCAACATGCCCTAATCGGCTAAAACTTTCGGGTATCTTCACATAAAAAGGGGTTTTAAGCAAGGTAGTTTCACCACTTTTTAAAGGGCTTGGTAACATTAACTTGGCGTAATCTTGTTCGTTTTCAAAAACTAATTGGCAAGTTTTGCCCCAAGCTGTAAAATCAAGGCTATCAATATACCCTCTTTCTGATGGTAATGCGTAATGAAATTTAGTTGAACCGCTTTCAAGTTTTTGTTTAGCAAATGCCGTTTGGCGGTTTTTGTAGGCATTAGGCCAAAGGTGGATATAGATGAAATCCAAATCATCGGGCGAGTTATTGGTATATGCCATTTCAACTTGTCCTTCAAGCGTATGTTCGTTATCATCAAGGGTAACTTCAATACTATAATTTACCTCTTGCTGCCAGTATTCGGGCGTTTGCGCATAAATTGTAAAGGCAAAAAACAAGGTAATTAAGGTTAAGCAAACTTTCATAATCCGTTTTATAAATCAACTCGTCAAAGATAAACAGTAAAATAAGTGCTTTAATTATATGGATAAGGGTTAAATGCAGTGCTATTTTTAAATCAAATTTGAAACAGCATGTCAGAATTGCGATATAACCCTTTACTAGATACTTGGACCATGGTGGCGGCCAACCGCCAAAAGCGGCCCGACATGCCTAAAGATTGGTGTCCGTTTTGCCCAAGTGGGGGCAAGGTGCCCGCTGATTTTGATGTGTTGCTTTACCCCAACGATTTTCCAGTTTTAAGCACTGAGCCTGAAATGTTACTGCATGAAAATGGTTTGTATCAGCGTATGCCCGCTTACGGTTATTGCGATGTAGTTTTATACTCGCCTAAACATGAAGCAAGATTACATGAATTAAGCGATGCGCACATCATTAAATTGGTTGATTTATGGAAAAGCCGAAACGAAGAATTAAGCCAAGACGAGGATGTGAAGTATGTTTTTGTTTTTGAAAACCGTGGGGCGGAAGTTGGGGTTACTATGCCACATCCGCATGGGCAAATTTACAGTTACCCTTTTGTGCCCTTAAAAATTGAAACGGAACTTTGGAACTGCAAAGCCCATTTTCAAGAGCTTGGAACGAATCTTTTTGATGATATGAACCGCAGCGAATTGCAAAATGGTAGTCGCCTAATAATGGAAACAGACAGTTTTTTGGCATACATTCCCTATTTTACCGATTACCCTTTTGGAGTTTTTATAGTAAGCAAAGACAACACCCAGCATTTTGCTGATTTTACCACGCAGCATAAAAAGGATTTGGCTTTAATGCTAAAACGCATTACTAAAGGAATGGATAATTTGTATAACAAGCTATTCCCTTACATGATGTGTGTGCACCAAGCCCCTGTTAACGAAGAAGAATGGGTCGATTGTGCCGATTATTATCGTTTCCATATTGAATTTTATCCGCCTTTGCGTGGCGAAAACAGTATTAAACACATGGCAAGCAGCGAAAGCGGTGGTTGGGCCGCCACTAATACCGTTTTAGTGGAAGAAGCCGCCCAACAGTTGAGGCGGGCGATGGGAGTCAATTAAAATTCAAACAAAAAACCTAGCTTAAAGTCGTACGCAATATTGTAATGTTTAAGCTGATGAAACTTTGATTGACCATTATGCAAATATTGGATAGAGGAACGGGCGTGCAGCAAAAATTTATCGCTTAGTCGGTAGCTTAAATTAGGGCTTAAATGCGCCGAAATAAAAAACTGCCTAAAGTTTGTCCCCCCTTCATCTTTAAACTGTATTTCACTAATTGAATCCACGTTGTTTAATGATTTGCCCTTTAGTTTAGTTAGTAAGTTTAAACCCAAACCTGCATTCAGTCCAATTATTAACTTGTTTTTGGTGATAAAACTACCCACTTCAATTGGTAAACTCAAAACCGTATAATGGTTGTGGTGTTGTACTTTTCTAATGGCAATACCATCAACGGTAATATTGTTTGCATTAACATAGGTGCTATCGTTTCGTAAAGCAATTATAAACCGATGTTCAAAATCATTATAATTCAATCCACTGGCTATTACTAGCGGAATACTTTTAGCCTGCCATGAAAAATGTAAAGCAAATGTTTTGCCTAAACCCGCTTTATGGGTTCGTTTTAGTTGGTTGTTAAATTCGCTATCATCCTCAATTGTTTTTAAAAAATACGGTTTTGAAACATTAACACCAGCCAACAAGCCAATGCGCAAGTTTTTTAGTTTGCTAACAAATTTGGGAAATTCGTGTTGTCGTTGTTTTGGTTTTGTAGCTTTTTTTTGATTTGGAATGCTTGAAAAACCAACACTTTTAAGGCTTGAAAATGACTTTACTGGTTTTCGTGTAATTAATGGTTTCCTCTCCTTTTGTTTAACACTTGTTTTTGGTAACTGAGTTTGTGCGGAAAAATCGCCCTTTAACTTTTGTGAAACTGAACTTTTTTCATGGCTAGGAGGGGTGGCTAATTCGGTATTATCATTTTTTAGTTGATTTAATTCGGCAATTGTTTTTTCCTCCCTTGTAGTTTCATTAGTTTTAAATTCAGATAACTGTTGTTGGTTGGTTTCTTTTTCAGTGTTAATAGCAAGTTTTTCCTCTTTATTTTCAGATGTTTTAATACCATCATTCGCTTTGCTTATTCGGTTTGAAAAGTTATTGTTTTTATTAACGAGTATAGAATTTGCTTGCCTTTCAACTTTCGCTAACTCCTCTTTCTTCGCCTTTGTGTTTTGCGCTACTAAGGATGATTCTATTTCATTTTCAATAATTGGTTTGGTAATGCTGCTTGTTACATTGTTGGTTAAGTTATCGGCAAAATGTTTTGTGGTACTTTCAATCGTTTCTTTTTTCTTTTCATATTTTAACTGATTTGTTGCTACAAGGTTTGTGATTAAAGTTTCATCATCCTCAAGGCAATCTATTTTTTCAGTTGTAAAACTTTGGCTTGGTTTGTTTTCAATATCTGTTAATGTTGTAATTGATGCTTGAGGTGCTGAATTATTAGGCCAAAAGGTATAGGTAGCAATGCCTGTAAACATTAGCAAGCCTAATGGCAGTAAGTAAAGTAATAGGCCCCTTCGCTTTTTATCTTCTGCATTAGCAGCGTCCAAATTTTGCTCAATTGATGCCCACAAAAGCTCCTCGTTAAGCCCATCGTAATCGGGTTTATCTTTAAACCTGCCTTGTATTTTGTCAAAAATATCCATCACTAAAATTTAAGCATCAGCTAACATTTTTAAATTTTACTACTCCAAGCGACCAATTATAACTCAAGTTTTTTTTAACCCAATCTTTAGCCCTTTTTAATCGCTGCCGCGATAGGGCTTCGCTTATCTTTAATTGTTCTGCAATTTCTTTGTGGGAGTAACCATCAATTACTGAAAGGTTGAAAATTTGATAAAAGCTTTCGGGCATTTGTTTTAATGCTTGTAGTATTTCATTATCGCTTGCTTTTTCAAATACACAAGGATTTTCAACTACATGAAGCTCATTCAACTCATCATTTAGTATTGAAATTCTGTTTTTTGAATTGTGTTGCAAACAACAGTTAATGGTTATTCGGCTTGCCCAAGTTTTTATATGCGATTTACTGCTATCGTATTGATTAATGGCTTTGAAAATGCGCATAAAACTTTCCTGCAAAATATCCTTTATATCTTCTGGTTGATTGATGTAACGCTTACAAATTGCGTTTAAGTAGGGCCATAGTTCTTTAAACAGTAGCTTTTGCCCTGTTCGGTTGCCTTGTTGGCAAAGCAATACTATTTCGGTCCAGTTTTTTTGCATCAAATACTTAAAACACCCTTATTAAGAAAAAAGCACAGAGCATAACTGCCCCATGCTTTTAAAACTTAAATGAACTATATGGGAATAGTTATTCGCATTCGCAATTTTGACTTACAAGTCCGAAAATACCCGTAATTGGAGAAACACAAGTGTCGCCAATGTTAGCCAATATGTTCGGGCAATCATAGCCGATACACTCGCAATTAGCATCAATTATTCCAAATACGGTGGCCGTTTGGCAAGGTTCACCTATATTACCTAACAAATCAGGGCAATCATATATATTTTCTGTTTGACAGTTACAATCACTATTAAGGATGCCCCATGTACCAGTTAAAAAATTCCAGCAATCGCCACCAATGTTAGCATTATATTCAGGGCAGTCAAATTCAGAAACACATTCGCAATTATCGCTAATAGTTCCACCTGCTGGCACATCTGCTGTTTGACAAGGGTCGCCAATGTTTCCTGAAAGTTCCACACAATCATAATATACATTAACATCACAAACGCAATCTTGGTCAAGTATTCCCCATGTATTTGTTATAGGCGAAAAACAAGATTCGCCAATGTTAGCCTGAAACTCTGGACAATCAAAAGGTAAAACATCGCCTACACATTCGCAATTAGGACTTACAACTCCCCATGCTCCAGTTATTGGCGAAACGCAAGTGTCGCCAATATTTGCTAATAAATTAGGGCAATCAAAGCTTGGCTCATTGGTTTCACAATCACAATTTTGGCTTACAAAACCATAAATCCCAGTAATTGGCGAAACACAAGTATCCCCTATGTTGGCTTGTATATCAGGGCAATCAAAAGTAGGTGTATTGCTTTCGCATTCGCAGTTTGCATTTACAACTCCGCCATTAGGTGTTGTAGCTGTTTGGCAATTATCGCCAATGTTAGCCTGCAAATTAGGGCAGTCAAATGTTATAACTGGGTCAATTTCGCAAACACAATTATCGCTAACAATTCCAACTGCGCCACTTGCGGCAACACAACTATCGCCAATGTTAGCTTGTATTTCAACGCAATCCAATAAATCAGTTTGGTCAAAGTTGTCATCTTGGCATGCTACTACAAATAATAGGCTTAAACAGAATAGTATGCTTAAAATTTGGTAATTCTTCATTTTGGTATTTTTAAGTTAAAATCAATGTTCTACTTACTTGTATCAAAATGAAATGGGTTTTGTGACAAAAACTAAAAATTATTTTAAACTAACCATCATAATAACGGGTTGATGGTCGGATGATTGAAAATTTAAATCCTTACCCTGCACAGCAAAAACATTAATGTTTGGCGATGTTAAAAAGAAATCAATAACCGTGGTAAAAGTTTTATCTTCATCATAAGGATAGCTTAACTTTCGGTTAGTTGCTCTTTTACTATCATATACCCATTGCCAGCCTAATGGCATAAAATCGCCTTCAATAGGAATTTGGTCGTACTCTTGCTCACCGCCTTCTTTAACAAACTTATTATTATCAAAATCAGGTGGGGTTTGGTTCCAATCGCCGCCCACTACAACATAATTCCCCTTTTCATATTCGGTTAATAACAGTTTTTTTAAATACTCCATTTGCTGCTTTTTCAAGCCACCATCGTCATAAGCTGAATTATGTGTGTTAATCACCACCAATTCTTTACCATTAGCAGTTGGAAATCTTTGTAAAAGAAAACACCGATCTAAAAAGTAAATACGGTTAGGCCAGCTATAATTACCCGGAAATTGGTAACGAGTATTTTCGGTTGATTGGTATTTGCTAAATGAGGTTAAACCACTTAAAACTTTACCAAATGGGTTGGTAAACGGTATGGGAATAAAATCAACATCATAATTAATAGCTGTTGTATGATTATGAAAAGGCAGCACTTTTGCCAAAAACTCGGTTTGGTTAAAATTGCCACTTCTTTTTGAATTTTGATCTACCTCTTGCAGTAATACAAAATCGAAATCGTAATAAGTTTTCAGCTCATTACTAATCGCTGTTTTGTATTTATCTACCAACTTTTCAGGGGTGTGTACTACTGTTCCACCATCGTAAAAAAAGTCAATTTCGGCACCTAGACCGCAGTAACCAACATTCCAAATTGCAAAGGTTAAAACTGCCGAATCAGCAATAACATTTTGATGATTGCCTACACTTTCAATAGCAATTTTTTCTTCGGGCTCAAAATCAGTTAATGTGCCATATAACAACAAGCCAGCAAATGCAAGTGCTATAAAAAGTACAATAAACAATGCTGCTTTAAGCAGTTTTTTTAAAATACCCATGTTAAAACTTTGCTATGAAGTTAAGCATTTGCCCTGCCAAAGCGAAACCCAATTAGTTGGTTGATTGGGCTGCTCCAAACCCTACTTTGCTATTATTTTGTCGCCAAATGTTATAGTCTTGGTTATTGATAATTCCGTTGCCATCGGCATCATATTCAGCATATATATTTATGGCTGAATTGTCACTTTTCCAAAGGTTAAAATCTAAGTTGTTGATAATGCCATTGCCATCAAAATCACCGCCAAATAATACAAATTTATCGTTGCTTGGTTTTAACTGGTCGGCACCCATTGCTTGGTTTGCCCCACTCGAAAAATCATATGCTGTGCCGCTTGTTAATGCCGAAGTACTCATAACCCCAATATGCCCAAAGTGGTGTGCCGATATATAGTAGGTTCCATTTGAGTTTAAATTATCAAAGGTTATACATTCTGTTCCATCCGTATTAACTACCGTACCATCTTTTAGCAGAATGGCACTTTTCTTTTGCAATAAGTTGCCATTGGCATTACGTGCGCAAACCATTACCCAATCAACTGCTTTGGGGATGCCTAAATTCATGTTTTCCTCGCCATTATATGCCCAAATAGTGTTAGCAAATGGCTGTTGCTCAGGCATTATTCCACTAGTGTTCAGGTTGGTTTTCATTTCATTACCGTCCATCCAACCTTCTAAAAAGAATTTTAGCTTTACATGGTAACTACCATTAGTATTACAAATAGCCGGACAACTTTCAGCCAAGTTAAAGGTATATTCCGACTCGCACCCATCAGGGCTAGTAGCAGTTATTGTGTGGTTGCCTGGTGCTAAAAATTCATTTCTTAAAGTGGTAACACCATTATCCCATACTACCGATTCTCCGCCATAAACAGTAGGCTCAATAACACCATTGGCTAAATTACAACTAGCGAGACTAATAGCGTTAAAAGCCGATATATAAGGTGCTTCTTTTGTTTCTTGAACACCAAATGAACCATAACTAATACAACCATTAAAATCAGTTACTTTAACATTATACATAATTGGTATTGATGGAGCTACCATCAGCCCAATTCCATCTAGGTTTTCAATAGTTATTCCACTGCCAATAGGTTCCCATAATTGGTTATACCAAATAACTTCTTCGTAAATCTCTGGAATGGTTAAAGTAATTGAGCCATCTAAAGCATCAGGACAAGTTTCATGCGACACATTACCTGTCACCTCCATGGCCAAGTCGTTGTTAACAAGAAAGCATGTTTTCATAACTGGAAAATCATTTTCTTGAATATCAACACAATACCTACCTGCGGCAATATTGTTTAACTGCATACCAGTATCGCCATTATCCCAATAATATTCTAAATTACTTACATCTTGTATAGTCCAACCAGGCGATGCAGTAATGCTTATTGAACCGTCGGCATTGTTGCAACTTGGCTCATTAATAGTTGGTATAATGGTAACTGGCGGGCCATAAGCGGGTTGTATCCATCTTAACTCATCTACTTCAAAACCCATTTCATTTGCCCAATTGCTTAGTTCATTTTCATATGGCATTTGATGGATGTAGGCATAATTATGCGTTTTAGCTATGGTACTTGCCAATTCAACTGAACCCGATTCGCGCATAACATGCCCTACCGCACAAGCGGTATTGAAATCATCAATAAAGTAAGGGTTTAGGTAGTTGTGTTGCGTGTTTTTAGGGAAAATGCCAGCTTGCCAATAATCCTTTAAAATTAACAAACCTTTAGCCCGATTGGGATTTTTCGCATCTTTAGTCACCAACACTTGTTCAACCAACTGCAAGTGGGTTTGTATTAAATCTTCATGCGATTTAAAAGCCATGGGGCTTTGTAAAAGGCTGGCATCAACAGCTAGGTAATTTTTTTGTAAATACCATTGTGCATTTAAATCCTGCAAATGCTGTAAAAGTGGCTTTTCTTGGGTAAAACTTTGAGCCGTTAAAAAGCTAGTTGAAAATGCTAATAAAAGCAAGCATACAATGTTTTTCATGGGTTTTTGTTTTTATCAAATATAGCACAAAAACTTAGCCGAAATTTTGTTTACCAATGCTTTTGGCTAAATGGAGCTTTATTATACTTATTTTTGGAAAGCACTTAATAATTAGGATGGAGTTAACTACTGAAATCAAACAAAAATTAGCCCTTTTAGAAGAAAAGTATGCAGCAATGGGTCAAGATATGACCTCATATCTTGATGGTCTTATACATGCTGACTATTTAACCTATTGGGATTATATACACTTAGATACATTGCTGAGCCTTCAAACGCCACGTACCCCCATTGATGATGAGCGCATTTTTATCATTTATCATCAAATTACCGAACTGTATTTTAAGTTGATTTTACAAGCTATTGATGGTATAGCAGATAAGCTGGATATTACAGCAACAGATATGAAATACTATTTAAAAAGGCTTAATGTTTATTTCGACAATTTAATCTCTTCCTTTCGTATAATGTACGAAGTGTTAAATCACGAAGAGTTTATGAAATTTCGTATGTCATTGTTGCCTTCAAGTGGTTTTCAATCGGTTCAGTATCGAAAAATAGAAATCTGTTCAACCCCTATAATTAACTTGGTAAACTATAAAGCTCGTCCGCAACTGCAAAAAAGTACCGACGAAACCGAAATTTACCAACATTTATACTGGAAAACGGGTGCAACAGAATTAGCCACAGGTAAAAAAACATTAACCTTAAAGCAGTTTGAAAAAAATTATAGTCACGATTTAATTCATCTAATACGAGATTTTTATCACAAAAATATTTGGATGCGCTTTGGGCAACTTACCAAACAAGAACAGCAAGATATTGAGTTACTTGAACTAATGCGCAACTATGATTTTAGAGCTAATGTACTTTGGCCTTTATCGCATTACAAAGCTGCGGCCCGCCACCTACAGCGCGACCCTGTTGATATTGCCGCAACGGGTGGCACCAATTGGCAAAAATATTTACCACCTAAAAACCAACGCATATTATTTTTCCCAGAGTTATGGACGGATGAAGAGTTTGAAAACTGGGGTAAAAAAATAACCCTATAACTGTTTAAAAACCAATAACTAATGGCTGAACCACGAAAAAAAATATACCTAAAAAACTACATAAACGGTACTTTTTACGAGCCCATAAATGAAGGGTATATTAATAACTACAATCCATCAATTGGTGAGTTATATGCCTACACGCCCGATTCAGGCGAGGATGATGTGAAGCTGGCGGTTAAATCAGCTAAAATGGCTTTTCCTGCTTGGAGTAAAATGCCCATTGAAAATCGCTCGCGCATACTAATGCGTATCGCCGATTTAATTGAACAAAACATGGATGCCCTATCGGCTGCCGAAACGGAAGACACGGGTAAGCCATTAAATTTATCCTCAACGGTTGACATACCACGCAGTGCCGCCAATTTTAGGTTTTTTGCCAACGCCATCAACCTTTTTGCATCCGAATCGCATAAAATGCCCGATGCAATTAATTACACCTTACGCCAACCCTTAGGGGTTGTAGGTTGTATCTCCCCTTGGAATTTGCCTTTATATCTATTTACATGGAAAATTGCACCAGCCTTAGCAATGGGTAATTGTGTTGTAGCCAAACCATCCGAAGTTACGCCACATACCGCCTATCTTTTTTCAAGGATATGTCAACAAGCTGGCTTACCCAATGGGGTACTTAATGTAATTCACGGTTCGGGGCATTTGGCGGGTAAGGCTATTGTTGAGCACCCTGATGTTAAAGCTATTTCGTTTACGGGTGGCACACAAACAGGGCGTACTATTGCGGCTATTACCGCTCCTATGTTTAAAAAAACGTCGTTGGAACTGGGTGGGAAAAACCCAAACATCATTTTTGCCGATTGCGATTTTGATGAAGCATTAAATACAACCGTTCAATCATCGTTTAGAAATCAAGGGCAAATTTGCCTGTGTGGTTCACGCATTTATGTTCAACAGGAAATTTACGATAGGTTTAAAACCGAATTTATGGCCAAAACCTATATGTTAAAAGTGGGCGACCCCCGCGACCACGATACCAATGTTGGAGCAGTAGTATCTGAAGCGCACTTTAATAAAGTAATGCACTACATAAACTTGGCTAAAGAGGAAGGGGGCGAGGTTTTAGTAGGCGGTAACCAAGTAAAACTAAAAGGGCGTTGCGAAAACGGTTGGTTTATCCATCCAACTATAATTGAAGGCTTACCAATTAATTGCCGAACCAACCAAGAAGAAATATTTGGTCCTGTTGTAACCATACAACCTTTTGAAACCGAAGAAGAAGCCCTTGAGCTGGCCAACCAAACTGAATTTGGATTAGCAGCTACTATTTGGACGCAGGATATTAGCAAAGCACACCGAGTAGCGGAAAAAATTGATGCGGGTATTGTTTGGGTTAATTGTTGGATGAAACGTGATTTGCGCACACCATTCGGCGGCATGAAAAACTCTGGCTTAGGGCGCGAAGGCGGATTAGAAGCCTTGCGCTTTTTTACAGAGGCAAAAAACGTATGCGTTAAATACTAAATTTCGCCAAATGAATTTGTGCGTTGATATAGGAAACACCAAAATAAAAGCCGCCCTTTTTAAAAATGGTGAAGTTGAAAAACTTGAACAATTTCAATCGCAAGCTATAATGCTTGAGTGGGCAAAAAACCAAAATTTTGATAAAGCCATTTTTTCATCCGTAGGAAAAAAAGAAAATAAAAAGGTAATTAAACATTGTTTAGGCAACATACCAATCATATACTTTTCGCACCAAACTCCTATACCCTTAAAAAATAAATACGATACACCCGAAACCTTGGGGCTAGATAGATTAGCAGCCTCAATAGGCGGCACTACTTTGTACCCAAACATTAATACTTTGGTTATTGATGCCGGCACTTGTATAACCTTCGATTTTGTTGATGCCAACAATATTTACAAAGGCGGAAGCATACATCCTGGTATTTATATGCGCATTAGGGCAATGCACAGCTTTACACAGCGTTTACCTATGGTTAAAATCAACGAAAAAGCCTCTTTTTTGAGTACTAACACAAAAAATTGCTTGCAAGCAGGCGCATTTTGGGGTACAGTAAGCGAAATTGAACGAATGATAGAACGTTATCAAAAATTAGGGGCTTTAAGTGTGCTTTTAACAGGTGGCGATGCCCAACTTTTGGCTAACGCCATTAAAAAGCAGATATTTGTGCGCCCTTTGCTAGTGTTAGAGGGTTTAAACCAAATTTTGGATTGGAATGCGTAGAATTTTTCTGGCAGTTTTTATACTATTTTTTAGTGTTGGTGCTAACGCTCAAAATGTTAAGCAAGCCAACTCACCTTATTCCTATTTTGGAATTGGCGATTTAGAACCTGGTACATTACTGGCCAATCGTGCTTTGGGCGGCTACGGAACCGCCTTACGCATACCCCTTAATATAAACCTTAACAATCCGGCAGCACTATCAAGTTTGCGACGTACAACTTTTGAAACCGCATTGGATTTTAATGGTATTTGGTTAAATACTGAAGAAGCCACCCAACCAATGTCCGATGTTGGAATTGGGCACTTGGCAATTGCTGCACCAATAAAAAATTTTGGCGGAGCAGGTTTTGCTTTTCAACCCTACTCATCAGTTTACTACCAACTTACAAATACCGACTTTGTTGAGGGCGTGGGTAATGTTGAAATTCAACATGAAGGCGAGGGAACTATCTATCAATTTTACTTCGGCAATGGCTATACCTATAAATTCATTTCATTAGGTTTTGATGTTTCCTACCTGTTCGGAAATTTAACCAATAAAACCGCTGCTCGTTTCCCTGATTTAGAAGGCACGCACCCCTACCAAATAACCAAAACCCGCAATACAGGCGGCTGGCTTTGGAATATTGGCTTTCAAGTTCACCCTATGATAACTGAAAAAGTACAATTAATAGTTGGCGGTACATACCGATCAGCTACTAAATTGAATATGAAAAACCAAAAGAAAATTGAGCGCGTACCTATTGCATTTTCTGGGGTTACACTTATTGATGAAGAACCTTTTTTTGATACTGGCATTGCCGAAGGGCATGTTGATTTACCCTCTACAATATCATTGGGTTTAGGCTTTAAAAAATCAACTCAATGGCAAGTAGGGGTAGATTATAAGTTTGAAAACTGGGCAAAAACCAATATCGAAAATCAAAATGCAACCTTTAATAACCGTTATACCGTCTCAATAGGGGCTGCATTTATCCCATGGAAAGAAGGTATTAAAAAATTCTTAAATACTACCCAATATCGATTTGGATTTTACACAGGTACCGATTACATAAAACCCTACCAGCAAAGCATAAACCGCTTAGGTTTTACTATGGGCGCGGGTTTTCCTTTAAGTAAACGCGGTACTTCAACTTTAAACCTTTCGTTTGATGTTGGTCAAAGAGGAACAACCAATAATGGTTTGATAAAGGAAAATTACTTTAAAACCAGTATTGGTGTAACATTAAACGATTTATGGTTTATTAAACCAAAGTTTGATTAATTAACAAAAACAAAAAACGTCAATTTATTAAACTAAAGGCTTGGCAGTATTTTATATTTTCGTGCCGCAAAAAATCAAAAATCAATAACCTTAAACATAATACCATGAAAAAGGCATTTAAATTAAGTTCATGGCTGCTATTATTAGCTGTACTCTTCATGTTTTCAAATACAGCATGTGTAGCCCAAAAAAAGAATAAAAAAACAACCGAGGAAGCACCCCCGCCTCCGCCCCCTCCTGCTGAAAAAACAACCAACGCAATGGGTTGCGAAAAATATGGTGCCGATAGGCAAAAAACTTTAGAAAACGTATCCCTGTTTACCGAGTTTTATAAGCAAAAGGATTACGTATCAGCAATACCATACTGGAGGTATGTGTTTGCAAATGCTCCAGGGCTTCAGCAAAACACTTACATCCGTGGCGAGGTGATGTATAAAAAACTAATTGAAGGTGCAGAAACCGACGAAGCAAAACAAGGGTATATTGATACCTTGTTTTTAATACTCGAAGGGCGCGAACGTTGCTTTGGAGGCGAAGGCGCATTGGCCGCTAAAAAGGGCTTGTACCTACGTAAATATTATGATGATCGCGGTGAAGAATCTCAAGAACTGTATCAAAAAGCAATTGATTTAGAAGGTAATAAAGTAAACTACGCTATTTTAAAACCGTACTTTATGGATAAGTACAAAAAATTCCGTAGCGAGGAACAAACCATTGATAGGGAAACTTTCGATGCGATTTACAACCAATTAAAAGGCGTTGTAGATTATAATATCGAAAATGAAACCAAGTATTTCGAAAAATATAAAAAATACTTTTACGAAGGTGATAAATCAATTAACGCATTATACCAACAAGTAGTTGAAGTAGATATTTTAAAAGGCGTAAGTGATTGTGCTTCGGCAAAAGAAGTTTTTGGTACTCGCTATAGAGAAAACTCAAATGATATTACGGCTATTAAAAACTATTATAATGCCCTTAAAAAATTCGACTGTACTAGCGACCCTGAATTTTTAATGATTTTAAAGAAACTGTATGAAGTTGAACCAACGGCCGACCGTGCTTTGTACATTGCCAAAAGCTTTAAAAAAGTTGAAAATTATGCAGAGGCTAAAACCTACTACAACATTGCTTTAGAAATGGAAACCGACAATGCTAAAAAGTCGAAAATTAAATTTGAACAAGCCATGTTAGCGCGCTATAAAGAAAAAAGTTACCCCGAAGCCCGTCGTTTAGCACAAGAAGCTGCCGATTTGCAACCAGGATGGGGCGAGCCATATTTATTTATTGGCGAAATGTACGCATCAAGCGGTAAATTATGTGGCCCTGGTACTGGTTGGGATAGCCAAGTAGTAGTTTGGGTGGCATTGGATATGTGGCAAAAAGCTAAAAGCGTTGACCCAAGTGTTGCAGACAAAGCACAAGAAAAAATCAACAAATACTATGGATATATTCCAACGGTACAAGATGGTTTTTTACGTGGCGTTAAAAACGGCGATTCTTATACAGTAAAATGCTGGATTCAACGCTCAACAACAGTTCGATTAAAAAAATAGTTAAACAGATAATTGTAATTTTAAAAGCGCTTTACTTTGGTAGGGCGCTTTTTTTATAAATTATTATGCGGGGTATTATTATTTTAAGTTTGGTTTTAACTGTACTGGCCTGCCAGCCAGAAGAAAAACAGACTACTACAACACATTACCAGTACAATACAGAAATTGAGCAAGCTAAAAATGTAGAAATTTTATATAGCGAAGAAGGCAAAGTTAGGGTTAAAATTGAAGCACCAATTTTAGTGCGCCATAACACTAAAGATCCTTATTCCGAATTTCCTGATGGAATAAAAGGAGAATTTTACAATGATAATTTGCAACCTACCAGTTACTTAAAAGCATGCTATGCCACTAAAAAAGAAAGGCAAAACGAAGTTCACATTTACGAAGATATAGAAGTATTAACCACCAAAGGCGATATGATTTTAACAGAAAAATTAATTTGGCAAGAAAAAAGCAAACGCATTTTTTCTGATACAATAGTTACCATTATCACCAAAACCGAAGAAATTACAGGAACCAGTTTTGAGGCAACACAAGATTTTAGCGAATACACTATCCGCAATATTAGTGGTATTAAACGAGTTGATAAAAACCAAATTAGAGATTAATGTACTAAATCTTAATCGTTAAAATGTCGCTCCAACGCGTGGTGTATTTGGGGCTTAACTTTTCTTGTTTAATTCGCCACTGTTTACGCCTTTTTCCGCACGATGCTGTTTGTACACTTGCCTTGCCTAATGCCCTGTTTAGTTTGTCTAGCGTCGGCATTATCTGGTCAGCGCCATCATGTTCGTTTTCGGTAAAAAGTTTAGTTTGCAAATGGTTTTTAGGCACTAAACCGCAAAGTGTTACACCAACTTTTTTGTATTTATATCCAAGTGTAAAAATATTGCGTAAGCCTTGCCGTGCATATTTAGTTAACATTGAGGTGTTGGCCGTGGCATAAGGCAAAGTAATTGAGGTACGCAAAAACTTTTGATCCGCATTTTGTCTAAAAGGGTTAGTGTGTAAAAACAAACTAATATAATTCGCCAGCGATTTTTGATCACGCAATTTTTCAGCCAGTTCTGAAACATAAAAGCACATCGCCTCTTCAACCAAACTAAAATCTGTAGTTTGCCTACCAAAACTTTTGGCGGTTGCCAAGTGTTTTTTAGTGGGCTTAATATCTTCATCTAGTTCTAAGCAAATTTGCCCATTTAACTCTTTTTTCATTCTATGGCCAACAACCGTCATGTTTAGTCTAATCCATTTATCATCTATAGTTGAAAAATCATAGGCCGTTTTAATGCCCAGCTTTTGTTGCAACATACGTGCATTGCGTCGGCCAATACCCCAAACTTTTTCAAGTGGTAACTGTTTTAACGCTTTGGCAATACTTTCGGTCGTGTTTTCTATTACGTAAACTTGGTTATGGTTTCCAAGCTGTTTTTTTGCCAGTTTATTAGCTACTTTAGCTAAAGTTTTAGTTGGTCCAATACCAATACCCACAGGTATTCCCGTCCATTGCTCAACTTGGGTTTTCATTTTTACAGCATAATCTTCATAACTAAAATTGGGTAAACCCTCAAAGCCCCCTAACCATAAAAAAGCCTCATCAATACTATAAACCTCCATTTCTGGGGTGTAAGTACGTAAAATACGCATCACCCTGTCCGACATTTCAGCATACAGAGCATAATTGGAAGAAAATATAGCTACATCGTTGGCTTTTAATGCCTTTTCAACCTTATGATAAGCATGAAAAAGCGGCATATCTGCAATTTGTTTAGCTTGCTTATTGGCAGCCACAATACAACCATCGTTGTTTGACAATACCACCACAGGCTTACCTTTCAAATCGGGTCTAAAAACTTGTTCGCACGAGGCGTAAAAGCTGTTACAATCTACAATAGCAAACATTTTTAACGCAATTTGTGAATTACATAAGTAACAACCCCCCAAACAGTAAAATCATCGTCTGGTGTAATTTTTATAGGCTTATACTGCGCATTTTCGGGCATTAAAAAGCCATGGCCTTTTTCTTTTACAAACCGTTTAACCGTAAACTCGCCGTTTAAACTTGCCACTACAATGTCCTTGTTTTTTGCTGTTAACGATCGGTCAACTATCAAAACATCACCATCTAAAATATTAGCGTCTTTCATTGATTCGCCATCTACCCGCACATAAAAAGTTGCGTCCTTATTTTCAATAAGTTCGTCATTTAAATCAATGGTTTTTTCCATATAGTCAGCCGCAGGCGATGGAAAACCCGCTTTTACTGATGGATGAAATTGTAAAGCCAACTTTTGGTAGCTCACTAATCTATAAATATCAAGCTGTTGCATAAATGGTTTAGTTAACGTTTAAATGTCGTCGTTTATTGGAGAGGGATATGATATGCAATAAATTGTTAATAATCATTGCATTACTACAAATAACCGTTATTTTTTGCAAATATGTTTAAGCTATCCTTTACTCTTTCGGTCAAAGGCTCAACTGTCTTTTGCTCGACGGTTAATTTTAACGATGTAAATTAACATTGCAGAAAAAATATTTACAATGAAAAACAGCCTTTTCGTATTATTATTTTTAATTGGATTAACAGCTAATGCGCAATCTTTTTTTGATACTGCTGATAACTTTTTTAAAAAACATGTAACAGCCGGAAAGGTTGACTACACAGGCCTTAAGGCCAATTCCGCAACGCTTAACAAGCTTTGTAATCAAATAGAAAACTACGCCTTAGCAGGAAAAGATAAAAACACACAACTAGCATTTTACATTAATGCTTATAATGTGTTAGCAATTAAAAATGTGTTGGATAATTGGTCACTAAACTCTCCATTAGATGTTGATGGATTTTTCGATAAACTGAAATTTAATGTGGCAGGGCGTAGCCTAACACTAAATAATATTGAAAACGATATTATCCGCCCGCAGTTTAACGATGCACGTATTCATTTCGTGTTGGTATGCGTTGCTAATGGCTGCCCTAAAATTGCCTCATCAGCTTATAAACCAAGCCTGCTCGAGCGTCAATTAGAAGCCGCAACTCGCAAAGCAATTAACAACCCTTCATTTATTTATCAAAAAGGCGAAACACTTTATTTATCAGAAATTTTTAAATGGTACAAAAGCGATTTTGCTGATAATGATGCAGGCTTAGTTGCCTATGTAAATAAGTACCTAAACACACCAGTTAATGCCAATACAAAAGTTGACTATTATAGCTATGATTGGAGTTTGAATAAACAATAATAGACCATGGTTCATGCAACCTTAGTAGTTAAATTTGCATCTTTTAAAAGTAAATAGTTAGTTTCTTCGTGAAACTATATTGAATGCTTCTGAGCCAAGTACAGTAAAATGTGCTTGGTTTTTTTATTAACTTAACTGTTTGATTATTAGTAAATTAGGTGGCTGTGTTAAAATTGGTTTTGATGTAACAAAGCATTTGGCATAATCGTTGGTATATACCCTATACACGCCAAATTGTAAAGCTATGAAACAGATAATTAAGCCAATTGTAGGTATATTTTTATGCCTATTGGTATTTAGCCTATCTGCTAAAGCATCGGTTGATTTTGTAACTGGTAGCTGGCAGCAAGTAAAACATCAAGCACAACAAAGCCAAAAACCCATATTTGTTAAAGTTACCGCCAGTTGGTGCGTAAACTGCCGCATGATGGAGCGCGACGTTTTTACCGACCCTACAGTTGCCGCTATCTATAACCAAAACTTTGTCAATTACTCAGTTGATTTCGATACACGTGAAGGACAAGAATTTGCACAGCTTTTTGATGTAAATATTTTACCCGACCTATTGTTTTTTGATACACAAGGCAACCTATTAAAACGTGTAAAAGATGGCAAAACCCAATCTGCAATGATTGATTTGGCCGAAAAAATACTTAATCCTAAAAAACATGAGCCTATCAATCCTGTTTATGGAGAGGCGCATGTTGGTACTTATGAGCAAAACTTATCGTTATATGAAAGCGGGCATAAAAAATCTACCTTTTTAAGAAATTTTGCCATCCAAAGTAAGCAAAAGGGCAAGCCTTATCGTAGTCTTGCTAATAAATACACTATGCGTATGCGCTTTTTGTCGCGCGATTGGGATAGCAACGAAAACATGGCATTTGTTTATGAATTTGCTGATGCTCCACAAACCAAAACAATTGATGTTTTATTACGCCATAAAGAAGATTTTTGGAATGTGTATGGGCGTTATAATGTGGAGGCTAAAATTAAACAAGGCATTCAACGTGAAATTGCGCAGCAAGCCCCACTAAAAAACAAAAAAGCATTGAATCGCTCATTAAGCATAATTAAAAAGGCAGAATTAAAGGATACCAAAACTTTTAAGCATGCCGTACGCTTAACCTATTTTGAACAGGCTAAAAACTGGTGGCAATATAGCCGCGAAATGGATAGATATACTAAAAAATCTAACGGATTGCAGCCCACTAAACTAAGTGTAGCGTCATGGCATATGTATTATAATTGCAAAAGCAATTGGATGTTGCGTAAAGCAAAACGTTGGACTGAAAAAGCTTTAGAAATTGATCCACGTTTTTATAATTACGAAGTATATGCACATGTTTTACAAAAAATGGGTAAAACCCGAAAAGCTAAAAATGCCATTTTAAAAGGAATGATAGCGGCAAAAACCGAAGGTAAAAGCACCACAAAGTTGGATGCTTTAACCCGACAATTAGATTTAGATTAAACTATAAAAGACAGTTGCTTTCAGCAAGCCTGTGGTTTCAACCCTGTTGAAATTGCAGGTTTTTTGTTGGTATTTGTTTAAGTAGTTTAGTGTGTATGAAAATAGTAAGTAGCGTAGTGTATTTTGTTAATGATGTTCAGGCATGTAAACAATGGCTTGAACAATTGCTAGGAATTACGCCTTACAGAGATGAAATTACTTTTGTTGGTTTTAAAGTAGGAACGTTTGAAATAGGCATCCACCAAGCGGATGATAAAAGCGGCAATAGCCTTGGGCAGCAAGTTTGCTATTGGGCTACCAGCGATATTTACGTCAGCATCCAAAAATTTGAGCAACATGGCGCAAAACTTTACCGCCAGCCTTTAACACTTGAAAGTGGTGATATTGTTTGCCAGTTAAAAACCCCATTAGGTATCATCGGCTTAAAGCAAAATTCCAATTTTAGTTAACGTGAATAATGTTTAAAGTCATTAGAAATCAATGTTTTAACTTTAGCCAACCCGTCATGCTTAACTCGCCTGCGCCGGCAGCCTGGTCAGCATCTCAAGTAATTATTTATTTGCTTACTTGCTCATTCTGACCGTAAGCGAAGAATCTAATGCGGCTAGCCAACCTACCCAACCGTCATTTCAGAATTGCCTTTATGGCAATATCTGAAATCTAAGAACATAAAACATTGGGGAATATCATAAAACAATCGATGTGTAAGTAGCTATCGTTTTAATAAAATTGATAGTGGTTATTTTTTTCAAACCACAATTAGTCACCCTCCATAAACTCCTGCACCAGTCTATGAAAATGATGCACTGCTTTTTCGTGGCTTGGCGAAAATCGTCCCCTATCATAAAACCGAGATTGAATGCCTTGCTGAACGCTTTCAACCACCGCTTCGTCCTGCATTTCGGTGGCATCAATGCAATAATCATCGGGAGTTAAGGGGTTGTTTTTAAATTGATAAGTTCTAAACTGAATAATGGTTCGGTTATGTGCAATGGGATTTACAATATTTAAACTCAAACCAAAAGGGTAAAAATTCAACATTAGGTTAGGAAACAGCCAATAGTAATAAGCATAAATGTTTTTGCCATAATCGGGGTGCCCTTCAGGAATATCAAAACATTGTTGCCCTTCATCAGCAATGCCTAATTGCAAGTTGCAATAAGGGTGTATTTCGTAATCGTAATTTTTAAAATCGAGGGCTTCGTTCAACTCAGGGTGTACAAATGGTACGTGTAGCCCTTCAAGGTAATTGTCGCAATATAAAGCCCAATTGGCCTCAACAAAATAATCTTTTGATGTTGTTGGGTCAAATTCCATTTCATTTAAAGGCATCCAACCAATCCTATCCATAATGGGTTGTACCATTTCTTTAAAATCAACTTTTGGGTTAAAGTTTACGAAGAGCATGCCTAACCATTCTTCAAAAGGAATTTTGGGCAAATTATCTTTTTCGCAAGGAAAATTTTCGGCTCCCTCAAAAGCCACTTGTCTTTTAAACTGCCCATTTAAGCTAAAGCAACGCCCATGATAACCACATTGAATAATTTTTGAATTGCCCGTTTTTTCAACAAGTACTTTGCCTCGGTGAGTACAAACATTACTTAGGCAATGCAGTTGCCCGTTTTTATCTCTAGTAAATAATAAAGGGTCGTCTAACACTTGTGGTAACAAGCAAAAAGGATAAGTATCACCATTATTGGAAACATTACTAACATCGCCTGCCCAAAGCCAACTGCTGGCAAATATTTTTTCTTTAACGCTTTCAAAAACTTGTTCTGAGCGGTAAAATTCCGCTGGCAAAGTTTCAGCTAATTCAATGCGTTTATTAATGTTCATTGGCCATTTGTTATTAATCTAATAAAAAATCCTTAACTAACCTAACCTTTGCCTAGTGTACTTTAAGTTGTTTTCCCACATTCTGTTAATAATTCAACTTTACATTTAGCAAATACTCGTTCTAACTTAGGGCTGCCTTTAGAGCCCCCTTTTATTAAGGTTAATAGTTTGATTTTCAGGGATTTTAGTTTTTATGAAATCTCAAAAAATCTTTTTCACCCTAACGAAAACGTAAATTTAATGAACCAACTGCAAGAACCAATTTTAAGAGAAGACAAAAATCGTTTTGTCCTTTTCCCTATTCAACACGACAAAATTTGGGAAATGTACAAGAAAGCCGAAGCTAGTTTTTGGACAGCCGAGGAAATAGATTTAAGCCAAGATTTAGTGGATTGGGAAAAATTAAATGATGATGAGCGTCATTTTATTAAACACGTTTTAGCCTTTTTTGCCGCAAGCGATGGTATAGTAAATGAAAACTTGGTAATTAATTTTATGCAAGATGTCACCATTGCCGAAGCACGTTGCTTTTATGGTTTTCAAATTGCGGTTGAAAATATACATGCCGAAACCTACAGCCTTTTAATTGATACCTACATTAAGGATAATGCCGAAAAGGATTTCCTTTTTAATGCCATGGAGCGTTTAGATTGCGTAAAAAAGAAAGCACAATGGGCGTTGAATTGGATTGAAAATGCACCGAGTTTTGCACACCGTTTAATTGCCTTTGCAGCGGTTGAAGGTATTTTCTTTTCAGGTAGTTTTTGCTCAATTTTTTGGTTAAAAAACCGTGGCTTAATGCCTGGGCTTAGTTTTAGTAATGAATTAATTAGCCGAGACGAAGGATTGCATTGCGATTTTGCTTGCTTGCTTTACTCAATGCTTGAAAACAAACCAGCAGATGATGAAGCAATTAGCATTATAACCGATGCCGTAGTTTTTGAAAAAGAGTTTGTTACAGATGCTTTGCCAGTATCGCTTATTGGAATGAATGCCGATTTAATGTGCCAATACATTGAGTTTGTGGCAGATCGTTTATTGGTGTCGTTAGGATATGGCAAAGTGTATAATGCTGAAAACCCGTTTGCGTTTATGGAAATGATTTCATTACAAGGAAAAACTAACTTTTTTGAAAAACGTGTAAGCGAGTATCAAAAAGCAGGCGTAATGTCCACCAAAGAAGAACAAACTTTTTCGTTAGAAGAAGATTTTTAAATAAACTTTCCAAAAGCTTTCACCCAAACCCAATTAACAAACCCCTCAAAACCCGCCCTCAATATGGAAGTAATAAAAAGAAGTGGTAAGCGTGAACCAGTTGCCTTTGATAAAATAACCGCACGCCTTAAAAAGTTATGTTATGGCTTAGATCCTGTACACGTAAAAGCAGCCGAAATTGCTAAAAAGGTAATTATGGGTATTTACGATGGCGTAAAAACCACCGATTTAGATAATTTGGCAGCGGAAACGGCAGCATCAATGGCAACAATTCACCCAGATTATGCTAAGTTGGCGGCTCGTATAGCTATTTCAAACTTACATAAATGCACCAAAAAATCCTTTTATTCAACCATGAAGGATTTGTATGAGTATATCGATCCTAAAACTCAAAAAAATGCGGGGCTTGTATCCGACGAAACTTTTAAAATAGTTGAAGCTAACCGCGACTTTTTAGATTCTAGTATCATTTACGATAGAGATTACAACTTCGATTATTTTGGTTTTAAAACCTTAGAGCGTTCGTATTTAATGCGACTTGATGGCGAAATTGTTGAACGCCCTCAACACATGTTTTTAAGAGTTGCTGTCGGTATTCATGGGGAGAATTTAGAAAAAGCCATTGAGACATATAATTTAATGTCGCAAAAGTGGTTCATCCATGCAACGCCAACCTTATTTAATGCAGGCACGCCACGCCCTCAGTTATCAAGTTGCTTCCTTTTAACTATGGAAGAGGATAGCATTCCGGGTATTTTTAATACACTTACGCAGTGTGCTAAAATTTCGCAGTCAGCAGGTGGTATTGGTTTAAGCATTCATAATATTCGCGCAAAAGGTAGCTATATAAAAGGTACTGGAGGGCACTCAAATGGCTTGGTACCAATGTTGCGTGTTTTTAACGATACCGCACGTTATGTTGATCAAGGGGGAGGAAAAAGAAAAGGCGCTTTTGCAATGTACCTTGAGCCTTGGCATGCTGATATTGAGGAGTTTTTAGAGTTGAAGAAAAACCATGGTAAAGAAGAAATGCGCGCGCGCGATTTATTCTATGCTATGTGGATTTCGGATTTGTTTATGGAAAGGGTAAAGAAAGATCAGAATTGGTCGCTTTTCTGCCCTAATGAAGCACCGGGTTTATATGATGTTTATGGTGCTGAGTTTACTGAATTATATACAAAATACGAAAGAGAAGGTAAGGCACGTAAAACAGTGCGAGCGCAGGATTTATGGTTCGCCATTTTAGAGTCGCAGATTGAAACGGGCACGCCTTATATGTTGTATAAGGATGCTGCAAACAAAAAATCTAATCAAAAGAATTTAGGGACAATTCGCTCAAGTAATTTATGTACTGAAATTTTAGAATACACCTCGAAGGATGAAATTGCGGTTTGTAATCTGGCTTCAATTTCTTTACCTCGTTTTGTTACCGATGGTGAGTTTGATCACCAAAAGTTATTTGAGATAACGAAGATAGTTGCTCGCAATCTTAACAAAATTATTGATGTTAATTACTACCCAGTAGTTGAGGCAGAAAACTCAAATAAACGCCATCGCCCAATTGGTATTGGCGTACAAGGCTTGGCCGATGCCTTTTTGCTAATGCGCTATGCTTTTGATAGTGCAGAGGCTCAAAAACTAAATCGTGAAATTTTTGAAACGATTTATTTTGGTGCATTAACAGCATCAATGGAATTAGCTAAAGAAGATGGAGCGTATTCTACTTTTGAAGGTTCGCCAGCCAGCCAAGGCATTTTACAGTTTGATATGTGGAATGTTACCCCAACCGAGCGTTGGGATTGGGAGGGCTTGAAGGGGCAAATTAAAGAAAATGGTATTCGTAACAGTTTATTACTTGCGCCAATGCCAACCGCTTCAACCTCTCAAATTTTGGGTAATAATGAGTGTTTTGAACCTTATACCTCAAACATTTACACCCGCCGTACTTTATCGGGCGAGTTTATAGTAGTTAATAATCACTTGTTAAAAGACTTGATTAAGATTAATATGTGGAACGAGGATGTTCGTAATAACTTAATTGCGAATAACGGTTCAATTCAACATATTGAGGGTATTCCACCAATGATTAAGGATTTATACAAAACATCTTGGGAAATTAAACAGCGTGTAATTATTGATATGGCTGCTGACCGTGGTGCATACATTTGCCAAAGCCAAAGTATGAATGTTTTCTTAGAGGGAGCCAACTTTAGTAAGTTGAGTTCAATGCACTTTTACGCTTGGCAAAAGGGCTTAAAAACAGGAATGTATTATTTGCGTACTCGTCCAGCAACCGATCCTATTAAATTTACGGTTGATGCGGAATACATGAAGCGTAAGCAGGATGAAGATCAAATGAAAAAGCAACAACCACAACCTAATACACAACGTTTGGTTGGTAATGGAGGCGAGCCAGATGAAGAGTTGGTTCCAATAATTAAAAAGGAAGAACCGGTAAAGGTTGAGCCTGTTATTGAGCCGCAATCAAAACTTGAGTCAGTAATAACCCCGCAAACTTTACAACAAGAGACGGCAGCACCACCACAAATGGATATGTTTAGTTTTTCAACCGATCAGATAGCTAAAATAAAAGCATGCTCGTTAGATGATCCTGATTGTGAAAGCTGTAGCGCATAAAAATTATAGCGAAATTTATGTTTAAGCCCGAGCGAAAGCTTGGGCTTTTTTATGCAATTTGATAACGTAAATAATTATCGTCATTCTCGAAAATGATGCAATCATTTGTCGGGAATCTAAGAATAGAAAAGGCAAAATTTTAAACAAATACAATGTTATAATTAATAACTTATACAAGTAAAACCTAAGCTTCATTTTTAGGCTTCCAATATCTTGTTACTTTCCAATATCTTTGCGCTCGGTTTTAAAAGCCCTTTTTGGTTAATATATGGCGGTTTACAAAGAAATAAAGCAACTCAACTTACCTGAAATTGATGCACAAATCTTACAATTTTGGGAGGATAATAAAATTTTCGACAAAAGCATTGAAGCTCGTGAAGGCGCAGAGCCTTTCGTGTTTTACGAAGGTCCACCTTCTGCCAATGGTTTGCCAGGCATCCACCACGTAATGGCGCGCACCATTAAGGATTTGTTTTGCCGCTATCAAACCATGAAAGGTAAGCAAGTAAAACGCAAGGGCGGATGGGATACCCACGGCTTGCCCGTTGAGTTGGCGGTTGAAAAAATGCTAGGTATTACCAAAGAAGATATTGGTGTAAAAATTACCGTTGAAGAATACAACGAAGCCTGCCGAAAAGAGGTGTTGAAATACAAACACATTTGGGATGACCTAACCGTTAAAATGGGTTATTGGTTAGATTTGGATGACCCTTATGTAACCTTTGAAAACAATTATATTGAAAGCCTTTGGTGGTGTATTAAACGTCTATACGACAAAGGATTGCTGTACAAGGGTTATACTATTCAACCCTTTTCGCCAGCGGCAGGTACGGGTTTAAGTACGCACGAGTTAAACCAACCGGGTACTTACCGAGATGTTAAAGACACCAGTTGCACCGCTCAATTTAAAATTAAAGGGCGCGACAACGAATACTTTTTAGCTTGGACCACTACCCCTTGGACCTTGCCATCGAACACCGCATTGGCAGTAGGCAAAAAAATTGATTACTTAAAGGTGCAAACCTTTAATCCATATACCCACCAGCCCGTTTTTATTTACATCGCTAAGGATTTGATGGGCAAATATTTTAAGCCCGAAAATGCCGAACTACCCTTAGAAGATTACGACCAAAAAGGGCTAAAAAACTTGCCGTACAAAGTTATAAGCGAACACAAAGGGGCTGAGTTTGATGGCTGGGAATACGAACAATTGCTACCTTACGCCCAACCTACCGATGGCGATGCCTTTAAAGTATTGTTAGGCGATTTCGTTACCACCGAGGATGGTACGGGTATCGTACACATTGCCCCAAGCTTTGGTGCAGATGACCAACGCGTGGCCAAACAAAATGGCATTGGCAGCTTAACCTTGGTTGATAAAACGGGTAAATTCGTTGAGGCGGTTACCGACTTTGCTGGCCGCTACGTTAAAAACTATAAAGACGAGGAAGATTATGTTTCAGTTGACATTGACATTTCAATTAAACTAAAAACAGAAAACAAAGCCTTTAAGGTTGAAAAGTACAGCCACAACTACCCGCATTGCTGGCGTACTGATAAGCCAATTTTGTACTACCCGTTGGATTCGTGGTTTATAAAAGCAACCGCCGTTAAACAACAAATGGTTGAGTTAAACAAAACCATTAACTGGAAACCAAAATCAACTGGCGAAGGGCGCTTTGGCAATTGGTTGGAAAACCTATTGGATTGGAATTTATCCCGCTCTCGGTTTTGGGGTACACCATTACCTATTTGGCGAACCGAGGATAAAAATGAGGAAATTTGCATCGGCTCAATTGCCCAATTAAGAGAAGAGGTAGTAAAGGCTGTTGAAGCTGGCTTTATGGATGCGCCATTAGCTGACGATTTCGATATGCACAAACCTTATGTTGATAGGGTTTACTTTGTTTCCCCATCTGGTAAAAAAATGATGCGCGAACCCGATTTAATTGATGTTTGGTTCGATTCAGGCGCAATGCCGTATGCCCAATGGCATTATCCATTTGAAAACAAGGAAATTTTCGAGGCTAATTTCCCTGCCGATTTTATTGCCGAAGGCGTTGACCAAACTCGTGGCTGGTTTTATACTTTGCATGCTTTGGGTACAATGCTTTTTGATTCGGTAGCCTACAAAAATGTAATCTCAAACGGCTTGCTTCAAGATAAAGAAGGGCGTAAAATGAGTAAGCGTTTAGGCAATGCCGTTGATCCTTTTGAAATGCTCAAAACCTACGGCGGCGATGCTACTCGCTGGTATATAATCTCTAATTCTCAACCTTGGGATAACCTAAAATTTGATGTGGCGGGCTTGGCTGAAGTACAGCGCAAGTTTTTCGGTACGCTAAGTAACACCTATTCGTTTTTTGCGCTTTATGCCAATATTGATGGCTTTACTTATGATGCCAGTAAAGAAATCCCTGTTGCCGAACGCCCCGAAATTGACCGTTGGGTTTTATCTGAATTAAACAGCCTTATTAAATCGGTTGATGAAAATATTGCTAATTACGAGCCTACATTAGCGGCACGTGCCATAATGAATTTTGTTGACAGCAACCTAAGTAATTGGTACGTACGCCTTTGCCGTAAGCGTTTTTGGAAACCAGCCGAAAGCGGTCAAGTATCGCAAGATAAATTAGCGGCTTACCAAACGCTTTATACTTGCTTGGAAACCGTGGTACAACTAATGGCACCAATTGCTCCGTTTTTTACCGAATATCTGTTTCAACAACTAAATAAAGTTACTGGGCGTATTAATGCTGAATCAATTCATTTGGCATTATACCCGCAAGCAAATAGCAACTTAATTGATAAAGATTTGGAAGAGCGTATGCTATTGGCACAACGCATTTCATCAATGGTTTTATCGCTTCGTAAAAGGGAAAAAATTAAAGTACGCCAACCATTACAGCGCATTTTAGTACCCGTTTTAGACGCTCGTTTACAAAATCAAATTGAAAAAGTAAGCGACTTAATTAAAAACGAAGTAAACGTAAAAGGTATTGAATTTGTAGGAGAAGATAGTGGTATTTTCACCAAAGCAGTTAAACCCGATTTTAAAAAGTTAGGCCGAAAATTAGGCCCTAATATGAAGTTGGTAAAACAAACGCTTGAAAGCTTCGATCAAAACCAAATTGCCAATTTCGAAAAAGAAGGTAAGGTTGGAATAGAAGCCCCTACTGGTAATATCGAAATTTTGTTGGACGAAGTAATTATTGATACGCAGGATGTACCAGGCTGGTTGGTTAACACTCAAGATGGATTAACCGTGGCTTTAGATATATCAATTGACGATGATTTACGCAATGAAGGCGAAGCAAGAGAGATTGTAAACAAGCTGCAACGCCTACGAAAAGACAGTAATTTTAATGTAACTGACAGAATTAAGTTAATTGTACAACAAAATGACGATTTGTCAAGTGCAATCACAAACTTCAAAGATTACATTTGCAACGAAACTTTAATAGCCGACTTTCAAGTAAAAGAAAGTGTAACCGATGGCGTTACCCTTGATATTAATGGTAACGATATGGTTGTAAAAGCAATGTTAAATTAAATTATTGCCGTTATGGATAAAAAAAATATTGTTAGGTACAGCGATGCCGAGTTAGAAGAATTTAAGGTTTTAATTACCGAAAAATTAGAGGCCGCTAAAAAGGAATTAGGCTATTTGCAAGGTCAAATTAAAAACTCTGGCGAAAAAGCCGACAAAAATTATGTAAACCTTGATGAAGGTTCGGTAACGCTTGAAAAAGAGTACATTTCAAAAATGGCGGGTAGGCAAAGTAAATACATTCAACATTTGCAAAATGCACTTATCCGTATTGATAATAAAACCTATGGTATTTGCCGCCAAACGGGTAATTTAATTAGCAAACAACGCTTAAAAATTGTACCTCATGCCACCCTTAGCATCGAGGCTAAAAATGAACAAGCGGAGGCAAAAGCAAAATCTCGACGCTAAAAAATATTAGCTAACTGTTTTAAACTTGCCCTTACAAGCAGGACATGATAACTGATTGCCTTCGCTTTTAAGGCGAATGCCCGATACATATGTATCAACAAACTTACCGATAAATGCTTTTTGGGTTTGTTTATTTACAACATCCTTCTGTTGGTCTTTTACATAATTAACAAATTGACCATCATAATCTTGTTTCCCCCAGCAATTAGGGCAAACATTGGCTTCAAGTAAATCTTGTTCACCAATACTTGATGCTTTCTTTTTCTTAAAAAAATCGAATAACCCCATTACTTTATAATTTTGATTTAAGCTAAAATTAAATAACACTATGTAGCTTTCAACTAATTTCTGCTATTTTGCCCTAAAGTTCAAAAAATGAAAAACCTTTACATTTTATTCCTTTTAACTTTTGGTATAGCCGCCTGTTCCTCACCTACGCAACAAGTAAACAAAGTCATGTTTAATGTTGATGCCAAGCTGCTAAATCCCGAACCATACTTTAATAAAAAATTGAATTTTACAATAAACGCCCCCATCAATTGGCAAACGGAGCATGCCATAATTCCCGATACAGCAGAAAACGTTTTAGCTGTTTATACAAACAATAAAACTAAAGCAAGTTTACTTGTAACTAACCTTACGCAAATACCTGATAATGAATTTAGTAATTTAAAAAAAAACAAAGAACAAGCCGCTTTTGTTGAACAAAATTGGGCAAATCATCAAAAAACGGAGTTTATTCATAATGGTTTTTTTATAACACAATACGTATTACAAAATCAACAGGCTATTACATTCAAGTTAATATGCGAAAAAAGCGGTATTGATGGCGACAATATTAGGCTTTTATTGGATTATTTTATACCTTCAACTACTGATATTAATCAATTTAAACCAATTGAATCTTCAATTGGTTCTTTAAAATCACTTAATTAAATTTTATTTATGAAGCATTTGAAATCTTTTATGTTATGCGCTGGCATCGTATTATGCCTTAGCTCATGTTACACAATGACGCACACAGTTGGTAACGGTGGATCAGGTAAAACCACAGTTACTGAGCGTCAATGGTATGCACTATGGGGCTTGGTACCTATTAATCCTAAAGATTCTAAGGATATGGCTAAAGGTGCCGATAACTACACTGTAACAACAAAATCAACTTTCTTAGATCAGGTTATCTCTGCTTTTACAGGGGCGGTAACTATATCATGTCAAACTATCGAGGTTGAAAAATAATTTACTACAATAATAATTTATTTAAAAGCCCAGCCTTTCGGTTGGGCTTTTTTTATGCAAATAAAAAATAACTATGCGGTTCATTTTGTTACAATAGTCCAAATAAAATTTTTACGATACATAACCGATAAAAGCAAATCCACAAAAATTATTCTAACTAACTTCGATTACTGTTTAGTGCCAAAACGATATATAATGAAAAAAACTTTTGTAGCAATTTTACTACTATATCCCTGCTTAATTTACTCGCAAAATAACCTACTTAACGATATGCTTTGCGAAAAAGTTAGTGACTGGGCACCAATTGAGGCTGAATTAGTCGATAGTTTAACTTTAATTGACAGAACATTAGCAGAAAATGAAATTGATACAAGCGAAATTAAAATTGTTAGCAACGAAACCTTTTTCGCCATTCAAGGGCAAAAAATATTATACCCTAAAGAGGTTTTTGAACTTTACCAGTTAAGGGCTTGCAGAACAATTTGGTATTCAACTGAAAATATGTTGGATTATGCCGACACACTAATTCAGCATTTACAAACAGCCGATTTCGATGGCTTAAACCCCAATCATTATCATCTTACACAGTTGCTAGATTTATATCAAAAAATAAACTTTAGCTTAAAAGTAAACTACACCATTAAAGATACCTCAAGCTTATTGGATTTTGAATTATTAATGACAGATGCCGCAATAGCCTATTCTAAAGATTTACGCATAGGTAAAATTAGCCCAAACTCAATTGAACAACATTTTGAAATAGAACGAGATACAGCTTATGTTGCTGACGATTTAGCATACGCCCTAAACAATAGCAGTATTCAGGCATATTACCAAAATATTGCCCCACATTACAATCAATACGAAAAATTAAAGTGTGTATTAGGGGAGTATCTTGAAAAAGAACCTTGGGATAGCATTTCCTGCGAATTAACACTTAAAGTAGGAATGAAACACGACCATGTTGCAGATTTAAGAAAAAGGTTAGGCTTTGAAAACACAAGCCCTAACGATATAAAATTCGACACACTTTTTTATACCGCCCCCAATAACCCTACTATAATCGATAGTTTTTCCCTTGTACCAGCAGATAGCATTTTTAACCCATTTGTTTATGATAGTTTACTTTATCAACAGGTCAATCAATTCCAATCTCATCATGGCTTAGAACCAGACGGCGAAGTAGGCCCCGCTACTTTCGACCAATTAAACGTACCGCTTGAAAAAAGAATTGAGCAACTATCAGTTAACCTTGAACGCTGGCGATGGATGCCGCGCGAAATTGGCAACAGATATATTATCGTAAACATAGCAGGCTACTATTTACAGTTTTATGATGAAGATACCATTAGCTTTACCAAAAAAGTAGTGGTAGGTAAACCCTATACACGAACCCCCGTTTTTAGCGACCAAATGCGCTATTTAGAGCTTAACCCATATTGGACCGCCCCATACAGTATATCAAGTAGAGAAATATTACCTAAACTTAAAAAAGATCCATCCTATTTAGCCCGTAATGAAATGGTGCTATTTAAAGCAGGAAAAGAAGTTGACCCCTTTTCCGTTGATTGGAGTATGATAAGCCGTAGCAATTTTCCCTATGTAGTACGTCAATCCCCAGGTTATAAAAATGCTTTAGGGGCAGTTAAATTCATGTTCCCCAATCAATACAATGTATATATCCACGATACGCCTTCAAAAAGTAGATTTGAAGAAATGTATCGCCCGTTTAGTCATGGTTGTGTGCGTTTGCATGAACCAATACAAATGGCCGAACATATTTTAGCCGATACTAAATGGACACCCAAAAAAATTAAACAACAATTAAATAAGCGAAAAAACAAACGAATTAACTTGGATGAACCTATCCCCGTTTATATAATGTATTGGACCGTTTGGGTTAACGATGATGGAATCCCTTATTTTATGGAAGATATTTACAACAGAGACGAAAAAGTAATTAACACCTATTTTGAAAAGAAAGAATAAGATTTATATCGAATTTTATCGAAAGTAATTATTTTAACGCCCACTTTTCGGTAACTTTAGTTAGCCCAAAAACAAGTGGTGAAAGAAGAAGTTGATGCAATAAAAAAAATTTTAGAACGCGAACGCAAAGCGCGCAAGCAAGCTGAATCAATAATCGAACAAAAATCTAAAGAACTTTACCTAGCAAACCAAAACTTGGCAGAGCTTAACAAATCGCTCGAACAAAAAATACAAAAACGTACCGCACAATTAACCCAACAAAACCACGATTTAGAAAACACTAAAAATGCACTCGAATACAAAATAAAAGAACTTAAAGAGGCAAGCCAATACAAAAGCGAGTTTATGGCAAACATGTCTCACGAGTTACGCACACCCCTAAATAGCATTTTAATTTTAGCCCAAATGCTTCAAGGCAATGCACAAAAAAACTTAACACCCAAACAAGTTGAGTTTGCAACAGTTATCCATAATTCGGGTAACGATTTGCTAAATCTAATCAACGATATTTTGGACTTAGCCAAAATTGAAGCAGGTAAAATGGAAGTGCAACTTGAAAAAGTTTCCTTTGCAGCTATTAAGCAAAACCTATATCAACTATTTGAAAAAGTAGCCGAAAACAAACAAATTGACTTTCATATTACACACAATACAAACCTTGAGTTTGTAGAAACCGACCAATTTAGGCTATTACAAATTTTACGTAACCTATTATCAAACGCATTTAAATTTACCGAACGCAAAGGGCAAGTACATTTAAAAATTGAAAAACCAACAGCAAAACAAAAAATAAAGCTATTAGCAGGGCAATACAAAAATCAAAACATTGTACAATTTAGCGTAAAAGATACCGGAATTGGTATCCCGCCAAATAAACTCGATTTAATCTTCGAGTCATTCCAACAAGTAGATGGTTCAACATCCCGTAAATACGGAGGCACAGGTTTAGGTTTAAGTATAAGCAACGAATTAGTAAACCTACTTGGTGGGCAAATTACGGTTGAAAGCCAAGAAAATGTCGGCAGCGAATTTTCAGTTTATATCCCACTTAATTTCAGCAATTCCATTGCACAAAAATCCATATTTGAAAACCAAACAAGCCTTTCAAAAACCGACGAAAATCAAATAATTGACGACGATAGATTAAACTTAAAAAAGGAAGAAAAGCCCATATTAATAATTGAAGATGATTTAATTTTTGCAGGTATTTTGCGCGAGTATGCCAATGAAAAAGGGCACAAAGTTGTCATCCTTAATAGGGGAGATATGGCAATTGAATATGTTAAAGCATACAAGCCCAAAACCATTATTCTCGATATTCAATTACCAGGCTCAAATGGATGGACCATTTTACGTTCATTAAAAACACACCAACAGTTTCAAAATATTCCAGTACATATCGTTTCGGCAATTAATAAACAAAACCTAGGCCGTAAACTAGGGGCAATAACATACAATGTAAAACCCATTACCCAAAATCAGTTAGAAACCGTTTTTGAAAACATTAACGGCGTTAATGTCAACCAGTCAATTTTTAAATGTATAGTTGTTGGCGAGCAAATAAACAGCAACTTATTACAATGTATAAACAAGTACTTTTCCGTACTACTATTCTGCGAAAACCCAAACCAAGCGCTTCAAATTATTGAAACCAGTAATGCCGATTTCATGCTACTTATTAATTCGCCAATTAAAGAGCTTGAGCTTGTTGAATTTCTTGAACACATTAACAATGTAAGCAAACAAAAGTGCAAACACATTCACTTATTACTCTCAAAAAATTTAAAAGAAAAACAAGAAGAAACCGTAGAAAAATTAAGCAATGTCAATATAATTAACCCATTTAACGATATTGATTTTCAGATAAAAAACATTATCAACGCAATAAAAATTGAAGATGAAATAACCCACAAAAACAAAAGTTATAAAACTGAAATAAACAAGTTAAACAGCAAAACAATCTTAATTGTTGATGACGAAAGCCGAAACATTTTTGCGTTAAAAAGTTTCCTCGAAATCCAAGATTTAAACATAGTAACTGCAAATAATGGCAAACAAGCCGTTCAGTTACTTGAAAAAAGCACCAATATCAATTTGGTTTTAATGGACATAATGATGCCCGTAATGAATGGTTATGAAGCAATGGAAGCAATACGCGATATACCTAAATATGAAAAACTGCCCATAATTGCATTAACAGCCAAGGCAATGAAAGGCGATAAAGAAAAATGTATAAGCGCAGGCGCATCAGATTATATAACTAAACCTATTGAAGTAGAAAAATTACTTGCCCTAATTAAAATATGGCTTGAACAATAATAACAACAAACTTAATGGCCGAAGAAAAACTAATTCCTCACGAAGTAAAAGTATTGATTGTTGATGATCAATACCCCAATTTATTGGCACTTGAAGCCTTGCTTGAAATGCCAGATAGAACCATACACTGTGCACAATCAGCTAAAGAAGCACTTAACCTACTAGCCAATAACGAGTACGCACTTATATTGTCCGATATTCAAATGCCCATTATGGATGGCTATGAATTTGCGGCAAAACTTAAAACAATTAAAAGTGCAAAAAACACCCCAGTAATCTTTGTTACAGCACATAATTCCGATTTAAAAGATGTTTATAAAGGCTACGATGAAGGAGCAATTGACTACTTATTAAAACCATTAAATCCGCACATTGTAAAAGCAAAAGTTAGTAGTTTCATTCAAATGTATAAGCAACAAAAGCAAATTCAATCATACAATAAGCTGCTTAACATTAAAATGTCCTTACTAAAACAAAGCAACGAAGCCCTCGAAGATTTTGCACGTATAGTAGCCCACGATCTTAAAGCTCCATTAAGAACCATAAGTAGCTTTTTACAACTACTCTATATTAGAAATAAAGAAATTTTAGATTCAGAAAGCATTGAATTTATCGACATTTGCAGCAATAGTGCAAAACGCCTAAACGACTTAATAAAAGGATTAATGACTTTTGCTAAAACAGGCGAAAACCAAACAGAAAACACGTGTTTTAACTTTAATGAAGTTATTAAAACAGTAAAAATTAACCTTTTAGGAAAACTTAAAGAAAATAATGCCGAAATAATTGTTGATGGAGAAATGCCAGAGGTTGAAGCCAACAAAATGTTAAGCACACAACTTATGCAAAACTTAATTGAAAATGGCATAAAATATCAATTAGCAGGCAACAAACCAATAATAAAAATAAGCAGTCGCGAAAACGATGATAATGAATGGGTGTTTTCCGTTCAAGACAACGGCATTGGAATAGACATCGAAAATAAAGACCATGTTTTCGCCATTTTTAAAAGATTACATAAAGATGAAAAGTATTCAGGCACAGGCATTGGCCTATCTATTTGTAAAAAAATTGTAGAACGATCGGGCGGCAAAATTTGGTTTGTTTCAACACCAAATAAAGGAACCACCTTTTACTTTACATTACCCAAAAGCCGAAAATTAAAACATCAACAAGCCATCGCCTCTTAAAAAATACACCAATAAAAAAAGGGAGCCAATGGCTCCCTTTTTAGTATTTACATGTTTAAGTTAACATTAAAACTGTGCATCAAAATTACCTACTTTACTTCGGTTTTTGCGCCACAAGTTATAATCAAGGTTGTTAATAATTCCTGAATTATCGCCATCAATTGATAGATATTGATCGTTAGAAATTAATGCAGCCCATAAAACCCACCAGTTGAAATCCCAGTTATTTATTACGCCATTACTATCATAATCACCTGCGTATAAGGCCTCAATTCCGTTAACGGTTTTGGTTTGTGCAAAACCTAGTGCATTGCCCGGAATTGTGAAGTCAACATTTCCATTAGCATCAATTTCGCCAACTACTGCTAAGTGCGATTTTTGGTGAACACTAATATGGTATAGTGCATTTACATCACTAACCGAAAATTGAATTTGATTTCCGTTTACATCTAGTACACTACCGTCTTCATGTAATTGGCAAGCTTGCATGTCAACAATATCAAAATTGCTATCTCGTAGTACTACCAATAACCAATCAACCATTGTAGTAGGGAAGTTTGTGATAACTTCTGTACCCGTATAATTCCAAGGTGCTCCACTATAAGGTTGGTTGTTTGGTAACCATCCAAAGTTGCTTAATTGAGAAACCATAGTAGTACCGCCGTTTAATGGTAATAAACCTTCAAGGAAAACAGTAATGTTCGGACTAACTACTCCGCCTACCATAACTGGTGTACCAACACAATTACAGTTGCCGTCTTCCATATCATTAACAGTATTTGGGTTGTTATCGTTACATGGTGTTCCAGCAATCAAGCATCCATTATCGCACATACCCGAATTTAAATCGCAGTTATCACATTCGCTATTACCATCTGCATCTTCGTAAAGCATTATGTTTCTAAACCTTGAGTTACCAGTACCATTAGCATCATTATCAGCAGTTAAACCTAAATATTGGTATAAGCCAGCGGTGTTAATTTGTCCAACAGGAATTACAAAATGCTCCCAGTTGCCCGAACCACTATACTGATAAGTAGTATTTAAAGTTGTGTTTTGGAAACCATACAATTGGAAACGCGCATTTTCACCATCTGGCGAGCCTAATAGCAAATCATCATCTAAAACAATTTCATGAATTTCACCTTCAAGTGTACTTCTAAAGTCAAACTCTAACATCGTATTAGCAGTAACATTATAGTTAACTTCAATAGCCTTCCATCCGTTATCTTCTATTAAAATACCAGTACCATTTTGTATTACACTTGCCGTTCCGTTGTCTTGCCCTGCATCATAAACAAATATGCCGTTGCTGGTAAATTCTTCAATTAAGCAAGTATCGAAATCGTCGCAAATACCATCTGCATCAAAGTCTCCACCATTATTATTACAAGTTGGTGTATCAGGGTCGCAACCATCAGGCGTACCATCATTATCACTGTCAATTAAATCGTTACTACCTGGGCAAACATCAAAAGCATCGCAAATGCTGTCATTATCGCTATCAACAAATTGTCCAATACAATTGCAGTTAAAATCCCAAGTATCACCAACAGTACAAGCATCACCATCATCACAAGCCGTACCCGTTAAGTTATTGTTACAACTATCACAATCGTCAGGAATACCATCACCATCCATATCTAAGTTGTCATCAAAACCTTCACACTCATCATCGTTGTCACAAACACCATCACCATCACTATCGCCAGTTGCTGAGTTAGGGCAAGCATCGCAAAAATTCGGAATACCATCACCATCAGTATCAATATTATCATTACCACCTGGGCAAATATCATCGGCATCACAAACTTGGTCTCCATCACTATCAGCAAATTGTCCAATACAATCACAACTTGATGTCCAAGTATCACCCACCGTACAAGCATCACCATCATCACATGCAGTACCTGCTAAATTACCATCGCAAGTATCGCATCCATCAGGAATGCCATCGCCATCACTATCAACTAAATCATCAAAGCCCGGGCAAATGTCTTGATCGTCACAAACGCTATCACCATCACTATCGCCAGTAGCTGATAACGGACAATCATCACAGAAATTCGGAATACCGTCACCATCCGCATCCATAAAGTCATTACCACCTGGGCAAATATCATCCGCATCGCAAACTTGGTCGCCATCGCTATCCATAAATTGGCCAACACAATTACAGTTAGCATCAAGTGAATCTCCAGTTGTACAAGCATCGCCATCGTCGCAGGCTGTTCCAACTAAGTTTCCATCACAGTTATCGCATCCATCAGGAATGCCATCACCATCTGCATCGGCATTATCATCAAAGCCTGGGCAAATATCAAAGGCATCGCAAACCCCATCGCCATCGCTGTCACCATTTGGTGAGTTAGGGCAAGCATCACAAAAATCAGGAATACCGTCACCATCCATGTCAGCAAAGTCATTGCCACCTGGGCAAATATCTTCAGCATCACAAACTTGATCGCCATCACTATCAGTATAAACTCCTGCACAGTTACAGTTAACATCTAAAACATCGCCAGTTGTACAAGCATCGCCATCATCGCAGAATGTACCTGCAAGGGTTCCATCGCAGTTGTCACAACCGTCAGGAATACCATCGCCATCCATATCAGCATTATCGTCAAACCCAGGGCAAATATCTTGGTCGTCACAAACACCGTCGCCATCACTATCGCCCGTAGCTGAATTTGGACAAGTGTCACAAAAATCAGGCGTTCCATCACCATCGCTATCCATAAAGTCATTACCACCAGGGCAAATATCATTGGCATCGCAAACTTGGTCGCCATCGCTATCGGCAAATGTACCTGCACAATTACAATTAGCATCTAATACATCGTTTTCAGTACAGGTATCACCATCATCACAAGCAGTTCCCGCCAAGTTGCCATCACAGTTATCGCAACCATCAGGAATACCATCGCCATCCGCATCCGCATTATCATCAAAACCTGAGCAAATATCTTGGTCGTCGCAAACGCCATCCCCATCGCTATCGCCTGTGGCTGAATTTGGACAAGTGTCGCAGAAATCAGGTGTTCCGTCACCATCACTATCTATATTATCATCGCCACCTGGGCAAATATCATTGGCATCGCAAACTTGGTCGCCATCCGCATCGGCAAATGTACCTACACAATTGCAATTGGCATCAAACATATCATTTATTGAGCAATCAAGACCATCATCACAAGCAGTACCCGCCAAGTTGCCATCACAGTTATCGCAACCATCTGGTGTACCATCGCCATCCGCATCCGCATTATCATCAAAACCTGGGCAAATATCTTGGTCGTCACAAACACCGTCGCCATCACTATCGCCTGTGGCTGAATTAGGACAAGTGTCACAGAAATCAGGCGTTCCGTCGCCATCCGCATCCGCAAAGTCATTACCACCTGGGCAAATATCATCCGCATCGCAAACTTGGTCGCCATCGCTATCTGCAAAAGTACCTGCACAATTACAGTTGGCATCAAATACATCGTTTTCTGTACAAGCATCGCCATCATCGCAAGTTGTTCCAGCTAAATTATTGTCACAAGCATCACACCCATCAGGCGTTCCGTCGCCATCTGTATCTATATTATCGTCAAAACCTGGGCAAATATCTTGGTCGTCGCAAACACCGTCGCCATCACTATCGCCTGTGGCTGAATTTGGACAAGTGTCACAGAAATCAGGTGTCCCGTCGCCATCTGCATCAGCAAAGTCATCACCACCTGGGCAAATATCATTGGCATCACAAACGCCGTCGCCGTCAGAGTCAGCTACTATACCAGCGCAATTACAATTAGCGTCGAAAGCATCCGATAATGTACATGGGTCACCGTCATCGCAACTTGTACCTGTCATTGCATTATCACAACCGTCGCAGCCATCAGGAATACCGTCGCCATCGCTATCGGCATTATCATCAAATCCTGGGCAAATATCTTGGTCGTCGCAAATACCGTCGCCATCGCTATCGCCTGTTGCACTATTAGGACAAGCATCGCAAAAATCAGGTGTTCCATCGCCATCGGCATCGGCTGCATCATCACCACCTGGGCAAATATCATTGGCATTGCAAACACCGTCATTATCACTATCAACATATGTACCTGTACAGTTACAATTGGCATCCCAAGTATCATTTACGGTACAATCATCACCGTCATCACAGCTTGTTCCAGCTAAAGTATTATCACAACTATCGCAACCGTCTGGTGTTCCGTCGTTATCACTATCTATATTGTCGTTAAAGCCTGGGCAAATATCAACTGCATCACAAACACCATCGTTGTCACTATCAGCAAAAGTACCTGCACAGTTACAGTTACTGTCATATTCATCACCTGTTGTGCAAATGTCACCATCATCGCAACTTGTACCAATTAATGCGTTATCGCAGTTATCGCACCCATCAGGAATACCATCTCCATCTGCATCAGCGGTATCATCAAAACCTGGGCAAATATCAGCGTCATCGCAAACGCCATCGCCATCAGCATCACCAATTTGTGCACAGCTTTCACACTCTAAATCACCATCAGTATCTTCAAAAATTAATACATTTCTAAAATAAGAATTACCAGTACCACTAGCATCGTTATCGGCAGTCATGCCCAAATAAGCATAAAAACCAGTTATATAAGTACCAATAGGAATGGTAAAAGATTCCCAGTTACCCGAACCACTATATTGATAGGTATTATCAATAGTTGTGTTTTGAAAACCATATAATAAGAAACGTTGTGCGTTGCCGCCAAGGGTTAAATCGTCATCAAAAGCAATTTCGTGTAATTCGCCTTCAAGGGTGCTTCTAAAATCAAACTGAATAACCGTATTAGCGGTATAATTATAATCTACTTGAATGGCTTTCCAAGCATTGTTTTCCATGTATAACGTTGCACCTCCATCTTGAATTTGATGTGTGCCAAAATCCTGTCCTGTATCGTATGAAACAATTTGGTAATTGTTAAAATCAGTAGTTACACAATCATCAATATCATCGCAAATACCATCTCCATCACTATCGCCAGTTGCTGAGTTAGGGCAAGCGTCGCAATCATCAGGAATACCATCACCATCGGCATCTAAATTGTCATCAAAACCAGGGCATTGATCTTGGGTGTCGCAAACGCCATCGCCGTCAGTATCGCCTCCAAGGTTTGTACAATCTAATGGCTGACGATAATCTACAATTCTAAATTCATCAATAAAAATACCATCAGGGTTACCTGAGTTACTAGAATCAAATTGGAAACGAATGCGAATGTTTTGCCCTGCATAACCACTCAAGTCAATAACCTCTTTAGCCCATTTATGATTTAAAACATAGCGTTGCTCGCCACTTGATTGTTGCGTGTTAGTACCCGTTAAAGTCGTCCAGCTACTACCGTTGTTGGTGCTTATTTGCACTTTTGCATGATCATCATAAATGTTACCAGAATTGTTGTTTGATAAACCCCATGATGCCCAGTATTCTAGTATCGGATTTTCAACACCAGAAAGGCTAATGTTTGATGTCATTGACATTTGGTTAACCGAGTTGTTTTGTGCGTTACTTGTTGGAGAATCTGCAAAACAGTGATTTCCGCCACGTTTACGCATGGTTGAAGTATTCCATTGATAACCAGAACCTGATGATGCAAAAATTTCCATGCCGCTTTCAGCATCAATATCCGAAAGGATAGTTTGCTCACCAACAACAAAACGTTGCAATTCACGCTCAAATTCAACGCCATAAGCCGTTGTTACAACTTCAAAGGTTACTTCATCACCAGTATTAGCACTTGCTAAAACGTTAATGCTTAAAGTACCGTTAATTGAGCCTACGGCCCGTGCAGCAATGTTACTAACTGTAGCCGAACTTGTACCCAATGTAATGTTTGATGAAGGATTTTCTAAAGTTACAGTTACTGTGCCTGTTGGCAACGTACGTCCTTTATTGTAAACATCAACATCTAAAGTTGATGTCGTACCTGCAATTAAGTTAGCGTCGCCAGTTACTTCAACATGTTGAACATCAGGATAATCGCCCGCTGCCAATGAAATATATTTTTGGTTTGGCCAGTGTGCATCAATAATAGTAGGCTGGTTGGCAATTGGCTCCCAAAACGAAGTATTACCAATCTCTGGAGTCCACGAAAGCGTACCCAACATATTTAAATTCTCAGTATGTCCGCCACTTACTTCATATAGTAATTCTGATGGCGTACCAAATTCGTAGTTGTGCGTATGGCACATATCCAAATTGTAATCAGAGTAAAACTCCTCGTCATTGGGTAAATCGTAATCTGATTTGATATAAATATCACTAAAAGAGTGATTACTAAAACCTATAGTTGCATTAATTGAAGAGGTGAAATTATGAACCGCTTGAGATTCAGGAGCAGAATACGCCGAAGGGCCACGATATGTATCACTACAAGGGTTGGTGCTTGCACCAGGCCCTCCCCAGTCAGCACCATAGTTACGGTTAAGGTCAGTACCAACACAGCTTGAACCTGAATTTGGCTCACGGTTTTTACGCCACATACCACCACCAGATGGGTTAGTATTTATATTATATACATAACCATCAGGGTTTACAATGGGCACAAAATATATTTCACGGTTATTTACAATGTGTGTTGCTTCTGGGTCAGTTCCATAGTTTTCGCATAACCAAAAAATGTATTTCATGGTTGTCATCATCGATAATGGCTCACGTGCGTGGTGCATAGCATCAATGTAAACTACAGGTTCAGTTGCCGATTCATCTGTATTAGGATTATCAGAAATTTTGATGCTCCAAATCTCACGCCCTTCATGCGATTGCCCAATTGAGGATTTGTTAGTGGCAATACTAGGGTAAGTGCTCGAAATTTCGTCAAGCTTGTCAACCATTTCTGTCCAAGTATAATGTCCAGCATGCGAACCATAACCAAAACCAGGCATTTTTTGATTCATTACTGATTGAAGGATCGGATCCTGCATTTCTTTTTTAATACGCTTTTTGTGGTAGGTTTCTAAATCTTCAATTTGAATTTCCATTTCTAAACCCAAATTTGAAATAGCTCCTATTTCAGGTGAACTTAAAACAACAATAACACCCCCAGCAACACGCTTAGGGTGATCTAAATAAATATCATTGTCTTGTAACAACTTGGCTTCTTCTTCAGAGTGAATGTGCAAGTAAACTCGCGAGTAGGTAATCTCCTCTTTTACTTGTGCGTTTGCACTTATTGCAATAAAAAACAGGCAACAGATAAGTGTAAAAATAGCGTTTTTCATAACCGTGACTTTAAGTAAACTTTCAGGGGTTTGCAGCTTTTTAAGCCTAGTATCCCTTTAAATACAATCGGTTATACTTGATGTTTTTATGTTTTGTTGCAGCTTTTAAGTCATGTGTCGGCTAGTTTCGACGAACGGTTTAAACGCAAGTTTCCCGACAAAATCATTGTTAAGAACATTATAAACCACGGTTTGGGGCATAAAAAAAGGTACTGTTATAGTATGCAAGTAAAACAGGGAAAATATTTTTTATTTTTGCTTTTCTAAGGAAGGGCAATTTCAATGGTTCTATCCTGTGTAGCCTTGTAATTTTTTACAGGGC
>Ga0163110_10000007_pt1 | contig 152573 bp, 120 predicted proteins | sample CRUFie1St17metaG_FD_108703 | JGI IMG/M metagenome (GOLD analysis project Ga0163110, IMG submission 108703) | Marine microbial communities from the Costa Rica Dome - CRUD Field 142mm St17 metaG | ecosystem: Environmental > Aquatic > Marine > Oceanic > Photic zone | place: Costa Rica: the...
ATCTAATAAAAGGCAATAGTCTAAATCGAAGCATGAGTTTTTTGCTCAGACAAACTCTTAGTTTACTATTGCCTTTAGCTCTTTAAATTCAAAATTAACTTACGCTGCAAGTCTAAAGGACAGCCTCAGCGTCCGTATTGATGATTCCTCTTCCTACTTTTTCAGGTTACGCACCTCGTTGTCAAAAAGTAGGCAAAAGACTAGAGGATTTGATGTGATTTTAGCTAAACTAAAACGCAGTCAGCTTTTATGCTTCACATTAATTGCATTCGCAATACGTTTACGTATAAACAGTGGCTATCATTGCGAATTGTCGAATGGAATATTTATCAACCACTCCGTCAACTCCGTTGACACCTCTCCTTTAAAGGAGAGGAATAATGAACGCTGCTCTATATTGCCAGAAAAGTTTAATGCGAAAATTTGTGGTTTTAATAACTGAATTAGACCATTAACTGTTTATTCGATTAACTTGTTTCGGTTAAACTATTCACTTCATCCAGATTATTGATTTTTTCGGTTGAGATGAGGAGTAAGCCGATTACAGTTATTGCTCCGTTTAGTATTAATAATTCAAAATCGAATTTATAGCCCCACAGTAAGGTTTGAGAATAGGTATTGAGCAAGAAACTGATTAAACATGATACCAAGCATACGGGTAATACCGCCCAATCCATTACTTTGCGTGGGATAAAGAGCCCGAAAAAGAATAGGCCGAGCAGTGGGCCGTAGGTGTATCCTGCTAGTTTAAAGAGCATCCAAACGATGGATTCGTTGTTGAGGGCGTGAAAGGCAATTATAACTAAGGCAAGGATTAATGAGAAGCTTAAATGCACGATATAGCGTGTTTTTTTGCTGTTATTATGCTCATCGAAGCCCAAGAAATCGACGCAAAAAGAGGTTGTAAGTGAGGTTAAGGCAGAATCGGCGCTTGAGTAGGCGGCGGCTAATAATCCGATGATAAAAAATAAGCCCACAATAACTGGCAAACTATTTATAGCAATTTCAGGGAATAATAAATCGGGGGCAGGTTTGATTTCGCCAGCTACTATTTTGGTTGGAATTTCAATGCCATTTTTAGCAGCATACATATAAAGGGCTGCTCCTAAAAATAAGAAAATTGCACTTACCAATAGAAATATGGAACTGCTAACTAGCATATTTTTTTGAGCAGATTTCAAATCCTTACAAGAGATGTTTTTTTGCATCATATCTTGATCTAAGCCCACCATAACGATTGCAAGAAAAATGCCTGCCATAAAGCGTTTGAAAAAGTTTTTGCTGTCGCCCCAGCCATCTTCAAAAAAGAAAACTTGGGTGTAATCGCTATTCATTACAGCAGCCAATGGGCTTGCCCCCATTTCTCCCAATAAATAATAAAGGGTTAAACCTACCGAGGCCAAAATGAAAAAGGTTTGGAGTGTATCCGTCCAAACAATGGTTTTAATGCCGCCCCTAAAAGTATAAAGCCATATTAAACCAATAGTTATAAAAACGGTTAGCACGTAAGGGATTCCCCAAGCATCGAAAACGAAATGTTGTAAAACTTCGGCCACTAAATACAGCCGGAGCGATGCACCAATTATGCGTGAAATGAGAAAGAAAAATGCGCCTGTTCGGTAGGAAACCATACCGAAACGCTTTTTCAAATACTCGTAAATCGAGGTTAAATTGAGTCGATAATAAAGCGGTAAAAGTACCAATGCAATAACACCGTAGCCAACTAAATTACCCAACACCACTTGCAAATAGGAAAATTGGCTTGTGCCTACCCAACCAGGAACAGAAATAAAAGTGATGCCCGACAACATTGCACCTACCATACCAAAAGCAACCACAAACCAGGGCGATTTTCGGTCGCCAATAAAAAAGGAGCTATCTGAATTATCCTTGCCCGTTATAAAGGAAATTATAAATAACAACGTAAAATAAGCAAGGGCTACTAGTAGTATATTGGTTGGTGTCATTAATTGTAAAAATACGAAGTAGAATTTTGCTTTTTAGAACGCTAATATTTTATTGTTAAGATGCGAAAATCAACTGAAATTACTTTTCATAAATCGGTACAAATAGATCCCGAAACAAGTTCGGGATGACGTATCACTTATTTTTTTAAATACACAAGCAACAACAAAGTATTCTAGCACTTACTTCTAAAAAACATCAGCAGTCTAAATTATAATAAGTACATTTGCCGACCTTTATTTTTAGACTACTGACTTTTACAAGATTTGAAGCGAAAACAGGATTTATTTGATTTAGTACAATCGTTAAGTAAATCGGAAAAACGATTTTTTAAGGTTTTTTCGAGCCGCCATGTTTTGGGCGAACAAAACAATTATGTGGCTTTGTTTGATGCCATTGAAACACAAACAACTTACAACGAAGAAGCGATACTAAAACAATTTGAGGGGGAGAAAATGATTAACCGATTTTCGGTTGCAAAGGCGTATTTGTACGATTTAATTTTAAAAGCAATGGGCGTTTATCATACGCAAAACACCGTTGATAATCAATTAAATGAGTGGCTGAAACAGGTGTCATTCCTCCATGAAAAATGTTTGTTCAATCAGGCATTGGTTTTACTTAAAAAAGCCAAAAAATTAGCTGAGTTAAATGAAAAATTAAGTATTTTACCCGAAATATTACGTTGGGAGAAAAAGTTAATGGAGGCCCATTTTTACTCTAAAACATCAGAAGGCGAAATTGCACAAATTCATAAGGAACAAAAGGATATTCAGGATAAAATTGAGAACTTAAATGAGTATTGGTTATTGGATGCCAAATTGTATCATCATCACAATACTAAGGGAATGGCACGCTCAAAAGATGACTTAAAATCAATTGAGTATGTATTTAATTCCTCATTAATGCAAAGTGAAGAAAGAGCTTTATCTTTTGATGCAAAAGTGCTTTTTCAGCGAGTTTATGCCACTTACTTTTTTATCCTAAGAGATTTTGAGAGTTGTTATATCCGTATAAAAAAAATGGTGGATTTAATGGAGGCGAATACCGAGAAAAAACAATCGCGTCCATTTACTTATGTAAGCTCCATTAACAATTTATTGAACATTACCCAAGTTCTTAATAAAAAGCAGGAAACCGAACATTATTTGAGCTTGCTAAAGGGCTTAGTAAATGATTACCAAAATCATAAATCTTCACGGCTTCAATTAAAAGTTTTTGAGGCTTATTATCATCATCAATTAAGTTTTTATTTAGAGCAGGAGCGAACGCCTGAAGCGATGCCTATTATTCCTGAAATTGAAAATGGCTTGGTGAAATTTGAGCGCATGCAAAGCCCAATGGGGCAATTAATGATGTGTTATAATGTGTTTTTAGTTTGTTTTTGGGCAGGGCAATATGAAGTGGCTGCCAAATGGATTGAAAAGGTTTTACAATCGCCAAATAGTGGATTAAGGAAGGATATTTACTACTTTGCCAATTTATTGAGTTTGATTAATGCCCATGAGCTTGGCAAAGATTTACGTCCTGAATATGAGCGTGTTCTGGATTTTATGACTGCTAAGAAAAATAATAACAATTTTGAAAAACAGGCATTAGATTTTGTTTTAAAAATACCTGAATTAACTAATGTTAACGCTCAAATTGACTTTTTCAAAGAATTGAAAGCTGCTTTAGATATTATTTTGTTAGACCCATTTGAAAAGAAAGCCTTGGCTTACTTTGATTTTAGAAAGTGGGTTCAAAACAAAATAGCAGTTTTATCATGAAAAAAAGGTATGTACTCCTCAGCGTAGTATCCGCATTATTTATTTGGATTTTTAGTTCGGGGCATCATAGTGCACCAGAAAGTGTTTACCCCATTATTGAGGATGTTTTAGATAAGGAGATAGAAAATTTACACATTGGAGATACCGCAAGTGTTAGCTGCAATGGTTTTGATATTTGGTATGAAGTTATTGGTGATTTAAACCAACCGACCATGATGCTATTTTGTGGTTTGGGAACATCGGCCACTATATGGCCCAATTACTTGATTGACTCGTTAAGGAAGGAAGGGTTTACTATTATCCGTTTTGACCATAGAGAAATTGGCCACTCAAGCTGGGATAAGGATTGGGGATTTTTTAATGCCTACACGCTTGATGATATGGCAAGTGATGCTAATTGCCTAAGTAATCATTTAGGATTAGAAAGTTTGCATATTGTTGGCATTTCGATGGGGGGAATGGTGGCGCAGGAATTTGCGATTGATTATCCTGAAAAGGTGAAAAGCCTTACCATTATAAATAGTACAGCACATTTGTTTAGTAAAGAATTGACGACTTTTAGCCCTTATATTGCTAAAGGAATTGGACGTTTTGCACTAACAAAAGGCTGGGATAATAAGCACCTTGATAAGCGTATTGATGCGCAACTAAGTTTATTTACTCTATTAAAAAGAGGCGATGAGATGCCTGAACAAACCGTTGAATGGGTTAGTAAAACTTTAAAATTTGACCATGAAACGGGACGTATTAGGAATCCTAAAGTAAAGTATCATCAAATAGTGGCAATGTGGAAATCGGGATCGAGAGAGGCGGCTTTGGCAAAATTGGAGATTCCTACTTTGATTTTTCATGGTGTGCGCGACCCATTAATAGAATTTGAGCATGGCGAGCGCTTATTTGAAATTATGCCTAATGCTCAATTTTATCCTATTGAGCAGATGACGCATATTCCTACAAAAGAGGAGTTTACTTTTATGGGGGATAGAATTAGCTGTTTTGTGGAGGGGTTGTATAGTCTATCTAATCAATAACAAAATTGAATTTCTACTCTAAGTTCTTTAGCTAAAACTTGCTATTTTCTCTCATTCTTTGTCAGGCTGCGCGCCCCGTCGCAACAAAGAACCAAAATGCTAGACGATTCAATGTGATTTTGTTTTCACAAACCGTTGACAAGCTTTATGTTTCACGCCTGTTGCCTTGCAACGCGATTTCACATAGCTTGCAACTATCACTACGAATCGTCAATTTCATCATTAATAAAATTCAAGTATAGCTTATAAACTCTAACATCTCCTCTTTTAGTAAATGATGCAAATTCATACAAAAGAGGGATTTACTTTTATGGGGAACGTATTAGCTGTTTTGTTGAGGGGTTGTAGGGGCTATCTAATCAATAACAAAATTGCATTTTTACTCTAAGTTCTTTAGCTAAAACTTGCTATTTTCTCTCATTATTTGTCAGGTTATACGCCCTCTTTTGATTTGCCTTTTAGGTAAACGAACTTTGCGCTTTGTAATGCGATTTAGCATAGCTTGACTATATTATTACCGAATACATTTGATTTTGAATTATTTGTTAGCTTTGAGCAAATTTAACTCAATGAAAAAACTACTTTTTCTTTTATTTACGATTACAATTTTGTTTACAAGTAGTTGTAAAAAAGATGATTCTAATAATCAAGATGATAACAATAACATAGACCCTACTTCTCAATTTGTGAGATTTGATATGGATGGCGTAATTTACGAGGAGGTGTTTGACTACTTTAGTCCCGTTACTTTTGATAAAAGCATTAGTACATCTGTATATAATATTGTAAACGTAGGTATGGTTTTTGAAATGGATATAGATACAGATATTGATGAAAATGACAATATGAGTGCTGCTTTTATGGAGGGTATGGTGGACTCTCTAATTCCTTTAAATTCTTGTATTGTTAATGATGATTGTGCCTGGGATGCCCGGATTATATTTAGCTTTGACGGAAGTGAATTTGATACCAATAATACAGTTAATGAATTGCCAAATCAGTACATAAAAATTAAAAAAGTAATTCCTTATAGTTTAACAAATGTAGGAGGCTATATTGCCGAATTTTATTTATTAGAGGGAGAGTTTGAAGCTTTAGTAAGAACTTATAATGGTAGTGAAGCGAATACTGTAACAAACGGTGAGTTTAGACTAATTTTTAGCAATAATTATTTTTAAAAAGTAGTTGTTTTTTTGTAATCCCTCTGAAAATCTTTGATTTTTCCCTCGTTTTAGTGAAAGATGATAAAGTGGCTTAACAGCTATTGTATTTGTATGTTTAAATAAAGTTTTACCTTACTTTTTTTAGAGGTGTATGGGTTTATGAAGTAATTAAGCATTATAAGCCCTGCGTTAGGGATAGTAGCGGTTATGGCTTGCCATTTGAATAGCCCGCCTACATTTTTACATTGTAAAATGTAGGAACGCCAAAAAAAAGATAAGTGGCTTTTTATACTCTACACCTAAAGGACCAAGTGATTTGAAAACGAGAAACTTCGTCGCCGTTAGTGTCGGTGCCGATGGTTTCGGCAGTAACGGTTTCCCATTGTCCTGTTTGGCGGGCTTTAAGTGCGGTTGCCCAAATTTTTTGAACGTCGTTGCAAGTAAAAGTAATGCGGGTTTTGGCTTTTTTACTATACGATGAATTGACTTGCGAAACCAACATTGCCGTTTTGGGTTTAACATCTTGCGAGGCTAATAACCCAGGTACACCAGTTGATAACTCAGCCGCCATACATTGAACGGCAAAATACATCGATTTAAATGGATTTTGGTTAAGCCATTTGTGGGGTACGGAAGTAACGCATTTTTTAGGGGTAATTTCATCTACCCGAAGACCTGCAAAAAAAGCCATTGGCAATTTTAGTAGGCTAAACATTTTAAACTTAAAATTACTTAAAATGGCATTGGCAATTCGCTCGCCATTGGGGTTAATATCCTTTATTGTGATTAATTTATTTGTAGTAGTTGTTGGGTTTTCAACTGAGCTTTCCATGCAAAATATTTGTGATAAAGATAAATGGAAATGCTTAATACTGAATATACCCTTGTTATGAAAAAGGGCAAGTGGTATAGTGTTATTTTTGCAAGCGAATGAGATTTGAAGATTATTACATTGACCTTGAATTAAAGAAAAATTTAAGTAAATTAGGTTTTACCCGCCCAACTGATATTCAGTTTAAGGCAATCCCTTCCATTTTAAAAGGAGAGGATGTTTTAGCCATTGCGCAAACGGGTACTGGTAAAACGGCTGCCTTTGCTATTCCTGTAATTCATAAATTAAATGTACAGAAGAAAAAAAGTTTTAGAAACGAAGGTATCCGTTGCATTGTAATGGTGCCAACGCGGGAGTTGGCTATGCAAATTGATGGGGTTTTTAAAACCATGTGCCGCCATACAAAAGTGCGGAGTTTAGCAGTACATGGGGGCGTTGAGCAGGACCCTCAAATTGAGCAGTTAAAAAAAGGAACGGATGTTTTAATTGCAACGCCTGGGCGGATGTTTGATTTGGTAAGTCAAGGGCATATAAAACTTAATCGCATACAAATGTTGGTGTTAGATGAGGCCGACCACATGTTGGATTTAGGTTTTATTGAGGATATAAAAATGTTGATTCGGTTTTTACCTAAACGGCGGCAAACGCTTTTCTTTTCTGCCACTATTAACGAGGAAATTAAGCGACTGGCATACTCATTAGTTAATAATCCCATACGGATTCAATTGTCACCTAAAAATCCTGTTTCAAAAAATGTTACGCACAAAGTGGCTTTTATTGAAATGGATGATAAACGCTTTTTTTTAGAGCAGTTAATTAATGAAAATAAGGACGAAAAGATATTGGTTTTTGTGCGTACACAAGTTAGGGCTGAGCGTGTTTGCAAGGCTTTGGCAAGGGTTGATATTGGTAGCGAAGTAATACACGGTGGCAAGGAACAAAAGGAGCGGTTGGCGGTTTTAAACAGTTTTAGAAGTGGTAAAAACAAGGTTTTAATTGCAACAGATGTAAGTGCTAGAGGCATTGATATTGAAGGGGTTAATGTAGTTGTTAATTACGATTTGCCTGACCAAGCACAAAATTATGTTCATAGAATTGGGCGAACGGGGCGTGCTAACCAAAAGGGTGAGGCTTATAGTTTTTGTAGCGAAGGCGAAAAGGTGTTTTTAAATAAAATTGAGGATTTTATTGGTCAGCCAGTTAGGGTTTTAGAAATTGATAAAAAGCAATATAAAACCGTTTTAGATGAGGTAAGTAAGGGACTTGAAACCCTTGATGATTTAATGGGAGAAATTGGAGAAATTGAGGATAAAAAACGTAAGAAGGAGAAGAGGCGGAAGTGATGTCTATCGTTCTTTTATTAATTTGAATCCTCTGCTTTTTGCCTAAGCGTCAAAAATCACCTCCTTTAGTAAAGGAGGACAGTTTAATGAAAATGGAAAATTATACCAATTATAACTCAAATCTCAAAGGTTTTGCACGTTCAAACTGAAAGCAAGGTACTAAAGCTGAAGCCATACTTTGGAAATACGTTTTAAGTAAAAAGCAAATGAGAGGTTTAACTTTTAATCGTCAATTTGCTAGTAGCAATTACATCTTTGATTTTATTTGTAGAAAAGCCAAACTAATTATTGAAGTTGATGGATTGACACACCAATTTGAAAAAGTAATTGACAAAGATGTTTTAAAGAATAAGTATGTTAAAGAACTTGGATTTGAAATATTACATATTGATGATTCAGAGATTTTCAATAACCTCTCAGGTGTAGCTCAAATGCTGGAAAATCTATTAGAACAAAAGGGATTTTAATAACTATCCCATTTTTTTAAAGGGGGAAGGTTCGACGGGGGTCGCCTAGACAAAGTCGAATCAGGGGGATTTAGATATTTGTTACGTTTTTGGAGTTGTTTTAATGAATTTATACTCACCCACAAGTTTGATCGATAATGATTTTCCATTACCCGTTAATTTATGGTTTAAATGTTTGCGTATTGTAAACATTTGGTCTAATTTAGTTTTGTGAGGATTATTGCAAAGGGTACATTAAAGTCGTTTTGGGAAGTACATGCCGATGCAAGGGTTTCGTTAGAAACATGGTATCATCTTGCCACTAAAAATAGTTTTGATAATGCTACTGATGTTTTGGCTTTATTCCCGAATTGTAGAGCTATTAGAAATAAAAAATATGTTTTCAATATTAAAGGTAATAGCTATCGTTTAATAGTGAAATTTAACTTTGAAGCTAAGGTTGGATTTATATTATTTATTGGTACTCATGCCGCTTATGACAAAATTAATATTGAAAAATTGTAAACAAGGAAATTATGCAATTAATAAAATCGGAAGTTGAATATAAACTAGCATTAGATAAAGCTAAGAGTTTGATGGATGCCAATGAAGGCACGAGTGAATTTGATGTGTTGGTAGAATTGAGTTACGTTATAGATCTTTACGAAAAAAAGATAGGCTTTGAATTGCCCTTGCCAAACCCAATTGATGCAATTTTAGCTTATTTAGAAATGCGTGGTGAAAAACAGGCTGCTTTAGGCAAATTTATAGGAAGCAGATCTACAGCTAGTCAACTTATAAGAAAACAACGCCCTTTGAGTTTACACCATATAAGGCTAATAAACCAAAATTGGGGTATTCCTCTTGAAATTCTTGTACAGGAGTATGAAGTTTTTCCTCAATCAAATGCCCAAGTTGCTTAATTGTCAATGTTGTTTTAATTTTCAGGTAAATCTGTGCTCACCCGCAAGTTTGGTCGATGATGATTTTCCATTGCCCGTTAATTTTTTGCCAAAGCAGGGTAAAATAACCGCTTGGCTCGTCTTTTTTGCGCTTTAGCGTGTATTTGCCAATCATATGGTAATATTCAGGAGATAGGCGTTTAAGTCCAATAATATCAAAACTTAATTGCCCCATAGTGGCTTTATCGGGGTAGCCTTTTTTATAGTTTTCAAGTGTGGTTTGCCAACCGTGCGTTAATCCGTTTGAGCCGATAAAAGTTAGTTTTTCTTTGTTCCAATAGCCTTGCATAAAGGCATCGATATTGCCATTATTCCAATTTGTTTGTTGTTGTGCCATTACGGCTTTTATCATTTCAGCATCTTCGGAATGAGTGGCGGCGGGTTGTTCCATTTGTGGGTTTTGATTACAAGCAGATATCAAGAGGATTGAAAAAAATATTAGGATTTGTTTAGTCATTGTTATCGTTTAAAGGGTATTCTTTTTCAAATTCTTCTATTAATTTTTTGGTTTTACGACGATGTTTATCCACTTCTTTTTTTTGAATGAAAAATTGTTTGATGGCTAAGTAGCTAATTAGTAACATTATTGCAATGATGATGTAAACCATTTTCTAAAAATAAAAATTAGGGCTTAGTTTAAAATAGATTAGGGATATTTTCCTTTGAAATAGTAATTTATAGAGGAAAATTAAGCAATGACATGCTATTTTGTGATTTTGGGAATTGTATTTGGATATGAAAGCATTAATTAATTGGGAAGATTTTAGCAAAATTGATTTACGGGTTGGGACGATAATTGAAGTGAAAAATTTTGATGCTGCACGAAAACCAGCTTGGCAATTATGGATTGATTTTGGGGAAGAATTGGGTATAAAAAAATCATCGGCGCAAATAAAAAATTTGTATAGTGAAGCCGATTTGTTGGGTAAACAGATTATTGCGGTAGTTAATTTTCCGCCAAAGCAAATAGGGCCTTTTATGTCGGAGTGTTTAGTAACAGGCATTGTAGGTGATGAGCGTGGCGTGGTTTTATTGCAAACCGAACGCAAGGTTGCCAATGGATTACATGTGGGTTAAATTGATTAGCTTTAAGGCATAAGCAAATTGAATGGCTTTTAACGCTAAATATTTACCAACACTCAAGGCAATTTTAAGGGCATTTTTTATTAAAAATAGGGTTGATATTGATACCGCTGTTTTAGATGTAATTGAAATAATTGAAAATTTACCAGAGGCGGAGCAGTCAGATTTTAGCCAATTGTTTTGGTTGTTGAATAGCCGTATTAATTTTTTTACTGGGGGTAGTTTTAAGCCTTTTTCTGAACAGAGTTTAGCAGAGCAACAAAGTTTATTACAAAAGTGGGCTAATAGCTCTATTGGCGATTTACGAAAGGCTTTTTTATCCATTAAAAAGTTAGCTTGTTTTGTGCAATATGGTTATGCTACTGAAGGGCAGGCCAACGCTAATTGGGAACGAATGGGCTACCCTGGTCCATTAGGTGGAGGGGCGAAAGACCCGAATCCATTAAACATAATTAAGGTTGATAAAGATTGTGAGTTAAACTGTGATGCTGTGATTGTAGGCTCGGGAGCTGGGGGCAGTGTTGTGGCGGCAGAGTTGGCAAAAAAAGGGTTATCGGTAATTGTGGTTGATAAAGGCCCGTATTTGCAAAGCCATGAATTTAATCAGCTTGAGGCGGATATGGTTAGTCGATTGTTTGATAGAAAAGGAGCTTTAGTGTCACATGATGGGGCAATTACCGTTTTTGCAGGAAGCTGTGTTGGCGGTGGAACTACGATAAACTGGTCGGGTTCACTACGTACACCCGATTATGTTTTAAATGAATGGGCGGAGCAGCATTTGAACCCTCAATTTAAAGACCCTGCCTACAAAAAATGTTTTGAGCATATTGAAAAACGTTGTAGCATTAGTACGGATTTTGGAAAACATAGTCCGCAAAATGAAAAGCTATTAGAAGCAGCCAAAAGCAAAAATTTATATGTTAATGAAATCCCTTTTAACGCTTTGCCCGCAAAAGATGATTTAGAATGGAAAGGCTACAATTTTGGTAGCATGGGGGATAGGTATAGAAATAAGCAAAGCGCGCAAAATACTTTTTTATTGGATGCATGTAATGATGGTGCGCGTATTTTGCCCAATACATTGGTTGATAAAGTGGAAATTAGTGAGGGTAAAGCCAATGGCATAGTAGCGGTTTATAATAAAAAGTATCAAGTAAAAATTAAAAGTAGGATTGTTGTTGCGTCCTGTGGGGCGGTGCAAACGCCTGCATTATTGTTACGAAGCGGCTTGCGACACGATCATATTGGTAAGCATTTGTATTTGCACCCTGTTGTGCCAACGCAAGGGGTTTATGATGACACCATAAATCCGTGGTATGGCCCAATGATGACAACATCGGTAGATGAGTTTGCGCAGTTGGATGGCAATCATGGTTTTAAAATTGAATGCCCACCTGCGCATGCGGGCTTAATGGCCATGGCATCGCCGTGGAAAAATGCCCAACAGTTTGAAACCGATATGGCAAAAGCGGCTAATACGGCTATCTTTTTTCCTTTGGTTAGGGATAAGTTTAGCGGGCAGGTTTGGTTGAGTAAAGACAAACGACCAGAAGTACGCTATCATCTTCATAAATATGATAGGGCGCATTTGATTAGAGGTTTGCAAGAGTGTGTGAAGCTGCATTTTGAAGCTGGCGCAAAGGAAATTCAAGTGGCGCATACCAATACGCCAAGTTTTAGAAAGGGTGATGATTTAAATGGATTTTTAAAGCAAATTGAGAATTTGAAGTGGGATAAAAATCGGTTTATATTGTTTACCGCGCACCAAATGGGTACTTGCCGAATGGGAGGTGATGATAAAAAGCATCCTTTAAAGCCTAATGGAGAAACAAGAGAAGTGAAAAATTTGTTTGTTGCCGATGGGAGTTCTTTCCCTAATTGTAGTGGGGCAAATCCTATGCTATCTATACAAGCATTGGCATATTATATTAGCCAACATATTCATTAGCAGGGGCTTATACCATTTTGAAATCTCATTAATTTTTTGTAAATTAATAGACAAATCGTTGGTTTGGCGGTTTTGGAATCATTTAATCACCCCAAAAAAAGATGAGTTATGGATATGGTATTATGGCTTGTGCAAGGCATACTGGCAGCAATGTTTTTAATGGCAGGAATTATGAAGGTTACTTCAACCAAGCAAGAGTTAATTGCAAAAAACATGGGCTGGGCAGAAGATGTTAGTGACCAGTTAATTAAAATTATTGGTACTGCCGAAATTTTAGGTGCAATAGGATTAATTGCTCCGTGGGCAACGGGTATTTTGCCGTGGTTAACACCCTTAGCTGCAATATGCTTAGGCGTTGTATTGGTATTTGCCGCTATAACTCACATGAGGAGGGGAGAGTTTCCGATGATTGTGATGAATTTAATGCTAATGGCTATGGCTGTATTTATCTTATGGGGAAGATTGAGTGCACTAACTGGTATGATGTAAGATTTAGTGTGCTTGTGAACAAAAGGCTTACTATTGTTACTTGTGTATTTTAGTTTTAGACTTATTACATGTTTTCGGCAATTACTTCTTTAACGTCAGGTATCATTCGCTTCATCATGCCCTCAATTCCTGCTTTTAGTGTAATAGTTGATGATGGGCAACCACTACATGCGCCTTGCATGCCTAATGTTACTATGCCATCTTGGTAATTACGGAAAACTATTGAGCCGCCATCCATTTCAACAGCAGGTTGAACGTATTTGGCTAGAAGGTCTTTAATTTTTGCTTCTATTGAGTCGCTATCTTCGTTTGTAGGGCTTGTTTCGGCAATGATTTCTTCAACTTTTTCAAGGTTAATTAAATCATTTCCACTTTCAATATAGCTTTTGATGTAGGCTTTTATTTCAGGCACAATCTCCATCCATTCCTTATCATCTTTTTTACCAATGGTAACAAAGTTATTGGCAATGAAAACTGCCTTAATGCCTTCAAGCTTAAATAAGCCTTCAGCAAAATTTGATTGTCCATTTACAGCCTCTGCATTAGGGAAATCGATGGTTTTACGCGCATATAACATACGGTTAACCACAAATTTCATTTGCTGAGGGTTAGGAGTTGACTCTTGATAAATACTAATAACACTTGTTGCAGTTGACATAGTCTTGCTGTTTTGTAGCTGCAAAATTAGCTTATTTAGGCTTTGTTCACTTCGCCTTATTTAGGTATTTCCAAATATCGGTAGAACTATAGCCCTTTTGTACCATATAATTTACTACTTTTTGCTTGAATTGAAAGGTGTTTTTAGTGTCTTTTAAGCTCTTTTTTTTCCGTTCAATTAAATCTTTTTGTGTGCTGTTATATTCTTTTTGTGGAATTTCTTGTAGTGCTTTGGTAATGGTTTTGGGGCTAATTTGCTTTTCGCGAAGGTTTTGAGTGATTTTTATTTTCCCCCATTTTTTTTGTCGGAATTTACCACGAACATAGCTTTCGGCAAAGCGTAATTCGTTAATGAAATTATCGTTTTGTAAATTATTGATTAATGCTTCCCAAAGGTTTTTCGGTACTTCCCACTCTTTAAATTTGGTATGAAGCTCAGAGATGCAACGCTCTTGATAGGCGCAATAACGCATGGCTTTGGTTAGGGCTTTTTTATATGTGGCATCTTGATTAGGCAAAACTGGCGTAAAAATATAATGGCAAATGCTATGGTATTGCCATTTTTGGTTAGAAGCTGTTTAATTTTGACTTACGGATGCTTGAAAAACTATACATACGAAATTATGCGCTTATAGCTGAACAGGAAATGGAATTTTCGCCTAGTTTAAATGTAATTACAGGCGAAACTGGGGCTGGAAAATCAATTTTGTTAGGGGCTTTGGGCTTGATTTTGGGGAATAGAACGAACTTGAAACTGTTTAAAGATTCGGGCAAAAAATGTGTGGTTGAGGGCGTTTTTGATATTGAAAATTTGAACTTAAATGCCTTTTTTGAAACGCACGATTTAGATTTTGACAAGGAGTGCATTGTAAGGCGTGAAATTAGTGCTTCGGGGAAATCGAGGGCATTTGTGAATGATACGCCAGTTGGTTTAAACACGCTTAAATTATTAACCAATCAATTGGTGAATTTAACGGCGCAGCATGAAAATTTATTTTTGTTTGATAAGGCGTTTCAATTGAATTTAATTGATGTTATGGGTGCAAACGAAGCCCACTTAGCATCCTACAAAAATATTTATAACGAGTACAAAAAAACAGCGCAGGAGTTATCGGATTTGAAAGGGCATTTATCAAAGCAAAAAGCGGAGTTGGATTATCTTAATTTTCAGTTAAATGAATTAGAAAAGGCCGAGTTGAGTAACCCAAATGAGCAAAAAATAATTGAAGAAGAATTGGGGCAGCTAAACAATGTTGAGGTTATAAAACAGACTTTAACAGATAGTAGTCAACTGTTAATGGATGGGGATTATAATGTGTTACAATTGTTAACGGAGGCAAAAAATGCCTTTGATAGAATTGCAGATTTTAAGCCTGAATATGCTAAACTTTGCGAGCGATTAGGTAGCGCTTATTATGAGTTACAAGATTTGCAAGATGAAATTGCTAGTAATCTTGAAATGGTGGAGGATAACCCTGAACGGGCATTTGAATTACAGGAGCGTTTAGATACTTTTGTCCGTTTACAAAACAAGCACAATGTGGCCGATTTGCCTGCTTTAATAGAATTGCAAGAGGCTTTATTAAGCCAAAAAAATGGAATAAGTCAAGGGGATAATCGTATTGCTGAATTGGAGAAAAAGTTGATTGGACTTAAAGAAAAGATGTTTTTAAAGGCGGAGCAAATTTCAAAAAATAGACAAAAAATTGCGCCTAAAATAGAAAAGGATGCGAAGGTTTATTTAGGCAAAATGGGGATGGAAAATGCGGCTTTATCCATTGAATTTAACCGATTAGCGCATTGTGGAGTTAATGGAATTGATGAGGTTGAATGGTTGTTTACGGCTAATAAGGGCAGTAAAGGAGTTGAGTTGAGAAAAGTAGCATCGGGTGGTGAATTATCGCGATTGATGTTGAGTTTACAAAGCATTATTGCGGATTCGGTGGCAATGCCAACCTTGATTTTTGATGAAATTGATACGGGGATTTCGGGCGAAGTGTCAAAAAAAGTAGGACGGGTGTTAAAGCGTTTAGCGCAGAAACATCAAATAATTTGTATTACACATTTGCCACAAATTGCTAGTTGTGCCAATCATCATTTTCTTGTTTATAAAGATGATGAAACAGGTGTTACTCAAACATCAGTTAAAGTGCTTAATAATGAAGAGCATATTTATGAAATTGGGCAAATGTTGGATGGCAAACCTCCTGGGCAAGCGGCATTAGATAATGCTAGGAATTTGGTGGGGGAGATGAGGGGGTAAACGATATTAATATGAGGAAAAATTGGACTAGAGAGGAAACGATAATAGCATTTAATGTGTATTGCAAAATACCGTTTAAAAACTCTAGTGCAAGGCACCCTTTAGTAATTGAGATGGCTAAAATAATAGGTCGTTCGCCCGCAGCTTTAAATATGAAAATAGGCAACCTTGGGCGGCTGGATCCTACTTTAAAAGCAAAGGGGATAACTGGATTGAAAAATGGGGCAAAATTAGAAGAAGATGTATGGGCAGAATTTACCAATAACTGGGATGCTCTTGCGTTTGAAAGCGAAAGATTGATAGAAAAATTTAAGAGAGATTTAAAGAGAGAATCAAATGAATTATTAAAAACTGGAAAAGAAACAAAAAGACTTGTAAAGGTTAGGGTTAACCAAAGTTTTTTCAGGCAAATGATTTTATCGGGCTACAGCAGCAAATGTTGTATTACTGGAATATCCCACGAAAAGTTACTAATTGCAAGTCATATAATTCCATGGAGTGAAAACAAAAAAGAAAGACTAAATCCTACAAATGGATTATGCCTAAATGCCTTACATGACAAAGCTTTTGATAGCGGACTAATAAGCGTAAATCCAAATTATAAAATTCTTATTTCAAACCGGTTAAAAGGACAAACTGAACATGTGAAATACTTTAAAAATTTTGCTGGAAAAAAGATAAACTTACCCGATAAGTTTTTACCATCGAAACAATTTTTAGAATATCATAACGATGTGATTTTTCTTGGCTAAAACTCAATTCCAATCGCCATTTCCGTAAAATCGGCGCTGGCGCCGTGGGCTTTTAAAAATATACCGATATAAGGATTGAAACGGTTGGTTTGGTAAGTGTCTTTAAAATGATATTTTGCCCCTAGCTTAACCACCAAGTTTCCTTTTTTTAAGAATGGATTGTAAATATAAGTGCCTATTTGAACGGGTATGCTAAAGTGATTGAGGAGTAATTCGTAGCCGCCCATTACTATAATTTGTGATGATTTTAAATCTTTACTTTCAGTAAAACTGCCCATTAACTCAATAAATCGGCGGGTGGAGTAATGGTACTCGTAATTAAATCCCAACATTACGCGCCCTTTAATGGATACGTTTCGATTAAGGTAAAGACCTGCGATGTAAACGGGATAATTGGGGCCGCCATTTATGATTAACGAACCTACGCCAAATCCTGCATGTAAGCTTATCTTAAAACGTTTATCGGATTGGGGTAGGGTGTCAGGGTATTGGGCGTTTGATGGGTTGAAAAGGTAGGTGAACCCAACACTTGCTCCCAGTATGTTAATGCCTAAGTTGGGTTGTTCGGTATTTCCGTTGGAGTAGTGGGTAACCGATAAATTGGCAGATGCGCTTAACTGTTTGATAATTTGCCTTTGAAATCCTAATTCAAATCTTGTAAGATTATTAAAATGCCCTCCAATTCCGTTGTTTGTTGGGTTGTTAATTGGGTGGTAGGTTTTGGAAATATAGGCGATTCCTACTCCAACCTTCATGTTAAAATTAAAGGGCTTGTACTGCCGCTTGAAATTTAAAAAAGGTAAAATACCGATACCTCTACCAAAAATGTTTTTATCTCCAAAATCGGCTAAAACTAAGCCAATGCCGTATTCGGGTTTTTTGTAGGCTCGACTCCAAAGTGCTTTGCCTGTTGTTTGCCTACTCCACGAAATTTCGTATTGAAAAGTAGGTTGAGTAATTTGTGGTGTAAAGTATGAGCGGTGGGGTACTATTTTGCCAATATGTACTGTGCTGTTAATTTGCCAATTATCAAGTTGGGCATTTAATTTTGTTGAGAAGAACAAGATTGAAACAATTAGGCAAAATTTTGCAACTAAGCTAAGGTGGCTTTGAAAGGGATTGCTATTTTTACAAAAGATATACATCTGAGGTATGAAGATATTTTATAAGAGCGTATTATTTATAAGTTGTGCTTTTTTAGCAGTGCTTTTGTTTTTTGGTGGCGAAAAAGAAGAAGCGAATGCTTGGGGCTTTTGGGCACATAAACGTATTAATCGATTGGCAGTTTTTACCTTGCCGCCCGAAATGATTACTTTTTATAAGGAGCATTTGGAGTACATTACCGAACATGCTGTTGACCCCGACAAAAGGCGGTATGCCGTTGAAGGCGAGGACAAAAATCATTATATTGATATTGATTATTATGGGGGCTACCCATTTGATATGTTGCCCCGAAAATGGGAGGATGCCATTGAAAAATATAGCGAAGATACCATTAGAGAATATGGTATTTTACCCTGGAATTTAGAGTGGACTTTTGATAAATTAGTTCGTGCATTTAAAAAAGGAGATACTAAAAGAATTTTAAAATACTCGGCGGATTTTGGGCATTATATTGGCGATGGACATGTGCCATTGCATACTACTTTAAATTATAATGGGCAGTTAACAGGGCAAAAAGGGATTCATGGTTTTTGGGAATCAAGGATACCTGAAAGCTTTGGTGATGACTACGATTATTTTGTTGGCAAGGCTTGTTATGTAGATGATGTAAATGAGTTTTTTTGGGAGTTTATTTTGGAAAGCCATACATCTGTTGATACAGTTTTGCGCTTTGAGCGATTGTTAAATGCTGATTTTCCGAGTGACCAAAAATATAGTTTTGAAAAGCGTGGCGTTTCAACAATGAAGGTGTATTCGGCGGATTACACGGCTGCTTATAATAAAATGATGAATGGTATGGTGGAACGTCGAATGCGTGCTGCCGTTATTGATATGGGTTGCCTTTGGTACTCGGCATGGATGCAAGCTGGGCAACCTGATTTGAATAATTTGGGTATTGTTGAATGGTCGGAAGAAGAAATTGAAGAACAAAAGGCTTTAGATGCTGCTCACCAAGGTGGTAAGATTAAGGGTAGGGAGCATGAGGATTAAGATTTTTAGACCTACTTTTCCATTGATGAAAAGTAGGCAAAAATCTAGGGCTGCATTTACATGACACTAAAAATCAACCATTACGCTAAAGGTAACGAATGTCAACAAAGTTGACCGTTAACTTTTTAACGCTCCATTCTTCGATTTTCTTAACGTTATGTAAATGATGCCCAATTGTTTATGAAACATAGTTATTGCGACTACAAGTAGTTTGCAATTATCATTGGGAATCGCCGATTGTAATCCATATTAGAAAACTGGACACTAGTTTCTTAAAAATATAATTGTTTCGTTACAATGCGACTTCTCACAGCATGTAACTATTATTGAAGAATCCTTTTTGCAAATTTCATTGAGATTTTGTCAGGCTCAATCTCCTATTCGCTCATTAGCATGATGGCGGTTTCAGCTGGTATTTCCAAACGACGACCATTCATATAAGCTGCAACAAATGCTTCATCGTAACCTAATTGCTGCATTTTTTCGCTATAAGCTTGTGCTTGATTAAAATCGGAGAAATAGCCTGTAACATACCTTGTTAAACCTTCAAGACTGAACTCTTTACTAACTGATTTATCTACTTTGTTAAAGAAACTTGCTGATGTACTCAATGATTTTTTGAAAGCCCCAACTTGAACTTTAAACGACAGGCTACGGCTGTTATTTTTTACAGGTATGCCATTGTCGGTGCTGGCAATTGTATTGCCGTAATCTTGTTGTTTAATGGTTGGTGTTTGCTTAATGCGTACAATTTCAGGCTCAGGATCGGTAGCGGTTTTAACAATGTATTGTTGTGCCACATATTGTTGTAGTTTATATGGTTTTTTGCCTCTTAAAACTACATAAAACACCTCTGAGGTTGCGGTAGCTTCAGTATCCACCTCTTTGTAATCGTGAACTTTGCCTTGACTGGTGTGTAGCACGGTATAGCGATCGCCCATTTGTAGAGGAACATAAAAATTACCTTCATTATCGGCGTAATGAACGCTTTTTTTGCCTTTAGTGTGGTTAACGATTTCAACCACAGCATTTGGCATCATATTAAAATCTTTACCGTATTCCATTACAACGCCTATTAGGTAAAATACTTTGCCGAGAGCTACATCTTCATCTTTAGGGACGAAAGTGTAAGATTCGTCAGTTGGGCTAAATTCAGCGTTTTTATCTTTTTTAGAATTTTTTGAAGATTTTGTTTTTTCAACGATAACTGGTTCATCATTTTTTGGCATTTGGATAAAGCTTTTATCCACTAAAAGTTCCTCTGCTTTTTGACCGTTTATTAGGATTTTAAAGATGTCGTCGCCACCTTTTGTGCCTTTACGGTTAGAGGCAAAGTAGCCTGCTTTTTTATCTTTTTCAAGGATTAAACCAAAATCATCGCGAGGACTGTTGATAGGGTAACCGATGTTTTGAGCGGTATTCCATTGTGTACCCGATTGGGTGGTTGAATAAATATCTAACCCACCAAAACCGCCTAAGCCATCAGACGAAAAATAAACCGTGCCATCTTGATGGATGGTTGGGAACATTTCATCGCCAGCAGTATTAACTTTTGCGCCGAGGTTTTTTGGTTTTGTCCATTTATCGCCAATTTTTTGAACGAAGTAAATATCTTTTCCGCCTTGTCCGCCTGGTTTATCGGAAGTGAAGAAGAGGAATTTTCCATCGTAAGAAATGGCTGGATGCCCTACTGAATAGGTCCCATCGTTACTATTGAAAGGCATTTCCTTAGCTTCGCCCCATTTGTCGCCTAACCATTTGGCTTCAAATATTTTAAGTACGGCAATAGATGTGCCTTTCTTCTTATTTTTTTTGCTTTTGTTTACGTTTCGTGTAAAGTACATGGTTTTACCGTCGGCAGAAAAAACGGCTGGACCTTCGTGGTATTTTGTGCCTGTTTTACCCTTTAGTTTTTCAACGCTAGACCATTTATTGGCGTAATTGTTTTCTACATAAAATAAATCAAGGTAGGTTTCGCCCGTCCATCCATCTAATTTTTTATTGCCCCCGCCTTCTTTACGAGATGAGGCGAAAACCAAACCATCATTAAGGAATGATGCGCCAAACTCGGAGCTTTTAGAGTTAAAAGGTAGTTTTACAATTTTAAACATCGAAGAATCAGCCAAGTAGGTGTCAATGTTGTTGCACCAATCAATAAAACGGAGGGCTCGTTTATCGGTTGGGTTTTTACGCTGGTAAATTTCAAACCATTTTAAAGCATCGTCGTACTTGCCACTACTCATTAAGCTTTGGGCATAGTAAAACTTATACTCGTGTTCTTTAGGGTTTTGGTCAATTGCTTTTTTGTACCAGTAGCTTGCTTTTTTGTAGTTGCTCGTTTTGCGGTAGCATTCGGCAAGGCGTGCTGTTGCTACTTTGTTTTTTTTCTTTTTTTCAACTACTTTTTTATATGCCTCAATAGCTTTGGCATAGGCAAACTGGTTGTAATACTTGTCTGCTAGTTTCATCATGTTGCTTTGTGCGTTAAGGCTTAGGCCCACGCACAGCAACACGGATGTTAGTATGAAAGTGAAAGTTTTCATAGCTTGGCTTGTTTTCTCAGGTATGGTAAATCACTAACCATGCCAAACTTGCAAAGTCTTATTTTTCAGTATTTACTGTGTCTTTAAAACGATACAATGGCTGGCTACAAAAATTAAAGTAAATGTTAGCTGCATGTTTTTGATATTTCCCTATTTTTGGTGACATTCAACTATATGCGGTTTTTATTTCATTTAGGGCAATACTTAATTATGCTGCGAAAAATGTTTTCGCGGCCAGAGCGTAAGACTATGTATTGGTACGAGCTTTTACGGCAGATGTACCAAATTGGTGTTGGCTCAATAGGTATAGTTGCTGTTATTTCGATTTTTATTGGGGCGGTAACTGCGGTGCAGTTTGCTTATCAGTTAAGGGATTCGTTTGTGCCTGAATATTATATTGGGTTTATTGTACGAAGCTCAATGTTGATTGAGTTGGCTCCTACTTTTTCGTGTTTGGTTTTAGCGGGCAAGGTGGGGTCAAATATTGCATCGGAATTAGGAAGTATGCGGATTTCGGAGCAGATTGATGCTTTGAAAATAATGGGGGTAAATACAACTAGTTATTTAGTTGCTCCAAAGATTTTTGCAGCTGTTTTTATCGTTCCTTTTTTAATTATCCTATCAGCGGCATTGGGGATTAGCGGTGGAATGGCGGCTTCATTAGCGAATGGAACTCCTTTTGCGGTTTTTGCTAAGGGCCTACAATCGTGGTTTGAGCCGTTTAATGTTGTTATGATGTTGATTAAATCGGTTGTTTTTGGCTTTTTACTAACCTCAATAGCTTGTTATCATGGGTTTTATGTGCAAGGTGGTTCATTAGAAGTGGGAAAGGCTAGTACAAGGGCTGTGGTGCAGGGTAGTATATCTATTTTGGTGGCCGATTATTTGATTGCTCAATTATTAACTACATAAAATGATTGAGGTAAACAACATAAAAAAATCATTTGACGACAAGGAGGTGTTAAAGGGGATTAGTACTGTTTTTGAAGCAGGAAAGACGAATTTAATTATTGGTACTTCGGGCTCGGGGAAAACGGTTTTTGTAAAGTGTTTGATTGGCTTGTTTCAAGTTAATAGCGGTGAAATTTATTACGATAAACGCCCTTTGGGGAAAATGAGCGAAAAGGAAAAAAAACATTTAAGAACGGAAATTGGGATGTTGTTTCAAGGGAGTGCTTTGTTTGATTCGATGACGGTTGAACAGAATGTGATGTTTCCTTTAGATATGTTTACGAGGGATAGCTATAAGGATAAAATTGTAAGGGTTAACGAGGTTTTGGAGCGTGTAAATTTGGTGGGCTCGAATCATAAATTCCCATCTGAAATTTCGGGTGGTATGATGAAGCGTGTTGGTATTGCCCGTGCAATTGTAATGAAACCGCAATATCTTTTTTGTGATGAGCCAAACTCTGGGCTTGACCCGCAAACATCAATTACGATTGATAGCTTGATTTCGGAAATTACAAAGGAGAATAATATAACGACGATTATTAATACCCATGATATGAACTCGGTAATGGGTATTGGGGAGAATATTGTTTTTTTAAATAAAGGTCATAAGCATTGGGAGGGCAATAGTAGTGAAATTGTTAGTAGTGGCAATAAAGAGTTGTTGGATTTTATTTATCCGAGGGGAGTGCCAGGGTTGGTGTGAATTTGTTTTTGGTTATTGCTATATAGAAATAAAAAGTTAATTTAGTTGAAGTTAACTTTTTAAAGAATGTTTTGTAGAATCTTAGTTGTAATTACGGTTGTAATATTTTTTCCACTTTTAGTAAAAAGCCAAAATTTAAATGGAGGATTAATTGGTCATTACGGTTTTAATGGTGATTTTGAAGATAAAAGTGGAAACAGTAATGAGGGATTTGCAAGAGGTGGAGTGTCTTTTTCAAATGATAGATGGGGGCAGGGAAATTCTGCTTTGACATTTAATGGTGTTGATGGATATGTAGAACTTCCGCATTCGAAAAGCATGGAGAATTTTTCTAATTCAATTTCGATTAACGTTTGGGTAAAGACAAAGGGAAAAAACGAGGATGGGTTTGTAGCAATACTATCTAAAACGAACAGTAAGAAAATTTTACAAGCTTTTGCATTTATGTTTAGGGATTACAATGGAGGTTGGGATCCATATACAAATGAAACTATGAAGACGCCATTCCCATTTCATACATGGACAATGTTTACTTTTATTGATGATAGTATTTCAAGAAGGCTTTATCAAAATCAAAAGTTAATTTTAGAGAAAAAAAGAACCAAAGAAGAACAAGCGAAATTTAAAATTAGGCAAAACTACTTACCAATATTAATTGGAGCCGAGCCATATATTGAATGGGAATATTATTATGGAGAAATGGATGATTTGCGTATTTATAATAGATCATTAAGTGAGTGTGAGATTAAATTTCTTTATCAAGAACAACCATTTACTCCAAAAGAAAGGGCTAATAATTACGTTGCTAAAAAGCTTGAAGAGTGGAAAGAAAGAGGGGAGTATGAAAAAACGATAGACTATAATAAAAGATTAGAATCAAAAGTGCATGAGAAAAGTGATGCGTTTGAACAGGAGATTATTGATAAAATTGCCTCTGAAGTATTGTGGAGTTGTGGGAGTAAAAAATATGATGCTGATAATGAAGAGTTTATCCTTATTTTTAATAATGTTGAACCCTTTAAAATTTCAGTTCCTATAAATGAGGCTGAGGAGTTTGGAGAAAACTTTAACTCACTCGAATTTATTGACCCCAAATTTAGTTTACAAAACAAGCCAAATTTGGAAGTTGAATGTATAATTATCAAAAATCCATTGAATAATAAGGTATATACTTATGGTTGTTCTGAAGAGGATTTAGTTAAAGTTGAATCAAAAAAAGTATTAGTCAAGCTATGGGATGACAAAAAACAAGATGGAGATATTGTATCAGTATTTATCAATGATAAACTTGTTAAAAGCAAAATCAAAGTGAAAAACAAGGCTGTTGAATTTAAGATTGAGTTAGAGGAGGGTTTAAATACTTTTAAATTACTAGCACATAATGAGGGTGATGAACCGCCAAATACTGCTGCAATTTTAATAGATGATGAACATCAACAATACAAGCATGTTTTAAGCAGTAAAAAAAATGAATATTCTGAACTGAAGATATTGTACTTTAAAAGTAAATAGGGGCAAGTTTGTTTTTATGAACTACCCCCATTTTTTATTATCCTTTTTTACCGTGGCATTGTTTATATTTTTTACCACTTCCGCATGGGCAAGGTTCGTTGCGACCAACTTTTGGACCTACTTTGGCAGGCTCTGGGCGGTTTTGCTCACGTTGTGATTGACGCGCACTGGCTTGACGAGCGCGTTGCATTCCACCATCATCTGAGCGTGTTGTTTTCATACGGCTCATATCGGTACGACGGTTAGGTGGATTCACCCCTTTTATATCCTCAGATGAGCGTTGCGGCAATTGGGCACGGAACAAGAACGATGTGATTTCACGATTGATTTTAGCAAACATTTGCTTAAACATTTCAAATGCCTCGAACTTATAAATCAATAAAGGATCTTTTTGCTCGTGAACGGCAAGCTGTACGGCTTGCTTTAATTCGTCCATTTCACGCAAATTATCTTTCCAAAAATTATCAATAATGTTAAGGGAAACATTTTTTTCGAGCGCAGTAATCAACTCGCGCCCTTCGGTATCATAAGCATCTTGCAAGCGAGATATTACCTGTATTACTTTTTTACCATCGCTGAAAGGAGCTGGAACGAATTTAATGGTTTCGCCTCTTTCTTGGTAAATGCGTTGAATGCTTGGCCATGCGCCTTTACGGATGCTTTCCATACGGCGGTGGTAATAGGCTTCGCATTCTTCGTATAAAGTGGTTGTTAGTGTTTGTTCTGTTTCGCCACGGAAATCGTCTTCTGAAATTTCGGTTTGCATTGAAAAGTATCGCAAAACATCTTCTTGAAAAGCGGCATAATCTTGTATGCCGTGATGTGTTTGAACTATTTCTTCTGCTAAATCATAAAAAGTATTGAAGATGTCAACCGTTAGGCGGTCGCCGAAAAGGGCGTGCTTCCTACGTTTGTAAATAATTGAACGTTGGTTGTTCATTACATCATCATATTCCAACAAACGTTTACGGATACCAAAGTTGTTTTCTTCTACTTTTTTCTGAGCACGCTCAATTGATTTGGTAATCATTGAGTGTTGGATTACCTCGCCTTCGGTATGCCCCATACGATCCATTAAACTGGCAATACGCTCGGAGCCGAAAAGGCGCATTAAGTTATCTTCTAGCGAAACGTAGAATTGAGAAGAACCCGGGTCTCCCTGACGACCTGCACGACCACGTAACTGCCTGTCAACACGACGAGAATCGTGGCGTTCGGTACCGATAATGGCTAAACCTCCTGCCTCTTTAACGCCATCGCCCAATTTAATATCCGTACCACGACCAGCCATGTTAGTAGCAATAGTTACTTGCCCTGGGCGGCCTGCTTCGGCAACAATATCTGCCTCGCGAGCGTGTTGTTTTGCATTTAATACGTTATGCGGGATTTTACGCATACGCAACATGCGGCCAAGTAGTTCGGATGTTTCCACGGTAGTCGTACCTACTAGAACAGGGCGACCTTCATCAACTAGGTTTTGAACCTCGTCAATAACCGCATTAAATTTTTCTTTAACGGTTTTATAAACCAAATCATCTCTATCATCACGGGCAATTGGTCGGTTGGTTGGGATAACAACAACATCCAACTTATAGATTTCCCAGAACTCGCCTGCTTCGGTTTCGGCAGTACCCGTCATACCTGCTAATTTATGGTACATACGGAAGTAGTTTTGAAGCGTAACCGTTGCATATGTTTGGGTTGCAGCTTCAACTTTTACGTTTTCCTTGGCTTCAAGGGCTTGGTGCAATCCATCAGAAAAACGGCGGCCATCCATGATACGACCCGTTTGCTCATCAACGATTTTTACCTTACCGTCCATTACAACATATTCAACCTCTTTTTCAAATAGGGCGTATGCTTTTAATAATTGTTGAACGGAGTGGATACGCTCAGACTTGATTGAATAGTCGGCGATTAATTTATCTTTTCGTTCTACTTTTTCTTCATCGGAAACTTCTGCATCTTCAATTTCTTTAATTTCAATACCTAAATCTGGTATGATAAAAAAGTTAGGGTCGTCGCCAGCACCCGTAATTAGGTTAATGCCTTTTTCGGTTAAATCAATGGTGTTTTGTTTTTCATCAATATGGAAGAACAATTCATCATCGACAATGTGCATCAATTTATTTTGCTCAGCCATGTAATGATTTTCGGCTTTTTGCATGATGCTACGGATTCCAGTTTCGGATAAAAACTTAATTAATGGTTTGTTTTTAGGATAACCTCTATGCGCACGAAGTAGGAATAAACCGCCTTCTTCAACACCTGATTTTCCATCGGCGATTAATTTTTTAGCTTCTGTTAAGCATTGGGTAGCCAATTTTCTTTGTGCAGAAATGATTTTTTCAACTCGTGGTTTTAATTCGTGAAATTCGTGCTGATCGCCTTTTTCAACTGGACCTGAAATGATTAGTGGTGTACGGGCATCATCAACTAAAACTGAATCCACCTCGTCAATCATTGCGTAGTGGTGTTTACGCTGTACTAATTCCTCAGGAAAACGGGTCATGTTATCCCTTAAATAATCGAAACCAAACTCATTATTGGTTCCATAAATAATGTCGCAATTATAAGCGGCTCGACGGCTTTCGCTATTAGGCTGGTGGTTATCAATACAATCAACCGTTAGACCTAAAAAGTTTAGTAAACCACCCATCCATTCGCTATCGCGACGGGCTAGGTAATTGTTAACGGTAACTACGTGAACGCCTTCGCCAGTTAAACCGTTTAAGTAGGCTGGCAAGGTTGCTACTAGGGTTTTACCTTCACCCGTTTGCATTTCGGCAATTTTACCTTGGTGCAATACGATACCACCAATTAGCTGCACATCGTAATGAATCATGTTCCATTCAATAAGGTTGCCAGCGGCCTCCCAGCTATTGGCGTAACTTACGGTATTGCCATTAATATTAATGTGGTTTTTATTGACAGAAAGCTCTCTATCTAATTCGGTTGCAGTTGCTTGTAGCGTTTCATTTTCAGAAAAACGGCGGGCAGTTTCTTTTACCACCGCAAATGCGTCGGGCAAAATTTCCATTAAAACTTCTTCTAAAGCTTTGTCGCGTTCTTCAATCAATTTATCAACTTCTTGGTAAATGTTTTCTTTATCGTCGGGGCTTAGGCTATTATCGGTTTTTGCTTTGTTTTTAAGGTTTTCAATTTCCTTATCAATTTCAGCCAAAAAATCAGCAATACGATTTCTGAAAGTTTGGGTTTTGGCTCTTAACTCATCGTTGCTTAAACTGTTAAGCGTAGGGTAGATGTTGTTGATTTGAGTAACTAATGGCAGTACATCTTTTACGTCTTTTTCGTATTTGTTACCACCAAAAAATTTGCTTATTGCTTTTGTAATAAATTCCATTCTGTTTATTTATTCGCTTTGCGATTTTATGATAACCGCTTTAAGCTTAATAAAAGTTCAATTTATGTTGAAAACGGTTGCAAAGTTACAATTTTCAGCATCATAGTGGTGGTTTTTTAGTGTGATTAAATTAAAGGTAATTGTTAAGGCCTAGTAGTATAAAATTAGTTTATGTAATCTTTAGAAAGGTGATTTTTGTTTTTTATATTTAAGTATATTTAAAATAAATTAAATCATGCCTTACTTTTTTTATTTAGTGCCAAGTTGGAGAATGGTTAGATTGTTAGGTGAGCTTAAAGTATTGACAAGGGTTTCGTACATTTCATTAATCTTAGTTCCTATTTTAGTTGTTGCATGGGATGGGATTGAAATTACTTTAAATGAGTGGAATGGCTTAGGTAATGAGCAAATAGCGAAAGTACTAGAATTTACTGAGTTAGAACTAGTTGACAGTTTAACGAAGGTAGTACAAGATGTAAATGCCGAAATGGATAAACTAAAAGCAAAAAGTACGACTAATGGAAAAACTTCATATCCATTTCCTTTGTTTTGGATTCAGGTATTTATTTGCGCCCTTTTAATCGCTATAGCACACTTAATTTATCAATTATTTTGTCCTGAAGAGATACAAGAATATTCACTTGAATCTTATATAAATAGTAAAAAAGACCAATATATAAGATTTGGTACAAATTATGAATTGGAACTTGCTGAATTGGATTTGGGAAGTAAAGATGCGGATAGAATATTGGGGATAAGCACTAAAGTGGAACAAAATATTGATGGGTTAAAAGGGTTGATAGAAGAAAACAAAAAGAAAAAAATTTTTAAAATGAAACTTTTCGAACTGTATGATATTAGAGACTTTTTACGAGTTAAGGTGAGTAAAACAGATTTTGAAAAAAACATTTTAACTATGATAGAAAAACGATTGATAAAGGCGGAAAGTAAGGATATTAATTTTGTTGAACTGAACATTATAGCTAAGGCTGCTGCATTAAATTATAAATTACTATCAAGGAAATCACCAGCATCAATTTATTTGACTACTATATTGTATCTTATGGGGTTGTACTTTTTATGTCTAGTTACTTCTTTTCAAGTTTGGAGGGTAATAACTTCTGGTGGAGCCCTTGAATGGTGGCAATTTTTTTGGTTTGTATCGTGAAATAACTTGTGTTAAACCCTTTATATTTATAGTAGTCTGAACGTTTTAAACTTATTTTTATGAGGATTTTAACACTACTATTTTTAGTTTTTTTAACATCAATTAGTTATGCTCAAAATACCTACGATACAGTTTACGATATAATTACTACCAAATGCCAAAGCTGCCATAGCGGTAGTAACCCTGCTGGAAATTTGGATTTTGATTTGCCCAAAAGCGAGTTATACGATGCTTTAGTTTTTGCATCAACCAATAGTAGTGTTGCTAATGCAAAGCATAATTATCAGGTATATCCTGGCGACCCGTATCGTTCGTATATTTTTAGAAAAATTGCGGCTGGTGGTTTTACGCCTAATGTTACTTTAGAAGCTGGCGAAGGAAGTTTAATGCCAGCCTATGGTGGCGAGCCGCTAACGGATGTTGAAATGGAAACCATAAGGCAATGGATTGTTTGGGGTGCGCCTGAAACAGGAGAAGTGGTTGCCCAAAACACTATTGAAGAATTTTACAACGGCGGTGGATATTGGGGGCTTAATGCTGAAGATGTACCCGAAGCACCGGCTGAGGGCGAGGGTTTTCAAATAAGAATGGGACCATTTTTTGTTGCACCAAGCGATGATGTAGAGTACACGACGCGATACGATACAAGATTATCACAAGATATGGAAGTACATACGATTGATGCTAATATTGGAAGTTCGCATCATTTTATATTGTTAAAACACAACGACCCCGCAACTGCACAGCCATATGGCTTGAAATATGGAGCTGAACATGATGATGCAGCTATTGTATCGACTTATCAATATAGTGCTGAAACGAAATTGCCGAATGGAACAGCTTTTAGATGGGAACAAGATGCTGTTTTGGAGTTAAACTCTCATGCAGTTAACTATTCAAGCTCTATGATTTTAGGTAATGATGTTTATGTGAATGTTTATACACAGCCTAATAATACGGCCTCGCAAGAAATGTTTAATGTGCTTATCCCTTACCCTGGATTAGTTATACCAAATGGTGGTGCAGAGTATGTTTTTGAAGGCGAGTTTACTTTGGGGTTAAATTTTGATGTACATGTTTGGCAAATGTCATCGCATACGCACCAATGGGGTACGGGTTATAGAGTGTGGAAACGAAACCCTGATGGTAGCAAGGGGGATATGATTTTTGATGCAGAAACGGAGAACGGTATTCCGGGTTGTAATCCTATTCCTTACGATTATCAGCATCCACCTGTAAGAACTTTTGGGCCGTTTTTGCCTTTTAATCCATCGCATGGCTTGATACATGAAGCGACTTATGAAAATAATGGTCCTAACTGGTGTTTTTGGGGTGGAACAAGCCAAGATGAAATGATGCTAATTAGCATTTATTACGTTACCAGCATGAGTGGGGTGAACGCTGATGCTGGAGATGAATGCGAACTGGTAGATATTGAGGATATTTCTGTTCATGAAAGTAGTATTAATATTTATCCGAACCCTGCTGATGGTGTTTTGTCAATTGATTTGAGCGAGTATAATGGTTCAACTATTGAATTGATGGTGTTTGATGCTTTAGGTAGGATAGTAAAGCAAAGTACTTTGAATGCAGGAAACTCTAATACGAGTTTAATTGATGATTTAAGCAGCGGGTTGTATTATGTGAACTTGATTGATACTGAAAGTGGAGGGAGTTTACATCATGAAAAGTTAGTGGTAAGATGATTATTGAAAATAAAATGATTGTAAAATCGACCACTGTAAATTGCGGTGTTACTGAAGCTTGGAAACGTTGGACGACACATGAAGGGCTTTTGACTTTTTTCGGGGCTGATAATAAAATAGAATTATGCTTAGGCGGTGCTTTTGAGATCTACTTTATGATGGATGCCTCGTTAGGTTTAAGAGGTAGCGAGGGTTGTAAAATCATTAGCTTTTTACCTGAAAAAATGTTATCCTTTACTTGGAATGCGCCCCCGCAATTTGAGATGGTTAGGAATAACGAGTACAAAACTTGGGTAGTAGTAAATTTTGATGTCGTCGATGAAAATAAAACAAAAGTTAGTTTGCATCATTTAGGTTGGTTAAAGGGCGAAGAATGGAATAAGGTTTACAGTTATTTTGAAAATGCATGGGGTTTTGTAATGGAGCGGTTTGAGAGGAGTGTTTAATGGGAGTAATAAATGATGTAATTGAGAAGTATATTGTCAAAATATCAAAAGTATTTTCTTGGAATTGCTATACTATTATCCTCATTAGCTGTTTCAATAAGTTCAGGCGATGGGAAGGTGAGTTTAATTTTTCAAAATTATCCTATTGTTATTTTTTTGATGGTGGTAACTAGTTCATTTTTAGTTGTAGTCTATATTCAAATTGATAAAACGAAAATAGAAAACCTTTCAAATCAAATTAAAGATCAGTCAGATACTGAAGATGAAAATTTTAACGCTTTATTAAAAGGGCTGACTTTTAGGCAAAGAGAGGTTTATGATTTAATAGTTTCTGGTAAAACAAATAAGGAAATAACATCTGAACTATTTATTGAGCAAAGTACCCTGAAAACACACATTAATCAAATTTATAAGAAGCTAAATATTAAGAATAGGAGTGAGTTGAAATCAAGGGTAAGTGATTGATAATTAATGCCTGTTTAATAAATCAACCTTTTATCAACCCTAAAAAACTTGATTAAATTGATGCTAGTATTGAAAATTGCAAGTAAAACCATATTTATATGAAAAGTAATTTTTTATACGTTGCATTATATCTTTTAATTCCTTGTTTTTCTTTCAGAGGTAATGAACACGAGGTTGTTTGGGTTTGGAAGGATTTACCATGGATTCCCATACTATTAGCATCTATGGCATTAGTATGTATAGCAATACATTTTTTGAAAAGGTGGGTGAAGATCAGAAATTAGTTAATCATTATGATAGTTGGGGGCTTAATTAGGATGGTGAGTATGAAGCGACTTTTGAGTTTGATTAGTTTGTGAAAGATTCAAGGTTAGTGTTCTAGTTATATAACTACTCAATTTTTAATAGTTATGCTATTGTTTTGTAATTTTGCAGCCGATTTTAAGAAGATTATCTGAAAATTTATATCATGAGCGGAGCAAAAATTAGTATTAATAACGGCGTTTTAAATGTACCTAATAACCCAATTATCCCTTTTATTGAAGGTGATGGCATTGGCGTTGATATTTGGCCTGCTGCCAAAAAAGTATTTGATGCAGCAGTAGAAAAAGCCTATAACGGCGAGCGTAAAATTGAATGGACCGAAGTTTTAGCTGGTCAAAAAGCGTTTGATAATACGGGGGAGTGGTTACCACAAGCCACGCTTGATACAATTAAAGAATATTTGTTTGCAATTAAAGGGCCTTTAACTACGCCAGTAGGTGGTGGTATTCGCTCATTGAATGTTGCTTTGCGCCAACAATTGGACTTGTATGCTTGTGTGCGTCCTGTAAAATATTTTGATGGTTCGCCATCGCCATCTAAGCACCCTGAAAAGGTTGATATGGTTATTTTTCGTGAGAATACGGAGGATATTTACGCTGGTATTGAGTATATGATGGGTAGCGATGAAGTGAAAGAATTAATCAATTATTTGCAAACAAAGTTTGGGGTTGATAAAATTCGTTTCCCTGAAACTTCATCATTAGGAATTAAGCCTGTTTCAAAAGAGGGTTCGGAGCGTTTAATTCGAGCTTCAATCAAATATGCATTAGATAACGGCTATAAATCTGTTGCATTAGTGCATAAGGGTAATATCATGAAGTTTACCGAAGGTGCATTTAAAAACTGGGGTTATGAGTTAGCCCGTACGGAGTTTGCTGACCAAACGTTTACTTGGGCTGAATGGGATGAGATTGTTGCAAAAGATGGTAAAGATGCGGCGAATGCAGCGCAAAAAGCAGCACAAGATGCTGGTAAAATTATTATTAAAGATGTAATTGCAGATAACTTTTTACAGCAGTTACAATTACGCCCTCAAGATTATGATGTAATTGCTACATTAAACTTAAATGGTGATTATATTTCGGATGCTTTAGCTGCTATGGTTGGTGGTATTGGTATTGCGCCTGGTGCAAATATTAACTACAACACTGGTCGTGCGATTTTTGAAGCAACACATGGTACGGCTCCTAAATATGCTGGGTTGGACAAAGTAAATCCTAGTTCAGTTATTTTATCAGGGGTTATTATGTTTGAGTATATGGGCTGGAAAGAAGCTGGTGATTTAATTACTAAAGGTATTACAGGGGCTATCAACTCAAAGCGTGTTACTTACGACTTTGCTCGTATGATTGATGGCTCAACTGAAGTAAGTTGTTCGGGCTTTGGTGATGAGATTATCGCTAATTTCTAGGGATAAATAGATAGACTTATTGGAAGGGGCAGCCGTTTGGTTGCCCTTTTTTTTGTTAATGGCTGTTAAATTTTTTCCGACTTTCTTAAAAAATTGTAGTTTGTCAAAAAAATGACAGTTCATAATTTGGATGTATTATTAAATCTTAAATCCTTATTATGAAGAATTTACTTTTATTTATTGCAATTTTAGCTACTCTTCCTATTTATGCACAGGAGATTTGTGGAAATGGTATTGATGACGATGGTGACCAGTTAGTGGATTGTGCAGATCCGCAGTGTCTTAGTAGTCCAGACTGTGAGAATGCGATTCCATGTAATGAAGTTTCCGATTTTTATATCTTTTTTGGAGGAGACACGGTCCAATTGTTTAATCAGCAAACAACATCATTTGATTTTGTATATGATAATGCAGATGAGTTAAACTTAAATGCAGCGGGTTATAACTCTGAGGATGGGTTAATTTATGGAATTAATATTGGGTCAAATGATTTGATTGTAGTTGGTGCAAATGGAGTTTATTCTACACCAATTGATGTTGCGGGTTTGACTAATAATAATTACATTGCTGGAGACTTTGATGCAAATGGAAACTTGGTAGTTATGACAGGTGTCCCACAAAATACAATTGATGTAATTGATGTTTCTGCTGATTTGTCACAAACTTCAAGCGTACAAACTTACACGATTGCAGGAGTAATCATTGGGGGGTTAGCTGACATTACATATTCAGCTTATGATGGCAATTTTTATGGACTTAACCACATTGGTAATTTATATCAGATAAACTTTAACCAAAGTACAAGTCAAGCAAATGTTGTTCAAATACCAGTTATTTATTCAAATGGGTTTACAACTTGTGGTTCTTGGATTGGCGCAGCAGTATCTACACAAACTGGTTTTTTGTATTTCTTTTGCAATAATGGAGGCGAAATCTGGGAAATTGATATTACTGACCCTAATAATGTAATTGGTTCTGAGTTGTTAACAATTAACTTGCCAGGTCAGCTAGATGGAGCTGCATGTCCATTTGCGGATGAGTTTATACCCGTTGATGACGAAGGCGATTGCTTTGAAGAGATTTCATTTGAACCAAGCGAGGTAGATTGTGATACTTATACTTTTACACCAACAGTAATTACAAGCGATGGTGTTGAGGTTTTGGGCTATCATTGGGATTTTGGAGATGGTAATGTTGTAGTAAGTGATAACCCTACTTTTGATTTTCCTGCTAATGGCGACTATGAGGTTAGCTTAACGGTTATTGGGGTAAACCTTGAAACTGGAGAATGTTGTTGTGAAACGTTTACTGATATAATAACGGTTAACTGTGGCTGTGAAGCAATTCAGGCAGAATTTACTTACGAAGAGATTGATTGTAATTCGTTCGAGTTTAATACAACAGCATTACCCAATGTGGGAACAACGCCATTTGTTTACTATTGGGATTTTGGAGATGGAAACACATCTACAGATGTTAATCCAACACATGATTATACCAATGATGGCACCTATACGGTTAGTTTGACAGTTACAGGCATTGAATTCGATTCGGGCGACTGTTGTTGTTTTGAAATGGAAGAAACAATAACAGTAGATTGTAGTGGAGATACCCCAAAATGTGGTGAGATTTTAGATATTAGTTCGAGAGTAGGTAGAGGTGGAAACCCAGCAATATTCTCAATCCCCAATAATGCTATTACAATACAATCAGGCTGGGGGTCACCTTCGTATTTGTGGAGCTTTGTATGTACAGCTACAGGTGCATTTCAAACTTTTGCAAGTACAACGGCGGTAGTAGATTTAACTAATTGTATTCCTAAAGAAGGTACAATTAGTGTGGTAGTTTCATTGACAAATGCCAATGGAGAGAAATGCGAGATTAGTTTTTCGGAAAGCTTTGTTCATATTGGCGGCACTTTAGGGGGCGGGCAATTGCGTTTATCGCCTAACCCAACTTCAAACAATGTGACAATTGATTTTAGTAGTACAGAGGTGGCAGAAGGGGCAATAATCAGTATTTCGGTTAAAGCCAACGATGGGCGCGAGATTAAGGCAATTGAAATGGCAAACGGCGAGACCAAAACAATAGATATTAGTGGAATGGTTGATGGCACTTATATGGTTAGTGTATTGAAAGGTGGCGAAGTATTGGCAACTGAAAAGCTAGTTATTCAGAAACAGTATTAACCTTACAGTTGTATTTTTAAGGAAAGGGGCAGCCGTTTGGTTGCCCTTTTTTTTGTGTTTCTCCGACTTTTAACAAAAAACGTAGTTGCGACTTTATAACTTATTAATCTAAAAAATGTTTTTTATAAATGAAAATTGATCTTGATTTTTTAAAGTGATTGAAAGGATTACCTACATTTTAACATTAAGATTAGGTTATTGGAGAAATTTTAACAGTTTTTAATTAAGATGCTCATTTAGCATGAGCCGACAATATGCGAAAAATGTAATTGATTTTTTTTGACAGCAAAATGAATTTTGTTCAAAAAATTTTAGTTATGAAAAAGCAAATCTATTTTCTATTAATGTTAACATTCTGTCATTTACAAGCCCAAGAAATTTGTGGCGATGGTATTGATAATGACGGAAATTTTTTAATTGATTGTGCTGAATCAGCTTGTGCTGGTAGTGGTTTATGTGATAATGCAATACCATGCCCTGTTGAGAGTACTTTTTATCAGGTTGTTGATGGAACCGATTTTTATGTATTTGATGTTGAATCTACAAATTATCAATTAGTTAGCGAGAATCAACTACGGATTAATGCCACGGGCTATAACGTTGAGGACGGATTTATTTACGGTATTAGCTTATCTAGCAACAATCTTTTAATGATTGGTGCAGATGGAATTTTCCAAGATTTAGGTCCGATTTCAGGTTTACCCGACCCACCTAAAAACCTGTCGTATTTAGCAGGTGATTTTAACTTGAATGGAGTATTGTACGTATATAACATATACTCTACATCTCTTTATGGTGTTGATATTGATTCGCAAAGTGCTATTGAAATTCCGCTAAATATTTCTCAAAGTTTAGGTATAAATGATATTACATTTTTACCAAGTACGGGTTTACTATACGGTATGAACACAGTTAATGATCATTTGTATAGTATAAATCCAATTAATGGGAATGTTATTGACTTAGGGGCTGTTGACCCTGCGGTTTGTGTTGGAAGTTTTGGTGCTTCATTTACAAATGCAAGTGGCAACTTATTCTTTTTTTGTAATGCAACTGGTGAAATTTTTGAGGTTAATCCTTCAACATTAGAATCAAGTTTGTTTGTAGATACTGATTTTCAGAATTTACGTATAAATGACGGAGCAGCATGCCCTTTTTCAAACTCAGTATCGGGAGACAGTGATTGTTTGGTGCTTCCGACGATAACGACTATGGAGCTAAGCTGTAATGAATTTGCATTTGAAGCAATGGTTCAAACAAATGATGAAACTTTAATCGTAAACTATTTTTGGGATTTTGGAGATGGTAATACTTCATTACTAGAAAATCCTACACATTTGTATGAAAGTGATGGTACTTATACGGTTACTTTAACGGTAACTGGGGTGAGTACGGAAACAGGTGAATGCTGTTGCTTATCAAAAACAATTGAGGTTATTGTAAGCTGTGGCTGTGAATTGATTGCTGATTTTAGTCAGGCATTTGCTGATGATTGTAATTCATTTCAATTTACCCCAAATGTAGATGCTAATAACGTTACAGAGATTATTGGTTATTATTGGGATTTTGGAGATGGAACAACATCAAATGAGGAGAACCCTATACATACATTTACTGAAAATGGGGAGTATCAGTTAAGTTTAACGGTTGCTGGAATTGATTTAAGTACTGGAGAATGCTGTTGTGACACCCAGAACAAAACACTTATACTTGATTGTAATGAAGAGGAAGAGCCTTGTGGTGAAATTGAAGGATTTTCTGGTGGAATTAATGGCACTTTTGCATTGCTTTATTTACAAACTGATGGACTTGATATTGAACCAGGGTGGAGCTATAGCTCAATAAACTGGACAAGTACAAACAACCTAAATAATGATGTACAGACAAGTGATGTAAATGGGCTTTTACTTTCTCTTGTGCCAGATGCTATCTATGAAATTACTGTAACTGTAACTTTAGTAAATAAAGCTGGTGAGACTTGTGAAATAACCTATAGTGAATTTATTGGACCAGTTGGAGGGGTAATAAAGGAAAGGTTTGCCAATGAAAGCATTGTAGAAATTGGTCATGACTCTGTTTCAAATAGTATAAATCTTGAACTTAATGTTTTCTTTTTAGAAAATGAGGCGTTTGATATAACCATTACTTCATTGGAAGGCAAGCAATTGAAAAAAGTTGTTTTGAGAGACGGGAGTCGTACAACAATTGATGTTTCAGACTTATCAAGTGGCACTTATTCGGTTAATATCTTTTATAAGGATACACAGATTGATGCTGAAACACTAATCATTCAATAATATGATTTTGATTAATCATTGCTTAATTAAAATTATAGTTATGAGATACATACTGTTTTTAATAGTTGTTGGATTGACTTTTAATCTTAACTTATTAACTGCTCAAGAGGGTTTAAACAACCCCAAGCAAAAGGAAGAATGTCAATTAGTAACTCAATTTGAAACGATACAAATTTCATGTAATGAATTTGAATTTGAACCGATTGTAGGATTGGTTGTAGGATTTGTAATTGTTAATTATCATTGGGATTTTGGCGACGGAGTTACATCATTAGAGCAAAACCCAATACATGAATTTACAGAAGATGGGAATTACTTAGTTGAGTTAACTATTACTATGGTTAGTACTGAAACTGGTGAATGTTGCAATAGTTCGCAGCTAACTAAAGTTGTAATTAATTGCGGAGGTCGTATGCAAGCTTCAAGTGTGGAAAGCAGGCAATCTAATCCTCTAAGCAGTTTAAGTATTAGTCCTAATCCGACATCGAGTACGGTAACTATAAAGTTTATACCAATTAGGTATGTTACAGATATAGTTTACATAACAATTGCATCATTAGATGGGAAAGCTTTAAAAAAGCTTGAACTAAAAGATAACTACCAAACAACCATTGATGTAAGCGACTTACCAAATGGCACTTATTCAGTTAGTGCTATTTATAATAATCAAATTTTTGGTGCCGAAAAATTGGTCATCCAGAAGTAACATTTTTCAATTGGCTTAATTACTAAGCTTAATTGAAATGAATTTTTTTAATCATAATAAATAATATCATGAAGAATATATTTTTAACCTTAATTGTTAACGCTGTTTTATTGCTCAATTTCAATTTTACAATGGCACAAGAAACTTTTTCAGAATCAACCCAATTAAGTGATTGTTCAGTATTACCGCAAATTAATCCCACTGAAATAAGTTGTAATGAATTTCAATTTGAACCAATTGTTATTATTAATGAGGAAACTTTAATAGTAAATTATTTTTGGAATTTTGGTGATGGAAACACTTCTTTAGATCAAAACCCAACACATGAGTATGCTGAAAATGGTACTTACACCGTTACTTTAACCGTAACCGGAGTTGATATTGAAACAGGAGAATGTTGTTGTAAAACAACAACAATAGTAGTAAATGTTGAATGTGGCTGTGAACTTGGAACTGAGTTTAACTTCACGACGAATAATTGTAATGAATATGCGTTTACTGCAAGTACTACACCTAATAATGTAACTACTGTAATTGGATATTTTTGGGAAATTGGGGATGACATTAGTTATACTGAACAAAACCCAACACATGTATTTGATGAGAGTGGAGAATACGAAGTAACCTTAACCACAATAGGGTTTGATAATAATACAGGTGAATGCTGTTGCAGTAGTACAACACAAACTGTTACTGTTGATTGTCTTGAACAGTGTGGAAGTATATATGGTTTTACTGCAGTATCAAATTTTGATGGAACGCAAGAAATTTTCTTGGAGACTAATGATTTTACTGCTCCTGGATGGGATATTGATTCATATGAATGGACTATTGTTAATAATAACACTAATCAAGTAATTGTTATCAATGATGGATTCATTATTTTGAATCCTGGAGCAAGTTATGAAGTTTCACTCATTTTAACTCTTACTGATGAACCTGATCGTGTTTGTATATTAACACATACAGAGATTTTTGATTTTTAACAAAATCTATTAAAACTTCTTGAGCCACTCCTAATGGAGTGGCTTTTTTTAATATGCCCTTTGATTAATGCCTTCGTAGGCATAAACAAAAGATAGGTTAACTACTCGGTTGCCACCAGGTGTGGGGTAGTTTCCTGTAAAATACCAATCGCCTAAATGGTTTGGACAGGCTTTGTGTAGCCCTTCAATGGTTTGATAAATTACTTTTACTTCGGGTTTGAAATTTTTAGGGGTTATGAGTTCAGCAATTTTATCCGAAACTTCTTGATAGGTAAATTGATTGTACAATTGTTGTACTTGATTAATCATATCAGCTTTATTAGGCTTTTTAAGTTCCTGTTTACAAGCTTGATAAACATCGTTCCATAAATTCCATTTGCCACGCTCAATTAACAATTCGCGCATGGCACGAAAGGCGATAAAATCTTTCAATTTTGCCATGTCAATTCCATAACAATCGGGATAGCGTATTTGTGGCGCGGATGAAACAATAACTATTTTTTTTGGTTCTAATCTCCCTAAAATAGCGAGGATGCTTTTTTGTAAAGTAGTGCCTCGTACAATGGAGTCGTCGATGGCGACAAGGGTGTCAATTTCTCTGTTTATTTTGCCATAAGTAATGTCGTAAACGTGCCCTACCAAATCATCCCTATCATTATCGTTGGTGATGAAGGTGCGCATTTTTTGATCCTTAATGAGTATTTTTTCAACTCGTGGTTGAATGGCAAGTAAGTTATCTAACTCACTTTCACTCATTGTTGTGCATCCTTTTTTACGAATTTGGTCGCGCTTAAAATGATTAAGGTGCGTGTCAACTCCTTTCATTAAACCATAAAAAGATACCTCGGCGGTATTAGGAATAAAAGTGAAAACAGCGTTGTTTATATCGTTATTAATTTCAGTTAAAACATTATTAGTAAGGCTACTACCTAACTGTAAACGCTCGTTATAAATGTCTTTATCATTCCCTCGTGAAAAATAAATACGCTCAAAACTGCACGATTTTCTTTGAGCTGGTTTGGTATATTCAAGTATGTTAACGTCGCCATTTTTCTTGATAACAATGGCATTGGCCGGTAATAATTCTTTTACTTGGTTGCTTTTTAAATTGAAGGCGGTTTGTATAGCTACTCTTTCTGAGGCGACTACAGTTATATCCTCATTGTCATAATACCAAGCTGGGCGGATACCATGGGGATCGCGGAGAACAAAAGCATCGCCATGACCAATAATCCCCCCCATTACATAACCTCCATCAAAATCGGAAGCGGCATTACTAATTATTTTTGGCAAATCCAGTTCGTTTTCAATTTTACGACTCATGGTTTGACCACTGTATAAATTGTTGTCTTTAAAGTCGTTAAAAAGCTCTTGGACATTGGCATCAATATAATGCCCGAATTTTTCGAGTACAGTTACGGTGTCGGATTTTTCAATGGGATGTTGACCGATACTTAATAGGATTTCAAACAATTCATCAACATTGGTAAGGTTAAAGTTACCCGCCATTAAAAGTGTTCGTGCCTTCCAATTACTAGCTCTTTTTACTGGATGACAAAATTCAACACCACCTTTGCCATGGGTGCCGTAGCGCAAATGCCCCATTAATACTTCTCCTGCAAAAGGCATTTTCTTTTTTATTCTTGATGGGTCGGCAATTACTTTAGCCATCATTTTATGATTAACGGGCTTGTTTTTAGCATTGTATTCTGCTCTTAAACTTGCTTTTGCCTTTTTTTCGTAATCGCTAAATTTTTTGTTTATGTGGTTGAATAAATCTTGAATAGGTTGGGTGGCGGCACTACGTCTTCTATAAATGTATTTTTTGCCAGGTTTCATGTTGAGCTTTACGGCTGCAAGCCCTGCTCCATCTTGCCCGCGGTTGTGCATTTTTTGCATTAAAACGTGCATACGATTAAGACCGTAAAGGGCTGAGCCATATTTTTCGTGGTAAAACGAAAGGTCTTTTTTTAAACGAATTAAGGCGATGCCGCATTCGTGTTTAATGAGTTCGCTCATTTAAAGTTGGCTGATATAATGCAAATGTATTTTTTTAATAAAACATAAGGGGAAAAAGTTTTTACTTTTTAGTGGATAAGTTGTTGCAAAATAATTCAGGGTTTTGCTATTAAACTGTTTCCTACCTTGCTTTTATTAACTTCCCAAAGGTTAAAATCGAGATTGTTAACTACGCCGTTGCCGTCGCAATCCCAATTAATATATTGATTAACAATGGCGTTTTGTTGCGCCCATTTGTTAAAATCTTGATTGTTTAATAAGCCGTTATTATCATATTCGCCGCTATATAAAACGGCTTTGGTGTTTAACATTTTTTGTTGAAGGAAGCCTGCTGCCTGCGTTGTTGAGGAGCTGAAATCGTAGTTTGAGGAATTGGACAAGGTGATGGTTGAACTTGAAATAACTCCTAAATGAGATTTGTGGTATAAGGTTACATAATAAGTGCCGCCTGCCGTTGCATCGCAAAATTTTAAGGGGAATCGCCCATCAATATCGCTAAGCATCCCATCTTGATGAATAAGGCAAGCTCGCTGGTCGATGATGATTGAAGGGTCGGTTACGTCACGTAATTCAACAAACACCCAATCAATAATTGTAGGGTCAACCGAATGTAAAAATTCAACTCCTGTATAGTTGAAAGGTGCGGTATTAAAGGGTTGGTTAAGGGGTATTAATCCTAATTGGTTGATGTCGGCAGTCATTTCATCAAGCGTTTGGTTGTACATGCCCTCTAAAAATGCTTTGAGTTGGATAGCGTAACTGTTATCGCAAGGAACAATAGGCACTAAATCGAAATCTTGGTAGGTGATAAAGCCTTCGGATATAGTTGCTTGTACGGTTTGGCTGTAGTAACCATTGGCGGTAACGGTAACATTGGTAGTTACACTACCTACGATGCCCGTTTTATACTGACCTGTTAAGCCCGAAGCATCACCATAATGCTCAGGATGCTGGATTTGGATTTGTGCATCGGCAATTGGAAAGCCAGTATTAGCATCTGTTATATCGCCTTGTAAATAACCTGCATTTTGAGGGGTGAAACTCAAATAAAATAAGCCCTGTTGCCTATCGGTTGCCAATACATTACCCGATGAAAAGTAAGGGTAAACGCCCCAACAGCCAACAAAACCGCCACCACTAACAGGAGAGGTGTCGTAATAAGCTACTTGCACCAAATTATCGGGATAGGTGGCATCTAACACCACAACGCCTGCCGTGTAGTAGGAGTTGAAAATGTAATTGCCGTGATAAAAAGTATTGTGCATAATGGCATTGGTAGCCGTTGGCGTTTGAAACCTATCGAGTTCAACGATATTGTTAAGGTCGCTAACATCGAAGGTGCTAACAAAAGCACCAGCTGTTTCATCGCTGGCTGCCAAAGTTTTACCGTCGGGCGAAAGCCAACAGGCATGTGTAAAATCTAAAGGGGTGATATGACTGCCTAACACCACTGGATTGGCGGGGTCACTCACATCAACGGCGGCAAAAGTACCTTCGTAAATTTGCGAGCCCCAAAGGGTGTCGCCCCTTGCAAAACCATCGTGAATATAGGTGTCGTACTGACCAAGATAAACTGGGTTTTCAGGGTCGGCGGTTAAATCTAAAATGTAATTTCCGTTGGTTAATGAATCAGCTTTTGCACCAAAAAGGTATGCCCTGCCTGCTGGAACATCGATGAAAATATTATGTGCTTCTTGAAAACCAATTTCGCATAGGGTTTGTGTGTAGCTAATGCTTGTTGGTAAGTTTGATAAATCGATAATTAGCAGCCCGCCGAAAGCCTCATTAACAACGTAAGCATAATGGCTATAGGTTTTTATATCTCGCCAAGTGGTGTTTGGTCCATTTATAAAATCAATTTCAACAGGTGTGGTTGGGTTTATTAAACTAACTACTGATAAGCCTACTTGCGTGCCGACAAAGGCATATTCGTTGCCAGCCGCATCCTCGTAACCCCAAACATCACTAATGTTGGTAGGGTAGCTAAACTGCCCCATTAAATTAAGATTTAACTGGGCTTGAGCCGTTAAGCTAAAAAGTATAAGTATGGATGTAAAAAACCGAAGCATAGCTTGTTGTACGAGTTTTAATGTGTAAGGTTAAAACTCGCTGCAAATAAAACGCCAATTAGTAGATTATTAAATGGTAAATGTGTGGTTTTCGATAAATTAGAAAGATTAGTTTTTTGTTTGACAAGAAAAACTATCGATATTTAAGTAAACAAAAGTGTCCTTTATGCTATGGCGTACCTATTTAGTATTAATATTTGCCTTTTGCTTCTCAACATCAGTTTCTGCGCAGAATAAAGTAAACAAAATACACCAGTTACAAATTTTAAACACTTTTGATATACAAAAAAGCCCCAGTAATGGTGGGTTTTCGCATAGTAACAAGATAAATTATGGCTTGAATTTGGGCAAAGTGTTAACCGTAAATGCTAATATAGGGTACGCCAATTATACGAGGGATTTTGGCATTACAGAAGTATTCAATTTTAGAGGGTTAAGTTGGGGGAATTCAGTAGCATTGGGCTATCCTTTTGGTAAGTTTTATCCTTTTATTGATTTTGAGTTTAATGTTTTGCATGACGAAGGCACGATTTACAATAACAAAGACCGTGGTTTTGCAAAAGTTAAATATAATCGTTTAGATGCTTTTAACTATGGTTTTGGGGTGGGAGTTAGGCTTGCAATAAAAAGTAATTTTTTGGCATGTTTTAAATTCAGCCATTTTAGGTATGATACTTACAACCGTTATGTTTACCCAGGGGGTAGTAGTGTAAATAAAATTTGGGCAAAAAGGGCGGTTTTGACTGTTGGTATAGGTTATCAATTTGGAGATATTAATTTTAATGATAGTTCTCCAATACTCGAACGAAATCATCAGATTTCTGTTGAGTATTTCCCTTTTCTAGCTCCTAGATTAGAACATTTAGGAACATCTTTCTCTACACAATTTGTGTATCAATATCAATTAGCTAAATTGTTTTCAATTAATGGTAAATTGGGGTATTTAAAGTATTCAACTATTGCTACAGAAAGGAAGTGGACACGCAACAAAGGTACTTTATTGGGGTTGTCAATGGTATTTGGTTATCCAGTTAAACAACTTTATCCATTTTTTGAAGCAGGGTGTAATTTTTTGATTGCTGGTACAGAAACGAAATATTATAATAATATTTCTTTATTAGTAGATGATAAGGCTAACTTATATTTCATTAATTTGAATGCGGGTTTGAAGTATAAGTTGAAGAAAAGTATAGTAATACAATTAAGGGTAGGGTATGCCCGTTTTAGTTTAAGTAAGTTGTTTGAGATAAGTGGTAATTCTATACAAAAACACACCTCTCATCGCCCCTACTTTGGTATCGGTTTTGGTTATCAGTTTAAAACCCGTACGGATAAGGTGATGAAAAGGAACAGAGCCAATACAAAAAAAACTGATTGAGGATTGATTAAACAGGCAATAAATTACAAAGGGCTAACAATTATTGTTAGCCCTTTGTAATTTAGGTCTTCTGCTTTTTCTTTTTAGCTGCCGGGAATAATACATTGTTTAGTATCAATCGGTAGCCCGGCGAGTTGGGGTGTAGGTTCAAATCCGTTTCGGGTTCGCCTACATAGTGGCGGTAATCTTCGGGGTCATGACCGCCGTAAAAAGTCCAAAAACCTAAACCATAAGTATTATGAATGTAGCGAGCTTCGCCACTGGCTTTTGTTTCGCCTAAAATCAACACATCCGATTTTATTAAGCTCTTTTTAAAAGAGGTGGTTTGCCCCATAAAGCCAGTTATCGTACGTTCGTGGCATTGGGTTAACATGGTAGGTACAGGGTCCCATTTAGCTGAAAAATCAAAAAGTGAAAAGAAATCTAATTCAGGTGGAATTTTGCGCTGGCTGGTCATATCAACATCCGAAAATTCGTAAACCATTGGGTCTTTCACCAAATTAAATTCTTTAAAAGCAAAAGTGTTATCAAAATTTAGATGGTTTTGTGCATTGTGCTGCATGCCGTCGCCGTCATACATGTGTTCGCAAATATCTAATCCTTCGGATGCTAAAGCAATGTCGTAAGTATCGGTTGCTGAGCACATAGCAAACATAAAGCCGCCTCCTACAACATAATCGCGAATTTTGTGCACTACAGCCAATTTCATTTTGGAAACTTTGCCATAACCCAATCGCTTGGCTTTTTCCTCTTCGTAGCTAACTTGCTCCTGATACCATTGCTTATTTCGATACGATTTGTAAAAACGCCCGTATTGCCCTGTAAAATCTTCATGGTGCAAATGCAGCCAATCGTATTCCGCCAACTTGTCGGTTAAAACTTCTTCGTCATATAATTTATCAAAAGGGATTTCGGCATATTCTAATGCTAAGGTAACGGCATCATCCCAGGGTAAATCGGGGTGGCGAGGTTTATCGCTAGGGGTATAAACCGCCACTTTCGGCGCTTTTTCAAGCTTCACTAAATCCATATTTTTTTCGGGGCTGGCAATTTCAACCAAAATTTGGGTGTATTGTACATCGGGGATTTGCGTGTAGCTAACACCCCTAATTTTTAACTCCCTTTCAACGGCTTGGTTGTATGGCAAGGCAAAACTACCACCACGATAATTCAACAACCAATCCACAACACCTTGACGTTCCAATACCCAAAAGGCAATGCCATAGGCTTTTAAATGGTTGGCCTGTTTATCATCCATGTGAATTAAAAGTGTTGAGGCCTGCACCGTTTGCAGGGCAAAACAAAATATAATGAGTGCAATTATTTTTTTCATCTTGATTATTATACTGAAATAGACTTTGAATTTAAGCTAAGATTCAATTATTGCTCCAAAATTAACGTTGATTAAGGTTTTGATGTTAAGTATAGTGTAAAACGCTAATTATTTGTTGCTTTGTATGTAGATGAGAGGTTTTTTGATTGTTTTAGTGTTGTTTTTTGGAGTGGCTGTTGAGGCTCAAAATGATTATAAACTTAGGGTTAAAAAAACGAATATCGCTATTGATGTAGATGGAAACCATGAAACTTGGGCAACGAATTATACTGATGTGGCGAAAGGTTTTTGGAAAAGCTACCCAAATGATGGCGTTAAAGCAGAAAGCACAACAACCGTTTATTTAACCTACGATGATGAAAATTTATACATTTTAGCCATTTGTTATGATGATCTTGAGGGTGATCATGTTGTACAATCGTTAAAACGGGATTACTCTTTTCCTGTTAATGATGCATTTGCTGTTTTTATTGATCCTTTTAAGGATAGAACGAATGGTTTTAGTTTTTCGGTAGGACCAATGGGTAATCAGCGAGATGGTATTTTACAAGCTGGTGGGCAATTTGGCGTTACAACTAGTTGGGATGGTAAGTTTAAATCGGCAGTAAAACGTTACGATGGTTATTGGGTAGCTGAAATGGCAATACCATTTAAAACTATTCGCTTTGATAAAAGCCAAAAAAGTTGGTATATCAATTTTGCTCGGAACGATTTAAAAAGGAATGAGGTTTCAACTTGGTATCCTGTTCCAACGGGTTTTAATGTAGCTAATATGGCCTACTCGGGCGAGTTAGTTTGGGATGAGCCACCAACTAAAAAAGGGGCGAATATTAACTTAATCCCTTCGGTATTATCGGGTTTTGAAAAGGATTATTTAAATGATGAAAGTAAATTTAATTGGAATATTGGTTTGGATGCTAAAGTAGCGTTAAGCTCATCCTTAAACTTAGATTTAACGGTTTATCCAGATTTTTCGCAGGTTGAAGTTGATGACCAAGTAATTAACCTTAGTCGTTTTAGTATCCGGTTTCCAGAAAAACGAACCTTTTTTCTTGAGAACAGCGACATGTTTAATTTGGGTATGAACAAGGTTCGTCCGTTTTTTTCGAGAAAAATTGGGTTGAATAATGGTGCGCCTGTGCCCATTATTGCTGGCGCACGCCTAAGCGGTAATATTGATGAAAATTGGCGGATTGGAGCGATGACTATTCAAACAGAAGGAGTTGGAGAATCTGATTTAAATCCTCAAAATTATTCAGTTTTTGCTTTGCAGCGCAGGTTGTGGAGCCGTTCAAGTATTAAGGCATTTTACATTAACAGACAGGCGTTTGAAAATTTTGATTACTTAAAGGATGACTATAATCGGGTGGGAGGTATTGAGTTTAAGTACAAAACCGATGATAATAAATATGGTGCATCAGTTTTAGTGCATGCTGCAACTAACCAAAACAAGGGCAAGGATTTTAGTTTTTTTGGAGCTGATTTCACCTATCAAACAAGAAATTGGTACGTGTATAATATGGTGCAACGGGCAGGTGCTGATTATATAACAGATATTGGTTTTGTGCCTCGTTTATATCATAGAGATGCTGAAAGCGGTAATACTTTTACGCATGCCTATAATCGTTATGTGCATGTTTGGAAGCATATTTTTTACCCCAAAACGGAACGCTTAAATAACTGGGGTATTGAGTTTATTGGTGGCATTTACTTAAATAAGGATTTTAGTTTTAGAGACTACGACCCATCGCCAGCGGTGTTTTTTACTTTTAAAAACAATGGAGCATTAAAGGCTAAATACACGCATAATATTGAAACGCTTTTATACGATGGTTTTGTTGTTGATACGGTTGTTGCAAAAGGGCGTTACAGTTTTCCTTTAATGCAGTTGAGTTTTCAATCGGCAAAGCAGAAAAAGTTTTATTATAACATAGCAAGCAGTATAGGTAAATGGTTTGTTGCAAATAGATATTCACTAGATGGCGGATTAACTTACCGAGCGCAACCGTGGGGTAATTTTTCATTTACTGCGTCAATTAATCAATTTAATTTTCCTGAAGAGTGGGAACGAACAACGAGATATTTACTTTTTGGACCTAAAGTGGAGTTGAGCTTTACTGATGATATTTTTCTGTCAACTTTTGTTCAATACAACACCCAGTCGGATAATTTTAATATAAATACGCGTTTTCAATGGCAGTTTGCGCCTTTATCTAACTTGTATATTGTTTATACTGATAACTATTATAGCCTTGCAGGCGAAGGGGATACTTTTAGCAATTTTGGGCAAAAAAACAGGGCTTTGGTGGTGAAATTAAACTATTGGTTTACGTTGTAAATTACTCTCGGTTTTTACTGTCGATGATTATGGTAACTGGCCCATCATTAATGAGTTCAACTTTCATATCTGCCCCAAATTCGCCTGTACCTACCTTTTTCCCGAAAGTGGTTTCAAGCGTTTTTACAAATTGTTCGTACATGGGAATGGCAAAATCGGGTTTGGCGGCTTTAATGTAGCTTGGGCGGTTCCCTTTTTTGGTGCTGGCATGTAGTGTAAACTGACTAACCACGATTATTTCGCCTCCAATATCTTGTATAGAAAAGTTCATTTTACCATCAGCGTCATTAAAAATGCGAAGCTGGGTAATTTTTTTGCAAAGCCAATCAATGTCGCTTTGCGTGTCTTCATTTTCAATACCTAAAAGGATTAACAAGCCTTTTTTTATAGCTGATTTTACCTGACCATTGATGGTGACTGATGCTTGAGATACTCGTTGGATTACAATACGCATTTTTTAGAATAATAGTGCAATGCCAAAGCTAAGCACAAACAATAAACTGCTTAAAACTAATTGCTTTAAAAGCGGATCGAAATGGATGGGTTGTTGGATTTTAACCACTTTAATTAGGTGTAAAATAAAAAGCGGAAAACTAACTGTAAAAAGCCACTGGGTTGTCGTAAATTGATTTAAGTATGCGTAAAGTATTGTACTGATTAAGCCCAAAATGATTAATAAATAGTGGTAATTTTTAGCCCCTTGAAAACCGAGTTTTACAGCTAGCGTGTTTTTGCCGTTTTCCTTATCTTGCAGGCGGTCGCGCATATTGTTTAGGTTAAGAACGCCTGCGCTAAAAGTGCCAATGCTAATAGCGGGTAAAAAGGCTAAAATGTTTAGATTTCCTGTGTGTAAATAGTAGGTGCCTAATGTGCCCAATAAGCCAAAAAATAGAAAAACGAATAAATCGCCCAAGCCTAAATATCCATAGGGCTTTTTGCCAACGGTGTATAAAATGGCTGCAAATATTGAGGCGATTCCGAGGGCGAAAAGGGTTAATATGGCTTGTAAGCCTAAACGATTATAAGCTATGTAAAGTAATATTATGCCGCTTAATAATGATAAGCCAATAAATAGGGCAATGGCTTTTTTCATAGCCTTTTTTGTGATTGCTCCGCTTTGTAAAGCTCGTTCTGGACCTATTCGGGTTTCGTTATCTGTTCCTTTTTCAAAATCGCCATAATCGTTGGCAAAATTTGAAAGTATTTGAAGAAATGTTGTTGTAATGGCTGCCAATATAAAAATTGACCAACTAAAACTGGCTAGGTGGTTAGCAACAATTGAACCCAAAGCAATAGTTGATAATGCTAAAGGCAGGGTTCGGGGGCGTGCGGCTTTTATCCAGTGCTTAAATTGCGCCATTAAAGGTTTATTTCAGAAATAGTAATAAAGTCGATTTGCAAAGTAGTATTGCCATCAATATAAAAACCAACATTGTTGCTAGGAAGTTCTTCATAGGCAAAAATATCGAAGAAAACTTCATTCATATAAACGTAGTAAAAATCGCCAATGCGGCGCACGGTTAGTTTGTTGAAATCGTAAGGGCTTACGCTTGTACGCTCATCATTTGTAAATGATTGAGTGGTGAAATCGCCAACATCAATAAAACGGTCGTTGCTGTACCCAAAGTAGTAGGCATTATTGATGTTACCAAGAATGCTAATATCAATGCCCCAAAGTACAAGGGAGAAAGCCATTTCATTTTGGGGCATTCTGTAGCCCATTTCAATTTCAAAATCCATATTTTCATCAACATCGCCTTCAAAAAATAAAATTTGTGGTGTATCGGCTTGATTTTCAATGTGGTAATATCCATTTTCAATTCGACGAATTGGGTTGTCAGTTTCTGTGGTTGCCCAGCCTCCTGCATTATCATCAAAAGGGTCGTTTAAAAAAGTATCAAATTGATTAAGTGCAATATCGTTGTAGCTATTAGGGTTTGACCAGCTTGGATTATCAGAATTTACTTGGAAGAGTTCATCAATGTAAAAATCCCTTTTAAATTGAGAAAGCCGCCCGTAAATTGGGTTGCCTTCTGCCCTCATTATACTTTGATAATTATTGTTGTTAAGGCGAAGATTGTTGTGTTCTCGGCGTTCTAAAATGCAGTGCCCTAGTTCATGAAAAACTAATTGCTCGCGCGTATATTCATTTAACTGCCAGTTAAGTGAGGTGCTATCCAGTTCAATTAAAGGGCTGCGGGCGTGGCTGCCATAGGTGCAAATGCCAGCTTTATCATCGCCCGAAATATCAAGGTTGGCGTTAAATTCAACTATCAAATCATCAATTACAATATCGAGTCCTCGTTGGTTGGCTTCGGTTATAAAATTGTCGATATATGGCTGAATAATTTCAGGTACTTGGTAAACTTTTTCGTGATCTTTTTTACAGGCGGTTATGCCTATTATAAGGGCGAAGGCGAAAAATAGAAGTGAGTGGATTGCGTATTTGCCAAATTGCATAAATAATATGTTGGGGTTTAAAATAATAACGCAATAAGCGCATTGGTATTTTGATGTAAGTTAGGGTAAAGGATTAATTTTAGTTGGCAACAAAGGTTACATTTTTGTAGATTTCTGTAAGGCTAATAGTAGCTTCAATGCTTTCTAAATGTAAGGTTTCGTTAAGGGATTCGTAGGTTTTGTATTGCCAAATATGATTGCCTTTTTTCTTAGTATAAACTTCAATTAAGGCTTTTTTCTGGTCAATTAAAACGTATTCTTTTAATGATTCAATTGAGCGATATTTGTTGAATTTATCACCCCTATCAATTGCTTCTGTTGAGTCAGAAAGCACTTCAAAAATAACAGTAGGGTTGGTTATGGCTTCATTTTCGTTTTCAGATTTTTCAATGTCGCCACAAACAATAAACATATCAGGATAAAAATAGCTATTGTGTTTTTTTAGGTAAACTTTAACTTCAGAGTTTATTGGTAAACATTTATTACTATTTTTTGTTAATGAGGCTGTAAATGCAACAAGTAGATTACCACTTATAAGCCCATGATTTATTGTACCACCCGACATGAATTTGATAAATCCATCCCAGTATTCTACTTTTTCAAGTGAAGTGTTTGAAAGTTTAAAATATTCTTCAACTGTATAATTGTCGAGTTGCTTTTCTCCCATAGGGTAAATATAAACCAAATCTAAGTAGTTGGTTAAGGCTGTTTTAATGGTGTTGCTTTCAATTTATCAGTACAATTCTCCAGTAGGTGGGCGCAGGTTTTATTTAAAATAGGATGCTTAAAATTTGGGGTAATTTCAGCTAAAGGTTGTAGTGTGAAATTACGGAGGTGAAGCCGAGGGTGGGGGACAATTAAATTAGTTTCTTCTATAATTTGATTGCCATAAAAGAGTATGTCAATATCAATGGTTCGGGCTTGGTTGACTTTGGTTCTAATTCTACCCAAATTTGCTTCAATTTGCAAAAGTTGTTTAATTAACTTTTGCGGATTAATTGACGTTTCAACTTCAATAACTTGATTTAAAAAACTAGGTTGATTTTGATTACCCCAAGCTTCCGTTTCGTACAGGCTTGAACTTTTAATGAGTTGACAGCCTAGTTTTTCAATTGATTTTATGGCTTTACTTAGGTAACCTTTTCGATTACCTAAGTTGGAGCCTAATAATATGTAAACGGTAGATTTTGCCGTAATTCAAGCTTTGGTTTTAGCGGCATCAGCTAAAAATTTAGCCAAACCAATATCAGTTAATGGGTGGTTTAGTAAACCTAAAATTGATTTTAATGGGCAAGTAACCACATCGGCACCATACTCAAAAGCCTTTACAATGTGCAATGGATTACGGATTGATGCGCCTAAAATCATGGTATCAGCATCTTGAATTTCGTAAATGTCAGAAATTTGGTCGATTAGTTCCATGCCATCCCAGTTGGTATCGTCAATACGCCCAATAAATGGAGAAACATAGGTTGCGCCAGCAGCAGCGGCCAAAATAGCTTGACCAGCCGAAAAAACTAATGTGCAATTAGTGCGAATGCCGTTGCTTTCAAAGTATTTTATGGCTTTAACGCCATCTTTAATCATAGGTACTTTAACTACAATATTATCAGCAAGGGTTGCTAAGTGTTCGCCTTCTTTAACAATATCGTCAAATTCAGTTGAAAAAACTTCGGCACTTACATCACCAGATACTATGCTGCAAATATCCTTGTAGCGTTGCTCAATATCGGCTTGTCCTTTAATGCCTTCCTTAGCCATTAACGATGGGTTGGTGGTTACACCATTTAAAATGCCAAGATTGTTAGCTTCTTCAATATCTTTTAAGTTAGCGGTATCTACGAAAAATTGCATTTGATTAATTTTTGTGCAAAGGTAGAATTATAATAGAAACACAAAAAGGAAATATAAAATCATTGTACCATCAACTAAGCCTGTGTAATAATAGTCAGTTTTTTTAGGGAAAGATTTTTGGATTACTGGAATAAGTAATAAAAAGAAAAGGCTTATTTGCCAAAATGTAAGTTGATGGAAAATTAGATTGGTGATGGCTAAAATAATTATCAACCCTACACTTAGTTGAATAGATTTTTTAGAACCAATTAAAATAGGTATGGTTATTAATCCTTCTTTTTTATCGAAATCAATATCTCTTAAATCAAATGGAATAGTGATGCAAAATATGAAAATGAATCGTTCAAACCATTCGTAAATAAGGGTGCTAGGAGGTATTGAGGAATGTATTAAAGGCAGTAAAACGGTAACATTTGCCCAAACAAAAGCTACCCAAAAAATTTTGCTTATCCCAATGTTACGAAGCCGTTTATTGTTAATGGGAACAGAATAGAGTATGGTGATTAATCCTGTGAAAAATAGAATTATTAACTGATACCAACTTAAAAGTGGAATACAATAAAGGATAATAGCAGCGGATAAGAAAGTGGATGCATTAATGGTAAAAGCGTGATTGTAGCTCCACTTAATAACAGGGGTTGGGTTGTTTTTTGGGCGTTGCTTTAAATCAACAATACGGTGTACTTGATACGAAAAAAGGCTGCTTGCGAAAATGAGGATAAGCAATGAATAATCGAATGCTAGGTTAAATTTAACTTGGGTTGCTATTGCCAATAAAGTGGCGCAAATAGCAATGTAAATATTGCTAAATAGCACATAATCAATTAATTGCCTTGGGGCAGTCAAAATATTTAATTGGGATTAAAACAATCCTGGTAAGTTGGGTAGCATGCCGTTGCTAACGCTCTTCATTTCTTCTTCGGCGCGCTGGCCTGCTTTGTCTAAAGCCTTATTAAGCGTAATAACCAAAAGGTCTTCTAGTTCATCTTTATCAAAATCAGAAGCAATGCTAATATCCTTTATTTTTTTAGAAGCAGTAACGGTAATGCTAATACCGTTACCTTGCTCGTAAATAGTAATATCGTCTAGTTTTTGTTGAGCTTCTTTTATTTTGTTTTGAAAGTTGCCCAACATGCCCATCATATTCGAAATGTCCATAATTATTTATTTGAAATAACGGAAATCGTGATTGTTTTGAATTTTTTGAAGCGTATGATAGTATAATTTTATTACATCGCTCACATCATTTTTATCAACCATTTCAACTGTTGTATGCATATAACGCAATGGTAATGAAATTAGTGCCGAAACCACGCCTCCATTTGAAAAAGCAAAAGCATCAGTATCTGTACCCGTTGCACGAGAAAGTGCTTCACGTTGGAATGGAATATCATTTTCGCGTGCTGTTTCTAACAACATTTTTAATAGGTTGTTTTGAATGGCTGGAGCAAACGAAATAATTGGTCCTTTACCCACTTCAAACTCGCCTTCTTCTTTTACTTTAATCATTGGGGTAGTGGTGTCGTGCCCAACATCAACAACAATAGCAACATCTGGTTTAATGTTTTGAGTTGCCATAGTTGCACCACGTAATCCAACCTCCTCCATAACGGAGTTAACAAAGTATAATCCAAAAGGTAGTTTTATTCCATTTTCATGGAACAAGCGGGCTACCTGAGCAATGATGAAACCACCAATGCGGTTATCTAATGCACGAGAAACGAGGTACTTTTTGTTCATTTCCATTAGGTCATCATCAAAGCAGATAACATCGCCAATTTGAACACCTAGTTCGGCTACTTCTTTGCGAGATTTACAACCGCAATCAATAAAAATATTTTGAATGGTTGGAGCATCTAGCTTACCACGTTTACGTAAATGGATGGCTGGCCAGCCAAAAACGCCATCAACTTCACCTTTTTCGGTAAAAATTTTAACTCTTTTTGATGGTGCAATTACAGCATCAGAGCCTCCATTGCGTTTTACGTAAATGAAACCATCTTCATCAATAAAATGTACGTACCATGAAATTTCGTCGGCATGTGCCTCAATTACAACTTTGTATTCAGCCTCGGGATTAATAATGCCGTAAACACTGCCATAGTTATCAACCTGATAATCGTCAATATAAGGTTTTATATATTCTAACCAACGTTTTTGGTTTTCGGCTTCGTAGCTGGTTGGCGAAAAATTGTTAATGTAATCGTAAAGAAATTTTTGGGATTTATCATCGAAAATTATATCGAAATTGGCCATATAGTATATTCAGTTAAAAATTTGGAAAGGCAAAAATAACATTTAGTTAATTGCTATTTGTCAATTTTGTGCAAGCTAGTTGTTAAATCGTTGATGTATTTGGTGAAATGAAGCATGCGAGAACCGTACCAACTAAACATTTGCCCATCAACTAAAACGCATTTTGAGTTGGGTAATTGCTTTTGTAATTCAATTAAATGTTTTTGTTTAAATGGAAAAGGCTCTGATGGAAGTAATATGAATTGTGGTGCTTTTTGTTGAAGTTGTTTTAAACTTATTTGTGGGTAGCGATTTTGTGATTCAAAAATATTTTCGAACCCTGCTTTTTGCATCATAGAGTCAATAAAAGTATCGCCTCCGGCTACCATTAAAGGCTCTTTCCAAACGAGGTAGGTAGCAGCAGTTTTAGCTTGGGTTTTTAGTTGCTCAAAATTGGTTTTAATATTGGTTACAATTTCATTGGCTTTTGGGGTAGTATTGGTTAGTTCACCAATTTTTAAAATCATATTAAGCCCATCGTCCCAAGTTTTTACATCGCATATCCAAACAGGATTTTTTTGTTGTAACTGCTCAATGGCTTTTTGGTCGTTTTCTTCTTTATTGGCAATTATTAAATCTGGGTTAAATGCGTTGATTTTATCGATGTTAATGGTTTTTGTGCCACCTACTCGTGTTTTGTTTTTAAACCAATGGTTTGGGCGTTCGCAAAATTTAGTAATGCCAACAACTTCTTTGTTTAATCCTAAATCGAATAACAATTCAGTTATTGATGGAACAAGCGAAACGATTTTTTTAGGCAGGAAATTGATATGTATTTCATTTCCTAAATCGTCGATGAATTTTTGGTGCATTTATTATTCAGGGCAATTAGGCCATGATGTTTGACCAATAGAAGGGGCGAAATTTAAGCCAGCTAGTTCTGCATATTCGCAAGCAAATTCGTCTCTACCAATAAAGGAAGCGTAGGTAACGGTTTTTTTGTAACGAGACGAAAATAGACCGATACCGCCATCAATATTTGAAAACTCAGCTTTAATTTGATTGCTGTTTAAACCATTACTGTTACTATTAATGGCTATGAAATCTTTATAATCTTTTGTTGCAGCATCAAATACAAGTTCAATTGATTCTAAAAACCGATAATGATCTGATGTTTCTCCTAAGCGACCAGCAATAAAGTTATAAAAATCGGCTTTGTTAATTGTTTTTTCGTAGTTATTAGAGCTAGAGCCAGCACTTGCCGTTTGTGCATCGAAATTGCGTATTGGTGTCCAAAGGATGCTTTTTGATACTCTGTTGTCAATTTCATTAATTGGGGCTTCGGAGTAGTTAAAGCGGAAACTTACATCGAAAACTTCAGCAAAATCAGCGGAACGCCATTTAATTAACCAGGTACTGTTATTATCATCAAGTAATAAGCTAAATGAATTTTCAGGGTTTGGTAATAATACTTTAAAATCGTTAATTACTTGTGTTTTAGCAGAAATTGAACTGCCAGTTGGTGTTTCAAATTCAAGTATATAGGCAAATTGATCGCCGCCATCTTGGTTGAATTGGTCGAATTTGTAAACATAAAAAGGGTCGTCTTGAAAAGTGCCTTCTTCTTTGTCAAGGCCTTCATCGTAGCCACTAACTCGTTCTAAATTGTATGTTGTAACTACATTACCAGCTAAAATAGTATTGCCCTGCGGATCAAATTCGGGATCGCCGCTATTATCACGTTCAATTTTGTAAGCTTTTAATTTAACATCCATTTCTTCAGGAAAGTAAAGCGAATCGGCAATTGAAGCAGAAACCAAAGCATCTTGGTCGCCTAAAAATGCTTTGTTTATTCTGAAATATTGTACATCTTCTGATTGATCAATTAGACCATAGACTACAGGTATTTCCTTCCAGTCGCTTGTTAAATCAAAATCAGTTGAACAGGCGAAAAAAGTGAATGAAACTATTAAACCGAAAAGCAAAGATTTCTTCATAAGCGTTAAAGTTAACTGCAAAGTGAATTGCATTGGTGCAAATGTGAGGATAACTACTACATTTGTTGCAAATTTCGATAAAAAAGTTGTATGAATGACTTTAAAAATGTTAAAAGAGTAACTACACATACGCTTAAAGCAATGAAAGGCGAAGGCGTTAAAATTTCGATGTTAACGGCTTACGATTTTTCGATGGCTAGAATATTGGATGCTGCTGGTGTTGATGTTTTATTGGTTGGAGATTCGGCATCGAATGTTATGGCGGGGCACGAAACGACATTGCCGATAACTTTGGACCAAATGATTTACCATGCTAGCTCGGTTATTAGGGCGGTTAAGCGATCGTTAGTTGTAGTTGATCTGCCATTTGGTTCGTATCAGGGTAATTCAAAAGAGGCATTATCATCCACGATTCGAATTATGAAAGAATCGGGCGCGCATGCGGTAAAGCTTGAAGGTGGGCGAGAAATTAGAGAATCAATAGAGCGAATTTTATCAGCAGGTGTGCCAGTAATGGGGCATTTGGGTTTAACGCCTCAAAGTATTTATAAGTTTGGTACTTATACAGTGCGTGCAAAACAGGAGGAGGAAGCCCAAAGGTTAATAGAGGATGCCAAATTGTTAGAGGAAATTGGTTGCTTTGGCTTGGTGTTAGAAAAAATTCCTGCTGAATTGGGTAAAAAGGTTGCTGAGAATTTGAGTATTCCTGTAATTGGAATTGGTGCTGGACCTTATGTTGATGGGCAAGTGCTTGTAGTGCACGATATGTTGGGCATAACACAGGAGTTTAACCCGAGGTTTTTACGAAGGTACTTAAACCTATTTGACGACATTAAGCAAGCGGTTGGTCAATACATTAACGATGTTAAAGTTGGCGATTTTCCTAATGAGCATGAGCAGTATTGATGTGATAAACTGTATTTTAGCGTTTAAATAACTGAAAAAAGGTTTGAAAATGAAAATTAACTACTTTAAAACCCTGATTTTTTTGATAGCTGGTATTGCTATTTTTTCATCGTGTAAGGATGACCCAACTTGTTTTGATGGTGAGCAAAACCAAGGAGAATTAGGTATTGATTGTTGTGGGCCATGCGATTCTGCCTGCGTTAATATTCCGAATTGTGTTGAGGTAACAAACACGCCTACTTGCAGTGATGGAATACAAAATGGTGATGAAACGGGTATTGATTGCGGTGGTAGTTGTGCTGATTGCGTAACAGACACTTGTAATAATAATGTACAAGATGGCGATGAAACTGGTGTTGATTGTGGTGGTAGCTGCCCTGCATGCCCAGGTACAGATCCCTTAGTAACATTGAAGTTTAATGGTGTGAACAAAACATTTAATGAAGGGGACATTACAGTAAGTTTTGCAGAAGGTGCGGGCTTAAACATATCAGGCTCGAAACTTACAATTAATGGCATTGAGGGTGTAACGCTTTTTATTCCAGAAGCTAATATGGCGTTTGGAAGTTATGTTATTGGAGGAGTAGGTAACCCAACAGCTTCGTTTACACAAAATTTAGATTTTTGTAGCGGAACTTCGGGAAGTTTTATAGTTGGCCAAATTGATGTTGCTGGCCAAACCGTTTCTGGGACTTTTAATTTTGATTGCAATTTTGAAGGTACTGGTAGTTCAGGAGAGGCTATAGAAGGTGTTTTCTCGAATATTAGCTGGTAGTATTTGATACTATAAAATATTAATTTTTTAAGAGCTAGGCTTTTTAGTCTAGCTCTTTGTATATATGGGCACTTACATCGTCAATAAAAAGTGACTGTGCAATGTTATTCCAAACAAATACTTTAACTAAATCATCGGGCTGTAAATCATCAGGAACTTTTATGTAAAACGAAACCTCACCCCATTCATTTACTTTTCCTCCCCAAAATGATGTTCCGTCGTTTATCTTGTTGTCAATACGTATTGCCTTGTAAACTATACTTTTCCCATTTCGTTCAATTGAGCAAACAAGGCTGTTGTTTCTATAAATTTCTAATGCTTTATGTTCGCGATATGCCCATGTACTTGCTTTTATCCAATTGCCAGCTTTAATATCTAAATCTTTAACCTTTTTATTTACTGATGGGGTAAATAGCCCTTGCTTGGTTAAAAAACTATTGTTGCCCGAATGGGCATGTTTGTTACTTATATTTTTAGCTGTGTTTTCATTGGGATTTTCAAAATTAATTGTACCGATTTCGGCTTTTAGTTTAAGGGTTTTTTGGGGTTGAATTTCGTGACTATCAAAAACTACTAAATCAGTGTAATTAAGTGAGGTTTTGCCAAATGTTTGTTTTACGAAATTGAAATTGGCGCACTCTGACCATAGTACCCCATTGGTTTGTTGCCAAGTTTGAAAAACATTATGGTAAATAAAAAAGGTAATGGCTATTGGTGCTAGGTACTTTAACCATTTAATTTGGTATAGGTGGTAAATACATATGGCAAATGGTATTGAAAGTAAGGCGTAGGTTTCAACCATTGGGCGCGAGCCAAAACCATTAATGTAATACCAGCACCACCAACTGTAAATTATATAAATATGCAGTGGTATAAAGGTTAAAATTGGCCATTTTAAGTTGTGCCGTTTAAAAAGTAGTATAAACATACCTAGTACGGCAAAGTACATTACTGGTGTATAGGCTAACCATCCGTTATGAAAACTAAATAAGCCTGCATGAATTTTTGCGTTTAAAAAATCAAAACCTTCATTACCATAACTATAATATAACCAATTTCCGCTGGTGTATTTCCAGTAAACAAGTTGGGGTAAGCCCGCAGTTATGTATGCAGCAATTGCTGTTAATAATAAAGGCCATTTTTTTATAAATAGGCTTAATTTATTTGTGATATTGTAGGTGTGGAATAAGCCATAAAGTACGGGGATTAATAGGCAAATAATTTCTGTTGGTCGGATAAGGGTAATTATACCAGCAGAAAGCCCTATAAGTATTGCATCTTTATATTTAAAGTGTTTGTAAAAGTTAATGGTTGATAGGATTAGAAGTGCGTGTAGCATAAATAATGCGGGGTGTGCCATAGCACTATTGTAGGTTGAAAAGTAGTAGAGGTTGGTGGCTAGGGCTATAGCAATAAGGGTAATTGCAACTATCCAATCAGTAAATTGTTTTTTTAAGATGCGCCTAACGAATAATAGCCCTAAAAAAGCATGTAGTATGCCTGAAAGGTGTATAAATAGCCGATATGGAAGGCTAAAGCCATCAGCCGAATAGCCTGTTAATTTTGCTGATACGTGTGCAATAGCAAATAAAGGTATATTGAGTATTGCTAGGCCGCTTGTGTATTTAATTACTTGCCTGCCTTTGCCTATATGGTGAGCAACATCAGTACCTAGAGGGTTTTTTGCGAAGTAAGAGCCTTTCCAGCTTGAATGTGCGCTAACGGCATTCATAGTTTGGTTTAAGCTATCTAAATCATTATGAATAAAAGTGGCGGGTAGGTACATGTAATAGCCAAATGAATCGCCCCCATAAATCAATCCTTTTTGCCAATGGTTATTGCTAAAAAAAGCAATTAAATAAAAAAGCACACAAAAAAGTAGGGTAATTTTAGAGGCGTTTTTTTTTAACATGGTTAAAATATTTCTTTAAGTCCGTTGTCAATGGCTTGCATTAACTCTACTTGAGTAGCCCCAAAGTTAATTTGACCTTTACTGGCAATTGAAATTTTACCTGTTTCTTCTGATACTATTATAACAATACAATCTAATTGTTCGGTTATACCAATGCCAGCCCTATGCCTAAGCCCTAAATAACTTGGCAAGTTGCTTTTTTCGGATATTGGCAAAACACAGCCTGCTGCTTCAATTTTACGATCGGCAATAATAACTGCGCCATCGTGCAATGGGCTACGTTTTTGAAATATACTTTCTAATAAAATGGTGCTTATATCGGCATTTAATATGTTGCCTGAACTGTAGTATTGACTGCTATTTGATGGTGCAAAAACGACTAAGGCTCCTGTTTTGGTTGTTGATAAATTGTTTATGGCTTTAACTATCCATGTTTTTAATACATCGGATGGTAGGTTGTTTCTATCGGCTTTAAAAAAGCGGCTGAAAAAATGACCATCGCTTAGGCCAGAGCCTTTGCCTAATAAAAGTAGAAAACGCCTAATTTCTGGTTGAAATACAATAATGAGTGCAATGGCACCAACACCAATAAATTGCCCTAAAATGCCTGCTAACAAATCCATACCAAGGCGTTCAACAATAAAATGAACTACAACAACCATTAGGAAACCTATGAGAATGTTAAAGGCTAGGTTGCCTTTAAAAAGGCGGTAAACCTGAAACATAACAATGGCTACTAAGATGATGTCTAAAAAGTCAATCAATCCTAATTCAAGAAATCCTATTTTAATTGCAGCAATCAATTGTTATTGTAAAGTTCGTAAAGTTTAACGGCTTGTGTGGCTTGTTTAATATCATGTACCCGCAAAATGTTTGCCCCATTTTGTAAAGCCATCATATTTAGGGCTGTAGTGCCATTTAAGGCTTCGTTAGGGTTTATTTGCAATGGTTTGTAAATCATTGATTTTCGGGAGAGACCTGCTAATACTGGTAGGTTTAATATTTTGAAACTGCCTAAATTTTTAAGTAGCTGATAATTGTGTGTAATGCTTTTACCAAAGCCAAAACCTGGGTCAATAATAATATCATTAATTCCTTTACTTTTAAGCAAGGCAATTTTTTGGATAAAAAAATCAGCTACTTCTTCAACTACATTTTTATAGTTTGGTTTGTTTTGCATATTATTGGGTTGCCCTTGCATGTGCATTAAAATATAGGGTACTTGAAATTGAGCTGCTATTTCAATTATTTCAGGGTTTATATTACCAGCAGAAATATCGTTAACTATACCTGCCCCATTGTTTAAGGCAATTTTGGCCGTTTGTGCATGAATTGTATCAATTGAAATAAGGGTGTTGGGGTGTTTTGTTGTAATGTATTCAATGGCTGGGCAAACACGGTCAATTTCTTGTTGAGCGTTAATAATTTCGGCTCCAGGTCGGCTTGACATGCCACCAATATCAATAATATCCACACCTTCGTTAACCATTTTGTTAATTTGATTAACTGCTTGAATTTTATTGTTAAACCTACCTCCATCAAAAAACGAATCGGGTGTAACATTTAAAATGCCCATAATTAAAGGGGTTTCAAATGTTAAAAGTTGGTTTTTATAACGGTAAACTGGCTGTTTTGCAGACATAAAGGCGTTTAAATGTAAGGGAAATATGATTTGAGTGGGCTTAAATGCAGTATTAACAATAATTTAAATGTGGAAAACAGGCAGTAAAGCTAAAATTACTGCTCTAATTTTGTAGGATTAAACTTTAAAATCGTTGTTATGAAAAAACTGCTACTAATTTTTACTATTATTTTTTCAGTATCGCTATCGGCGCAGGATTGTTCTGAGTTGCTTATATCGGGTTATGTTGAAGGATATTCGAATAACCGTGCCTTAGAAATTTTTAATCCGACTACTGAGCCAATTGAATTGAGCAATTATTCTGTTGGTCGTTTTTCAAACGGTGGTACTGACTTTGAAGGAATTCAATTACCTGCTGGAACTTTAGCATCGGGTGGTGTTTATGTTATTGTTATTGATAAGAGAGACCCTGAAGGTGTAACTTTTGAAGAACCTGTTTGGAATGGTTATGTTTTGGTTGATATAATTTTAGATGAAGTTACTGGTGAGCCATTGTTAGATGAAAACGGCAATGAAATTGTTGGCGTACAATATGATGCTGAAGGCGGGACTTTATATGGAGATGATTATGATGCAAATTATGATTTACAGGGATTAGCGGATGTGTTTTTATGCCCAAATTATAATGTAAACAATGCAATGTACTTTAACGGAAATGATGCGGTTGCCTTAATATCTGGTACTGAAATAGCTGTTGATGGTAGTAATATTATTGATGTTATTGGTGTTATTGGTGAAGACCCAGGCGATGCGTGGGTTGATGAAGATGATAGCTGGATTACACGTGACAAAACGTTAAAAAGAAACTCAAATGTAATGGCTGGTACTGGCGCTGTAGTTGCTGGAGGTACTTTTGATTTTACACAATGGACGATTTATCCTAAAAATACATTTAATGTTATTGGCTCGCATGCTTGCGATTGTGTTACTGATGGCATTACGGCAATTAGCGAAGTATCAATTAAAGTTTTTCCTAGCCATACAAGTGGTGAATTAACGGTTTGGTCGCCTGAGTTAATGAGCAAAATTGAGGTTTACAACCAAGCTGGTCAATTAGTTTTTGTTAATGAAGCGCCTAACACTCGTTTATATGATTTTTCAATTAATCATTTAGCTAATGGTGTTTATATGATAAACACGTACTTTGAAAATGGCCAAATGAGTTTTGGAAAAGTAGTTAAGCAATAAATTTTCTGTTTTTTAAAAGCCGGTAAATAATGCCGGCTTTTTTGTTTTTAATACTAGCAAAAAAATGAGGAATTGTATAGCCATTTTAGGGTGCTTTTTATTAATAAGCTTTGGGCTTAATGCACAAAATATAGTTGAGGGTGTTTTAACGGATGCCGAAAATGGCGAAACTTTAATTGGTGCTAGTGTTTTAGTACAAGAGCTGGGTAATGGTGCAATTACCGATTTTGATGGTAATTATAGGCTGGATTTAAAAGATGGTACTTATAACTTAACGTTTTCGTATGTTGGGTTTACTCCGCAAGACAGAGAAATATCTGTTAGTGGGGGGAGTACAACAAAAATTGATATTGCTTTAAAAAGCGATCAATTTTTAGAAGAGGTGCTTATTGTGGCTGATGTTGCGCAGGAACAAAAAACGCCTGTTGCCTTTACCAATGTGTCAACTATGAAAATAAAAGAAGAGCTGTCCGCCCAAGATTTACCAATGGTATTAAATGCCACCCCAGGGGCTTATGCAACCCAACAAGGTGGTGGTGAGGGTGATGCACGTGTAACCATACGCGGCTTTAACCAACGCAATATTGCGGTAATGCTAGATGGCATTCCTGTTAACGATATGGAAAATGGCTGGGTTTACTGGAGTAACTGGTTTGGCTTAGGAGCCGTTACTAAAACCATGCAAGTACAACGTGGCTTAGGTGCTTCTAAACTAGCTATACCATCCGTTGGGGGTACGATAAATATTGTAACAAAAGGTATTGAAAGTAAGCGCAATGTGAATTTTAAGGTTGAACATACCATTTTTCAGCAAGATTTTGAGGACAAGTGGGATGATGGTAAAATATTTAATAAAAGAATACTACCCCAAAGTGGGATATTTCCAAAACAAAAAACGCAATATACTTTTGGTTATAATACTGGACGGCTTGAAAAAGGTTGGGGCGTATCAGTAGCGGGGTCATATAAACATGGCTCGTCTTATGCCGATGCAACTGATTTTAGAGCAGGATTTTATTATTTAAGGGTTGATAAAGAAATTGGTAAAAAACACATGCTTTCTTTTTCAGGCTTTGGTGCGCCGCAACGGCATGGGCAACGTAAGTTCAATGACCAAGTGCAATTTTCAAGTAAGGAGTATGCTGCTGAATTGTTTAATGGTTCAGATTTAGAGTATCAACAATTTCAACAAATTTTTGGAATTGCATATAACGATAGTTTGAATACTGGAGAAAAAAAGGATTTAATAAATGGATTAGATCAGCAAATTTTTAATTTTAGTAATTATGAATCTTATGATTCAATGTTTACGACCATTGCTGATTATGCCAATGCAAATCACTACGTTGATACAATAGGTGTAAAAGATTTAGGAATCCGTTACAATAGAACTTGGGGTTATCAAAATTATGAAATTAATGAAGATGGAGACACCACTTTTTTTGCTAAACCAAGGGTGTTTAACACATCAGTAAATTATTACCATAAACCACAGTTTAGCTTACGCCATACTTGGAATCCGACGAATACTTTTTTCATGTCAAACATTGTTTACACCTCAATAGGAAAAGGGGGGGGGACGCAAAGAGAAGGTTCAGAATTTGAATTTGACCCAGCAACATATTTATTACCAATACAAGAGGTGTTTAATAGTAATGTAAATGCAAGGTTTGGTAAGCCAGCTGGATTATCAGAAAATATATTAAAATCACGTAAAAATGAGCATTTTTGGATTGGATTCTTAAATACTTCAAAGTATCAAATTACCGAAAATTGGGAGGTAACAGGCGGGGTTGATTTCCGTTATTATAAAGGCGATCATTATACTGAAGTTTACGACTTAATGGGAGGAGATGCTTTTGTTTATAAAGGCGAAGGGTTTAGCGATACTTTAAGTATTGGAGATAGGATGGAATATGATAATACTTCGCATATTTTATGGGGTGGTACTTTTGGATTGCTTGAATATTCAAATGAGAAATGGACGGCTTTTATTAATTTGTCGGGTGCAATATCTTCCTACAAAGCGGTTGATAACTATTATAAACAAATTACTCTTGAAAATGATAGCACTATTCTAGTTGACCTTTTTAGAGATAATTTAGGTTACAATTTCAATTCACCAGAAGCTGAAAAGGTGACTGTTGATTGGGTTAATTTACCTTCATTTACTTATAAAGGCGGTGTTTCATATCGTATAAATAAATCAAACAGGGTGTATGCTAATACCAGTTATATGAATAAGGCTGCCCGTTTTCAAAATGTAATAAATACACGATCCAATTACGAGAGAAGTATTTTAATGAATCAAATAAGTAATTATAAAAACGAGGTGATTTTTGGTGGTGAATTTGGCTATAATTTAAAAACACCTAAGTTTTCTTTAAATTGTTCGGTTTACGCAACTAATTGGAATAATAAACCTTTAGATTACAATGATTTGCCTAGTGTAAGGATTGACCCTACCGACCTCGATTCGCCTTCAATAAAGGTGAATTTAAATGGCTTATCATCATTACATAGCGGTTTTGAAATTGAAACTGCTTACAAACCAATAAAACAACTAACCATTGAAGGCTTAGTCTCAATTGGTAATTGGAAATGGAATTCAAACAGTTCATACTTTGATATTTTTGAAAATAGAACTAAAATAATGCAAACTGATGGCTTGTATGTTGGCGATGCCGCACAAACCCAGTTAGGGTGGATTGTAAGGGTGGAGCCTATAAAGCGCTTTTACATTAAGTTGAAAGGATTTTATTTCGCTCGTAATTACTCTGATTTTTCAACTACAGGGTTGTTAATTAATGAAGGTGATCCAATTACTAGTTCAGATTTACAATCGTGGCAGATTCCTAATTATTATACTATGGATGCACATTTGGGGTATTCATTTAAAATAAATAAGGTTAAAACCAATGTGCGCTTTAACATTTTAAACTTACTAAACAATACTTACATTTCGGATGCAACTAATAATGGAAACTCAACCTTTGGAGAATTTACTGCTGAGAATGCTGCACGTTCGGCAACAGTATTTTTTGCCCCCGGCATCCGTTTTAGCACATCATTAGGAATATCATTTTAAAAAAAATAAAAACTTATTATGAAAAAAGTTTTACTACTCTTGGCATTGTTTTTCTGTGTTCAACATAATGCAGGTGCAATTACAATTGCTGAGGCACGACAAACACCCTTGGGTGAAACAGTAACGGTTCAGGGCGTTGTTACGCACGGAAGCAGTTTGGGCATTATCCGTTATTTACAAGATGAAACTGGCGGAATTGCAGCTTACCCTGGTAGCGGCTCGGCAGCTGGTTTTGCGGATAATACTACGCAAGGAGATTTAGTTGAAGTAACTGGGGTTTTAAAGGAGTACAATGGTTTACTTGAAATTGATCCTATTGACAGCTATGAAGTGATAAGTTCGGGTAACGAATTACCCGCACCTTTAATGGTTGATGCAACAGGGGTTAATGAGGAAAATGAAGCATTATTACTACGTTTAGAAGGGATTAACTTTGTTGATGGTGGTAGTGACTTTACATCGGGTACATACAATTTTACGGATGGAGATGGTAATGAGTCTCAAATTTATTTAAGAAGCGGGCATCCGTGGATTGGTACTCAAGTGCCATTAGCTCCAGTAAATATTACGGGTATTAGCTCGCAATTTTCTGCACAATACCAGTTATTACCGCGCGATTTAGATGATTTAGAAATTGCAACTTCGTTTTTTATTAATTCATCTATTACACAAAGCGATTTAACTACTGACGGCTTTACACTTAGTTGGTCAACCAACACTAACGGTAGTTCTGCTGTAAACTATGGTTTAACACCAGATTTAGAGTTAGGACAAATTACTGGTACAGGCAATACAACTAGCCATACAGTTGATTTATCAGGTTTAGATCCTGCAACTTTTTATTATGTGCAAGTTGTTTCAAACGACGGTAGTAATGATGCCGTATCTAATGTGATATTGGTTTCAACGCAATCAAACTCAACTGGGCAAATGGATGTTTATTTCAACAAATCAGTTGATCCAAATTTTGCTACTACAGGAAATGAGGCGAATTATTACAACCCAGCGGCAGTTCAAAATTTAATAGTTGATTATATTGATAATGCACAAACCTCAATTGATGTTTGTTTTTACAATAACAACCGAGAGGCTATTGTAACGGCATTAAATAATGCGGTTGACCGTGGCGTACAAGTACGTTATGTTTATGCCTTGTCAACGGCTAATTTGGCTTTGGCTGATAATGCGGCTGATTTCCCTACTTTGGGTGCGAATGGCGAGCATTTAATGCACAATAAATTCATGATTTTTGATGTGGATTCTGAAGATGATAGTTATGTGTTATCGGGCTCGTTAAATTTAACTGATGTGAATTTTCTGGATGATGCAAACAATGTGATTCTTATTCAAGACCAAGCATTGGCAAGAGCCTACAAATTAGAGTTTGAAGAAATGTGGGGTGGAGATAGTCCTGACCCTAATATATTTTCAGCCTCTTCAGGAAGTGGAAAAGTAACAAATACGCCTCAATTATTTAATATTGGAGGAGTAATGACGGAGCTGTATTTTTCACCAACAGATAATACTACTAATCGTATTATTGACGCAATTGAAAGTTCAGATACTGATTTACAAATTGCTATTTTATCGTTTACTAAAAATGAAATAGGAACGGCGGTTGCAAATGCTTTTAATGACGATGTTTCAGTAAGAGGGATTATGGAAAATACGGGCGACCAAGGTTCAGAGTTTGACTTTTTAGTGAATACCGTTGGTGTTGATTTTGTACAAGGAAGTACGTCAGGTCAAATTCACCATAAATATTGCATTATTGATGCAACTAATGCTGGTTCTGACCCACAAGTGGTGACAGGTTCTCATAACTGGTCAAACGGCGCAGAAAATAACAATGATGAAAACACATTGATTATTCACTCGGCTGATATTGCTAATATTTACTTACAGGAGTTTGAGCAACGTTGGTGCGAAATTGCTGGGGGCGATTGCTATCCTGATGATGGTGGGTTTACCAATGTTCAACCAATTGAGCAATTAGGAATTAATGTTTACCCTAATCCAACAACTGATTTTATTAATGTTGAATTTGATAATGCTTTAACTCAAAATGCGGTTGTTAGTATTTACAATGTTGAGGGTAAATTAGTTTTAGGTTCAAAAATTAATACGGATAACAATAACATTTATGTTGGTATGCTAGCATCGGGCATTTACCAAGTTTACATTCAACAAGGTGAAACAGTAGCTTTAGCTAAGTTGATTAAGCAGTAGTAATAAATTTTAGTAGTTTTACAAGTGCCTGTTTCCTAGTAAGAAGCAGGCACTTTTTTGTTGCTTTAAATTGGTGATTTTATGCGAAAACTGGCGTTGCATTGGCAAATTTTAATAGGAATGGGGCTTGGTGTTGTTATTGGGCTTTTATTCAGTTTTATAGGAATTAGCGATTTTGCTAAAGATTGGATTGCTCCTTTCGGTAAAATATTTATCAACTTATTAAAACTTATTGCTATTCCATTAATCTTGGTTTCATTAATTAAGGGGGTGGCCAATTTAAGCGATATTTCAAAACTATCGCGGATTGGTACAAAAACGCTTGGGATATACATTATTACAACCGTTTTTGCAGTATTAGTAGGTTTAAGTTTGGTTAATACTTTACAACCTGGCAACTCATTTTCGGCTGAAAAAAAGGCGGAATTTGAGCAGCAGTACAAAGAAAAAGTAAACGCCAAAACTGCTGTTGCTCTTGAAGTGCAAAATAGCAGTCCGTTACAATTTTTAGTGGATATTGTTCCTAGTAACATTTTTAACTCAATGAGTAACAATAAGGCGATGTTACAAGTGATATTTTTCGCTGTTTTTTTTGGTATTTGTATTTTATTAGTGCCTCCCAAAACGGCACAGCCTGTTATTGATTTGATTGATGGACTGAATGAAATAGTCATGAAAATGATTGACTTGATTATGAAGTTCGCCCCATTTGGCGTTTTTGCTTTACTGGTAGGGCTTATAGCCGATTTTGCAGGGAATAACCCTGCCGAAGCAGCGGAGTTATTTGTAGTAATGGGTTATTATACGCTTATAGTTGCTGCTGGCTTACTGTTTATGATTTTCGCTTTTTATCCTGCGATGATAATATTTTTAGTACGCTATCCGTACCTAAAATTCTTTAAAGGAATTAGCCCAGCGCAGTTATTGGCTTTTTCAACCAGTTCAAGTGCCGCAACCTTGCCTGTTACAATGGAATGCGTTGAAACCAACTTAAAAGTTCCTAAACAAATTAGCAGTTTTGTTTTGCCTGTTGGTGCAACGGTAAACATGGATGGAACAAGCCTATATCAAGCCATTGCTGCTGTTTTTTTAGCACAAGTTTATGGTATTGATTTAACAATGGCAGATCAATTAACGATTATTATATCGGTTGTTTTAGCGTCAATTGGCTCGGCAGGTGTGCCTGGAGCGGGTACAGTTATGTTGGCTGTGGTGCTTGAGGCTATTAATGTTCCTGTTGAGGGTATTGCATTAATTTTTGCAATGGATAGACCATTGGATATGTTGCGCACATCCGTTAATGTTACAGGCGATGCTGCGGTTTCATTATTGGTAACTAAAACCGAAGGTCAGTTAAAAGTGTAGGATATAAAAAGAGTTTCACATATCCTTTTTGCGGTTTTATGCCTTGGGTTTTGTTTTTTGCCAATGGTAGTTGTTGGATTTAAGTTTCAGCAAAATCCTGAGTTTTTAGATAGCCATATTAAACAGGTTGAAAAACATTCGGGTGACTGGAAAAATTTTATCGGAAAGTTTCAAAAAAGTATTGGAAATATTGCTTTGCCTTTAAACCCAATTGCTCGTCCGTTGGCTGAATGTGAGTACGGTTATTTAGGTAAGATTTTACAGAAAAAAGTAGTTAATGGTAATGATGGATGGCTGTTTTATGCTTATGAAACAAATAACAGGCAACAATTGGATTATGCCATTGGCAATAAACAAATAAGAACAGAGCAAGTAAAACAATGGCGTTTGGCTTTTTTGCAGCGTCAAGCTTTTTGCAAAAGTTTGGATATCCCTTACAAATTGGTTTTAACGCCAGATAAATCAACGATTTACCCTGAATATTTAGGTTTTGAGCGTAATGATAGTTTTAAAACGGTTTTAGATTTTGTTGTTGAAGATTTAAAGGCTAATACCAATATTGATTTCATTGATTTAACCAATGATATTAATAGTGCTAAGCAAAAACAACAGGTTTATTACAAAACTGATTCGCATTGGAATAATTTGGGGGCAAACATAGGAGCTGATGCTATTATTAAGTGGATTTCTGATACTTTACCGTTGGTAGAACCTGAACATTATGAATTGATTGAAAAATTATGGAAAGGTGGGGATTTAACTAGAATGGCATCAATTGATAGCTTACAAAATGAGGATATAGTTATTTGGTGGCCTTACGAAAACGCACCTTTTTCAAAAATTAAACCACCTGCATTGGAAGCAAGGCATTTGTTAAGTATTGAGGCTTATCAAAATGAAAATAACAAGCTTCCTAAAGCGGTAATGATTCACGATTCATTTGGCATTCAGTTAAGAAGATTTTTAGCCAATAGTTTTAGTTATTCCGTTTATCCGCGAACATGGCAATGTTTTTATCCTAATTTTATTGAAAAGCAACAACCAGATGTTGTTATCAATCAAGTAGTTGAGCGCAGCTTTATTGGTTTTAACGAAGGGAACGACCCTGAATTGATTAATGATTATTGGGATGAAAATTTCAAGAAAGAAAAATCATTACAAAAAGACTTTGAAACCGCTTATGAAATGCTTGAGCATTTTAAAACCATTAATAAACAAGGCGAATTAATTGTGGCTAAAGTGGAGCTTGATTTAACTGATGATACTCGCTTTTTTAATAACGGCACATTTTATTGGTTAAAAAAAGGGACAAATACTTTTTATCTTGAATTGGATATTTACGATTATTTAGTGATGCAAGTGGTAGGAGTTGAAAATCCTGATTTTATTAAAGAAATTAGTGCCGAATATTTTTACTATTAATGGAGTTGAAAAATTATAATCCTGATGATGTTGGGCAGGCAAATGGTAAGCTATTTGGCTTGCCGTTTACTTACCAAAACTCAAAAGCTATTGTTTTACCTGTTCCCTGGGATGTTACAACGAGTAATGTCGGCGGAACTTCTAGAGGACCGCAAGCTATTTTGGATTATTCTCCGCAAATAGATTTATTTAATAAAAACGATAAAGAGCATTGGAAACAAGGCTTTTTTATGAAGCCGATTAATAAAAATTGGTTGGATAAAAATGATTACTTACGAAGTAAATCAGTTGAGTATATCAATTTTCTTGAATCAGGCGGTAAACTCAAAGATTCAGTTTCTATGACATTAATCTTAAATGAGATTAACAGAGTAGGGGGTGAACTAAATGATTGGGTATATACTGAAACCAAACAATTACTTGCAGACGATAAATTACCACTTGTTTTAGGCGGAGAACATAGTTGCCCTTTGGGGCTTATGCGAGCCATAAATGAAAAATATAATGACTGGGGTATTTTGCAAATTGATGCGCATGCTGATTTAAGAGTGGCTTATGAAGGCTTTACATACAGTCATGCCAGTATAATGCATAATGCTATGCAACTAAAAAATTTGACAAGCTTAGTTTCAGTTGGCGTTAGAGACTATTGTAAGCAAGAGTTTGAAGTTGCTGATGAAAATCCGAAAATTCATCCTTTTTATATGGATGATTTAGTTGAAATGGAATTGACAGAACTTAAATCGTGGAAAACAATATGCGAAACAATTATTTGGAAGTTACCTAAGTATGTTTATGTTAGTTTTGATGTTGATGGATTAGACGTTCAATATTGTCCAAATACAGGAACCCCAGTACCCGGAGGGCTGCAATTTAATAAAGCAATTTATCTTTTGCAATCAATATTTAAGGCTAATAAATGTATAATTGCCGCTGATTTATGCGAAATTTCAACTGGAAAATATCCGATTATAGACAATGCAGCTGAAATTAACTCGAACATAGGTTGCCGAATATTGTTTAACTTGCTTAACTTAATGATTCAAACAAACCAAACTTAACTAATTAACATGAAATTTTTTATTGGCTCCCTTTTTATTCTGCTCTCACTTTCAGTTAGTGCTCAATCTTCAATATTTGGAAAATGGAAAACAATTGATGACAAAACTGGTAATGAAAAATCAATTGTTGAAGTATATGAAAAGGATGGTAAAGTGTATGGCAAAATTGTGCAGTTGCTTGATAAAAGCAAAGGCGAAGATCCGCTTTGCGAACCCTGCCCTGGCGATAGAAAAAACCAACCCGTTGTTGGTTTACAAGTAATTGATGGCCTTACTCAAGATGGAGATGAATGGAGTGGAAGCAAAATTTTAGACCCAGAAAATGGCAAGCAATATACCTGTAAAATTTGGCTTGAAGATGGCAATTTAAAGGTGCGAGGGTACATTGCTTTTTTGTATAGAACACAAACTTGGTATAGAGTTGAATAATTAAACCGTTACCCTTTACTGTATTTTTAATTAGCGTTTTATCTTTGTTTGTAAGAAACTAACTATTTCGTAATCATAAAACACTTAACAATTTAAATTTTTTACTATGAAAAAACTTTTACTAATTCTTATTTTGTTTCCAGCAATTGTTTTTGCGGGCGACCTTGAAAAGAAGGCGCTTAAACAAAAAAGTGCTGTTTCACTATTAAGTGAAAAGGAAATTACAGTGCCTACATATGCAAATGATATTTGCAATGATGAGGTTGTTGAAAGCTCAATGGCTGATGCCGAGGGGTCAATAATTTTAGGAAGTGCAGGTAACCTTTACACTATTTTACGTAGCACATCAAACATGGTTGCTGCCGAGCAAGATTGTAATACTGTGGTATTTATCCACCGTAATGACCCAGCTGTTGGTAACCCAACACCCAACTCTACTTCACAATATCGTTACGATATTTCAACTGATGGTGGTAGTTCATTTACTACCAACATTGGACCATTAAATTTATTTTCTGATAACTCGGCAGGTGATAATACACATGCACGTTACCCTCAAGTTTCAATTTACAACCCTGCTGGTAATACCGACCCTAACAATGCTTACTTAGTATATATGGGTGCTACTCACAATGGTAGTGGTGGCAATGATACATGGGATGGTAATGTTAATGGTGTAGCTCGTTTAGATGGCGATGTTTCAACAATTACTGAAAACCCTACGGTTATTAACAATGGTGATGCTTTAATACCTAACCATTTAGTTGAAGGTTTACCAGGCGAGTTTTGGGCTGGCGATTTTCAATACGATGGAAATGAAACGTATGATATTATAGCGTATCGCGGTGTTTTTAACGGGTCAGATATTGACTGGGCAACATCGTTTGTTGATCCAATGCACGATGTAACTAACACGGATGATGGTTTGAATGCTGCTGCTAACGTATCATTTGCATTTAGCGATGATGGAATGACTGGTTACATGACATTTATTGGTGACTCGGGTGTTGAAGGTTGTGGAAACCCAGTTTTAGAACCTATTTACTGGTACACTGAAGATGGTGGAGATACTTGGGATGGCCCAAGAACTGTTGACGTAGCTGGTTTTGACGGCTTTTTCGATGATTTAATTGAAAACCTTGAATTTGAAGATGGTACTACAGTTAGTACTGTACCTACTTTAGGATATACTTACGATGTGGTTGTTGATGCTAATGGCGATTTGCACTTAGGTTGTAGTGTTTTTTCAGCATTTGCTGATGCTACAACGGGCGAAATTACTCCTTACAACTTTTTTGTAGGAAGCGGATTTTTTGTAGATATTATTATTAGTGGCGATGATGAGCAACATGAAGCACTTGGCTTATCAAATATTTTAGCTCGTGAATCAGCAGTAATTACTAATACTTTTACAAATGATAGTAGAATGCAGTTGAGCAAAAGTGCTGACTCTGAAAAAATATTCTTTACTTTCTTAGATTCAACTGATGTAGCTGGAGATCCTGCTGTAGCTTATCGCGATTTATGGGGTATGGGATATGATATTAATACTGGCTTAGCTACTGATGTTGTAAACTTTACAACAGATAATACACAATGGGGAGGTTTAGCTTATTACTTAACTTCAGCTCCACAAGCATTAACTAGTGGTACTACCTACTCAATTCCATGTGTGTTTACTGAAATTCCAATTGATGATTTAAGTGCTGTTTATTTCCACTATTTCCAAGATGCTACTTTTGATGAAAGTGATTTTGTTAATGATATTGACCGTGCAACGCATATTGAGTCTTTACCTAATGGTACAGATTTAACTTTTGAAGAAAATGGCTTGAACTATACTTTTACAATTAATGGTGCTAGCAATTTTTGCGGTGTTATTTGGGATTTTGGTGATGGTTCAACAGAAGTATCTGATGGTACTAGCGTAAGTCACTTTTTCCCTAATACTGATGCATCATATACTATTACTGGGTTTTTAACAAATCAAGATGGTCAGGTTGCATTTTCAGTTACCATTACAGTTGAGTCAGTTGTTGATACTGACGGACCTATTATTGTATTAAATGGTGGTGAAGAAGTTACTGTTGAAGCTCAATTAGGTGGATCATGGGATAATTTAGGCCCTGAAATTAACGGCTTTAGTGCTTCTGATAATGTTGATCCAGATGTTGTAGTTACTGTAACTGGTGAGGTTGATTTAGAAACTGTTGGTGTTTATACATTAACTTACACTGCAACTGATTTAGCAGGCAATCCAACTACTGTTGTTCAAACAATTACAGTATCGGATACTACTGCGCCGTTTATTATTTATAATGGACCAACAACGTTTAACGTTGCTTGTGGTGGTACGCTTCCTGAGCCTCCAGTATTTGCTAATGATACTTATGAAGGTAACTTAACAGATAATATGGTTATTGTAGGCTTGGCTGATATTGATGTAAACTGTAATGCTGAAAATACAGTTACTTACAATGTTTCGGATGCAAGTGGCAATGCTGCTGATGAATTAGTATTAACTTATGTGGTTTCAGGTTGTGATGATAGTGTTCCTTGTGGAGATGGAGTTACGAATGTAGGTTCAGGCTTTATTTCAATTTTGCCTAATCCAACTCAAGGTAATATTCAAGTAACAATTGATGGTATTGATATTAATGGTGCTGTTGTTTCAGTATATAACTTGCAAGGTAAGTTAATGCAAGAAGCTAGAGTTAATGCAGCTACAGTTAATTTAGATTTATCGGTTTACACTACTGGTGTTTACTTGGTAAATGTTCAAACAGCTGAAGGTGTTGTAACTGAAAAAGTAGTATTGAACAAGTAATTTGTTTACTTTATACAAGTAAAAGCCCGCACAATGTGCGGGCTTTTTTTATATCCAATTCTAAAAAATAGTTTAAAACTTAACTCCTAAGCTTGCTGCAACTTTACCGTTAGTAACTGCCCATTTTGATGTTGAACTTTCAGCACCCAAAGCATAAGGTTGAAAAACTAAGTTGTTTGAAGAGTGAACATAAGCCAAATCAAAATTTACTCTTTTAAAGCTTAACCCTAAACCACCACTAATACTTTGTCTAGCAGAAAAAGCATTTTCATTAACGTAGGGACTGCTTTCTAAACCATAACCAGCGCGTAAGCTTAAATGCTTTATTAAAAATATTTCAGCACCAATTTTAATATTGTGGCTAGCTTTTAGGTTAGTAGTAATTTCTGCATTTACAATATTGTACAATTCATTTTCGGCAGTGTCATCCAAAAAATCATTACTGCTATTATATCGGATACGGTTATATGGGCGCAGACTATAGTCAACTGAAACAAAACCTCGCTGTTTAATAAAAAATGCCGCTCCTAAATCAATTTGTGCGGGTGTACGGTAATTGTAAGTATTAGGGGCATAATTAATGCCATAAGTGTATTGGTTAAAACCAGTGCCATTGTTAAGGTCCGTAGTAATTGAATCGTAAGCGGTTGTTGTTAGTGAATACCATTCGGGCGATTGGATATTTACACCAACACGAACCCATTTATTGGGCTTATATGAAACGCCTAAGTTTAAACCAAATCCCACTCCTTCAATATCAACATCCGAATAAAAATTTGCCGAAGTGAAATTGTTGTAAAGGTTGTCGTCGTCGGTTTCATCAAAAATTGTTGTTGAATTGTAACGTAAAAAGGGCACATTAAGGCTACCACCAATGTACCATTGGTCGTTGTAGTTAGCGCCTAGCCCAAATGCCAATTCGTTTTTACTGCCACGTAATTGCCCTTTAAAACTTTGTGTATTGCCAGCACCATCAATAATGCCAACGTATTGATTAGGAATATCGCTACTGGCTGTATCAATCAACCAGCCTTCCCATCCAAACAAAACTGGCACATCTTCTGGTGCAATATCATCTAAATTCAAAAATTCATAAGGAATACCGTTTGCAGCTTCAACAAAATAATCAACTATTGAGTTGGATTGGTTTACACCCTTAAATGAATAATCGCTTATGTAACTGTTTGTTTTTTGGTAAGAAACGCCCCAATTCAACCCTTTCCAGTTATTGTTATCAAGCTGTTGGGCTTGAATATATGACAAATTACCTAGTTGAAAACGACTAATTGAACTTGAATTTCTATTTCCGATAAAGGTGTTATCAATTTGGTTGTTATGATTGATAAGTGAAATTTGAACCTCCGAACGCCTGTAATAGCCTAAACCAGCCGGATTGCTGTGAAGTGCATAGGGGTTAGCCCCTAAGGCAGTAAAGGCATTGGCAATAGCCATTGAACGGGCTGTTCCATTAACATCAGCCTGCCCAAAAAGCCGGGCTTCTTCAAGGTTTTGTGCATTTAATATAAAGGGGATTAAGCACATTATAAGAATGGATAAATAAGATTTCATGCTATGCTTTATTTGTTAACTTATTTTATTGACTATGAGTTTACTAAAAGGTAAAAAAAATCCCACCATGTTTTACCATGATGGGATTTAAAATTTTAAAGTTAATTATTAATAACGGCGGCTTTTACTGCTTGAACCGTTTGATTTGCTTCTTGATGAACCACTCGATTTTGGAGAGTAGCTTTTACTTCCGCTTGATTTAGAACCCGAACCATAGCTGCGCTTTGAGCTTGATCCACTACCGTAAGATTTGCCTTTTGACCCCCCGCTATATGATTTACTTTTTGAGCCAGAGTTGTAAGACTTACTCTTTGAGCTTTTTGGCGAATAAGATTTCGATTTGCTTGAACTACCACTTTTTGGTTTAGTACTGTACGATTTAGATTTAGACCCTGAGTTGTAGTTATACTTGTTACCAGAATTGCTTTTAGGCTTTGGTGCAGGCTTAGTACTACCACTATTATAGTTAGGCTTATTTACAGGAGGCCTTGTAGAAGAATTATTACTAGGCTTTGGGTTGTAAGGCTTAGTGCTTCCACTATTATAATTTGGTTTATTTGAAGAACCATTATCATAGTTTGGCTTACTTACTGGTGGCCTAGTTGACGAGTTATTACTCGGCTTTGGTGAATAAGGCTTACTGCTATTTCCATAGTTTGGCTTTGTACTTGAGCCACTATTGTAGTTTGGCTTTGAGTTTGAACTTCCGTTATAATTATAACTTGGGCGTGTACTAGGCTTTTGATTATTAGGCTTGTTTTTACCCGTGTTATAGTTAGGCTTAGAAGTTGAATTACTTGGTTTAGTATCGTAAACAGGCTTTGAATTTGAGTTGCTAGGCTTAGTTGTATAACTAGGCTTTGAGCTACCAGTGCTTGGCTTGGTTGATGATCCACTATTAGGTTTACCATCAAAATCGTAAGCTGGTTTAGTTGATGAAGTAACAGGCTTTGTTGTGGTATTAGTGTAAGGCTTGTCACTTGCATTACTTACATTACTTACATTATAACCATTTATTGTACCTGTATTTCCTCCGCCATAAGTTGAGCCTGAGTTGGTATTAGTTGCAATAATACCTGTACTTACAGGTGGTACATGGTAGGCAGTTGAACCGTTGTTGTTTGAATAATCAGTATTTACACCACTACCGATTCCGCCGTAGCGAGGACCATAATAGGTATTAGCATTTTTACCTCCCCCATAAGCGTAATCATTGTAGCCACCATCAAAGTAACCATCGTAATAGCCATCGTAGTAGCCTGAATTATAGCTTTGCCAATGGCCTGCGCCACCATAATAAAAACCTCCATAATATGATGTATTCCAACCATAGCCATACCCGCAAGTTGAATAGAAGTTGGCGTAATATGGACGATTCCACCCATAATTATTGTACCACGGTCGATTAATTACATGTACATTGGTGCCATACCAAGGGTCCCAACCCCAGCTAAACAACCAGTTAACTCCCGCTCTTCGTCCGCGAACGCGGTAGCAGTAAGTTGGCGTGTAGTAAATTGAGCTACCCCAATACCATGAATCGTATGGGTTGTAATGGTAACGGTCTATATAAAAATCATCATAGTAACCGCACCAGCTTGGGCTGTTATTATGAAAACGACGGATGCGAGAACTATAATAATATTCATAGTCATCATCATCAAAATCTACGTAATCATCATTATCGCAATAATAATTGTTGGTAACATAAGTATCGCCATCGGCATCAGCATAGTATTCCGTTTCTGTATAATCAGGATCGTAATACAAATCATCATAAATTTGAGCCGATAGGCTAAGCGATGCACTTATAAGCAGCAACATTAAAAAAGAAAGAAATTTGTGTTTCATCGTCTCGGGTTTTTCGGTCGATTTACTAATACAACATCTAAGAACACAAAAAAAGTTTAAGGTTTAATCCGTTTAAGTGTTAAAATTGCGTCTTAAAACTATTTTTGCACGCTGTTTGCAAACTTTTATTCAAATTTAACGCATGAGCAAGGAGATAACAAGTAGAGAAACCGACTATTCGCAATGGTATAACGATATTGTGAAAAAAGCAGGATTAGCTGAACATTCGGCTGTAAGGGGTTGCATGGTAATTAAACCCTATGGTTTCGCTATATGGGAAAAAATGAAAGCCCAATTAGATGCTCGGTTTAAAGCTACTGGTCATGTTAATGCTGCATTTCCTTTGTTTATCCCTAAAAGCTTTTTAAGTAAAGAAGCAGCGCATGTTGAAGGTTTTGCTAAGGAATGTGCGGTTGTAACCCATTATCGCCTTAAAAACGATGAGAATGGCGGTGGTGTTGTAGTTGATCCAGCTGCGCGCTTAGAGGAGGAGTTAATTGTGCGCCCAACATCAGAAACGATTATTTGGGATACATACAAAAATTGGATCCAATCGTACAGGGATTTGCCATTATTGATTAACCAATGGGCCAATGTGGTGCGTTGGGAAATGCGTACCCGCTTGTTTTTACGTACAGCAGAGTTTTTCTGGCAAGAAGGGCATACCGCTCATGAAACACAGCAACAAGCCATTGATGAAGCAACTTTAATGTTAAACGAATATGCCAATTTTATGGAAGGGCATATGGCAGTACCAGTAATTAGGGGCTACAAAACAGAAAGCGAGCGTTTTGCTGGCGCTGATGAAACCTTTACTACCGAGGGCTTAATGCAAGATGGTAAGGCTTTACAAATGGGTACTTCGCACTTTTTAGGGCAAAATTTTGCAAAAGCATTCGATGTTAAATACCAAACCCGCGAAGGTGGGCAAGAATATGTTTGGGCAACTTCTTGGGGCGTTTCAACCCGTTTAATGGGGGCATTAATTATGGCGCATTCTGATGATCAAGGCTTGGTATTACCGCCAAAATTAGCTCCTATTCATGTTGTGGTTGTTCCTATCCTCAACAAAAAAATGATGGATAGAAAGCCTGAAATGGATGCTTTTGCTAATAATTTAAAAGAAGCCTTAGGGCTTGATGTTACGCTTAAATACGATGATGACGATAGTAAACGCCCTGGTTTTAAGTTTGCCGAATGGGAAATGAAAGGCGTACCAGTTCGTGTAGCTATCGGTCCTCGTGATTTAGATAATGGCGTTTGCGAAATTGCCCGCCGTGATACAAAAGAAAAAACTTCGATACCAATTGCTGAGGCGGCTGACTATGTTGCTAATTTGCTAACTGAAATTCAGGAAAATATTTACAATAAAGCTTTGGCATACCGCGATGCGCATATTACCAAAGTAGATAATTTTGATGAGTTTAAAGAAGTATTGAACGGTAAAGGCGGCTTTGTTTCTGCCCATTGGGATGGGACTGCTGAAACCGAAGACAAGATTAAGGATTTAACTAAAGCGACTATCCGCTGCATACCAATTGACAATGAAAAAGAGGATGGCGTTTGTATTTTAACGGGCAAGCCATCGCAACAGCGAGTGTTATTTGCTAAGGCGTATTAGTTTTTTAGATGCTTAGATATTAGACTGAAGACAAGAGACTTTTAGATTTTTGTGCGGAGAAGTTAGTAACAAGATTTAGTATAGAGGGATGCTAAGGCGTTAAATTGGTCATTCCCTTGTTGCTCGAATGCGGGGCCAGCCTAGGCGGCACGTCATTCTCGAAAATGATGAAATCATTTATCGGGAATCTCAAGCACAGGCAAACGTTATAAAACTAGTAAGAACAAGAATGCCGAGACTGCTGTCCCCCCCCCCTCGGATGCAAGCCCAGCTTGTGCAGCCCTGCCAATTAACACTTTGTGCCCAATATTTATTGCTAATTTTTTTAATCGTTATTTTCGGGCTAAATATTTAAACCCATTTAAAACCAAAAACATCTTGACGAAACTTGAACTTACCGATGAATTTGAAGAGGTACTCGATTTATTAGAGAACACTAACCATAGCATTTTTTTAACAGGAAAGGCAGGCACGGGTAAATCAACCCTTTTGCGGCATTTTTTAAAAAAGACAAAGAAAAAACATGCGGTTTTAGCCCCAACGGGCATAGCCGCTTTAAATGTGGGCGGGCAAACTATTCACTCTTTTTTTAGGTTTCCACCAGCAATTATTCAGCCCGAAAAATTGGAAGCCGACCCCGATAAAGAAAAGCTGTACAAAAGCCTGCAAATGCTTATTATCGATGAAGTTTCGATGGTGCGGGCAGATTTGATGCACGGCATTGATGAGAAGCTGCGCCTAATGCGCGATAATTGGGATGAACCTTTTGGCGGTGTGCAAATGGTGTTAATCGGTGATTTATTTCAACTGCCCCCAGTTGTACGTAAATCGGATTTTGAGCAATTAAATAATCGTTACGAAAGCGAGTATTTTTTTGCTGCTCCCGTTTTTAATGAGTTGGATTACGAGTTTAAAGAACTTACCCACATTTTTAGGCAAGGCGAAGGCGAAAACCAATTAAAAAGCTTATTGAATAAAATGCGTACTGCACGTTTATCAATGAGCGATTTAACGGTACTAAATCAGCGATTTAAAAGCCAGTTTGTACCTAAGGAACAGTCAGTATTTTTAACGGCTAGGCGTGCTGTTGCCAAACGCATTAACGAACAGAAGTTATCCGCCATTTCAACAAAGGAGTTTGAATATACCGCACAGTTATCGGGTAAATTTGAAAAATTAAAGCAACAAGATGCCGATAAGTTGGATGGTAAACTTTCTGCACCTTACAAACTAAAATTAAAGGTAGGCGCACAAATTATGATGTTGCGCAACGATACTGAAAGGCGTTGGGTTAATGGAAGTATCGGTAGGGTTGAAAAGCTTACAGCCAAAACTGTTCATATACAAATTAGTGGTAAAACCCACGAGGTTGAGCGCGAAGAGTGGAAAGAGGTGAAATACGTTTACAATGCCAAAACCAAACAAATTGATGAAGAAACGGTGGGTGAATTTAGCCAATACCCTATGTGTTTGGCGTGGGCAATAACCATACATAAAAGTCAAGGTAAAACCTTCGAAAATATAACTGTTGATGTAAGTGGAGGCGCATTTGCTCATGGTCAGGTTTATGTGGCTTTAAGTCGCTGCCGAACACTTGAAGGTATTACCCTAACCAAGCGCATAAAGCCCAGAGATATTATTGTTGATCCTCGGATTTTGGAGTTTCATGGGATATATTATTAGCAGTTTAGACTTTTAGAAAATAGTAGTTAGATTTTAGTACAGAGTATTAAGTTTTTTGGATAATTCCCATCCTTAGTAAGGAGGGGGTGTCAGCTATGCTGACGGGGTGGTTTAATGTGTTTGTTTGAACTAGGGCTAAAAGTCTGATTCGACGTTTTAGTGGTTAGTTATATAGTGAAATAGAGCTGATAATATCAATCCTTCACCTCTCCCCACTTTGGCACGCCCTTTAAAAACTCAAAATTGTTCGTTTTAAAATCAATTTTACAAAAAAAGTGCTGCAAGCCATTGGTTACTAAAAGGTAGGGGACTTTTAAATCAATGTTGTATGCGGCAATTTGGTTAAAGGTCGCTTGGCTAATTTTTTCCGTTGGGGCTTTGCATTCTGCCAATAAAATAAAACCACCTTCTTTATTGGCAACTGCCAAATCGTAGCGGCGACGTTGATGGTTAACTGTCACCAATTTCTCAACGCTAATTAATCCTTTAGGGTAGCCCAAATCCTCTATTAAATAATGAATTAGGTGTTGGCGTACCCACTCTTCAGCTTGTAAAACGTACCATTTTTTGCGGATAGTATCCCATATATAACGCTTGCCATCAGCATCTTTTAGCTTAAAAGGATATGTTGGAAAATTTAATTGCATCACTTTTTAACAATGGTGAAAGTAAGGGCTTTATTTTTGCTTTTTAATGAAATTCCTCTCCTTTAAAAGGAGAGGTGTCGATTATAATCGACGGAGTGGTTGAAATATAGCAAAATGAGGGCAGCAATAATTACAATTGGCGATGAAATTTTAATTGGACAAACCCTCGATACCAATTCTGCCTTTATGGGCGAGCAATTAAACGCTTTAGGCATTGATATTGTGGAAACTGTAAGCATTTCGGATGAAGCCGAAGCCATTAAATCAACCATTAAAAGGTTGGAAGCTAAAGTTGGTTTGATTTTAGTAACGGGTGGTTTAGGCCCAACTAAGGACGACATTACCAAAAACACCTTAGCTAAATATTATGATTGTGGCTTTGTGTTTAATCAAGCGATTTACAAAAACTTAGAAGCCTATTTTAAAAAGAGGGGTCGTGCCGTTTTGCCCGAGCATAAGGATATGGCGATGATGCCCGAAAAGTGCGAAGTGTTGATTAACACTAAGGGCACCGCTGCTGCCATGTGGTTTAATGAAAATGGAACGCAACTGGTTTCTATGCCTGGTGTACCTTACGAAATGAAGGAGTTTATGAATACCATTATCATCCCTCGTTTAAAAGAAATAAAGGGCGGCGAAATTCTAGTAAACCGCCACATTTTTACAGCAGGTAAGGGCGAAACGATGATTGCTGAGAAAATAAAATCAATAGTAGATGCTTTTGATGCGCAAACTAAAATTGCTTATTTACCCACTTTAGGAACGGTTAAACTAAGGGTTTCAGCTACAGGAGCAGATAAATTGATTCTTAATAAAAAACTGGATGGCATTGCCAACGAAATGAAAGAAGCTTTAGGTAGCAACTTTGTGTGCTACGGACGCACTACTTTACAAGCATTTTTAGGCAATATGTTAAAAGAAAAAGCCGCCACTTTATCCACTGCCGAAAGCTGTACGGGTGGTATGATAGCGCATAAAATAACCAGTATTTCAGGTAGTTCGGCTTATTATAAAGGCTCGATTGTGGCATACGATAATGCGGTTAAACAAGCTCAATTAGGGGTTTCTTCTTCTTATTTAGAAACCTATGGCGCTGTTAGTGAACAAGTTGTTAGCCAAATGGCAAAGGGTGTTTTAAGTCTTTTAAATACAGATTATGCTATTGCTACATCAGGCATTGCAGGGCCAGACGGTGGTACGCCAACAAAGCCAGTTGGTACGATTTGGGTGGCATTTGCTTCTAAAAATCGGGTGTTGACCAAAAAATATCAACTTGGTCCACATCGGGATATTAACATTGCGGTTACGGTAAATTTGGCTTTAAATGATTTACGCCGATTTATTTTAAGTGAGGCAAAGGATAATTAGGTAATTTTGCACTTCAATTTGTAAGCATGGCAAAAATTGAAATAATAATGCCCAAAATGGGCGAGAGTATAATGGAAGCAACCATTATTAAATGGTTAAAGCAAGAAGGCGATAAAGTTGAAATGGACGAAGCGATTTTAGAAATTGCGACAGACAAAGTAGATTCGGAAGTACCATCGCCGCAAGATGGTGTGATGGGCAAAATACTTTTTGGCGAAGATGAGGTAATTGAGGTGGGAACAGTAATCGCTTATTTACATACTGATGGCGATAGCCCATCTAAAGACGATAGTGAAGAAGCCGCAAAAACTACCGAAGCTGAACCTGCTAACGAAGTTGTTGAAACTTTAACCAAACCTTTAGAAGTTGCTGCAACTCAAGCAGCCACTTTAAGCAGTAACAGCAACGGACGTTTTTATTCGCCTTTGGTGTTAAATATCGCAAAGCAAGAGGGCGTTACCATGCAAGAGTTAGATGCTGTAGCAGGCTCTGGCAAAGATGGTCGTGTTACTAAACGAGATATGTTGGCTTTTGTAGCCAATCGTTCATCTAATGGGCAAAGTAAAAAGTCAAGTCCTAAGCCACAGGCAGTTGTGCAACAAGCTACGGTTAATCGCCCTAATTATGAGCATGGCAGTAATGTTGAAATTGTTGAAATGGACAGGATGCGCCGTTTGATTGCCGACCACATGGTGATGTCAAAACAAGTTTCGCCGCACGTAACCTCTTATGTTGAGGTGGATGTTACTAACTTGATGAACTGGCGAAACAAACATAAAGTTGCTTTTCAAAAGCAGTATGGTTCAAAAATGACGGTTACGCATATTTTTATTGAAGCCGTTTGTAAAGCTATCCGAGATTTTCCATTAATCAATTCATCGGTAGAAGGGTATCAGCAAATTGTGAAAAAAGATGTAAATATTGGTGTGGCTACCGCCTTACCAAGCGGTAATTTAATTGTGCCAGTGCTTAAAAATGCCGATATGCTAAACTTAGCAGGTATTGTTAAAGCCTCTAACGATTTAATTGGCCGTGCACGCAACAACCAACTAAAACCCGATGAGGTTTCGGGCGGTACATTTACGCTAACCAATGTGGGGTCATTTGGTAATGTAATGGGTGCACCAATTATTAATCAGCCGCAAGTGGCCATTATGTCAACGGGTATTATTAAGAAAAAGCCCGTGGTTTTAGAAACCGAAATGGGCGATACCATTGCCATCCGCCAAATGATGTTCCTTTCATTATCGTATGATCATCGAGTGGTTGACGGCATGTTAGGTGGTTCATTTTTGCGTAGAGTAGGCGATTATTTAGAGCAATTTGATACATCAAGGAATATATAATTCCTTTTGAGGCAGTTATTAACCATACCCAATTTGTTAACCATTGGCAACCTTTTTTGTGGTTGCTTGGCTATCAATTTTATCTTTTTAGGAAAAACTGAATGGGTTTTAGCCATGACGGGTTTATCCCTTTTACTTGATTTTTTAGATGGATTTGTAGCTCGCTTACTCAATCAACCCTCAAGCATTGGTAAGGATTTAGATTCATTAGCCGATGTTGTCTCTTTTGGTGTTGTGCCAGGATTTATGGTGTTTTTCATGGCAGGAGGTACAAGCTATCATCCTGTATTAACAGCTTCAATAGGCTTTTTAATACCCTGTTTTGCTGCATTACGCCTTGCAAAATTTAATAACGACGAAAGAAGCAGCGATTATTTTTATGGATTAGCCACCCCCGCCATGACACTTTTAGTTGCGGGCTTTTATGCTACACTTTGCTTTAATTATATGGGGCTATATGGCGTTTTAAGTAATGTTATCTTTTGTGTGTCGCTTGTGCTTGTTGTTTGTTTTTTAATGATAAGTGATATAAAACTGATTTCAAATAAAATTATAGCTAAGCCATTGGCAGAAAGCTGGCCCTTGTGGATAACTGTAATTTTATCAATAGCAGCAATATTAATTTTTAAATTTTTAGGATTAGCTTTGGCAATAGTCATTTATTTTGTCCTTTCAATCATTGCAAATTATATAGTTAAATGAAATTTAGCGCAGCCATTAACATTATGCCACACAAGGAGTTGCTTGACCCTAAAGGCAAAGCCGTTGAACAAAATTTAGATAATCTTGATTTATCTACTTTAAAAAATGTGCGTATTGGCAAACGCATTACTTTAAGTATTGATGCTTGTAACGAGGAAGAGGCTAAAACCCTTGTAGATAAAGCTTGTAAGGAGTTATTAGCTAATACTGTAATGGAGTTTTACGAATTTGATTTAGTTGCTTTAAACTAAAATCAGCTTATGAAAAAAGGATTACTTGCTTTACTAATACTGTTTGCTTTTGCTGATGTTTTTGCACAGCAAGATGCTCAATTTATTGGGTACCGGCAAAATGGCTTGGTAATTAATCCTGCCTATGCGGGCAGTAGGGAAGTGGGTAGTTTAATGGCATATTACCGTACCCAATGGGTAAATATTGATTCGGCTCCCAAAACTTTTTCAACAAGTATTCATGGTGCAGTAAAAAATGTAGGCTTGGGTTTATGGATTGAAAATGATCGTGTAAACATCCATTCGCGTACCTATATAATGACGAGCTACGCTTACCGAATTAAAATTAATAAAGGCAAATTATCGCTAGGATTACAAGCAGGCCTAATGCATAATAATAGCCTTTTAACCGAGATTGAAAATGTAGCTGTTGGCGATAATCTTTTAGCTAACGATCAAAGTAAATGGTTGCCCAATTTTGGTTTAGGTGTTTTTTATTACACCAACCGGACCTATATTGGTTTTTCAATTCCGCATTTAATTGAAAGTAGTTTGTTGGATAAAGATTTAACCGCAGAAAATATTTGGGTAAGGCATTATTTTGCTACAATAGGAACGGTTATTAATGCGGGCTCCAATTTAAAATTAAAGCCGACTGCGCTTTTAAAAATGGTGAAAAATGCACCAGTTTCAGCTGATATTGGCTTGTCATTTTTATTTGATAATAAGTTTGATGTTGGTGTTAATTATCGTTGGAAAGAATCGCTCGATTTTTTATTTAGCTGGCAAATTAACCGAAACTTAATGTTTGGCTATGGCTTTGATTTCACGCTTTCATCGGTATCAAAGCCTTGGTATGGCGGTACGCACGATGTTTTTGTGCGCTATGAGTTCGGCTTTATGAAAGAAAAAGTAGTTACCCCACGCTATTTCTAGTATGTTCTTTTTTTACGCCCATAGGGTTGCAGAAGGGCAAGTTTACTTAAATCTTGAAGATTCAAAGCATTGTTGCAAGGTTTTACGCAAAAAAGTAGGCGATACCATTAATGTTATTGATGGTAAAGGTAATTTATTAAAGTGCGAAATTGCCGATGATAATTTTAAAGCTTGTATCGCTCAGATAAAGGAAATCGTTACTGATTTTAATGTCCGCCCTTTTTCTTTAACTATTGCCATTGCACCCACTAAAAATATAAGCCGATTTGAGTGGTTTGTTGAAAAAGCGGTTGAAATTGGCGTTGAGTGCATTATTCCTATACAAACAAAACGTACTGAACGATTTAAAATTAAAACTGAAAGGCTTGATAAAATTGCCTTATCTGCCTCCAAGCAATCTGCTAAAAGCAAATTGTCAATAATAGAAGGTTTAACCGATTTTGAAAAAATTGTTACACAAAAAGATTTACCAAATCAACGCTTTATTGCTTATGTACCAGAGGATGGTAAACAATTGTTTAATGCCTATAATGGCGGTGATGCCGTTGTTTTTATTGGTCCTGAAGGTGGCTTTACAGATGCTGAAATAACGCTAGCCAAAAACAATAATGTTCAAGCTGTTTCTTTGGGCGATTTTCGTTTGCGTACAGAAACGGCGGGTATAGCCGCTTGCCAAATTGTAGCTACTAAAGCTGGTTTATAGTGCTTTAAAATAATCTTCTTTTAAGTACTCAAATGTATATTGGTCTCTAATTTCGCTTGGTTTACATTCTTGTGTAACTATTCCCGTTTCAGTAAAGCCAGCATTAATTTGCGCATACTTTGAAGCTTCATTACCAACATTAGCATAACTGTAAATTCGGTTAAGTTTTAGTTCGTCAAAGGCATACTTTACCATTAATTTAATGGCTTTTGTTGTTATGCCTTTACCCCAAAAAGCCTCGCCAATCCAAAAACCAATTTCACGTTCATTTTCAATTTCATTGGTTTTGTGCAAGCCGATAACACCTACAACCTCATTGTTGTAAATTATAGTTTTTAGGTGGTCAGAATCGCTTGAATCCATGGTATTGATAAACTCAATAGCATGTTCCTTTAAGTAGGGCAATGGCCAAGTGCGCCTTAAATGCAAGCAAATTTTTAGATTATTTGCTTGTTTTGCAATGCCCTCAGCATGACTTAGGTTCGCTTTTTCAATTTTTACACTAGTCATCATTTAGTTTTAAAACAGCCATAAATGCTTGTTGAGGCACCTCAACATTTCCAACTTGGCGCATTTTCTTTTTACCCTTTTTCTGTTTTTCTAGTAATTTACGCTTACGGGTAATATCACCACCGTAACACTTTGCAGTAACATCTTTACGTAATGCACTAAGGGTTTCGCGGGCAATTACTTTTTGGCCGATAGCGGCTTGTATTGCAATCATAAACTGCTGACGATTCAATAAATCACGCAGTTTTTTGCATAATCTACGCCCAAAATCATAAGCTTTATCGCGGTGTATAAGCGACGAAAGTGCATCAACAGGCTCGCCATTTAACTTAATATCCATTTTAACTAAGTTGCCTGGGCGGAAACCAATCATGTGATAATCAAAGGAAGCGTAACCTTTTGAAATTGATTTTAAACGGTCGTAAAAATCGAAAACAATTTCTGCCAATGGCATTTCAAAAGCCAATTCAACACGGGTTTCAGTTAAATAAACTTGGTTGGTTAAAATGCCTCGTTTATCAATACAAAGTTTCATTATTCCGCCAATAAAATCGGGCTTTGTAATAATTTGCGCTTTTATATATGGCTCTTCAATTCTATCTAATTTTGAAGGATCGGGCAAATCAGAAGGGTTGTTAACAATCAGTTCTTCTTGGTTGGTTTGATAGGCATGATAAGTTACCTGAGGAACGGTAGTAATAACCGTTTGATTAAACTCTCTTTCCAATCGTTCTTGTACAATTTCAAGGTGTAAAAGCCCCAAAAATCCACAACGGAAGCCAAAGCCTAATGCCATTGAGGTTTCAGGCTCATAGGTTAATGAGGCATCGTTTAATTGCAGTTTTGCTAATGAATCTCTTAGGTCTTCAAAATCGTCAGAATCAATAGGGTAGATGCCTGCAAAAACCATTGGTTTTACATCTTCGTAACCATGTACTGCCTCAACACATTGATTGTTGGTTAGCGTAATTGTATCGCCAACTTTTACTTCTTTTGATTGTTTAATGCCCGAAATAATGTATCCTACATCGCCTGCTTGTACCAATTTACGCGGCTCTAAATCCATTCGTAAAATACCTATTTCGTCAGCAAAATAATCTTGTCCAGTATTAACAAAACGCACTTTATCGCCCTTGCGAAGTTGTCCATCATAAATTCTAAAATAGGCAATTACCCCACGGAAAGGATTGAATACTGAATCGAAAATTAAAGCTTGTAAAGGTGCTTTGGGATCCCCCGTTGGTGGAGGTATTCTATTTACAATGGCATCAAAAATATCTTCAATACCAATACCTGTTTTACCACTAGCTTCAATTATTTCTTCGCGCTCAACACCAATTAAATCAATAATTTGATCGGCAACCTCTTCAATCATTGCCCCATCCATGTCAATTTTATTAATAATAGGGATGATTTCTAAATCTTGTTCTAAAGCCAAATAAAGGTTTGATATAGTTTGTGCTTGAATGCCTTGCGTAGCATCAACTAACAAAAGTGCGCCCTCGCAAGCACCGATTGAGCGAGATACTTCGTACGAAAAATCAACGTGACCAGGCGTATCAATTAAGTTGAAAATATATTCTTTGCCCTTGTGTATATGTTCCATTTGTATGGCGTGGCTTTTAATGGTAATACCCCGCTCACGCTCCAAATCCATGTCATCCAAGGTTTGGTTTTGCAAATTCCGTTCAGAAACAACTTTGGTAACTTCCAAAAGCCTATCAGCTAAAGTGCTTTTGCCATGATCAATATGTGCAATAATGCAAAAATTTCTGTAATTCTCCATTTGGCTGCAAAAGTATTGCTTACAAACAATAAGCGTTTGAAAAATTAATAATAAATAAGTTTACTAGCCTTTTGATTTACAAATGTTTTTATATTGGCGACCAAATGCATGCAAAAGTTGAACAATATTTAAAAAACGAGTGCCGAGCAAACGTTAACGATAAATTGTTAGTTGGTCTAAGTGGGGGAGTAGATTCAGTTGTAATGGCTCACATTTTAGCACAAATTAAACAGCCATTTGCTATTGCACATTGTAATTTTAAGCTTAGAGGTAAAGCATCTGATGGAGATGCGGATTTTGTAAAAAGTTTAGCGAGCAAGTTTAAGTGCCAGTATTTTCAAAAGGAGTTTGATACCACAACTTTTGCTGCGCAAAATAAAATTTCCGTACAAATGGCGGCGCGCGATTTAAGGTACACTTGGTTAGAAGAAGTAAGGAAAGGCAACAGCTTTCAGTTTATTGTTACCGCCCATCATGCTGACGACCAGCTGGAAACCATTTTGATGAACTTGGTAAGGGGAACAGGTCTAAAAGGATTATCGGGCATGAAAGCCAAAAATAGCTATGTTATCCGCCCTATGTTGGCATTAAACAAAGAAGAGATTACGGCTTATGCCGAGCAGCATAATATTGCTTTTAGGGAAGATGCCAGTAATAAGGAAACCAAGTATAAACGCAACAAATTAAGGCATAAGGTATTGCCTGTTTTAAAGGAATTGAATCCTTCATTACTTGAAAACATTAAGGCTTTTAGCCAAAAAATGGGCGACACTCAATTAATTTTTCAATATGGAATGGAGGGCATTAAAAAAAGAGTGCTTAAGAAATGTGGTAGCGATTTTTATTTGCCGATTCGCTTAATAGAAAAATACGGTGCGACACAAACCATTTTATTTGAAACTTTAAAGGATTTTGATTTTAATTCGGAATTAAGTCAAGCAGTTTTTGAGATACTAAATGCAGAGTCGGGGCGTAAAGTTTGCTCACCAACTCACCGAATTTTGAAAGATAGAAATCACTTAATTATTACACCCTTGAGTGAATTAAGTGAGAGTGCTTTTCACCTAATAGAGTATGACCAAACATCAATTAAAATACAGGAGTTTAAACTAAAAATTGAGCAGGAAAAGTTTAATGCGGATGCTGTAGTTAAAAATGAAAAACATGCTTTTTTCGATGCAGATAAAATCCAATTTCCGCTAACATTACGACGTTGGAAAGCTGGCGATTACTTTTATCCATTTGGAATGACAAAACCAAAATCAGATAAAATTGGAAAAAAGAAATTGAAACGTTTCTTTTCAGATTTGAAATTATCAATAAGAGACAAAGAAAAGGTTTGGGTACTTGAAGATGCTAGCCATAAAATAATTTGGGTAGTAGGTCGGCGTATTGATGCCCGTGTGGCCGCCGATGCTACTACCCAAAATGTAGTTAAAATGCGCTTAACGCATGTAAGTTAACCAACTATTTAACCCATTTTAAACTGTGGGTGTTTTCGTTAATAGTAATAGTGCTTATGTAAACACCATTTGGCAAATGCTCAATGTTTAATTGGTTATTTGCAGTAAGATTATAGGTGTCAATTAATTTGCCGCTTATATCAAATAATTGCATTTGTGCGATTTCATTTAACTGCCCAAATGCAATGTTTAGTAAATTATTGTTATCGGTTAAAAACAAGTTTACACTGCTTTTGCCAATTATTTCAACAGCGGTTGATACGTTAAAACTAAATTGGAGATTACAACCAAAATCATCTGAAACATAAACGGTATAAACGCCATCGCTTAAATTGTTAACTGTTGTACCAGTTGCGCCATGCGACCATGCAGTTTCATAAGGCGCTTGTCCTCCTGACGGATAAACGGTAATGTTATTATTAAATTGGTTGTAATTTAATGATAATTGTTGTTCGGCTTCCTGAATAACGTAGGTTTCGCTACCTACATTTCCTTCACCATCAGTTACCGTTAAAGTATATTCTCCGGCAGATAATCCGCTTCTAATTGTTGCAGTTGATCCATCGTTCCACATAATATCATAGCCTGATTGCGCCCCTTCAATGCCCATAATTACTAGGCTCCCATTTTCATCGCCAGTACAAGTAACATTACCTACTAAAACGTCTGCTCTCATAAGGCTAAACGCAGTGGTATCAATACAGTTATAATAATCAACCAAGTAAAGTTCATTTTCTCCAGTTGGTAATTCCAAAACAGTTTCAGTAGTTTCATTTGTATTTTGCCAGTTATAAAAGTAGGGTTCAACACCACCCGTAACAGTAGCTGTAACCGTACCTAAACCAATTTCAATTTCTGTATCTATTGCATCAGGGCCTTCAATATATATCATCATGGTTTCAGTATAACCTGTTGCATCAGTAATGGTAACCGAACGGTTGCCTTTTCCAATATTATTTAAGGTAGGTCCTTCTGTGCCATCGTCCCAAACAAGGTCGTAAGGGTCCAAACCGCCATCAATATCAATGGTAATACTTCCATCAAAAGTATCATCGCATGTTGGCGATTGTACTACGTAATCGGCCAAAGTGAAAAACTTTTCATCAGATACCCAAAAGCGATGCTGGATAGGAGGGGCAATGCAGTAATTACCTAAGTGGTAGGGTATTACCCTCCAAAAAGTGAATGAACCATCAACAAGGTTTTCTAATTCGTACGAGTTATCAGTAACAAATTCATCAACTTGTAAACTTGATAAAGCGTTAAAAACATAAATAGCATAATAATCGGCGTTTTCAACCTCAGCCCATTGTAAAGTAACCGTTGTAGGAACTGTATCATCAATAGCAGGGTAAATTTGAATTGTAGGTGTTATAATATCTACATTTTCAGCAGCAGTAGTGTTGTGGTTTAATAAGTACGAGCGTTGCCCATCAATATTAAATTTCATACTAGCAACTTGTTCTTCACTAAATCTACTTTGGCAGTTATCTAATGAATAACTCATGTAAAACGAACTATCAGGTGTAAAAGCAACTCCATCAGGGTCAACCAATACATCATAGGGGCAACTCCATCTGCTCGATACATAATCAGCTCCTGTATCGCAAAAAGTATCCCCGCGGTAACTGCAATTAGCGGTAGGGCCTGTACGTGCTACTTTTTCACGCTGGTTATCTGGTATATCTGTTGAGTTTTCCCAACCGCTAAAAGTGTGGGGTAAACTAAAAAAGTGACCAAGTTCATGGGTTAAAGTGCTTTCGCCTGCCTGTGCACAACTTTTAGCAACTGCTACACCATCAACACCTGGGGCAAAATAACCACAATTCCCAGCTGGGTCATTAACCATATATACATTTACAACGCCATTAACATTGTGTTGATTCATCATGGCATAACCATTGTCAAAATCATGTTCGTAATAATCTGAATTGTTAATTTTATTAACCGTGTTTTGATAAATGTAAAATTTCATTCCATAAGGGGCAAAATCAGTATTTATATCGCAAACAAGGCGTACAATATCTATATGGCTAAATCGGCCTATACCATTATCATTTGCAACTGCATGAAAACGAATGGGAATTACATACTCAGCATCATTGTTTTTATAATACTGTAATTTGTCTTTATTCTTTATTAGATATTCAATATCAATATCTGCATCTGTGGTGCCGCAAGGGGCTAAGTTTTGACCATTAAGGCAAAAACTGAAAAAGGTAAATGCCAAAATGCTGTAAATAAGCTTCATGAAATGTTAATTTGACCGTAAAAATAACAAACAATAAGGCTAATTGTTTGTCAGATGTAAAGCATAAAAACAAATCTCTATATTTGCGCAAAATTTTAATTAATGAAAATTTCAGTAATTGGTGCTGGTAATGTTGGTTCAACAGTAGCCAATGTTGTAGCTCATCAAGACATTGTAAAGGAGGTTGTTTTATTGGATATTAAAGAAGGCGTATCTGAAGGTAAAGCTTTAGATATGTGGGAAACTTCGCCAATTAACCTTTACGGAACTCGTATTACGGGTGTAACAAATGATTATTCGGCAACGGCGGGTTCGGCAGTAACAGTTATCACTTCTGGTATTCCTCGTAAACCAGGTATGAGTCGCGACGATTTAATTTCGACGAATGCAAAAATTGTAAAATCAGTAACTGAGCAAGTTATTGCACATTCGCCAGATACTATTATTATAGTAGTGGCTAATCCATTAGATGTTATGACCTATTGTGCGTTTTTAACTTCTAAATTACCATCAAACAAAGTATTTGGTATGGCTGGTATTTTAGATACCGCACGTTACCGTTCATTTTTAGCAATGGAGTTAAATGTTTCTCCAAAAGATATTCAGGCTTTATTAATGGGTGGTCATGGCGATACTATGGTTCCATTACCACGTTATACAACAGTTGCGGGTATCCCTGTTACCGAAATGATTGATGAAGATAAATTAGAAGCAATTGTACAGCGTACTAAAAAAGGAGGTGGCGAAATTGTTAAACTAATGGGCACATCAGCTTGGTATGCACCAGGTGCTGCGGCTGCACAAATGGTTGAAGCTATTGTTAAAGATGAACCACGTATTTTCCCTTGTTGTACTTGGCTAACAGGTGAGTATGGTTTAAACGATATTTACTTAGGCGTGCCAGTTAAATTAGGCCGTAACGGAATTGAAGAAATTATTGAGGTTGATTTAAATGAAGAAGAAAAAGCTTTATTAAATCAAAGTGCTGATGCTGTAAGAGGAGTAATGAGCGTTTTAGATGATATGAAGTTGTTTTAAAGCTTACTTATAACGAAATTAGGAGCGGGTTTTTGTAAGCCCGCTTTTTTTATGCTCGAAACTCTACAATATATAGATGCCCAATGGTTTGAGGCAGTTAATGGATTAGCTATCGAATGGCTTGATCCTGTTATAGTTTTTATTAGAAATAAAAAAAGCTGGATACCCCTCTATATAATAATCATACTGTACACCATTTATCGGTTTAAAAAACAAAGTATTGCTGTTATTATAATGATGATTTTAACCATTGTTTTGGCCGACCAAATAAGTGCATCTATTATAAAACCATTTTTTGAGCGGCTTCGCCCCTGCCAGGCCGATTCGGTAAGGCTTTTGGTTAAATGTGGTACAGGTAAAAGCTTTGTATCATCGCATGCCACCAACCATTTTGCATTGGCTGTTTTTTGGCTAAGCTTTTTTAAATGGAAAAGGTATTTAAATATAGCAACCATTTTTTGGGCAGCGGCAATATGCTTTGCCCAAGTTTATGTTGGGGTACATTATCCTTTTGATGTTATTTGCGGAGCATTGCTTGGCATTAGTATTGGATTATTAATGACATATTTAACCAACTTTTTGTTTCAAAAACTAAAATGGGAAAAATGAAAATTTTAGTTGTTGGCAATTTGCACCCTATACTGTTTAAAATTTTTAAAGCCAATAAATGGCAATGTACCCATCTGGCAAAAGTGGATTATAATATAGTAAGCGTTGAAATTGAAAATTACGAAGGTTTAATTGTTAGAGGACTTAAAGTAGATAAGCAGTTACTTGATAAAGCCATTAATTTAAAATTTATTGGAAGAGCAGGTTCGGGGCTTGATAAAATTGATGTTGAATATGCCAGTAAAAAAGGAGTTAAAGTTTTTAACTCGCCCGAAGGCAATGCTGACGCTGTAGGCGAGCATTGTGTAGGAATGGTACTATCATTACTAAAAAACATTGCTAAATCCAATCAACAATTAAAAAACCAACATTGGGATAGGCAAGGTAATACAGGTGTTGAATTATCTGCACAAACGGTTGCAATAATAGGCTACGGTAATACTGGTCACGCATTTGCAAAAAAATTATCAGGTTTTAATTGTAAAGTTTTAGCTTACGATAAATACAAAAAAAATTATGGCGATGAATATGCAGTAGAAGCATCGCTTAAACAAATATTTAAACAAGCAACAGTTGTTAGCTTGCATTTGCCCTTAACAGTTGAAACGTTAAATTATTTCAGTTTTAACTTTTATAAACATTTTGTGCAACCCTTTTGGCTTATTAACTCATCAAGAGGTAAAGTGGTTTTTTTAAAAGAAGTTGAAGCTGCCTTTAAGTTAGGGTTTTTAAAAGGGGCAGCTTTAGATGTTTTTGAAACAGAACCATTATTTATCAAACCATTAAAAAAACAGCCTATGGAGTACCTCCTAAACAATCAAAATGTATTATTTACACCGCACATTGCTGGGGTAACAAAACAATCGTACAAAAACATGTCAAAAGTGCTTGCAAATAAAGTAACGAAATGTTTTGTGGAAAACAGCGTGCACAATTAATAATTATTGTTTTGCTAAACATGCAAAATCAGAATCATTTTTCAATATATTTGCTTGGAACTAGCATTTTTTAAGCTTTAGTTAACATTTAATTCACGCATATGAAGAAGAGTTTACTATCCATCGTTCTTTTCCTGTTTGCTTTTACGGCCTACGCACAGGTTGGTGAAATACAAGGAAAGGTAAAGGACATGGAGATGAATGGCGAAGGATTGCCATTTGCAAATGTTTATGTAGAAGTTGATGGTATCCCAAGAGGAACATCAACCGATATGGACGGTTTTTATTCAATTAAGCCATTACCACCAGGTACTTACGACGTAACCGTTGAATTTGTAGGTTACGCAACTCAAAAAGTAACAGGCATTATTGTTTCATCGGATAAATCAACTTTCGTTGATTTTGAAATGAGCGAAGATGCTTTAATGCTTGATGTTGTTGAAGTAATTGAATATAAAGTGCCTCTAATTGACGATGATAGAGGTTCAGGCCAAACCGTAACTGGTAAGGAAATTGGCAAAATGCCTACAAGAGACGTAAATTCAATTGCCGCAACTGCAGCCAGTGTATATCAATCAGATGAAGGAGAAAACCTAAATGTTAGGGGTTCTCGTGATGATGGTACGGAATATTACGTTGATGGCGTAAAAGTTCGTGGTAACAACGCTGTTCCTGCTTCGGGTATTGAGCAGTTAAACGTTATTACTGGTGGTGTACCCGCACGATATGGCGATGCCACAGGTGGTATCGTTCAAATTACCACACGTGGTGCAACCTCAACTTTTCAAGGTGGTATTGAGGTAATTACCTCACAATTTTTAGATCCCTATGGTCATAATTTCGTTTCAGGAAGTTTGTCAGGACCAATTTTAAAAATTAAAAAAGGCGATACTAAGCGTACTGTAATGGGCTTCTTCTTAGCAGGAGAGTTTCAAACAGACAAAGACGATGACCCCGCAGCTTTACAACTATATAAGGTTAAAGATGATGTACGCGATGAAATTATCGCAAACCCACTTCGTGTAAATGAGACTGGCGGTTTTGTTCAAACAATTGAAGATTTGGACTTGTCATCGTTACGTAAAATAAGTGCAAGAGAAAATACACGTAGCTACCGTGCAAACTTTGCAGGTAACTTTACCATTAGCCCAACTGAAAATATTGATATTCGTATTGGTGGTAGCGTAAGTTACCAAGCAGGTGGTTTATCTTCTCAATCTGAATTTCAAAAAAACAGATACCGTCGTTACGAAATATTTAATGACGAGCATAACCGACGTGTTACAGATGCTGCATATCGTGGATATATCCGTTTTACACAGCACTTTGGTAGCCGTAATCAAACTGACGATCAAAAAGAAAATAGTTCTGCATTTAGCAATGCCTTCTATTCAATACAGTTTGATTATTCAAAGTCTAAATTCTTAGTTGAAGATCCAATTCACAGAAATAACCTATTTGATTATGGTCATGTTGGCTCATTTGCAACAAGAACCGAAGGAGTATATAACTACGGTTCAATTGTTACAGAAGATGCGGATGGTAACCCAGTTGATTTATTTGGTTTAGATGGAACTAAACTAGATTTTCAAGGAGTACGTTACGATGGTGAGGCTGATACAGAAGTATGGTACGAGCCAGGAACAGCAAATTCAATTGCCGCTCAACAAACATCGCAATATTATGATTTGGCAGGTGGCGATTTAGGCTTATACAATACATTAGATGCAATTGTTGCAGGTAATGGATTAATTAATGGAGAACGACCTTTTTCATTAACTAGCCAATACAGTATGAATTACTTACCTGGTGTTGTTTATCCTTTCCGTTTCTTTACTGATAATGATCAATACCGTTTTACTTTCAACGGTTCATTCGATATTAAAAAGAGAGGAGCATCTGACCGTAACAAACACGCAATTGAGTTTGGTTTTGAATACGAACAACGTGTTGACCGTTATTATGAAATTAATGCCGAAAGAATTTGGAACAGAGTGCGAGCTGTTACAAGTAAAAGAGGTACGGCTGAAGATATTCAGTTAGATTTTACTAACCCATACTTCTTAATTAATGGTGAGCAAATTTCTGTTTACGATTATGATGAAGATGTACACGGCTCATTTGGTATTAACGATACTATATTGTACGAATACCAAAGATTAGACCCTGATAACCAATCATATTTTGATGAGCAAATTCGCGATAAATTTGGTTATGGCGATGCTGACCATATAGATTTCTTTGCATTAGATCCTAATGATTTATCTCTAGATATGTTCTCGCCTGAAGATTTATTCGGAACAGGTGGTGGTGACAATATTATTCGTTACCACGGTTATGACCATACTGGTAAACGATTAAACTATCAACCAGCATTCGAAGATTTCTTTAAGCGCGATGAAAATGGAAGGTTAAAAGGCGAAATTGGAGCTTTCCGCCCTATTTATGGTGCTGCTTACATTCAAGATAAATTTACTTTCCGCGATTTAGTATTTAATATTGGTGTACGTGTTGATCGTTTTGACGCCAACCAAAAAGTACGTAAAGACAAATACTCATTATACGGAGTTAGAACTGTTGCTGAAACAAATGAAATTGGCGGTGTAGAAGTAACTCACCCAGAGTCAGTTCCTAGCGATGCAGTAGTATATGTTGATAGTGATGATAACCCATCTGAAAATATTAAAGGTTACCGATTGGGTGATCAATGGTACAATGCTTTGGGTGAAGCTGTTTTAGATCCAGATGTTGTTGCACAAGGAGGTAGTGTATTCCCATACTTGGCAGATTATTCAGCATCAGGTACTGATATTAAAAACGAGCAATTCGATATTAATACAGCTTTTGAGGATTACACGCCTCAAATTACGGTTATGCCACGTGTAGCTTTATCATTCAAAATGTCAGATGAAGCATCATTCTTTGCACACTATAATGTATTATCTCAACGCCCGCAAGGAAGAAATTTTGTTAACCCAAGCGATTACTATTACTTTGATGAACGTGCTATTATTAGAACGTTTAATAATGCAAATCTTCGCCCTGAAAAAACAATTAGTTACGAAATAGGTTTCCGTCAAGCAATTTCAAAATCATCAGCTGTTACATTATCAGCTTTTTATAAGGAGTTGCGCGATATGATTCAAATTGTAAGTGTACAATACGCTTACCCTAAGGTTTACAATACTTACGATAATATTGATTTTGGTACGGTAAAAGGTTTTGAAATTGGTTACGATATGCGTAGAACTAAAAACTTACGCTTACTTGCCAACTATACCTTACAATTTGCTGAAGGTACGGGTTCTGGTGATCGTTCAGGTGCTAATTTAGTAAATGCAGGCCAGCCAAACTTAAGAACGCTTATCCCACTTAACTTTGATGCTCGCCATACAATTAACGTAACGGTTGATTATCGTTTTGGAGAAGGAAACAAGTATAATGGTCCTAAACTAAAAGGCAAAAACCTTTTAGAAAACACAGGAGTAAACTTTATTTTAAGGGCACGTTCAGGTACACCATATACACGTCAAAACATCGCTACGCCCGAGCAGTTAATCGGTGTTGCTGGTCGTTCATCTTTAGAGGGGTCAATAAACGGTTCTCGTTTACCAGCTAACTTCCGTGTTGATATGAAGTTAGATAAAGACTTTAAGATAGGTAAAGGCAAAAATGCTAAATACTTAAATCTGTACGTATTAATTCAAAACTTGTTAAATACCCAAAATGTAACAACAGTTTACAGCTTTACTGGTAGCCCAGTTGATGATGGTTTTATCAACTCGCCTGATAGTGGTTTAACAAGCCAAGAAGAAATCTGGTATGATTTAAAGCAACAAAACCCTAACAACTATACAATTCCTAGGCGTATTCGTTTAGGAGCATCATTTTCATTTTAATTGATTAAATATTTTCAAATGAAGAATATCAATAATATAATAGTCATAATGTGCTTGTTGTTTACGGTAAGCACACTATCGGCAAAAGAAAATATTGGTTCAGATAAAACCAATACAACCATTTCCGAATCAGGAAAGGTTACAAGCGATTGTATTCCTGCAACATCAACTGCCGAACTAAATGTAAACAACGTGCGTTGTATGTTGTTAGGTGGTGGCGATCTTTGGTGGGATACAAATAATGCAAAATATGAAGTACCTAAAATTGATCAAGGCTCTGGCGAAACAGGAAAGCATTCAATTTTTGCAGGTGCATTATGGATTGGAGGTATTGACGCATTGGGCCAATTAAAAGTTGCCGCAATGACATATCGCCAAACTGGTAACGACTTTTTTCCTGGACCATTAAATGGAAATGGAGAAACCAATCGTGCCACATGCACGAGCTATGATAGATTTTGGGAAGTAACCAAAGAAGATATCGACGACTTTTTAAATACCGTTGACTTAAACGGTGGTGTAGCACCTAAATCGCTAGTTCCACCTTCAATTTTAGGATGGCCAGCTCGTAATAATCCTTATTTTGAGGAAGTAAATGGTTTTGAGTTGCCAGAAGATAAAAACCTAGCACCATTTTGGGATGCAAATAACGATTTAGATTATGATCCACAAGATGGTGACTATCCAGTTATTAACTCCGATATCGAAGGTATTTATGGTGACCAAATGATTTGGTGGGTATTCAACGATAAAGGTAATTTCCACTCAGAAACAGGTGGTCAAGCTATTGGTTTAGAAGTTAGTGCCTTAGCTTTTGCTTTTGCCACAAACGACGAAGTAAATAACATGACCTTTTATAAGTATGTAGTTGATAACAAATCAACAGCTGATTTGAATGATACATACTTTGGACAGTGGGTTGACCCTGATTTAGGTAATTACTTGGATGATTATGTTGGTTGTGTACCAGAAGAAAGTTTAGGTATTGTTTATAATGGTGACGCTTTAGATGATGGTACAGCTGGTTATGGTGAAGATATACCAATGTTAGCTGTTGACTTTTTTAAAGGTCCTAATGACGAAGATGGTAACCAACTAGGGATGTCTTCATTCTTATTTTATAATAATGACTTTACTGTACAAGGTAACCCTGAAACAGCAACTCATTTCTATAATTATTTGTCAGGATTTTGGAAAGACGGAACTCCGTTTGTAAAACCAGGTACCGATGGTGATGGATACGGTGAGGGCGATCCTTGGCCTTTTATGTTTGATGGTTCGCCAACAGCACCTCAACCAGCATGGTCAGAATGTTCATGGAATATTCAACCAGCTGATAGAAGATTCTTACAAGTATCAGGTCCTTTCACACTTAAACCTGGTGCTGTTAACGATGTAATTGTTGGTGTTGTTTGGACTCGTGACGGTTTAACCTATCCTTGTCCATCTTTTGAGCCAATAATTACAGCTGATAAAAAAGCGCAAGCCCTATTCGATAGTAACTTCAAATTATTAAATGGTCCTGATGCTCCTAATTTAACTATTAGAGAAATGGATCAAGAATTGATTTTATCAGTTTGGAATTCAACCTCTTCAAATAATTATTTAGAATCTTATGCTGAAGCAGATGCAGTTTTAGCAGCCGCTAAAGATCCAGATTCATTGTATGTATTCCAAGGTTATAGAATATACCAGTTAAAAGATGGAACTGTAACCTCTGCCGATTATGAAAACCCTGATTTAGCAAGAGAAATTTTTCAAGTTGATGTTAAAGATGGTGTTGGAACCATTATTAACGATATTTTTTCAGCAGATGTAAATGCACTAATCCCAACAGTTATGGTTGATGGTGAAGATGCTGGTATTGCACATACATTCAGAGTATCTGATGACCAATTTGCTACGGGCGATAAAAAGTTAGTTAATCATAAAGCATACTACTTTTCAGTAGTTGCATATGCCTACAATGCAAAGGACGATTTTGAGATTAATTACCTACTAGGTCGTAACAATATTAGACGTTACACCGCAGTGCCTCACAAAATTGATCCTGAGTTTTCGGGTACTGTAGTTAACTCATCATTTGGCGACGGTCCTGCAATTACTAAAATAAATGGTTTAGGAAATAGTGCTAATTACTTAGAATTAGATGAAAGTACAATTGAAGAAATTATTGTTAATGGAAGCGTTGACCAACCAGTTTACCAACCAGGTTTTGGTCCAGTTGATGTTAAAATTTACGACCCTGTATTTGTGCCTAATGCTAAGTTTCGTTTAAAATTTGAAGATTCAGCCTATTTCAATGTTGGTCAACCAAATTGTGGTGCTGTTTCGGTAGGAGAAGATAATGTTTTGGAATATGTCGATACAGATGAATGCTCTAAATTTCAAGAGTTTACTTACGAAATATTAGACGAAGCAGGTAACTCGGATATTGCATGTGTTTCATTGCTTTCCGAATTTGCATTACCAGATGATTTACATGCTTTTTGCGATACTCGTGTAATTCATTCGCCTAGTTCAATAAAAAAGGTTACGATTAACGTTATTGAAAATGATGTATATACTGATCAATCACAAACTACAGGCAATGAAATTACGGTTGATATAGAATCATCCCCCGTAAATGGAACAGCTATCATTATAGATAGTGACATTGATAATGGGGTAGTCGATATTGAATATACTGCTAATGACGGCTTTTATGGCTTAGATATTTTTCAGTATAGTTTAAATGAAGGAACCAATAAATCAATAGCAACTGTGTATGTAAATGTTCAAAATGAGGATACGCAGGATTTACTTGATGCTGCTGATGATCAATATTTCTTAAACTTTGGTGAGCAAATCACCACATTAAATAACGATGTTTCAAACCTTAACGGTACAAGTATTATTTCTGGCGCATCAACTTGGTTGCTTGAGGTTGTTGAAGCGGATGATGTGAAGATTCAAGGAAAAACGTACCAAGCTGAAAAGCAAATTAAATTTGTTAATGAGCAAGCAATTGGCGGTTACGAGGTTAATCCAAGTGCTGAGCAAACTGATCCAGATGGCTACTATGAATATGCATATCCATTGGGCTTTAGTTTAGGTGTACAACAAGCAATTAACCCTGATAAGGGCGATGCTTTAATATCTGCAGAAATGGAGTTTGAATCTGTTCAAACAAGTTGGCTTAATGTAATTTCCGATGAAGAAGGAATCTCTTCATTTAACTGGATTCGTTCAGGCGACATTACAGATAATACTGGCTTTTGGGATTATGTTTGTTTTAACAAACTGTCAGGTATTGATTTAGAGTCATATTACGAAGGCATACTGTCAGGTGGTGTTGCACCTTATTGCTTAACGGCTAACGTACCTAATACAGTTCAGCCATTTCCTGGCGAGCCTGATAAAACAATAATGATGTCTCCTGCTTGTTCTGATTGTGGTTTAGCACAAAGTGGCGACGATTGTTGGAGAACATTATTAAATACAGAAGTTGTGCCGCCTGACAATAACCTAGGTAGCTTGTTTAGCTTTGATTTAGTAATGACTGATGATAAATCAAAATGGACAAAATGCGTTGTAGTTGATGTTGCGCGTGATAGCGAAAACTCAGTAGGCGGAGCCGTTAAAAACGGTATGCGTAAAAGCCCATCGCTTGATAAGGAAGGAAATGAAATTTCAGGCGAAATGGGACGTTCATGGTTCCCTGGCTACGCTATTGATTTAGAAAGTGGTAAGCGTTTGAATATAATTTTTAGCGAAAATTCATTTATTAAAAGTGAAAATGGCGCTGATATGATTTGGAATCCAACCTCAACCTTATCAGTAGGAACAGGTTCAATTCCTGGAGCACTTGATTTAAATAACTTTAGAGCTGCTGGTGAGCATTACATTTACGTGATGACATCAGAATATGATGAAGGTGATAGTTATCATGCTACATTAAGCCAAGAAGAAGATTATGTAGATTATGCCTATGTACCTGGAACTGGTTTAACTGTTAACCTTACTTACGAGGCCAATAAGCGTTCTGTTTATGCAGATGCGGCTTGGGTAGTTGCACCACAATTAGTAAATGGTTTCCAAATGAAATCAATGGCTGATGGTTTAGTACCAGCAGAGGCTAAAATTAAGGTAAGAGTTAGCCGTTCATATGAAGCTGATAGTGAAGGAAATTTACCTGAGTACGAGTTTGATTTTACTCGATTTGCATCAGAAACCAATATTTCAGAAGTTGCTGAATCTGCTTTAGATATAGTTAATGTTGTACCTAATCCATATTATGCAATATCTGATTATGAAGATTCTAAATTTGACAATACTATCAAAATCACTAACCTACCTGCTCGTACAGTTGTAAGGATATTTAGCCTTGATGGTACAATGGTAAGGCAACTAGAAATTGATAACCGAAGTTTAGAATCTACAGGAGGAACTAGCTTATCTACTAAGGCTGGTACTACTGAAAATGCAATTACTTGGGATTTAAAAAATCATAAAGGAATTCCTGTTGCAAGTGGTATGTATATTATTAATGTGGAAGCTCCAGATTTAGGTTTGTCTAAAAACTTAAAATGGTTTGGTGCTATTCGCCCAATTGATTTAGAAACATTCTAAAAAACTAATTTGATGAAGAATATTTTAAAACTTTCTTTCTTAACTCTAATAGTTTTTGCATTTACAATTAATGTTAATGCAGGTAATAAAGATCGTGTAGGTCAGGCAGGAGCTAATGAATTACTAATAAATCCATGGGCACGCAGCGCAGGTTTACACAGCTTAAATACCAGCGGTGTGCAAGGTATTGAAGCTATGCGCCTTAATGTTGGTGGACTAGCATTTGTTGAAAAAACGCAAATTGCATTTTCAAGTACCAGATGGTTAAGCGGATCAGGTGTTAATATTAATGCACTTGGCTTTGCACAACGCTTAGGTGAAGATGGCGGTGTTCTTGGTGTTTCAATGATGGCATTAACACCTGGTGATATTGAATTAACAACAGAAAATTTACCTGATGGTGGAACGGGTGAAACTTTCAACCCACTATTTTTAAATATCGGGGTAGCTTACTCTCGGTCATTTTCAAATAGTATTCATGGTGGAGTAGTTTTCCGTTTAATCAATCAGTCAATTGCTAACTTACGTGCGTCTGGCTTTGCCATTGATGCTGGTATCCAGTATGTTACAGGAGCACGTGATAATTTTAAATTTGGTATTGCCTTACGAAATGTAGGTACTCCAATGAGATTTAATGGCGATGGTTTAGATTTTACCTATACTAATCCAGTTAATGGAGAAGACCAAAAAGGTAGCCAACGAACTGAAAAGTTTGAATTACCGTCATTATTAAATATTGGTATTAGTTACGATTTGTATTTCTCTGAAAGTGAAGACTTTAGGTTAACAGTGGCTGGTAGTTTTACATCAAATTCATTCCGTAATGATTATATAGGCGCAGGTTTAGAATTTGGCTGGAAAAACATGTTTATGCTTCGTGGTGGATTTAAATATGAAGATGGTATGTTTGATTACACTGAAGCTGTATCTGCAATGAGTGGATTTGCTGGCGGTTTAACAGTTCAAGTACCACTTAAAAAAGGTGCATTGCAAGATGGCGGTCCTTCTTTAGGTCTTGATTATTCATACCGTTCAACACGTAATACTTTTAGTGGAAATCATGCCTTTAGCGTGGTTTTCAATTTATAGTCTAACTTTACATATTAATAGTGATAACGTTCTCAAGTTCTGCTTGAGAACGTTTTATTTATTTACTAAGGCCAAAAAATATTATGTCAGGAATTAAATACTTTACGGAAGAAGGACTTGAAAAGCTTAAAAATGAGCTTAATGAGTTAAAAACTACTGAAAGGGCTAAAATGGCAAAAGCAATTGCAGAAGCAAGAGAAAAAGGAGATTTATCAGAGAATGCAGAGTATGATGCAGCTAAAGAAGCACAAGGGCATTTAGAGGCAAAAATAGCACGTCTTGAAAATGACTTGGCAACTGCAAGAATTATGGATATGTCTCAACTAGATAATTCCAAAGTTTATATCCTATCAACAGTTAAAGTTAAAAACCTAAAAGTTAATAAGATATTTAAATACCAATTGGTATCAAAAAATGAGGCCGATTTAAAAGCTGGTAAACTATCGGTTGAATCGCCAATAGGTCAAGGACTATTAGGTAAAGAAGTAGGTGACATAGCTAAAATTAAGGTACCTGCAGGAACATTAGAATTTGAAATACTTGAAATCAACATAGGTTAGTATGGCATCAATATTTACCAAAATTGCTAATCGTGAAATTCCTTGCCATTTTATTGCTGAAACTGATGAGTATTTTGCTTTTTTAGATATAAACCCAGTTGCTTTAGGCCATACCTTAGTTATTCCTAAAAGGGAAGTTGATTATTATTTTGATTTGGAAAACAATATGTATGGAGGTATTTGGGTTTTTGCTAAAAAAATAGCTAAGGCTATTGAGCGTACAGTGCCATGCGTACGAATAGGAGTTACAATTTTAGGACTCGAAGTACCACATGCCCACATTCATTTAGTACCACTTGATGATAAAGGCATAATTAACTTTAAAAACAAAGTTGACATAACAGATGAAGCCCTAGCTCAATTAGCGGCTGAAATAAGAAAAAAGTTAGCTTAAACAGATAATTTATTTTCGTTTAAAGCTTTTTTAGCTTCAATCATCGGAATCCCGATACTCTTCTTTTCAAAATAATTTAAAATGTCGAGTAAAGTATTTTGCGCATTTTCGTCCAATGCTTTAATCTCTTTTTTAAACACTTCACTAAGGGCTTTTTCCTTAACTTTTTTTATTTTTTGAGGAATAGCAGCCAAAACTTTTTCAAGTTGCCGTTCTTTAAAAACTGCATTAAATTCAGTTATCCTCTCGTGCAGTAGTTTAGTAGCATTTCCTAACGATAGCCCCCTTTTTTCAAGGTTAAGTTTTGATTGATTTTGTAAATACTGCATGTTTATCAATGATAAATTGGGTATAGTTTCAACATTACAATCAATATTGGCAGGTACTCCTAAATCAATCACTAGTCTTTTGGTACGGTCATTTTTTTGTAACAAATCGGCATCAATTAAAGGCTCGCAATGGGTTACACAGCTAATAAGTATATCAAACTCTAATGTATTAATTTCCTTCAATTTATCAATTGAATAGGCATGCCCTTTAAATGGTTTTACAAGTTCATAGGCTCTATCAATAGTTCTATTGTAAATAGTAACATTTTCAAAACCAAGTTTAAATAAAAACTTTGTTACCGTGGCTATTGTTTCTCCAGCACCAATTAAAACAATTTTGGCATTTTTTGAAAAATTTCTATCCTTTAAATTATTAATTGCCAATGCAACTACCGAAACCGAATTTTTGCCCAAATCCGTATTACTAAAAACATACTTGGCCGATGAAATGACGTACTCAATCAAAATTCTTATATGGTCACCAGTAAGTTTATAAGCCTTATTTTCATTATAAGCCTTTTTTACCTGACCAAGAATTTCATGTTCACCCAAAACCATCGAATCTAAGCCAGTAGCTAATTCAAAAGTATGTTGTACCGTTTCTTTATGATTTCTATATGAAAATTGCTGTTTTAAAGTAATTGGTAAATGTTTGCTAGGCAGTAAATTGCTTAATAATTGCTCAATAAAACTTTCTGTAACTAGTTCATGCGAAACCGAATTCTGTACAAAAATTACTAAAAGTCTATTACAAGTAGTTAAAACAAAAAGTTCTTCAAGTTGCAAGTTTGCCTTTACATTTTGCAAATGTTTAAATAGCGCAGTTTTATCACTTGGTAATGCTTCAATTACTTTTGATAAATCGTTTATTGAAGCTTCTTTATGGGAAATTGATATGGAATGATATACCTGCAAAATAGTATGCTAAGTACCGATAAAAGGGTATTTAGCATGTCATAGAATTGTAAAACACAATTACATTTTCTTTACAATAAAAAAGCCATCATCCCCCTGTTTTTGATAAAGTGGCATTAATATCATTCCACTAACTGGCGATTTAATTAAACCATTTACATCGTTAGCAATTAATTCGCCTTTTTGTATAGGCTGAAAATTTACATAACCAGGCATCATTTTAAACTCATGTTGTGGCGTAATGGCATGCCTGTACTTTAACTCCATAAAAGCTGAACCTACTTTACTCAAGTTTGAAAGTACATGATTATAAAACTCAAATAAAGGCACATCATCTTTGTTAATACAGCCCACATTTACCAAAGTAAGCCAAATAGCAGCCTCAGTACGTAAAACTGAATGCCAATCATTATGCTGGCCAGCCTCAAAACCAAAAGCTGGTAAGCCAAGGTTGGTAAAATAATTCATTGTTGTACCAACAATAACTTTTTCAAGCCCAATTATTACGGGTATATGAAGGCTATGAGCTAATTTTTTAGCTTTTTCATGAAAGTTAGATATACAAAAAGCTGAACCTTTGCCAGATGTGGTATGTAAATCAAGCAAGCTAATGTTTTCAGTACCATGTTTGCGAATAATGTAGCGAAATAAAGTAAGCAAGTTTTTTTGCTGTATATCTTCCGAAATTGAAAGCAAATACTTTGCTGAAGATTCGATTTGGTTTACTTTATCGGCAAACCATTGCCTATTCAAATCAATACTTATATAGCGTTTACCTTGCTTAATAGCTGGCAAATTCCCTGCAATACCAATAAAGGAACCTTTAAAGGGTGGTTTATAAAAGTGCAACTGTTCAAACACGCGTTGCAAGGCAAAAATTCCTGCTAACTCATTGCCATGTACCCCCGCTAAAGAAATTAAAACCGGTCCTTTTTCACTGCCGCCAAACTCCCCTAAAATTCGTTTTAATTCACTCAAAATTTACTATGCCTCTGGCTTTTTATCCTTGTTTTTCTCTTCAAATTGTTTGATAATCTCTTCAGGCGATTTACCAATATTATTTAATGAAAACTCAACATCATCGCGTAATTCATGCTCAGGATATTGGTTTAAAAACTTTTGATACAAAGCTTTTGCCTTATCCAATTGTTTTAAATCATTTTCATAGCAAAAGCCCATTAAAAATAAGCTGTGTGCAGCCTTTTCGTACGATGGGAATTGGCTAATAATTTTTTCGTAACACTCGTTCGATTTTTTAAAATCTTTTAATGAGCGATAAATTTCTGCTGACTTGAATAAATAATCAGCAGATGCATTATCAGTAGGATTAGCAGTAACAAATGCCTCATAAGCTTGTACAAGGTTCAACGCTTTTTTTGAGTCAAAAGTAAACTTATCTCCACCAGGATATAAATCCTTTTCGGCTTTAGCAATATTGCTTAAAATTTCCTCTTTACTTAACTGCTGGGCTCCAGAGTTTGAATTGCCTGAACCACACGAGGCAAAAATGCACAATGCAAAAACAAAAGGTAGTAACTTAAAATATTTCATATTTTATGGCTTGGTGTTTTTAATTATTGATCGTTAGTTGTTTCTTTTTTAACAGGTTTGCTTGATTGGCTTCTGTTTTTAATGCTTTTTTGATATTCATCTTTTGTTTGAACACCAATTAATTTTACGTTATACGTAATTTCTTCACCTGGTTTTACAAATGTTGGTAAATTTTTACCATAAATTTTATCAACAGGAATGAAAAAAGTAGCACTATCTCCAGGAGACATCATTTGCAAGCCCTCATTTAAAGCACCTCTAAATAATGTTTTTGAAAAACGAAAAGTTAAAGGATTTTTACGATTGAAAGACGAAAAAATAGTTGAATCATTTGAAGTTTTATATGACATGTGCATAGTCAAAAAATCATCAAGTTCAGCATTTCTATCTCCTTCAACATCATTATGGAAAATATATTTTAAGCCACTTTCAGTTGTTTCAGTTTTACTCCCCGATCCGCCAAGTAATCCTTTACTTTGGCTATCACCACTGCCTGATGTACATCCAATTAAAAAAACAACTGCTATTAAAGCAAAAAAACTAGTAAAATCTAAAGTTCTCATAATCAATCACGATTTGGCTTCAAAAATAGTGAATTCAGCACAAAAAAAGCTTTACAATTATTAATTGAGGGCATTAATAATGTCTTTTAAAGCATTAACTGTAGATTTTACATTGGCATAGTAAATACCACCAGCTGCATTTTTATGTCCACCGCCGTTAAAATGTTCATTGGCAATGCTATTCACAGCAAAATCCCCTTTCGAACGTAACGAAATTTTAGAGAACTTTTCAGCAGGTGCTACAAAAGCACTAAAACCCACGCCTTTTATTTGAAGCGGATAATTTACTAAGCCTTCCGTAAAACCAGGTTCATACTTAAAACGTTTAAAATCTTCTTCGGTTGCATAAATAATAGCAGCACCTTTTTCCTCAAAAATTTGCATACGGTTTAAAATACAATGCGATTGAAATTGCAGCTTAGTTAAAGGCTCCGAATCAAATACTTGATCAATTACTTTTAAATCTTCTAACCCTTTTTCATATAATTTTGAAACAACGTGCATTAACCTTGCCGAGCAAGCATATTTAAATCGTCCTGTATCCGTAAGTATTCCCGTATAAAGGCAATTAGTCACAGTTGTATTTATCAGATCATCATAACCACAACGGGTAAAAAAGTCGTAAAGCATTTCGCAAGTTGATGAGTATGAAATATCCGAAAAAACATGATTCGCATATTCCATATTTGGCTCAGGATGATGATCAATAATTATTTTTTGTCCTTTAGCTTCTAAAAGCATGGGGCTTAACTTATTTGTCCTTTCAGGAGAGTTATAGTCAAGACTAAATAAAACATCAGCTTCCGTTATTAAATTTGATACAGTACTTTCCTTACTATCATCGTAAACAATATTTTCACCCAAATCGGGCATCCAAGCTAAAAAATTAGCATAACCCGAAGGAAATACAACCGTTACGTTTTTATTTAACTGTTTCAAAACATGAAACAAAGCCATTGATGAGCCTACCGCATCGCCATCTGGGCGGTAATGAGTGGTAATTACAATGTTTTTTGCACTATTTAGCAAATCTTTAACCTCAACATAATCCATATTACTATAATAAATTGATGTAATTTCTATTTTTGCACGCAAATTTCAAACAAATTACAATTATTTTACCATGGCAGGCAATTTAACATTCACAATGGTTAAGCCAGATGCGGTTAGAGCTAATAAAATTGGCCCCGTTTTATCATTAATTACTGAAGCTGGGTTTAAAATTAAGGCGATGAAATATACGCACTTAGATACACGCACAGCTGGACAGTTTTATGCGGTTCATAAAGAACGTCCGTTTTATGGCGAGTTAGTAGAGTTTATGAGTTCAGGACCTATTGTTGCAGCAATTCTTGAAAAAGATAACGCAGTTGAAGATTTTAGAACTTTAATTGGTGCTACTAACCCTGCTGAAGCAGCAGAAGGTACAGTTCGTGCGTTATATGGATCAAATATTGGAGAAAATGCTGTGCATGGTTCTGATAGTGATGAGAATGCAATTATTGAAGGCGATTTCTTTTTTAATAACTTGGAGAAATTCTAGCTTTTAAAACTGATGAAAATAAAAAAGCCCGCACATTGTGCGGGCTTTTTTTATGTACAGATAATAATTATTAACTCAAAACAGGCGCAGCCTCTAAAATGGCATTACTTGCTTTGGCTTCAAATTGTTTAAAGTTATTATTGAATTTATGTGCCAATTCATTCGCAGTAGCTTTATAAGCATCTTTGTCTGTCCATGTATTAATTGGGTTTAATACGGTATCGTCAACATTAGGGCAAGTAGTTGGTATTGATAAACCAAAAAAGTCTTCTTTAATAAATTCAACCAAGTTTAAGCTACCATCTAAAGCGGCATTAATCATGGCGCGAGTGTATTTTAGTTTCATTCTATTACCAACACCGAATGAGCCCCCAGTCCACCCTGTGTTAATTAACCAAACATTAATATTAGGGTCAGCATCAATTTTTGCGCCCAACATTTTTGCGTAATGTGTAGGATGTAATGGTAAAAACGGCGCACCAAAACAAGCCGAAAAAGTAGCTTGCGGTTCAGTTACACCCTCTTCAGTGCCAGCAACTTTAGCGGTATAGCCCGAAATAAAATGGTACATGGCTTGCGATGAGCTAAGCTTTGAAATTGGAGGTAAAACACCAAAAGCATCTGCCGTTAAAAAGAAAATATTTTTTGGAGCAGAACCCATTTGCGAAGCTTGAATCCTATCAACATGATGGATAGGGTAACTAACTCTAGTATTTTGAGTTTTACTTGAGTCAGTATAATCAACTTCGCGACTATTGTTTTTAAACACAATATTTTCAACCATTGCACCATGGCGGATAGCACTAAAAATTTGCGGTTCTTTTTCAGCACTTAAATCAATGGTTTTAGCATAACAACCTCCTTCAAAATTGAAAACATTATTATCAGCCCAGCCATGCTCATCATCGCCAATTAGGTTTCTATTTTCATCAGTTGATAAAGTGGTTTTACCAGTGCCCGATAAGCCAAAAAATATTGCAGTATCATTATTATTACCCACATTGCTTGAGCAATGCATTGGTAAAATGCCTTTGTAACTTGGCAACTCAAAATTTAATACTGAAAATATTCCTTTTTTAATTTCGCCGGTATAAGCCGTGCCACCAATTAAAATTAACTTTTTAGTGAAATTTATAATGGCAAAATTGTGCTGACGCGTACCATCAACAACTGCATCGGCCATAAAACTTGGTATAGACATTACTGTCCAATCAGGTTCAAAATTTTCAAGTTCAGCCTTTGTTGGGCGGATAAACATATTACTAGCAAACATGTTTTGCCAAGGAAACTCAGTAACAACACGCACATTTAATCTATGCTCAGGGTTTGAACAAGCAAAGCAATTACGGGCAAACAAGGTTTTACCCTCAACATATTGCTGCATTTTAGCCTGTATTTGGTCAAACTTAGCCGCATCAAAAGCTAAGTTTACTAAACCCCAATCAACGCTATCCGCAGTAATGTCATCCTTTACAATAAACCGATCCTTTGGAGAACGACCAGTAAACTCACCAGTATCAATGGCCAAAGCACCTGTATCTGTTAATTTTCCTTGATTGTTTTTAACTGTGAGTTCAATTAATTCAGATGGCGTTAAGTTCCAATATACTTCTGAATTTTCAAGTCCTAAATAGGATAAGCTGTCATTAGTCCCCTTGAATCCGTTATAATGCATAGGCATGCTTTAGTCCAAAAATAAAGGCACAAAGGTAAGATATGCTATAAGCTTTTAATGGTAATTACTCGAAATATGATGACAAAAATCAAGTTTTCAATATGCCTAAACATTTACTCAATATCTTTAAATTTGATTAAAATAAACATTAAAACCATAGTTGTAGTTCAATGATAGATGAACAAAAATTGAAGGCATTAATTGCACTTTTGTCAACACCTGGTGTTGGTAACATAACTGCTAAGTCGTTAATTAGTTATTGTGGTAGTATAAATGCCGTTTTTAAAGCCCCTAAAAGTAAACTCAAAAACATTCCAGGTATTGGTAATGTAACAGCCGATGAAATTGTGAAAAGGAAATATTTTGATGTTGCAGAAAAAGAAATAGCATTTATACAAAAGCATAAAATTAAGGTGCTCGATTATTGGAGCGAAGATTTCCCTTATCGTTTAAAAAACATTCCAGATGCGCCAACATTACTTTATTCCAAAGGCAATTTTAACCTTAACAAAACAAAAGTTTTAGCAGTAGTTGGCACTCGAAAATGTACGGATTATGGAAAATCAGTTCTTGAAAAAATAATTAACGATTTATCACAGTTTGATGATTTAGTTATAGTAAGTGGTTTGGCTTATGGCATTGATAAAACGGCTCATGTTGAATCCTTAAATAGAGGCATTGAAAATGTGGCAGTTTTAGGGCATGGCTTACAAACCATTTATCCTGCACAGCATAGTGGGCTTGCGCAAAAAATTTGCTCAAAAGGTGGCTTGTTAACCGAGTTTACAAGCCAAAGTATTATGGATCCATCAAATTTCCCTAAACGCAATAGAATAATAGCTGGTGTTTCAGATGCTTTACTTGTTGTTGAAACGGGGCTTAAAGGTGGCTCTATGGTTTCTGCCGAATTAGCATATTCATATAACAGAGAAGTAATGGCAATACCTGCTAGGGTGGGCGATAGGGTTTCTGAAGGCTGCAACCGACTAATTAAAATTAACAAGGCAATTTTGGTTGAATCTGCTGCTGATATTATTTACAACCTTTCATGGGATGTGCAAATACCTAAACAAAAACAACAAAAATTATTTGTTGACTTAAACGAAATTGAAACCAAAATTTATGAGGCATTCTCAACTAAAACTAGTTTGCATATTGAAGAAATCATTAAGCTAACCCAGTTGAATTTGGGTACTTTAAGTGCCAATTTACTGGGGCTCGAAATCAAAGGTTTAATAAAATCAGTACCAGGTAATATTTACAAACTAATTTAAAAAGCATGAAAACAGCATTAATAACAGGCACATCTAAAGGTATTGGAAAAGCCTTAGCACAAATATTTTTAGAAAACGATTTTAAAGTTATTGGTACATCACGGCATGGAAGCGAAGGTCATTTTAAACACCAAAATTTAACAGTAATAGCATTAGATATTGGTAATGCTAAGAGCATTGAAATAGCACACAAACAAATTCAAGCAATGCAAATTTCCTTTGATTTAGTCATTAACAATGTTGGTATTGGGCCCGATTTAAATCAAATACAACCTGATATGGATAGCTTTAAAAAAACGCTCGATGTAAACATTACGGGTACTGTATTTTTTACTCAACCAATTTTACCATTAGTTAAAACAGGAGGTATGCTCATAAATGTATCTTCTAAAATGGGGTCTATAAGCTTATGTAATTATAGTAGCTCGCAAGCTTACTCAATTTCAAAAGCTGCAATGAATATGCACACCAAAATGTTGTTTAAGCAAAATAAAAACAGAATTAAAGTGGCGGCACTACACCCAGGTTGGGTCAAAACTTCAATTGATGGCAACCCTGATTCTGGTAGATTAACACCTGAAGAATCAGCAGCAAGTATTTACAACTTTATAACAAGCAATTTTCAAAACGGCATTTTTTGGGATGCCGAATTTAATGAAGAGCTAAGCTGGTAAGTCTTACCTAATTAAGGTGATATTACCTTTTTCGGCATAAGGTCGCCCTGTTTTTAAAGTCGCTTCAAAATAGTACATATACACACCAATTTCCTGCAACTCACCTTCAAGTTTGCCATCCCATCCAATGCTTGATTCATTACCACTATAAACTTTGTGGCCCCATCTATTATAAATGTAGTAGTTGTACTCGTCAATATTATAAATTAAGGGTTTAAAAAAGTCATTAAAACCATCTTCGTTTGGCGAAAAAGCACTTGGAATTATCACATAATAATCAACCAATGTTTCAAGTGTTTTACAGCTTTCGTCAAAGCATTCGGCTAAAACTTGGTCGGTTGCTCTTAAACAAACCTGAAAAATTCCAACCTGATTATAATTGTGCGTTAAAGCAGTTCCACTATCAGAAGTTCCATCACCAAAGTTCCAAACATAATCTACCTCATTTAAAACAGAATTAACGCTAAAACTAACCTCATCACCTACTAAAATCCTTTCAGGAGTAAATGAAAAATCAGCCAACGGATTATTGCGTATTTCAATTGATTCAGTATGCGAATCCGAAATATTGCACGAAGTAGCATCGTAAACAAACAACTCAACAGTATAAGTACCCGATATGCTTTCGTTAAAATCATAAGTACTTACATTGCTTGCCACTACATTGCCATCTACTATCCAAGCCATTGAGTCGGCACTTTGTGTTGCTGTTAAGGTTCTTGAATAAGGTGTGCAAACCAAATCGTCCATTTCAAAATCTGCTACAACTGTATTGTCAATATCAATGGTAATTGGTAAGGTTAAACTACCCGGTACTTTACAAAGTGGGTCGCCCTCAATGCTTAAAGTGATATTATAAGTGCCTTGGTTAGCATAAGTATGGCTGGGACTAAAATCGGTTGAGGTATTCCCATCGCCAAAATCCCAACTTAAATTATACTCACTTAAATCTTCAACCAATGTAGTTACATTACTAAAATTAACGGTTAAATCTTGGCAATTGCTTGGCAAATCGTTGGTAAACAAAGGTTGTATCGCTTCAACAACTCCATCAACCGTAATCGTAACAGTTGATACATCAGTTTGATTACAACTAGCTAAATCTTCAACCGTTAGCTCAACTGTATAAGTCCCCACATCATTAAATTGATAAGTGAAACTCGAATCAGATATAAGTCCATTTCCATCACCCATATCCCAACTATATTGGTTAGGTGTGCCAGTATTTATTAAAGCCGCAAAATCAACAGGATCCAAGGCGCAAGTGCTTAAAACTGTGTTAGATATATCAGCATCAACATCATAAGCTTCGGGCACTTGTACTGGCACTATTACGGGTAGCGAAAACTTGCAATCGATAGGAAAACCATTGGGGTTTGTACTAGTTACTGTTAAAGTAACATTATAAAGCCCATCGCTAGGAAATGTAAAAGTAGGATTTAGGTTGGTAGAAGTTCCTAGCCCATCAAAATTCCAGTTGAAATTATACTCATTTATAGGGTCTTCCAATGTGGTTAGGTTATTAAATTGAAGAGTGGTTGAACCACAAGGACCAAGTAAATTTGAAGAAAAAGCAGGGCTAATGGCTTCTAAGCTATCATAAACAATTACCTGTACATAGGATGTATCTCTAATATTACAGGTTGTTGAATCAGTTACAATTAAGCTAACATCAAAAGTGCCAATATCTTCAAAAGTATTTGTGGGTATCTCATCTGTTGAGGTATTGCCATCCCCAAAATCCCAAAAATAAGTTCCATTGGTATTTAAAGGATTATTAAAGGTTACAGTAAAAGGTGCGCAACCTTCAGCAGGGTTAGGTAAAGTAGCTGCATCAGTAATTACAAAATTGGGGTTTAAAAATATTTTAAATACTGCCAAATTGCAACCACTCGGACTGTTGGGAGACCAAGCACCTGATGAGCCTGGAAAGCTACTGAAACATGAAGCACAAACGGCTTGGTGGATATATCCTGCTGGTGAAAAACGACTTGTACCACCATCAACATGTTCGTCAAAACCGCCGCCAATACCAGCATTTCCGCCATAAAAAGTACCATATTCAACTGTACCACCATTCTCACTTAATACCATTATATAAAAATCTCTGCCATCATCGCTAATTGGTTGAATTGCATCAGCAGTTGTAGGTAAAGTAAAACCATTGTCAACCGCCCAACCTGAAAAATAAAGCCTATCGTTACAATCAACATTAAGAGCAGTTGGGGATAATTGTAAATCAGATGTTCCTGTTGCACCTATGTCGCTACCATTACCAAAACGCCCTGAAAATACTGTTGAAGTTAAGTCTGGATTTAAACAATGAAAAAACTGCCGACTTATAATACTATTTGAATAACCACCATTAATTACAGGATATTCCCCCATTGTTTGCCCAAACAAATAAACATTTCCTCCTTTGTTTAAATCAATAAAAAACGATTGGTCATATTAATCAGTACCTATAAATGTCGCACTTAATAAAGTTGAACCATCAGCACTAAAACGAGCAACAAAACCATCGGTCGATTGAGCGTTATTAGAACTTGTTCCTAATTTGTTTTCATAAACAACTCCTGGTGTTGTTGGAAAATTATTACTCCTTGTACCACCTGTTAAATATACCTCACCACTATCATTTACTTTTACACCCAAGCCTGTGTCATTTCCATCGCCACCCAAATAACTAGCCCATATTAAAGTTGAAACATCACTGCTAATTTTAGCTACAAAGGCATCAACACCACCAGCTTTATTTTCTTGATAAGCCCCTGCGGTACCTAAGTTGCTTGAGTTTGTCATCGTAGCAATATAAATGTCATTGTTATTATCTAAAACTACTTCTCCTCTTCCTTCATCACCGTAGTTAATTGACATTGTTGAGTTTTCACCATCAACAGAACTCCCACCTAAAAATGAACTACCAAGCAGAGTACCCCCGTCTTCACTAAGTTTTAAAACAACAGCATCCCATCCGCCATTGTAGCTGTTATCAAAGCCGCTTTGTATTGGAAAATTACTAGAGTTGGTCCTGCCTAAAATAACCAATTCACCATTTGTTGAAACATACATTGAATGCGGTCTGTCATCGCCTGAACCGCCAATGTAAGTTGAAAACATCAAGGCACTACCATCAGCCGTAAATTTGGTAATGCCAAAATCCCATGATCCACCATTAAAACTATTGTCATAAGCACCAACAGTTGGGTATCCACTACCACTAACAATTCCTCCACCTATACTATTTTCATCAGCATCATAAGTAGCAGTATGCCCCCAATTACCAGCAGTTGATCCAGTATGTGACGAAAACACCAATTCAGGGTCAATTACTATAGGATATTCACCATTATAACCATCAGGGAAATGAAAACCAACTTTATTGCTATTCAAAGTATATTCAACTTTTATAGGATGCTGGTTGCCATCAATTATTTGCCATGCTTTAGGAGCTAAATCAGTTATTGGGGCAGTTGATAAGTTAATTTTTAAATCGCCATTTGCTAATTCTAAGCCATTTGTGCCTTCAAAGTCCATTTGAATTTGGCTGGGGTCAATGCCAGCTTTTAGTTCAAATTGATATTTTAAATTGTCGTTGCTCTCTTCAATAACTAAATCGGTACATTCATAGAGGTTTTTGTAGCGTAATTTTTGGTACGTAAACGCTCGCGATGCCCATTTGCTAGGATCGTTACCAATTATATAATTTTTATAGTCGGTTGATTTTCCTTCAACTTGATAAGTAGGGCTTGAATTAGCACCTTCAAAGTTTATGGCAAAAGCATGAAATTTGTTAGCAGGCATATGATGCGGGTGATGTAAGTCGTCCGAACAGTCTTCAGTTTCCAAACTATGGTCATAAATACCTAAATCAAAAAGCCAGCGGTTAGGTTCAAAGTATATTTTCCCAAAGTTTAAATCGGTTCTATATTCAACTTGGCTAGGCCATTGCCCCTTGTTTTCGGTAAAAATATAATTGTTAGCAAGCATTATACTTGGCAAGGCAAAAAGCAAGCTAATGGTTAAAATACGGAGGAATTGCTTCATTTTTTAAAGATAATGATTCTTTGAAAGCAATGGCTGAGTAAATATGAAATTACTATTAAATTGTCAATTAGTTGTTGCTTTATACTTCCCATAAAAAGCACTGTTTTCTAAATTGGTACTCACATATTCAATAATTTCCCCAAAAAGGGGTAAATCTTCTTGTGCTAATTTCTTAAATCTAATACAAGATTTGCCGCAGTTAAATTTTGTAAGCTGTTCTTTAAAATTTTCTAGCAAATCATAATGGCAAACATAAAATGCCATATAGTTTTTTTGATTCGCAAAAGCAAAATAAACCTCTCCATTTTTGGTGTAAGTGGGCAGCTTGTACTGCATGGTTTCTGTTAAGCCCAATTCGGGTTTTGTAAGCATTGCCCTTAAATCCAATAAGTAGGGAAGCCTTTTTTTATCAACGGCATTCAAATAATCATCAACCATACTTAAAATTAAAAGAAAATATCCATTGCCAACCGATAAGTATTAGCATGCGCTTCAATTATATCCGTTATTCTTTCCGAATAACCACCACCCATACTACCAATTAGTGGAATGCCATTGTTTTTGCAAATGTTCAAAACAAATTTATCCCTGGCCTTGCAGCCTTCTAGGCTTAAACTCAATCTCCCCAGCTTATCACTGGCTAAAACATCTACCCCGCATTGGTAAAAAACAATATCTGGTTCTAAATCATCAATTAGTTTAGGTAGGGCATTTTGTAATTTGTTTATGTATAAATTATCCCCTGTTTCATCGGGTAATCCAATATCTAAATCCGATTTTTCTTTATGCATAGGGTAGTTTTTTGCACCGTGCATGCTAAAGGTGAAAACCCGTTTTTCGTTGGCAAAAATTTGGGCCGTGCCATTGCCTTGATGCACATCTAAATCCACCACTAAAATTTGAGATGCTAAATCATTATTTAATAAGTAATTGGCAGCAATGGCAATATCATTTAATAAGCAAAAACCTTCCCCTCTATTAGTAAATGCATGGTGCGTTCCGCCAGCAATATTAAATGCGCAGCCATATTCAAGGGCAAATAAAGCGGCCTTTAAAGTCCCATCCATTATCACAATTTCTCGCTCAACCAAAGCCTTACTTAAAGGAAAACCAGTTCGCCTTTCCTCTTTTCTATCTAGCTTTAATCCTTTTAGTTTGTCCCAATAAATAGGGCAATGAGTATCTAAAATTATGCTTTCGGAAAGGCGGCTTGGAGTAAACAAATTAGCTTGGCTTATAGTCCCCTCGTAAATTAATTGCTCGGGTAAAAGGTCGTATTTAATCATAGGAAACCGATGCCGTTCAGGCAAAGCATGATTATATATTGGCGACCAAGCAATTTTAAGCATCATGCAAAAATTAACAAACTTTCTTCTTTTTTAGAAATAAGAGTGAAAGGAACTTGTCAAGCAATAATTACAACGGTCATGTTTTACAATTTGTTTAAGCTTGGTTTTTGCACCCCAAATAAACTAGTGAGCCAACCTAATCACAAGGTGCTGTTTATAATGAATTTATTCATTTATTTAGGATGACGATTCGCAGCAATAGTTGCAAGCAAAGCAAAGTTGCGTTGCGAAGCAACAAAGCACGTAGCTTTAAGCTTGTCAACGGTTTGTCCTATAAGGACAAAATTGCCTTGAATCGTCTAGCATTTTGGCTCTTTGTGGGAACGGGGCGCATAGCTGAAAAAGTAGAGATAATTCCTACAACGCATAACTAATCCTAAACATTCCCGAAGTGCCAATTTCGGGTGAACCTACAAAAAACTGATGCCGATTATTATAGAGATTTGAAACCGACAAGGTGAAGCTCAAGTTATCATGAAAATTGGGTGTCCACGATAAATTCAAATCCATATCATGAAAAGAATCTACTTCACCAACAAATACCCCCGAATTAGCAGGAAAGGCGGATTGCCACCTAAATCCAGTACCTACATTTAATCCAATTTGCTTAATGTTATAATTAAAGCCAAAACGCGTGCGATGTTGCGGAGCATTTAAAGCAACATAACCAAATTGAGCTTCGGGTACTTCAAAACGGTCTTTATTTACAAAGCTGTAAGCCGCACTAATTTTTATGTTTTTTGATAAGTAAGCACTAGCATCAATATCAAATCCCCAAACCGATAAATCGCCAATATTTCGGGTAGCTAAAATCATGGTTGCCCCATCAACGTTGGTAGGCGATATAGTTCCAATTGGTAAATTACCAGCAGCATCAATCAAGGCATTTTCAATCTCATCCCTTACAGTTCCGTTTTGTACCCCATTCACAACAGGATTACCATCTAAGGCATTCACAAAATTGTCGAAATTATCTAAACTTTCAATTAAAGGGCCTATCGATGGTTCAAGGTAAGCCAATAAATCATCCGTATTTAAAACCACATTTGGGGTAATTAATGTAGTAGGGGCTATGTAGTCCTTCATTTGGGTGTAATAAGCATCAGCCTGTAAAAAAAGAAAATCAGCTAAAATGCCTTTGTAGCCAATTTCGTAGGTAAGCGTTTCAACATTTTTAAGTGGAATAACATTACCCAAATTCTCCCACTCCGTATCTACAAAACGGCGGGTAGTTAAGTTTAGGGCTTTAACATCATGCCCTACATTTTCAAGGCTATCAGGTAATAAATTTTTAACTATTGTTGCAATGGCTTCAACATTAACACCAGCATCATTATTAGCAAAAATATTGGCAAACTCATCAACTGTTACATTCAAAATGTCATTCCAAGCGGCATCATTAACGCTTTGGTCGCCAACATTTAGGTAAGCTCCATTTTCAGTAGTATAAGGGCTGGCAAACTGTGGTAAAACCCTATTTTCAAAATAAGGGTTTTCGCCATAACTAAAACCAAAACCCTCCACATTTCCAATAACTCTAACGTCAATGCCTGTTGGTAAAGTAGCCGATAAGGCATCGGCAAAAAAGCCGCCTGTCCCCGGGGTTCTAAACGCACGATTAAAAGTTAGCCTAACCGTATTTTTAGGATTTAATTTATATAAAACTGCCGCTCTCGGCGAAAAGAAAACCCCACCCACAACACTATGATGATCCAACCTAAGCGCACCAATTGCAGTTAAGTGTTCATTAAACTTATAATCGCCATGCACATAAATACCATACTCGTTTACGTTATCATCCTCTTCAAACCGTCCATTAATCGTGTTACGAGTATCAGGGCGCGTTAAAAAAGCATCCGCTCCATAAATTAATTTAAATCGTGCTGTTGGCTCAATGCTATGCTGTACTTGCGCCGCCATCGATTTTGAGCGATCCTTGTTTACATCGCCCGTTCTTAAAAAATACGAATCGCCAGCATTGTTGCCATTAATATAAAACTGGGCAAACAAATCTTTATGAATAAAGCGAGTTTGTGTGTACCAATTTTTCCAGTTTATACCTTGGATTGAGCCAAGCGGAGCCAACTCAATATTGTTGATGTTCGTTAATCCCCCTGAAAAAATCAACTCGGTTTCCTTGCCAAAACGCATGTCAAAACGCCCATCAAAACTTATTTTATCAATTTGAGGGTCACGTCTATTATCCACAAAATCACCCCTAACGCCAGCCGCAACTGAATCGGCAGGAATCACCGTTCCGTCCGTTAAATACTCAACTCTACCTTCAAAAGTTTGATTGCCCATAATAATGGTATCCGCTTCAAAAGGGTCTTTATATTGCCAATCGTAACCTGTAAAATAATTGGCAGATAACTTATATCCTGCCTGAAAATTTTTGCCCCCTTTGGTTATTTTTTGCGCATGATAAAAGCTAGTTTGAAACATCATTCGCTCTGTAACCTTTTCATTGTCAAACAAATCCGAATTGGCATTTCCCGAATCCAAAACGGGACCATCAATTTTAGAACGTAAACCAACTCCTAAACTCAATTTTGTTTGCTGTTGGTCAATCGGCGATTTTGTAATAAAATGAATTACCCCATCCGAACTGTTAGGGCCATACAAAGCCGATGCTGCACCACGTAAAACCTCCACCCGTTCAATATCGTCACTAGTGGCAGGTATCAATTGCATCACATTTATTTTTAACGAAGGAACACGGGTAATCCGATTATCGCTCATGGTTAATAAGCTGGTATTAAAAGGGCTATTAAACCCGCGCACTACAATGTTGGCACTTTGTAATCCCGTTTGCATTATGTCAACTCCAGTAGTATTTTTCAAGATGTCAGGTGGTGCAATAGCCACTCTATTCTCAATTTGCTCTGAACTTATAGTTGAAATTGACGCAGGGGCATCCAAAATCTTTTCTTTCCGTCTTGATGCGCTTATCACTACTTGATTAAGGGTCGATACATTAGGCTCTAATTTTATTTTCAAAGATTTATTATCGGCATCGGCGGTAAAAAAATAATCTTTATAACCAATGTAGCTAACCTTTATTTGGTTGCCAATTTCTGTTTTTAAAATGAACTTCCCATCAATATCCGTTACTGCTCCTTTACTTTTTTTAGCATCAAAAAGATTTACACCGATCAAAGTTTCGCCAAGTTCATCAGTGATAACGCCTGTAATCGTAATGTTTTGACCAAATACAGTACAAAAACAAAATAGAAGAATAAAACTTAAACTAAAACGCCCCATAAAATTGACTTTAGTCAAATCAAATTTAGGGTAATTACTGAAAAAGCCAATTGTTTGCGCTAAAAGTTTAATGGTAATATATGTCAATAACTAAATGGAATTAGAATGAATTGTTGAGCCTCATTCAGTTAGCGTAAAGAAAATTATAAAACGAAACGTTAAAAAGCGAACGGTTCGACGCTTCGACGGTCAATTTTATTGACATTCGTTCGGTTTAGAGAAGTTGTTAATTTTTAGTGTAAACTGAATGGAGCTCTTGATTTTTGGTCCTTTGCATCAAGGCAAAGGATTTAAAAGTTTAATCTGTCATCTCTAGTGGAATATCCGCAATCCTAACATCTATTACTTTAAAAAAATGGTAGACTCATCTGTAGATTTTTTCAACCGCTCTTCTTAACTCCACAATCCTACTTAAAAAGCTGTCCATTTCACTCAATGCCAACATATTAGCCCCGTCGGATAAAGCATTTTCTGGTTTGGGGTGCGTTTCTAAAAACAAGCCATTAACCCCATTGGCAACCGCTGCTTTTGCCATTGTTTCAATAAATTGTGGTGTTCCAGAAGTTACCCCTACACTTTGGTTCGGGCGTTGAACACTATGCGTACAATCCATTACTACAGGATAGCCAAAGCCCTGCATAATCGGCAAATTACGAAAATCAACCACCAATTCTTGATAGCCAAAACTATTACCACGCTCGGTCAGTAAAATATTATCATTCCCTGTTGAAGCCACTTTATCGGCAGCAAACTGCATAGCGTCTGCCGATAAAAATTGCCCTTTTTTAATATTCACTATTTTGCCCGTTTCACCAGCAGTAATTAGCAGTTCTGTTTGGCGGCATAAAAAGGCGGGTATTTGCAAAATATCCACATAATCAGCCGCCATTTTTACCTCTTCATTGGTGTGGATGTCGGTTGTGGTATAAACCCCGATTTCCTTTTTTACTTTGGCAAGTATTGATAAAGCCTTTTCGTCCCCAATGCCTGTAAATGAGTTTAATTTACTACGATTAGCCTTTTTGTACGAAGCCTTAAAAACATAAACAATGCCTAAATCTTCACAAATCTTTTTCAATGTTTCAGCTACCTCTAAACATAACTTCTCCGATTCAACGGCACAAGGTCCACTAATCAAAAAAAAGTTGTTTTTCAGTTGCTTAAAAAGAGCCATAAATCGTTGCTTTTTCAATCCGTTTGCAATATAATGTTAAAGCTGGTGTGCATTCGTCAGAAACAGTTAAAAAAACGCCATCCTGAATTTGCGGGGCTTGCCTACAAGTTAAGAATCTTTTTAAACGTAGATGAAAATTTACAGGGTAAATCCTTAAACGAGATAAAAACTAAATAGGCAAGGGTTAACAGTAATTGTTCTAACACTTAACCAAACCCAAATGTCGGCTGTTGTCTTAACTTTTGTTAATTCAATTAAGCTTTGAAATAAACCTTCGGCTTTAGGTGTTAGTCTTATGTTTCATGGGAGGATAGTTTTTTAAGGGCCTGGGCGAAAGTTCAGGCTCTTTTTTATTACGCCATGTCATTTTTACACTTCACTTTTTTTGATTCTGCCATTCCATAATCTCTTTGCTGCCACTTTGTCCGAAACTTGCCATTGGCACGAGTTATGACAAATCACCACTAGAATCTTAAATTCTAATTACTTTAAAATAAAATTGCAATGGCAAAAAAATTAAGTATTACCCCTTTAGCTGATAGGGTTGTTGTTGAAGCGGCAGCTGCCGAAACAAAATCTGCTGGTGGTATTATTATACCCGATACTGCAAAAGAAAAGCCACAAAAAGGTAAAGTTGTAGCAGTAGGTACAGGTAAAAAAGATGAGCCTTTAACAGTTAAAAACGGCGATGTTGTTTTATATGGTAAGTACGCTGGTACTGAAATTACTGTTGATGGCAAAGAGTATTTAATTATGCGCGAAAGCGACATCTTCGCAATCGTAAAATAATCCAAAAAACCAATTTTAAAACCATGAAGTGTTTTATGAACTATATTATTAATCAAGAGTAAATGCTTGGTAATCATAACAATACTCTTTTTTATAAGCGTAGCCAAAGCTACGGTTTTAAAAAAAAGGAGCAGTAAATGATTATCAATGATTTGTTCGCAGATAATAAAATACGTTTTAAATCACTTCAATAAAAACCAATTAGTCTAATGGCAAAATTGATTAATTATAATACGGATGCTCGCGCTAAATTAAAAGCGGGTGTTGATGCTTTAGCAAACTCAGTTAAAGTTACTTTAGGTCCTAAAGGGCGTAATGTTGTAATCGAAAAAAAATTCGGTGCCCCTCAAATTACTAAAGATGGTGTAACTGTTGCAAAAGAAATTGAATTAGAAGATGCAATGGAAAACTTAGGAGCACAAATGGTAAAAGAAGTCGCTTCTAAAACATCTGATGTTGCAGGTGACGGTACAACTACTGCTACTGTTTTATCGCAAGCAATTGTTAATGCTGGTTTAAAAAGCTTAGCTGCTGGCGCAAATCCAATGGATTTAAAGCGTGGTATTGATAAAGCGGTTGCAAGCGTTGTTGCTTCATTAAAAAAATTATCAGTTACTGTTGGTAGCGATAATGAAAAAATCAAGCAAGTAGGTTCAATTTCAGCAAATAACGACGAAACTATCGGTGGTTTAATTGCTGAGGCAATGGACAAAGTAGGTAAAGATGGCGTTATCACTGTTGAAGAAGCAAAAGGAACGGATACTTACGTTGATGTAGTTGATGGTATGCAATTCGACCGTGGTTACCTTTCTCCATACTTCGTTACTAATCCTGAATCAATGGAGGCTGAATTAGAAGCACCTTTCATTTTGATTTATGATAAGAAGGTTTCTCAAATGAAGGATTTACTTCCAACATTGGAGAAAGTAGCGCAAAGTGGTCGCCCATTATTAATTATTGCAGAAGATGTTGAAGGCGAAGCTTTAGCAACTTTAGTAGTAAATAAATTACGTGGTACGCTAAAAATTGCAGCGGTTAAAGCGCCAGGTTTTGGCGATCGTCGTAAAGCAATGTTAGAAGATATTGCCATTTTAACAGGTGGTACGGTTGTAAGCGAAGAGCGTGGCTTTAAACTAGAAGAAGCAGATGTAACAATGTTAGGTCAGGCTGAAAAAGTGGTTATCAATAAAGACAATACAACAATTGTTAACGGTAAAGGCAAAAAAGGAGACATTAAAGGGCGTGTTAATCAAATTAAAGCGCAAATTGAAACAACAACTTCTGATTACGACCGTGAAAAATTACAAGAGCGTTTAGCTAAATTGGCTGGGGGTGTTGCAGTATTATATGTTGGTGCACCAACTGAGGTTGAAATGAAAGAAAAGAAAGACCGTGTTGACGATGCTTTACATGCAACTCGTGCAGCGGTTGAAGAAGGTATTGTACCAGGAGGTGGTGTTGCTTTGTTACGCGGCATTAAAGGCTTAGATAAGTTAAAAGGCGATAACGACGATGAAACTACAGGTATCGAAATTATCCGTCGTGCAATTGAAGAGCCATTACGTACTATTGCAGCAAACGCTGGTTTAGAAGGTTCGGTTATCATCAATAATGTAAAAGATGGTAAAGCGGGTTACGGTTTCAATGCTCGTACTGAAGTTTACGAAGATTTATTTAAAGCAGGTGTTATCGATCCAACTAAAGTTACACGTGTAGCCTTAGAAAATGCAGCGTCAATTGCGTCAATGTTATTAACTACTGAGTGTATTATTGTAGATAAGCCAGAAGAAGGCGGTGCAGCAATGCCAGGCGGTATGCCAGGTGGAATGCCAGGTGGCATGGGCGGTATGATGTAATACCAACCCATTAAATAAAATTTTGAAAGCCTGCACTTATGTGCGGGCTTTTTTTATCTGGACATTGAGCATGTCGAAATGTCTATTCATTAATCTGTAAACTTTTTTCAGGGTGAATCATCAGTTAATTCCCCTCCTTTTAAGGAGGGGTTAGGGGTGGTGTCAAATAAAAAAATGTAATGTTAAAAAACGAACGGTCAACTATGTTGACATTCGTTCGGTTTAACGGAATGTTTGATTTTTAGTGTAATCTGAATGGATCTCTCAATTTTTGTTTACTTTTCATCAAGGGAAAGTATAAGAAATAAGTATTAAACCAAACCCCAATTTACTTAATACTAACTACTCACTACTTTGTACTAATGTCTAACATCTCAAATCTAACTTCTAAAATCTTAACTACCCAAACAATCCTCCTTCACTTTTAACCACTCTAATGTCATTAACAGGATATTGACTCAAACGATTGCCAAGCGATCGCCAGCCCTTTACATCCATAAATTCCGATAGATTAATACGCTCCGTAAACAATTCTTTTTTACGCCCTTTTAAACAATCAAACTCAATTATCGGATTAGCTTTAGTGCTTAACATCCCCATTTTCGAGTTTTTATCTTCACTTATAAACTTGTATTTACTATTTAAAGTGTTTGTTTCAATTTTAAAGCGTTTCACATAAAATTCTTGCTTCTCACCATTAAAGTAAATACACGAAATAACCTTTTCAATATCAAACTTTTCAACCAAATAAACATCCTCCATTTTATAATGGTCGCCACGGCTTGGTTTTCGCAATTCATACTCTCCATTATGATAAATAGCCAATATTAAATCGCCTGTATTAAACTCACCTAAAAGCTCCCCTCTACTTTCCGTATTTAACCTGCCAATCGTATTATCCAACCAAAACTTCTGTGCCCCAATAGTCGATTTACCTTCTTCTTTTAAGCTAACTTTTCTAATTGGCCATTTGGTTAAAACATTACCCTTACTATCCCTACCTTTTACCGCTAATTCCGCAAAATTGTATTCTAAATCCTTACTTCTTGCGCGGCTACTAGGCGATAAAAGCACGTTTATTATTTCCGCTTCTCCATTAGGATTAACACTAAAATAAAGTACCTTTCCTTTTGTAGCACCCTTAGTTAAATCATACTCCTTATTTCGTGTAATAGATGTTACGTTAAAGCGTTTTACGTAATTTTTGTTTAACCCAGGGTCCACATAAACCATATTATAAGTGGTCCGTTTATCATTCTTTTTCCATACCGCCGCATGAATGATGTTTTTCCCAACAAAAGTTTTATCAGCAATTGGCGTAACCATCATTTTTCCATTTTTTAAGAAAACGATAATGTCATCAATATCCGAACATTCACAAATAAACTCATCCTTTTTAATGCCGTAACCAACAAAACCTTCTTTACGATTTATGTATAATTTTTGATTGTTAATAACCACTCTTCGCGCTTCAATATCGCCAAAATTGGCAATTTTGGTTTTACGCTCACGCCCTTTGCCATATTGGTCAATTAGGCGTTCAAAATACTTGATAGAGTATTGAGTTAGGTTGCGCAAATTCCTTTTTATGGCAGCCATTTCTTCCTCCAAAAGCTTAATGGCTTCATCCGCTTTAAACGAATCATATTTTGAAATTCGCTTGATTTTTATCTCCGTTAAACGGACAATGTCATCTTGAGTAACTTCTCTGAAAAGCAATTTTTTAAAAGGCTCTAAACCTTTGTCAATCGCTTCAATTACGGCCTCCCAAGTTTCACATTCTTCAATATCACGGTAAATCCTATTTTCAATAAATATTTTTTCTAAAGATGAAAAATGCCATTTATTTTCAAGGTTTTTTAACTTCAGTTCTAACTCATTTTTTAAAAGCTTAACCGTGTTTTTTGTACAAATCCGTAGTAACTCAGATACTCCTAAAAAATGTGGTTTATCCTCAATAATCACACAAGCATTAGGCGAAATACTTACTTCGCAATCAGTAAAAGCATAAAGTGCATCAATGGTTACGCTTGGCGAAACACCACTCGGTAATTCAATAACAATTTCAATATGTTCGGCGGTATTATCAACTATTTTTTTAATGTTGATTTTCTTTTTCTCATTTGCCTTAACAATCGAGTCCATTAACGATGAAGTGGTTGAAGTGTAAGGAATATCCTTAACGATTAAAGTCTTTTTATCAACCTCTTCAATTTTAGCACGAAGCTTTATTTTTCCACCTTTTAACCCATCATTATAATTACTAAAATCACCAATGCCACCCGTCGGAAAATCAGGAACCAATTCAAATTCCTCTTTTCTTAAAATTGAAATAGAGGCCTCCAATAATTCAATAAAATTGTGAGGCATTATTTTGGTAGCCAGACCAACGGCAATTCCTTCCGCTCCTTGAAATAATAATAAAGGGAATTTAATAGGTAAACTTACAGGCTCTTTTTTACGCCCATCGTAGGATAATTTCCATTCCGTATTTTCATTATGATAACCAACATCAAGCGCAAATTTGGTTAGTCTCGCCTCAATATATCTGGCTGCCGCCGCACGGTCACCCGTTCTTGGGTCACCCCAATTCCCCTGGCAATCAATTAATAAATCTTTTTGCCCAATATTAACCAATGCATCCTCAATACTAGCATCACCATGCGGATGATACTGCATAGTTTGCCCAATAACATTAGCTACTTTATGAAAACGCCCATCGTCCATTTGTTTTAGGGCATGTAAAATTCTACGTTGTACTGGCTTTAAACCATCCTTAATTTCGGGTACTGCCCGCTCAAGTATCACATAAGATGCGTAATCCAAAAACCAGTTTTCAAACATACCCGTTACAGGCGGTGTGTTCGATTGGTTGTTCGATGCAATTGGTCGTGATTCTTCACTCATATTTTTAATTAAAACTTTTAGCCTTTAAATTTGTGTTACAAAACAAAGTAAATATACTACTATGCCCAATACTCTCGAAGGGGTTAAAGTTGAGATAAACGAATTGCTGGAAACTTTAGAAGTTAACAGTAACAAACTCGTATTGCACAACGACGATTACAATACTTTTGATTGGGTAATCAAATCTTTGGTTGATGTTTGCGAACACTCTGTTGTGCAAGCTGAACAATGCTCATTAATCGTACATTTTAAAGGTAAGTGCTCAGTAAAAGAAGGAAGTAAAAAACAATTATCACCTTTAAAAGAAGCTTTGTTAGATCGTGGTTTAAATGCAACCATTGATTAGTATTTCATGCCCATTTTTCAGTTAACTGACGATTTAATTTTCCCACATCCTGAATTAGCAAACGAAGATGGCATTTTAGCCGTAGGCGGCGATTTATCTCCTAAGCGAATTTTACTAGCTTATCAAAATGGAATTTTTCCTTGGTTTGCACAAGATGAACCCATTATTTGGTGGAGTCCCAATCCGCGAATGGTTTTGTTTCCAGATAATTTGCACATCAGTAAATCAATGCGACCTTTATTTAACAAGCATGCTTTTAAGGTAACTTTCAATAAAAATTTTGAGCTAGTAATTGATGCCTGCGCACACCCACGCCCAAATCAATTGGATGAAATGGCTTGGTTAACTGATGAGATGAAACAAGCTTATTTTAATTTACATAAATTAGGCTTTGCCCACTCTGTTGAGGTTTGGGATAAAAATGAATTAGTAGGTGGCTTATATGGAATTAGTATTGGTGGTTGTTTTTTTGGAGAATCTATGTTTTCCAAGGTTAGTAATGCTTCAAAATATGGTTTTATAACCCTTGTGCAAAAACTTAAAAAACAAGGATTCACCTTAATTGATTGTCAAGTTCATACGGAACATTTAGCAAGTTTAGGAGCCGAGTTAATCCCCCGCCACCAATTCTTAACCTTACTTTCAAAAGCTATTCAACAACCATGTAAATTTTAAATTTAAAAGCACTTTAAAGTTAGATACCATCACGGAAATCTCAAAAATTAACCCAACTGTCCACGACTGAATAGTTTGATTTTAACTTTTTTATTGGAGCCTGAGCCTGTCGAAGGCGAGCTCAGTCAAAATTCCAATAATCAATGATTTGCAAGGGTAGCGTCATTTCCGTGCGGCTCGAATGCAGTTACGGAAATCTCAAAAACTACCCAACAACCCGCTCAATTTTAAATCAGCTAGTGAATGCGTCATGCTGAAAAATGTTGGGAGTATTAACGACAAACATTTGTTCAGTATCTCATTATTTATAATCATGGCCAACAAGCAAATGCTGATAAATTTCTAGGATACCAAACTCTAATCAATAATCTCTCTCAAAATTTCATGACCAAGCTTATCACGCTTTGTTTTTAGGTAATTTTCGTTATGCTCATTAGGCATTACTTCAATTGGCAAATTCTCAACAATTTCTAACCCATAACCAATTAAGCCAATTCGCTTACGAGGGTTATTAGTCAGCAATTTTATTTTTGAAATGCCTAAATCCCTTAAAATTTGTGCCCCAATTCCGTAGTCTCTTTGGTCTTTTTGAAAACCCAATTCTAAATTTGCTTCAACCGTATCGCGCCCTTCTTCTTGTAATTTGTAGGCCTTTAATTTATTAAGCAAACCAATGCCTCGCCCTTCTTGATTCATGTAAAGCACAACGCCTTTACCTTCCTTTTCAATCATTTGCATAGCATGGTGTAATTGCTCACCACAATCGCAACGCATTGAGCCTAAAATATCCCCCGTGACACACGATGAATGAACACGAACCATTACTGATTCATCAACATCCCAACTCCCTTTAGTTAATGCTAAATGATTTTCATTAGTTAATTTATCAGTAAACGCCGTCAGCTTAAACTCACCATATTTAGTTGGCATATTAACGGCTACTTCACGTTCAATTAGTTTTTCGTTGTTCAACCTATACGAAACTAAATCTTTAATTGAAACTACTTTCATTCCAAATTGGTCAGCAATTTCAAATAACTGCGGTAAACGAGCCATTGTGCCATCCTCGTTCATAATTTCAACAATAACACCAGCAGGTTTTAACCCCGCTAAACGAGCCAAATCAATAGCCGCTTCGGTATGCCCAGTACGTCGTAAAACACCCCCATCTTTAGCCTTTAGAGGAAAAATATGTCCAGGCCGCCCAAGTTCCGATGGTTTAGTGTTTTCATTAACTAAAGCCAAAATTGTTTTGGCTCTATCGCTCGCCGAAATGCCCGTTGTACAACCATACCCAATTAAATCAACCGATACTGTAAAAGGTGTTGCATGCGATGAGGTATTACGACTAACCATTAAATCCAACTCTAACTCCTGGCAGCGTTTTTCGGTAATGGGGGTACAAATTAACCCACGACCATGGCGCGCCATAAAGTTTACAATTTCGGGCGTTATTACTTCGGCTGCGCAAGTAAAATCGCCTTCATTTTCACGATCCTCATCATCAACAACAATAACAATTTTGCCATTTTTAATGTCCTCAATCGCCTCTGGTATGGTATTTAATTTGCGCATATTGTTGCGGTTTTTTTGTGTAAACGCAATTAGCGTTTATTTAGTTCTATTAATTGTTCAAAATCGCTAACTAAAGCGTCATTAAAAACTTGCCAGCTAAAATTACTTTTAACATAATGTCGTCCGTTTTTACCCATTTTTTCGGCTTGCTCTTGGTTCTTTAACAAAAAAACAATCTCATCAGCCATTTTTTCAGCCTCATCCAAAACCATAATTTCATTTTGATGATCAGCTTTTAAAGCACTATTGGCAATTGCCGTTGTTAAAGTAGGCAAACCCATTGCCATACTTTCTAAAAGCTTGTTTTGTAATCCCGAACCTGAAAATAAAGGAGCTACAAATAATTTCGATTTTGCTAAATAAGGCTTCAAATCATCAACAAAACCAGTAATTACAACATTTGATGATTGTAAAGCCTTAACCTCCTTACTAGGGCGTGCACCTGCTAGGCAAACCCTTAAATTCAAGCCTTTACGCCTTAATCTTGGCAATATTTGATTAACCAAAAACTTACATGCCTGTATGTTGGGGTGGTAACCCATATTACCCGTAAAAATTAAATCAAACTCCTTTTCAGTATGATTACGAGTAGGATAATATTCAAAATATCCTGTATCAATACCGTTGGGTATCACCGTTAACGTGCGTTCAACATGTTGCTGTAAATGCTTTTTATCCGTGTCCGAAATAACACTAAAACCATCAAATAAATGCTGGGCATGTTTTTCAGCCAAGCGTAATTTTTTAGCCTCCCATTTAACAAAAGGTTTTTCATGGGTTTTCGAGTGTAAAATGCGCCTTTCCATGTTAAGAGATAAGGCATCCATATAATCTAAATAATAAAGGCAATCATGCCCAAACTCAATATTACCAGCCATGCGCACCATTTGAGTAAAAACCACCTCAGGTTGTACTTTTTTCAAAAATGCACTAAATTTTTGCTTAGATTGTTTATTACTAAAATAATGATTTTGGAAAGGTTGCTGGCTTAAAAACCCTTTCGATACGCCTAATAAACTTTTAACTTTCGATATTTCAACGCAACAAACCTCTTTACAATATTCTTTTAATACAGTCAATTGCTTGGCACTAGGTTTTTGTTGATTTATGCAAAAAAGATAGATTTCATGTTTTTTGCTCAAGCCCTTTATTTGCTGAAACGCCCTAAGTTTATCGCCTTTTTCAAGCGGATAAGGAAATCGGGATAACGCAAATAATATCTTCATTAAACAGTCTCGTAAAAGTTTGCAAAGTTCAGGATAAGCTCATTCCAATCATAATTTTTTTGCACAAAGCCATAACCATTTTCGGCAATTTCAGCATTTTTCGCCTTATTTTTTAGTAAAAAAGCGATAGCCTCAGCCATTTTTTGCGGATTATCTTCAATCCAAGCATCTTTTTTATTCTCAAGCTGTATGCCCTCTGCCCCTATTGATGTCGAAACCACACACTTTTTATTGGCCATTGCCTCAATAATTTTCATCCGCATACCCGAACCCGATAACAAAGGCACAATCATTAATTCATTTTGTTGTGTAAACACCTTTGCCGAGTCAACCATTCCATAAAAAACATAATTTTTAGCATTAATAGCCTTTACCCGTTCAATTGGATTTTTGCCTGCAACATGCAACTCCGCTTTAGGATGTAATTCAAGCACTTTATCCCAAACCTCTTTTACAAACCACTCTAAACCCATAACATTTGGTAGCCACTCCAAACTACCAATAAAACCAATTGTATTTGGTGTTGGTTTTAGTGTTTCGCAAATTGCTCCAAGCTCAATACCAGCATTTATACTACTTAATAAACCCTTAAAGCCCATTTGCTTAAAATAAGCTTCATCTTCATCCGAAATTGCAATAACTCCATCCAAATTAGGTAGCAATTCATATTCTAATTGCTTCAAATTTTGGGCGTATTTTTTTGCAAGTAAACGCTTAAAAAAACGCTTTTCATTCTTAGCCTGTCGTTGCCAAATCAAATGCTCAATATTATGAGCTCTTAAAACAACTTTAGCCTTTCCTTTTTTTTGTAAAGCCTTTTTATACACCCACATATAAGGCCCTTCTAATTGTATAATGTCAAAACTCTCCTTGGCCAATAACTGTGCTAAGCTATGTTCAATTTCGGCCGAATAAAAACGCCCTAAAGCAAACTTATTAAAGTTAAAACCATACTTAAAAACAGTTGAAACTTGCAAACCTGTTTCAATATCAAAAGCATAAACTTGGCAAATTTTTTCTAAAGGATCAGGGCTATGCCAATGCTTTTTCGTGTTCAACGAAAAAAGGCTCACTTTATAGCCAATCTTGTTAAAATATTCAATGTTTTTATAAGTAGCAATATTGCCACCATCATTTAAAGGATAAGGCAAGCGATTACTCAGTACCAATATGTTCAGTTTTTTACCTGACAAAACTTGCGTTTATTTCAATTTTTTGTGGGTCGCTTAAAATTATTTTACGGTCAGTAATAATTTGAAAACCATAGGTAGGGCGATATGAAATTTTTTCTGTGCTTTTATACAGTAAGTTCTCTTTCTCTCTGGTAATAAAAAGCTTGTTTAAATTACCATCATAATCAGTTAAAAATTGAATTTTTTTAACAGGAATATTTTCATTTTCCGTTGTATAAGTTGTTACATCATTTTTTTGCGAAACTTCAAATTCAGTTTCCCAGGCCACTTTATTAATATCCGATTCAAAAAAAATAGCTAACTCTTTTTCCCAAGCCACATCGCTTATTTTTATTTGCTCGCTTTCTCCGTCAATTTTAATTTCTTTTTGGATTGAAAAATCGGATAAGCGTTCAATTTCACTTTGCATATAGCCCTTTAAATCAAAAAACTTTTTGTCTGTTTCAGTATTTGTTCCATCAAATTCATTACTACATGAACTTGTTAAAAGGCAAATAAAAAAACAAAAAATAAACTTATTCATCAAATGTAATTAAGCGTCTTTAAACAAAATTTCACCATCCATTTCATCAGGAATTTCAATACCCATCAAATGTAAAATACTAGGAGCTAGGTCGGCCAGTTTCCCGTCTTTCAATTCAGGTTTAAACTCCCCGTCAACAAAAAATATCGGCACAGGATTTTTGGTGTGTGCCGTATTGGGGCTACCATCAGCATTTACCATAAAATCAGCGTTTCCGTGGTCAGCAATTACTATAACCGAATACCCATTTTCTAATGCAGTTTTAGTTACTTTTTGGCAGCATTGGTCGGTGGTTTCAACCGCTTTAACTACCGCATCAAAAACCCCTGTATGCCCAACCATATCAGGGTTTGCAAAATTCAAGCAAACAAAATCGGGCTGGTTTTTAGTAATAAAATCGCATGATTTTTCCGCTAACTCATAAGCACTCATTTCGGGCTGTAAATCATAAGTAGCTACTTTAGGCGATGCCGCCATTACTCGGCTTTCGCCCTCAAAAGGTTCTTCGCGCCCCCCCGAAAAAAAGAAGGTTACATGAGGATACTTTTCCGTTTCTGCGGCTCGTAACTGGCTTTTACCGTTTTTTGCTAAAACCTCACCAAGCGTATTTGTTAAATCATTATCGGTAAAAACAATGTTTACGTCTTTAAAATCTTTGTCATATTGGGTCATGGTAATATAATGCAATGGCAAGGTTTGCATACCATGTTCAGTTAAATTTTCTTGGCTTAATGCCTTAGTAATTTGCCTGCAACGGTCAGTTCTAAAATTAAAACAAAGCACAATATCATTAGGCTTAATTGTGGCATTAGCCTTCGTATTAAAAATAGGCTTAACAAATTCGTCAGTCACCCCATCAGCATAACTTTTATTTAATGATGCCAAAAGGTCAGTTGATTGTTCCCCCTTACCTTCTAACAATAAATCATAAGCCAATTTAATACGCTCCCACCTATTGTCTCTATCCATTGCATAATACCGCCCTATTATTGATGCAATAGGATAATCAGGCAAACTTTCATCAGTCAACCAATCAGCTAAATATTTTACCCCATTTTTGGGGTCAGTATCACGCCCATCCATAAAAGCATGAATAAAAACATTTGTGCAGTTGTGCTTATTAAAAAGTTGGGTTAAAGCTTTTAAGTGCTTTAAATGCGAGTGCACCCCACCATCCGAAAATAAACCCATTAAATGGATGTTGCACCCTCTTTCCTGCTGAATATCAACTAATTGGGTTAAAGTATTCATCTGTTCAAAGCTACCATCAGCAATAGCATTATTAATGCGCAAAAAATCTTGATAAACAATTCTTCCGGCACCAATATTTAAATGCCCAACCTCTGAGTTTCCCATTTGTCCTTTTGGTAAACCAACTTGCTCGCCAAAAGTTACTAATTCCGCATTAGGATAATTAGCGTATAAATTATCAATAAAAGGAGTTTTGGCAGCTTTAATGGCATCAGCTTTAGCAACCGTGCCTTTGCCCCAACCATCCAATATAATTAAAGCTACTTTTTTATGGGTATTTTGCATTGTCGCAAAAATACTACTCACCGCATTGTAAATCGCTTGTTTTTACCTCCTCAAACCAATTGTTCAAACTTTTTGTTAAACTTGTAGTCCAACACATCAATACCGACTTAGGTTTTATCAAAATCAATACCATGAAGTGGTTTAAATTTTTTATCGGTTCTATGCTCCTTAGCTTATTAGTAGTTACGGCTTTACATGCCCAAACTTCAACAGCTTCGCAAATGGGGCAATACATTAAGGCTCAAAATTATACGGCAGCTCAAGCCATTATGGCGCAGCAGTTAACCGTTAATTTCAATGCCCGCGAACAAAAAGTAGGCAAAGCTTCCGCTATTAGCCAATTAAAAACTTTTTTATCTAAAAACCAACCAGTAGCATACAGTGCCAAACACAATGGTAAATCTGAAAACGACAGTAAATTTTACACAGGCACTTTAAAAACGGAAACTGGTAATTTCGATGTTTACTTTATCGTAAAAGATGAAAAAGTAATCGAACTATGTATTGAGGAGTAATACTTAGGTTATCCACCTATATCGATTTCAGGTTTAAAAATTTAACAACTTCATTATTTAAAATGACGATTCGCTAGCGATAGCTGCAAGCTATGCAAAGTCGCGTTGCAAAGCAACAAAGCGCGAAGCATAAAGCTTGTCAGCGGTTACTTGTAAAAGTAAATCGCCTTGAATCGTCTAGCATTTTGCTTACTTTTTTGTAACGGGATGCGCAATCTGAAAAAGTAAGGATAAAAAACTGTGTCATCTTTGTAGATGCTAATTAAGAAAATGTCAATAGGAAAGTTTTTTTGTCAGTAAAATGGTTCTAGTTCTAATTCCAACTAATTCGCAACTATTAACCTAAGCCCATACCTTCGCACAATGAATCGCGAAGTCCTTAGGCTAGCCATACCCAACATCATAAGCAATATATCAGTGCCCTTACTTTCCTCTGTCGATTTGATATTGATGGGGCATCAAGGCGAAAACTCAAAAGCACTAATTGGTGCAATTGCCATTGGTGCAGCGGTTTTCAATATTATTTATTGGGGCTTTGGTTTTTTACGTATGGGTACAACAGGCTTAACAGCCCAAGCTTATGGAGCAAATAATCAACAGCAAATAGCCAAGCTATTTTTTCAATCAGGCCTAATTGCATTGGTAGTTGGGCTATTAATTATCATATTACAAAGCCCAATAGGTAATTTCTCTTTTTGGCTGTTAGATGCCCAAAACCAAAGCGGTAATTGGGCAAGGCAATACTTTGATATACGTATTTGGGCTGCCCCAGCTGTACTGCTTTTATACGTTTTAAACGGATGGTTTTTTGGTATGCAAAACGCAAAATACCCAACAATAATAGTTGTAGCCATTAACCTTTTTAACATTGCCTTAAACTACTATTTTGTAGTAATCAAAGGCATGATGGCCGATGGCGTTGCCCTTGGAACCATGATTAGCCAATACTTAGGCTTGGCATTAGCATTTGGCTTGCTGTTATATAAATACACTAACTACATTAAAAAATACGCACTATTGCTACAAAGTACAATTGCCGAACTAAAGCACTTTTTTAGTGTCAATTCTGATATTTTTATTCGTACCCTAAGCCTTATTGTAACCTTTACATTTTTTACAAAAGCCTCAAATACCGAGGGCGATTTAATATTAAGTGTAAATAGCGTTTTGTTGCAATTGCTCTACCTAATGTCCTATGCTGTTGATGGTTTTGCCTACGCCTCCGAAAGTTTGGTAGGCAAATACAAAGGCGCAAATAATGTGGATAAGCTTAAAAAAAGCGTTTATTACTCTTTTTATTGGGGTATGGCCTTTGCCGCTATTTTTATGCTGCTATACGCACTGTTTGGTAAAACATTCGTATCACTTTTCGCCGAAAGCCCCGATATTGTTGAGCAATCCCAACCATTTATTAACTGGCTTATATTATGTGTAATGTTTGGCGCAGCCGCTTTTATATGGGATGGAGTTTACATAGGAGCAACCGCCACTAAAGCCATGCGCAATACAATGCTAATGGCCACTTTTTTGGTTTACTTTCCAGCTTACTACTTGTTTTACCCACTAATAGGCAACCATGCCCTTTGGTTAGCAATGGTCCTTTACATGCTTTCTCGAACCATCGGTTTAACTATACTCAGTAAATGGCATATTTTTGGGGAAACGACTTAGTGTAAATCTCCTCTGGTTTGTTTTAGCTGTTGAAGTGTTTTTTAAAACATTACTCCCAAACCTTATTCACCTAATGTTAAATACCCTCCCAAATACCGTTTCCTTCATTCTTTGCTTTTGTTGATAAATTAACCAACAACCCACACAAGCGCATTGGGCTTATTGGCTATGGATTAGAAATTGTAGATAACCTACAGTTTGAGGTAAGCCCTAATGGGCAAAACGAAAACCATCTTAAAACCAATCGCAACATGCTAGGCCATGAAATTTTAAGGGAGGTGATTGAGTAGGGTAGGGGCGCCTGGATAAGATATTAAGGCGGTTGAACCATTAGAGAGGCCAAGGCCTCATTTTAGGTTATTTAGGTTTTTTGTGAATGGTTTAAAGTAGAGCATTCAATGGTGTTTTGAATTGTAGGCTTAGTTTCATATGCACTTATAGTATGAAGGGTTTTAATGCTTCAAATAATATAGAAGCGGTAATATTTTGATTTATAGCAATACCACATTCTAATAGAAAAGTCTTCAACTCCTCCATTTTAGTATTTTTCTTTTTAGAATCTGTTTCGATTTCAACATCTTGGATAATCTCAACCATCTTTTTGCTATTATCCGTATCAAGTGAAATTAATCCATGTTTTAATTTTACAAACTCCTCTTTACTTAAATGTGTATTTTCATGGTATATAGTGTGTTTAATTTTTTTTGCGATAGTGATCTCACTATTTTCGACTTTTTCAAACTTTACTTTCATTTTGTCTATATTTTGATTAATAATTAATATTTTTTTTTCTTCATTTTCTGTGAATTTACCAAATAACAATTTTTTGCTCTTTAAAATATTAATTTCATTTTTGTACTTTAATCTTAAATCTGCTAAAACTTTTCTTACTTCCGCTTTAAAAATATCTAAATCAGCCAAACTAATTAAAAGACCACATTTTGCGTAAAGTGCAGGGAAGTTGTTTCCTTCTTTCTTTAAAACTTGTTCAACTGGTTTCTGAGTTTTCTCTAGGTATTGTGTAATCTTATTAAATTTTGTTAGAATTCTACTTTCAAACTTCAATAGGTCTCTTAACCTTGCTTCAGTAGTGACAACTTTTTCAGATAAGGTAAACATTTCATCGGTAGTCTTATTCGTTACTAATTCTGTCTTTATATTTTCCTTACTTGAAAGGTTATAAGAACTTTCATTCTTCTTGATTTTTTTTCCCGACAGCTCATTTTTTTTAACAAAAAAAGGCTTTTTGTTTTGTTTATTTTCATATTCTTTTATTTTATTCTTCTTGGAAGTATTAAGCTCTTTCCCATTGTCAGTTCTGTTGGGAGAAGAAATTGAAATAGTTTTCTCTGGTTTACATTTTTCTTTTAAATCAACTTTGGGTTCAACTTCATTTGTAATAGGATTACTTAAACTTTGACTAACTTCTTCAATCACGTCAGAAAAATTCTTAACATTTTCCTTTGAGGTGTTTTTTTTATTAACTACAAACTTTTTAATCACATTACTTTGAGAATTCAATATATGATTTGCCTTATCTTTTTTCCCTTGCCTACTAAGAAACGAACTATAATTTTTATAGAGGGTTTGGTGAGCCATAGGTGATTTTAAGGCTCTTTCATATATGACTTCAATTTCGTTGGCCTTATCTCTTTGCAAAGGTTGTTTTAGTAATTCTGATATGTGTTTAGTTGGAATGTTATTTTTTCCTAATTCACGCATTATTTTTTCAATCCCATTAGCGAGGTAACTATGATATGAAAATAAGTAGTATTTGGTCATTAAAGTTTTCTTTAGATGAGACTCCTCATTTCGTCGAAGATTTGGTCTGCTTTCAAGTCGTAAAATCTCATCATCCAAAATCTTAAAAGCCTTTTGTTTTCTATTGGTCATTCCTAGTATCTTGGCATAAATACTTTTCGTCAGGTAGTCATTTTTAATTTTCGTTGGCAGTTTAGCATACTCACTTTCTGCATCGTAATATTTTCCTAACTCAAAAAGGTAATTCAAAAAGGAGTTAGTAATAAAAAGGTCGTTTGGGTATTTTTTCAAAGATTGTATGAATAACTTTTTCGTACTCTTTTTACTTAGAAGCGAACAACAGCGGAGATAAAAATTAGTATGTCTATGGTCTAGGCTATTTTGGTAATATAAAATATCATAGAAATAAAACGCTTTCTTTATTTTTCCTTCTTTATAGAATTTATATGCCTTATTTATGAAGATTCCGCTAAATTCCTTGATTAAAGTTTCTTGATTACGGTTATCATCTGCCTTCCCAAAATGATAAAGAGAAGCTCTGAAATTTTCAATTTGCTCAAAGTTTTTTTCACATTTTAGGGCACTTTCCCAATAATATTCTCCAATTTTAATGTGATTTTTTTTTCTTTCTTTATCCTCAACTCTATTTGACAAAAAATCTTTAATGAAATCTGGTACATAATAGAAAACTTTATCTGTTGTGACCATTTTTACAACATAGTGGCGGTTTACTAAATTAGTTAAATTTTCAATTGAAAATTCATCAAAACCGTTTAAAAAATCTTCGGTGAAATCTCTTCTTAACAAGCATATATAATCCAGTAGAATTTGCTCCTCTTTTGAAAATGACAACAGTTGAGTCAACTCCTTAGTTCTTCTATCAATAAATTTAGTATGAGCAAAACCCTTTTCAAGAATATCTTCCAAAGTGAAATTTAAGGCTATATCTACAAAGATATTGGCAATGGGGGGGTATCCACCTACAAAAGCCTTAATCTCGTCTGGCTCTAACTTGTTTATCTTTAAATTGTATGCGTATGCTTTGGCTTTAGAGAATCCATTTTCAAGGATATATCTGATATATTTAGAGGACATAGCACCTAGAAATATTCTTGAAACCATATTTTTATCTACTCTTTGAAAGGTAAGATCCTTTTCTGTTATTAAATATATCTTATTCTTAGAAAAAGTTCTTCGTTTTATTAAATGGGAGAAGAAAATCTCGTTATTTCGGTCATTAAAATTCCCTTTATTGTTGATAAGTCTATGTATGTCTAAAAATATTAAACTAACCTTTGTTTTATCAACCGCCTCAAACAGTTTATTTAAAATCTTGTCAGGATAATGCGGGTTTAATGTTTTTGGAATATCTCGATTGTTGTATGAAATGTTGAATTTACTTAAAAGGGGTTTTAGTATATACATGAAATCATCTAAATCATTTATGCAAATATGTTCGATGCATGGGTTTAGTCCAATCAATTTTAATTTTCTTAGAAATGTTCTTTTCCCTATGCCTGATATTCCCGAAATAATACAACACCTTTTGTTGTTTCCTCTGAATAGCCTGAACTGGTTTAACTGATCGCCTCTGTTAGTGAAGAAAAACTCATCTTCATTTCTTTGGATATTATTAGGAGCTGGAGAAAAGTGAGGCTTTTGTGGAAATAAGTTATTTATTTGTTCATTTAGAGAGATTTGTGCAACCCTTACAAATGGTGATAACTTTGTCCAAGTACCAAAATAAAAATCAGGCAAGTAAGAGAAATAGACAAAGGACTTGCTTTTATTTTTCTTTAGTTTTTTTAATAAACTTTGAGATATCGGTTTAAAACCACAAATCAATAAATCATTTCTTTCCCAATCTTTGAAGTTTTCTATTGAATCAATAAAAGAATAAGTTTCTCTTTCACAGTTTTCTAACAAAATTCTTTTTGTTGCATCACTTGGTTTTACAAAAACCAATTTATTTATTTCTTGATTTAGTGCAAATTTTAGTAGATTTTTTAAACTATGCTCGCTTAATGTTTCATTTGCTCCGCAAATCACAGTTATTGGTGAAGTAAGAAATTCTGAAGAAAGTTTTTTGAGCAAATTATTCATTTTCAAAACATTGATTCATATTTGATTAAGGTCGTTTTTAGTGCCGTATTGATTTGTGAGTAATTTATTAGTTGAACTTAAGCATAATCAAATTTACATTAAAATATAATTTTTTTTCTCTTCATAAAATTACAATATTGTCTATTTGTGTTTTAATGAGAAATATATAAAGTATTGTTTGAGTTAAACTGGTTGGTGTTAATTACAGTTTTTTAAGTTGTATCATTGTAATGTTAATTCATTTCAGCTTATTTGTATAACCAAATTTTCATTTTAAGCACTTTAACCTCAACAGTAATTTTCACTTTAAAACAAAAACAACATTTTACCCACCAAAACTTTTTTCTTAAAAAATTAAAAAAGTAAAGTCGGTTTTACTCAAGCCATATGATTTGCAATTACTTGGATAAGATAAATACAGCACCCCCCAGGTTTTAAACATGCTCAAAGGAAACACTGTAAAACAAATTATAAATACTTAAAAATCAACCCAAAAAAGTAAACTTACTTTTAAAATCAACGCCCAAAGTTTGCTCACTCACTCAAAAGTACCAACTTAAACTTTTTTAAATAGTTTATAGTAACAAACACAATTATCAGTAACCTATCGGCTACAATACACCTAAATCTAAAAATTTTTTTAGCAACACACCAAAAGGTAACAAACCATCTTAACACCAATTTAGTTTTGCTGCAAACCAAATCAATTGTTTATAAGTCATGTTTTTTTGTTTAAAGTCCACGCAAAAACCCATTAGCCTCGAAATAAAGCCTGTTTTATTTCCAAGTAACAAAGCGAAATTGTTTATTTGTAACCAAGCCTAAAAAACAAAGCATGGCAAAAATTCTTATTGTTGACGACGAAAGAGGAATTAGAAGAACACTTAAAGAAATTTTAGAATACGAAGGATACGAAGTTCAAGAAGCAGTTGATGGGGTTGACGGTCTTAACCAAATCAAAGCGTTCGACTTTGATGTCGTTTTCTTGGATATAAAAATGCCCAAGTTAGATGGTATGGAGGTTTTGGATAAAGTAACTGAAATGAAACCCGACCTTCCCATAATTATGATTTCGGGGCACGGTACTATGGATACCGCAGTTGATGCCGTTAAAAGAGGGGCATTCGATTACATTGCCAAACCGCCCGATTTAAATCGTTTATTGGTTACCGTTCGTAATGCCTTAGATAAATCGGCCCTAATAACCGAAACAAAAACGCTTAAACGTAAGGTTAGCAAAACCCGCGATATTATCGGCGAATCGCCAGTTATCAAAAAAATTCAAAATACTATCGACCGGATAGCACCTACCGAGGCAAGGGTATTAATTACAGGTAGCAATGGTACTGGTAAAGAGTTGGTAGCCCGTTGGATTCACGAAAAAAGTAATCGTTCAGATGGTCCTTTTATCGAGGTTAACTGTGCGGCAATCCCGTCCGAATTAATTGAAAGCGAATTGTTTGGGCACGAAAAAGGCTCCTTTACATCGGCAGTAAAACAGCGTATTGGTAAGTTTGAGTTGTCTAATGGCGGCACTTTGTTTTTAGATGAAATTGGCGATATGAGCCTTTCGGCTCAAGCCAAAGTTTTACGTGCATTGCAAGAAAATCGTATAACCCGTGTTGGTGGCGATAAATCAATACCTGTTAATGTTCGCATTTTGGCAGCTACCAATAAAAACATGGAAGATCAAATTAGCAAACACGAATTTCGCGAAGATTTGTACCACCGTTTAGCTGTTATTTTAGTGCATGTACCATCCTTAGATGATAGGAAAGAAGACATTCCATTACTTGCTGAATTGTTTGTAGCCGAAATTTGTAACGATTACGCTATAAAACCTAAAAAAATTACCGATGATGCCTTACAAGCTTTAAAATCAATGCGTTGGTCAGGTAATGTTAGGGAATTGCGTAATGTTATTGAGCGGTTAATTATATTAAGCGATGCTGAAATAACGGCTGCTGAGGTTAAAATGTACGTTCCACAAACCAAAGCGGGCTCTGCAAATGGAGGGGTTGATTTTGAGCAATTTTCAAAATTCCAAGAGTATAAAGACCATGCTGAAAAAACCTTTTTAGAGCATAAGCTTAACAAAAACAGTTGGAATATCTCAAAAACAGCCGAGGAAATTGAAATACAACGTAGCCACTTGTATAATAAAATGGAAAAGTATAGCTTGAAAAAGGCCTAATCACCCTCATTGAAGTGATTTAAGAACTATATTGATAATCGAGAATAAATGCTTGTTAATCAGAACAATACTATTTTTTAAAAGCGTAGCTTTAGCTACGATTGCAAAAAAAGAGCAGTAAATGATTTGTTCGCAGATAATAAGATACGTTTTTAAACCACTTCAGCATTATAGCCTGATGTTTTAACTAGCTTTGCCCAAAATTTTACGGCATGGATTATTATAAAGCATCAGTTGAAAAGCATAAAAAATACGGAGGGAAAATAAGCGTACAACCCAAATTTCCAGTTGTTACTAAGCACGATTTATCAATTGCTTACAGCCCGGGTGTTGCACAGCCTTGTAGAGAAATTGCTGATAATCCAGATTTGGTTTGGGATTTAACTATCAAGCAAAATACAGTTGCAGTTGTTTCCGATGGTTCTGCGGTACTTGGCTTGGGTAATATAGGCGCAAAAGCCGCTATACCTGTTATGGAAGGTAAAGCCTTACTTTTCAAGAAATTTGCAGGTATTGATGCGTTTCCAATTTGTTTAAATACGCAAGATCCTGACGAAATTGTAAACATTGTAAAAAATATAGCACCCGTTTTTGGAGGTATTAATTTGGAGGATATAGCTGCCCCAAAATGTTTTGATGTTGAAGCTAAGTTACAAGACTTAGGCATACCCGTTTTTCACGACGACCAACATGGAACCGCCATTGTTTTATTGGCTGCGCTTATAAATGCCTGTAAGGTAACGGGCAAAAACTTACAAGATTTAAAAATAGTGGTTAATGGTGCTGGTGCGGCAGGTGTCGCCATAACACGCATGTTGCGCTGTATTAATTTTGAACCCGATGTTTGTGTTCCTGTTAAAGACATAATTGTTTGTGATACCAAGGGGGCCATACATAGAGATAGAGAAAATTTAACCTGGATAAAGAAGGAGTTGCTCAATTATACCAATCGAGAAAACGCAAAAGGAAGCGTACACGATGTAATTGAAGGGGCTGATGTTTTTATAGGTGTTAGCGTAGGCGATTTGCTCACCGCCAATGATATTCGCCGTATGGCAAAGGATGCTATTATTTTTCCTATGGCAAACCCAACACCCGAAATTATGCCCGACGAAGCCTTTAAGGGCGGTGCAGCTATTGTAGGTACGGGTCGCAGCGATTTCCCCAACCAAGTAAACAACGTGCTGGCTTTTCCAGGCATTTTTAGAGGGGCATTAAATATTCGTGCGGCATCAATTACCCCAAAAATGAAATTAGCTGCAGCCTACGCTTTGGCTAATTGTGTTAAAGTGCCACGTGCCGATAAAGTGATACCTTATGCTTTAGATATGAATGTTGTAAGTAAGGTTAGCGAAGCCGTTCAAAGCGTTGAGGCCTAGTATTTAACGCTGTTCAACTAAAAATTCGGTGCGGCGGTTATTGGCTTTACCAGCTTCAGTATCATTACTATCAATTGGTTCGCTTTCGCCCTTGCCAATGGTTTGCAAACGGTTGCTATCAATTTTTGCAGCAACCAAATAGGCTTTAACTGATGCTGCCCTTTGCTTAGATAATTGTAGGTTAAATGATTCGTCTCCTACATTATCGGTATGCCCAATTATGGTCATTTTTAAATTAGGATTTTGTTGTAAAATGCCTACAATTTTATCCAACTCAATATCTGATGCAGGTAATAAATCAGCCGAAGCCGTTTCAAACAAAATGTTTTTCATTACAATTTTTGTAGGCTCTTTTTTTACTGCAACAGGTATCGGTTTAATTTCAATTTTTAATTCATATGATTCAAGCACTTTTAAATCAGCCAACGAAAAACGGTTGGAGTATGGTAGGTAACCCTTCTTCTCAACATTAAAAATATAGTTTCCCCCAATAGGTAAAGTTGTTAAAAAATAGCCATCAAAGGCTTTGGTTTCGCTACTGTAAATCAAGCGTTCATCTACTGAATTGTAAATATTAATATTAGCCGAAACAAAGTTTTTGGTGTTGGCATCAGCAATAGTTCCTTTAACAAAGGTTACAGCTTCAGGGCGTAAATGCTCTGGCATTTCAAACTCAAATAAATCAAACTGGTCGTCAACTAATTTGGAGTAATAGCCTGTAATACCATCGGCTGTAACAAAAAGGCTGCCTTCATTGCCTTTGGTATTAATAGGATAGCCAAGATTAGTAGCTTTTCCCCATTCGCCATTGGCGTTACGTTTTACCATATAAATATCACTTTGTCCCATACCTAATCTACCAGTTGAAGAAAAATAAAGCGTTTTTCCATCGGGGTGAATGTAAGGACATTGCTCGTCTCCTTCTGTATTAATATTTGCGCCAAGGTTAATCGGATCGCCCCACTTATTTCCTTCAAGTTTACTAGTCCAAATATCAATACTACCTAAGCCATTGGCTACTTTTGCGGCAAAAAATAACTCTTTCCCATCTGCCGAAAGGCTAGGCTGCGATTGCCAGCCAGCTGTATTTATTGGCCAACCAATGTTTAAAGGATCAATCCATTTTCCATGCCTTTTATAACTGTAATAAATATCAAAATTACCTAAACCATCAACTCGGTTATCAGCTGTAAAAAACAGCCGTTGTCCATCGGGCGAAATACTTAAAGCACCTTCTCCATATTCAGTATTTATAGGCTCTCCAATATTAAAGGCTTCAATCCATTGTCCGTTTTCGTTTTTTCTGCTTTCGTAAAAATCCTCATTATAGTAGGGCGGATCTCCTATGCGACGTGTAAAAAAAAGCTGCTGTCCATCGGCAGTTAACATGGGTAAATAATCATGATAAGTTTCACTATTAATGGTAGCCCCTAAACTTTGCGGGTTAAACGCCACAGGGTTATTGTAAAGCGAATCTCTAAACGCAGCAGTTACTAAGGTTTTTTTAACACCTGCTAAGGTTTTTTCATTGCAATTAGGGGTTGCCAAACACTGCTGTAAATGCTCTTGTGCTAGCTTGTAATTTTCACGCATAATTTCAATGCGACCCCATTGCGCATAAACCTTACATTCATCTTTTGGCGATACTGTAATAAGTTTTCCGTAATTTTCTTTGGCTTCGTCAAGTAATCCCATTTTCATTTCGCACTTAGCTAAAAGGGCAATTGCCTGTATGTATTTATCATAGCCATCAACGGCTTTTTGTAAAAAGGGGCGTGCCTCGGCTAATTTACCTGAATGGAAAAGAAGGTAACCTTCATTATAATTTTTAGCCGCTTTTTTAGGAATATCGTTTTGAGCATTTAATTGCACAAAAAGCAATAATATAAGGCAGGCAAAAACTCTCATAAATTAAGATTTGTAAATTCAACTTATTGGACGATGATTTATTATGTAAGGTTTGAAAAACGACCAACAAGCAATGTGTAAATTTGCATTCAAATTTAATGTTTATGCAGCCTATCATTGAGTGTGTCCCTAATTTTTCAGAAGGAAGAGATTTAGGAGTTATTCGCCAAATTACGGATGAAATTGAAAAAATAGAGGGGATTAAATTATTAGATGTTGACCCTGGTGCGGCAACCAACCGTACCGTTGTAACCTTTGTAGGAACTCCAAATGAAGTGATTGAAGCCGCTTTTCAAGCTATAAAAAAAGCCAGCCAGTTAATTGATATGAGCAAGCATAGCGGCGAGCATCCTCGTTTTGGGGCTTGCGATGTTTGCCCACTAATTCCTGTTGCTAATATAAGTATGGAGGAGGTAGTGAAATTTGCTCATAAATTGGGGAAACGCATAGGCGATGAGTTAGGTTTATCAGGTTATTATTACGAAAGTGCAGCAACAAAAGAGGACCGTAGAAACTTATCGACCGTTAGGGCGGGGGAGTATGAAGGTTTGCCAAAAAAACTAGCTAACCCTGAATGGAAGCCTGATTTTGGACCAGCTACTTTTAACCCTAATTATGGAGTTACGGCGGTTGGCGCACGTGATTTTTTAATTGCATATAACATCAACCTTAACACTACTTCAACAAGACGAGCTAACGCCATTGCATTTGATGTAAGAGAAGCAGGACGTGCAAAACGAGATGGTAATCCAATCACAGGTAAAATTGTACGTGATGAAAATGGTGATGCAGTTAGAATTCCAGGGAAACTTAAAGCAGTTAAAGCGATTGGGTGGTTTATTGAAGAATATGGGGTTGCCCAAATTTCAATGAACTTAACTAATATTGGTATTACCTCAATACATGAGGCTTTTGAGGCGGTTTGCGAAAGTGCGCAAAACCGTGGTATTCGAGTAACGGGCTCTGAATTGGTGGGACTTATTCCTAAAAGGGCGATGTTGGATGCGGGTAAACATTTTTTGACAAAGCAACAACGTTCATTAGGTGTTTCGGATGCCGAGATTATCAAGATTGCCATCAAATCAATGGGGCTTGATGAGTTGAGCGAATTTGATCCTCAAAAAAAGATTATTGAATATATGCTTGAAGGAGAAGCAGGTAAAAAGTTGGTTGACCAAAATTTGGTTCAATTTGCTGATGAAACTGCATCGGAATCTCCAGCTCCAGGCGGTGGTTCAATTTCTGCGTATATTGGTGCTTTAGGCGCAAGTTTAGCCACTATGGTAGCTAATTTATCAGCGCACAAACGAGGTTGGGACGACCGATGGGAGGAGTTCTCTATTTGGGCAGAAAAAGGGCAGGCTATTAAGGATGAACTACTGCGATTAGTTGATGAAGATACCCAAGCCTTTACCAAAATTATGGATGCCATCCGTTTGCCTAAAGGAACGGACGCAGAGAAAGCAGCGAGAGCAAACGCTATTGAAGCGGCTACAAAATATGCCATTGAAGTACCTTTTAAAGTGATGGAAACGTCTTACAAAAGTTTTGAAGTTTGCCAGGCTATGGCCGAAATTGGATTGGCTGCCAGTGTTTCGGATGCTGGGGTTGGAGCATTGTGCGCTCGTGCTGCCGTAATAGGGGCTTATTTGAATGTGAAAATTAACTGCCCCGATTTGGGTGATGAAGCCTTTAAAAACAACATGCTGCAAAAAGCAGCGGATTTAGTTACTAAGGCCAATGAACAAGAAAAGGCAGTAATGGAGATGGTTGAAAGTAAGATTGGGTAGGTTGATCAGTTAGTCGATTTATTAAAATGTTAGGCTAAAACATTAGCTTAATAAAACACTAAGTAAGTCGTCATGCTGAACTCGTCTGCGCCGGCAGCCCGGTCAGCATCTATAGCAGTATTAAGCAACTACCAATCAGAAGCCAAATTCTTCAAAGTAGGATTTTGTTGCTTAATCAAGTTAAACTTCCATTCTCTATGCCAATTCTTTAACTGTTTTTCTCTAGTAATAGCTTGTTCAATATCATTGAAAGTCTCAAAGTAAAGTAGTTCGTGTAAATTGTATTTGTGTGTAAACTTTGAACCTTCA